>Ga0080004_1114533_pt1 | contig 39441 bp, 46 predicted proteins | sample WasSprMetagenome_FD_69207 | JGI IMG/M metagenome (GOLD analysis project Ga0080004, IMG submission 69207) | Sulfidic aquatic microbial communities from Washburn Spring, Yellowstone National Park, USA - WS (SPADES assembly) (version 2) | ecosystem: Environmental > Aquatic > Thermal springs > Hot...
GCTTCTTCATTATCTTAGAGGGGGGGGTTGTTGAGACCAGCGGCTCAACCCCGCGACCACTAACCCTTGCTGGCACCTCAACCGCTACGTTGTTAGGTATCCCACTAATAGCGTTGTCGTTTACAGTGTTGACCTCTATCGGCACTGGGACTTTAACACCCACTAGGAGCTCTAGGTAGTAGTAGGTTTTCTCGATGTTGTTAGCTATGGAGTCTATTATCTCTACGAGAGACTCACCACTAGGTCTTGGCGGGTACTTGGAAGTCAGAGGCCTGCTGACATCGAAAACGCTGTTTGCCAGCTCTCTCAGTTTCGCTCTTAGGTGTGCTAGGTACATCGCCCAGCCGATCTCGGAGTCAGGCCCGCCGTACGGTCCATACCAATACTGCTTCGTCTTAAGGTTCCAGTGGTACTTCCAGGTGCCACCACGCACTGTGTCCCCTATTGGTAGCAGTCCATAGGTCTTGTACATGTCTATAGCTGCAGGAGACAGGTCTACATCGAATGGATTGTGGTAGAATTCTCTCCAGACCTTCCAGTATGTTTCAGCGTCCTCCTTGATCCAGTCATCGATGTACTTGTAGGCGTCTTCGCCTCTATACTTGAACTTCGTTAACCATATCACGTGGTTAAAGCCGATCATCTCTACCTCCAACTCAGAGGGGTCTACGAGCTTAGCTATAGTCATATAGCATGTCGGCTCCTCCATAGCGCACTCTCTAACTATGTTGACCCCCCTCTCCTTGGCTAACCTCATACCTAGCATTAGCACCGCTGATCTCAAGTAGCCTAGGTGGCCGTGGCATAGCCCGATGTACTTGACCTTCGAAGACCTGAACGCTAGAGTTGAGAGCTCGAAGACGGGGTTTGCTACGTTGATAAACCAGGCGCCCGGGGCGTGTTCTTGAATGTCCTCTAATATCTCCTTGAAGAGCTTGAACTGGTAGTAACCCCAGATCGTGTGGTAATCACTGACGTAGTTCCACTCAACACTATTAATGCCTCTGTAGTAGCCGTGCTTCTCTGAGATCTCTCTCATCAGCTCATAGTAGCTGTGACCCTTAGCCATAGCGGAGTTTACTACGAAGTCAGCGTCTCGAATAGCCTCTACTCTATCCATGGTCTTAAACGCTCTAGCCTTGACTCCAAGCTCCTCTATATACCTCTTCGTAAACCCGTAGATGACTTCTAGTCTCCACGGGTCGATGTCCATCAACCATATGTCTACTCGATCTCTCAACCGCTCATTGATGAGGAGGTCTATAACTATAGTACTAGACCAAACAGCGCTTCCAGCCCCGATAAAGGCCACTTTCAACCTCTCCAACAACAACCCACCCACTAAAAAGCAAGGTGGAGCTCAATTAATATTTGTAATCATTCATCTCTACTAATGAGCTCTCATAAGCTTTATAGACATTGTGTAGAAGACTTGGAGGTCTCTAAGCATGAACCACGATTCCACTAGTAGTAGATGAAGGCGTCTGATGTTCGTATTAAGGTGTTTACTTGCTACTTAACTCTAGCGATTCTTCCAAGTCTTGGTGTATATATCTCCCCCGCTCGTTTGAGGTCTTCTATGACTTCTTTTACAAACTCTCTCTCAAACCCCTCTTTAGCTGCTCTATTGTATAGCTCGTTGAGCTCTATCTCGCCTCCCACCTCGTCTAGTAGCTTGAGAATGAACTGCATACACTTCTTCTTCTTCTCCCTCTTCGCCGCTGAGATCCCGGTTTCTAGGAGGTCTATGTCGATTAGCCCAGTTTCAACATCGTAGCCGACTACCGAGATCGTCGACATCATCAACCTTATAGCCTCTTCAGCGTCTTCCACAGTAGCCTTCTGCTTAAGTGCCATTTTAGCGTGAGCCTCTGTCAACCTGATCAATGCTTCTAGCTGCCTCGGGGTGATAGCTATAGGAGCGGCCTTCCCCTCGCCAGCAACTAGCGACGCCTGCCTCAAGCTCACGTAGAACTCTTCAATGAGCTTAGCAGCCTCTGGTGTTAGTTGGGGTCTAACATACCTCCGCGCGTAGCTAATGTACTTCTTGAGGAGTTGTGGGTCAATAAAGCCCCTGGCTCTATCTGCCTCAGCGTGTATTCCAAGGATGTGCCTTGCTAGCTTCCTGTCCTTGTCTCTCTGCGGGATGTCGCGTACTATGAAGATCAAGTCGAATCTCGATAGTATCGTTGGTGGGAGGTCTATGTTCTTGCTAACTGGCAACTCGGGGTCGTAGCGTCCATGTTTCGGGTTTCCAGCTGCAAGTACAGACGCTCTCGCGTTCAGTCTAGCAACGATGCCAGCTTTAGCTATGCTGACTGTTTGCTGCTCGAGAGCCTCGTGTATCGCGCTCCTATCCTCCTCTCTCATCTTGTCTATCTCATCTATGCAGGCGACCCCGCCATCAGCTAAGACCAGCGCGCCAGCCTCTAGGTAGTACTCTCCGGTCTGCTTATCTCTGAGAACCGTAGCTGTAAGCCCAGCAGCTGTAGACCCCTTACCACTAGTGTATAGACCTCTAGGGGCTATTCTAGCAGTGAACATCAATAACTGAGACTTAGCCGTACCAGGGTCTCCCGTGATCAACACGTGGATGTCGCCCCTGATCCTCGTCCCGTCTGGGAGGATCTTTGGCGTGCCACCAAACAACATGAGGGCTATTGCCTCCTTTATGTCCCAGTACCCGTAGATGCCTGGGGCTATGCTAGCGATGATCTTCTCTCTGATCCACGGGTCTCTAGCGAGCTCTCTAATCATCTCTTCATCCTCTCTCGTAATGACGATCTCCTCAAGCACCTTCTCTTGAACCTCGACGTGGTTTACATCGATGTAGAAGGAGAACAAGGTCTTAGACCCACGCGCCTCTAAGCTACCAGTCATTGGTTGAACTCTAAGTACACCTACAACTACAACTCTATCACCAGGCCTCACCGAGTCCACTAGGTCAGATGTTAAGACAGCCTCGATGCCCCTGGGGATCTGCCCTCCTGGAACCTCTTCTGGCTTCTCCTGTATGACTATCTTCTGCCAATCGATAAACTCGCTTTTTTCAACTACAAGCTCGAACTTGCCAGGCCTCTTGCAGACCATGCAGTATGGTGGCTTCTCAACCCTCTCGGCGACTACGCCTTCAGGTGGGTATTCGAACTCGTGGATCTCGCCTTCTACTACGTGCCTATACGTAGCCTTAACTAGCTTGGCCTCGATCCTAGTGATCCTCGTGACGATCCCCTCTATCGCCACTAGCTTCCCAATGTAATCGCTATTTAGAGACCTGATCTTGAGGATCTCTGGTGGGCTCCTAATCCTAACATAGAACCTCTTTACAGTTCTAGCGTACTCGGGGTTCTCTCTTGCAATGATCTCTGTAAGAGCTTGCGAAAATGCATTAAGCGCCTCGATTGGGTGGTCGAGAATGTAGCTTGCTAAGTCTCTATTATATATTATGAGGTCGTCGAAGTCTACTATGAGACTTCTCTGATTCATCTTAATCAGTTGCCAAATCCTCTCTTGATACTTCAATATGCCTTCTTTAGACCTGTAGTTTTCTAAGAAGACTTTAAACGCTTGAACATAGTCTTGAAGCGTGGTCATTACTTCACCCATGTCTCTCCACCTCAAATACTTTTAATCTAAAAGTATCTAGGATCGCTTTTAGCAAGCTGTATAGGTGCTTCTCCTCTTCACTCAGATTGTGTAGAACGTCGGGGCTTATCTCGATCATTACGACATTGAGGATCTTAGAGAGCCTAGTTCTATAGAGCTCTCTCGTTAAAGCCGAGATCTTCGTAATGGACTCTATCATTTGTTGCGTCTTAGCTAGGTCTGAGACCTCTCTTATCTTACTCAACGTGTGCAAGACGTGATCTCTAACTCTCTGGTAGAAGTAGCCTTGAAGTTTTTCAAATCTAAGTTGACTTCTAGACCTCGCTTCGTTAAACTGGATCTTGGCTAACGTCCCCTCATCTACCAGCTGCTCGTTGATCCTACCATACCCAGCTTCACTGATGATCTCCGCAAGCCACCTAGGAACCGTGTACTCTGAGCCCCTTGCTAACTCGACGTAGTCGTCCTCGATAAACAGCTTAATAGGGGGGCCAGTGTAAGCTAGCCTAACCTCCTCCTCTTCGTAGTCTCTCTCAATAAGCCTAGTGCTGAGGAGCACTACGCTCTCTAGTAGAGCAGCCAAGTCTATTTCTCCCCTACGTGTTCTGTCTTCTCCCCCCTTATTACCCTTGTAAGTAGTATAGTTTTAAGGAGTGTAGGTGCACTGCTTTGAGCGAGCTTTTGTGGGCTGAGAAATATAGGCCAAAGACGCTCGATGAAGTTATAAATCAAAAAGAGGTTGTAGAGAGACTTAAGAGGTTTATCGCAGAGAAGAACATACCTCACATGCTATTCGCAGGCCCGCCTGGCACCGGCAAGACCACGGTGGCTCACGCGCTAGCGCATGACCTCTATGGCGAGAACTATAGGCAGTACATGTTAGAGCTGAACGCATCTGATGAGAGGAGCATTACGGTCATAAGGACTAAGGTTAAAGAGTTCGCTAGGACAAAGGTCGTGGGCGAGATACCATTCAAGATCGTTCTGCTCGATGAAGCAGACAACATGACCGCTGACGCGCAACAAGCGCTTAGAAGGTTGATGGAGCTTTACTCAGCATCTACGAGATTCATACTGACGGCTAACTACCCAAGCAAGATCATCGAGCCGATCCAGAGTAGATGTGCAGTCTTTAGGTTCACAGCTTTGAAGAAAGAGGACGTAGTACCCAGGCTCATGTACATCTGTCAAAACGAGAAAGTCAAGTGCCACGAGAGAGCTCTCGAGGTCATCTACGAGCTCTCCGAGGGAGACATGAGAAGAGCTATCAACATACTTCAAGCTGCAGCCGCTCTTGGAGAAGTGACCGAGGAAGCTGTATACAAAGTCGTGGGGCTCGCCCACCCACGCGAGGTTCGAGACATGATCCAGCTGGCTCTTGCAGGGAACTTCTTAGAGGCTAGGAAGAAGCTTAGAGATCTAATGATAACCTACGGGCTTAGCGGTGTGGACATTATTAAGCAGATACATCGAGAGATCTTTAGTCCAGAGTTGAAGCTGCCTGAGGACGTGAAGATCATGATCGCCGACTACGCTGGAGAAGTGCAGTTTAGACTGGTAGAGGGGGCTGATGACGAGATCCAGCTAAACGCCTTTCTCGCTAGACTAGCCCTTGTTGGGAGAAAGCTAAAGGTGTAATAGTGTTTTGAGCGCTGCAAACCTCCCCTGGATCCTCAAGTATAGGCCTAAACATGTAGATGAAGTGGTCGATCAAGAGGAGGCTAAACAAAAACTGATCGAGTGGCTTAAGAGCTGGGAGAGAGGTCAGCCAGCTAAGAAGGCCGTCCTTCTACATGGCCCTGCAGGTTGTGGTAAGACTAGCCTCGTAGAGGCCATAGCGAGGACCTTTAACTACGAGCTCTTTGAGATGAACGCTAGTGATAGCAGGAGGAAGGAGGATATCGAGCGCCTAGCAAAGGTCGCTTCGCAGACCTCGGGGCTTAGAGCTAGGAGGAAGATCATTCTACTAGATGAGATCGACGGGCTAGATCCGAGGACAGATGCTGGAGGGATAGAGTCCCTTGTAGAGGTTATCAGGAACACCAGACACCCGATCATAATGACCGCCAACAACCCGTACCGGGAGCACTTGAAGCCTCTTCGAGACCTCGCAGAAGTCATAGCTATGAATAGACTTAAAGAAACAGACGTTGTCAGGGTCTTAACTAGGATATGTATAGCTGAGAAGCTGGATTGTCAAGCTGAGGCTCTAAGAGAGATCGCGAGGAGGAGTGAGGGAGACCTCCGTAGTGCGATCAATGATCTAGAGGCCGCCGCCGCACTAAATAGAAAAGTCACTCTCGAATCTGTTAAAGCCGTCTCTACGTATAGAGATAGAGTCTACGCCCCATGGGAGGCTTTGAGAAAGCTCTTCACTTCTAAGTACATCTTCCAGGCTAGAGAGGCGCTTACATCGACCGACATGGATCCCGAGGAGTTCAAGACGTGGATCAACGAGCACATACCATCTTGGTACGACGACCCTTACGAGGTCTGGAGAGCCTACGAAGCTCTCAGTAGAGCTGACCTCTACTTCGGCAGGATCGTTAAGACTCAAAACTGGGATCTCCTCTCATACGCACTAGACATGATGGGGCCCGGTGTCGCGTTCGCTAGGAGAGAGTATAAAGGGAAGTTCGTGGCGTTCAAAATGCCTGAGCGAATAAAGCTACTAGCTGAGACCAAGAAGGCTCGCGAGTATCGAGAGGCTCTAGCAGAGGTCTTAGCGAGAAGGCTGTGTACGAGCAAAGTTATAGTTAAAAACGACGTAATACCCTACCTCCGAGTAATATTCACTCACAACCCCAAATACGCCGCTCAAATAGCAAGAGCTTACAACCTACCAGAAGAGCTTATCACGTGGCTAGCCGGCCCAAGAGCTAAAGAAGTATTATCATACCTCAAAAAACCCAGCAAGAAATAAGTACATACAGACATGCTTCTAGAAGAAACATAGTGTTGAAAACTAAAGGAGTGTAAAGTAGAGGGAGGTTAAAAAGTATTGGGTTCACTTCAGTCTTCGACGCACTATGACGGTTGCGATCGTTGTCACTGTGGTAACTACAAGTAGTGCGCCTATAGCTTGTTGTAAACTATAGTTTGGCTCGCTTGGCATCTCAACCGCTCTCGACATTTCAACTACTGTTGGTGTCTCTAATGGCAACTCGATCCAGGAGTGCTCGTATAGCACTACGTACATGGGTATGTCTTCAGATATATACTTCCTGATTAGATCAGCCATCTCGACGACGAATCGATCTATTACTGGTTTACAATTGTTATAAGTATTGTTCACGATCACCTTACCTAAGTAAGGATACTCATAACCATCTAATGGTGAGATAGCGTATCCGTGTCCCGCTGTCCATATGCGACATCCTTGAATTTCCTCTGAGCTCTTCTCCGCTTGAACAATTATGGCTCTGATTCGTTCTGCGTATTCATTAGCATTGCGGGGAAGTGCCGCGTAGTATTCGTATATGTCTGAGTATATGCGACGTATATTTGCAAGTTTCTCATCAAGTATAATGACCGTCGTGTTGAGGTCTCTAAACACCTCCCATACAACTCGAGCTACAAGGTCTACAGGCTTGCCTGATAGATCCACAACTATAAATAAGCCTTCAATCCTCAGTGGACTATCTATCCCGATACTCGCTAGTTTTCTCCTCAGGACATCAACCCTCTGGTAGAGGATCCCAATTGCTGGGCGCTCACTTTCCACGATCTCGCTGAATAGCTTTAGAGACTTCTCAGGAGGCTTCGCTACAAACCGGATTAAGTGGACGTTTCTATATGAGAACAACACGTGGGGGTTGATAGTCGCGATCATTACTGTAGTGTTTCCAGACCTGTATACGTAGACTATTTCAATACAGTGTGAAAAGGCCTCTAGTTTAACCTCACTAGTGTCCGCGCCAGGCGCATTTATGTCATTAGCAACAGTAGCTCCTGAAGCTACGATAAAGAGCATAAATGATAAGAGAAATATTAGCTTAAACGTCGAACGCCCCATGAATTCTCACCCCACGGTTAATGGGGTAAACCCATTTTCATAGGCAGCATTGACGCTTGTAGCAATAGCACATAACTGGCCATTGACGTAATGCCCACGGGTTACGTGTCCAACCAGACCTACCCATGGTCTACCATCTCTTCCAACGCCATAGTAGTACACAGGTGATCCTGAGTCTCCTCCTTGGATTGGGATACTTGTATAAATACACCAGACAATTCCGTGACAAAACTCTGCTTTATCAATATATCTTCCACTAGTTGTGCCGGTTGTCTGACCAGTTTATACATAGTTAAACTCGTGAATAACGATTCCCATCTCACTGTTGTGTTAACGTATATCTTTACAGGTCTTTGCCAACTATCCTGCGTTATGTATAGTAGTGCTGGATCTCCTGACACGCCTAATATGAACTGTATATACGCTAGATCGGCTGTCTCGTTTGCGAAGGTGACGTTGCCGATATAGTACGTACCGTCCCAGGTGAAGTTTGGTTGATACATCCGCTTACCAACTGGCTAGTCAGAGACGTGTGCAACCGTGATCACCCCGAGTCTACCAGTTCTGTTGTCACGTACAACGTAGCCCAGAGTTGCGTGATTGATGAGAGCGGTGTTATTTGGAAAGATTTCTAGCAGTATAGTCGTTCTAACACCACCAATTACTGGTCTATACTCTTGCCAAGTACACGATACACCACTACAACTCTGCCCATACACAACCACTGCTAGTGACCCAGCAAGGACCGCCATGATTAGCACAGACGCTACATAGGTAGCTCTATTGTTCAAGAGTACCCCCGTGCTCCTTTTTTGGGGGGTTAATAAACCTTAATGCTTAGACCGAGACTCTCTGTGTGAAATTGATTGGTTAGAACTAACAGCTGTAGATGTAGCCTTTACTAGTTAACTCGCATTTCATCTTTATGCCAGATACTCTGGACCTTCTCGGCCAATCGTGATGACCTCCGCTCCACAGAAGCTCTCTCGGCTTGTCAATTAGAGTTTATCGACAATTGGAAGAGGGTCAGGGTTAAATTGTTGAGTGTTGTCATGTGGTCTTAGTTGACAGGGTGTATATGCTTGGACCGGGTCGGGTTCCTAACTCAGAGGCAGGTGGAGGTTCTCAAGTACTGGTCTAGAGGCTTGTCAACTAGGCAGATAGCACGAATACTTGGTACCTCTCACCAAGACGTCGCCTCATCGTTGAAGAGAGCTCTCCAAAACGTCGAGAGGGCCAAGACTACGCTCTTAGCCTACAGGCTCGTCAGCTCAGCTCTGAGGGTCGTGATTAAGGAGGGCACGAGGCTCATAGATGTCCCCGTCATCGTGGTGTCAGAGGCTGATAGGGTTGGTGTGAGGGTTAGAGGAGACTTCACGTTGATCTTCAAGCTCATAAGGTATAAGGCGAGAGCGTGTGTGAGCGGGAAGGTCGTCTCTAAGCCCGTACTCGTCTTGGTAGATAGAGATGGAAGTGTGGATGTCTACCCCTACGACGAGGTCGCTGATCTCCTCGAGCGACTTGGAGTGGAGGTGGGTGTAGAGGCGTGATAGTAGCCCTTAAAGCCCGAGAGGCCATAGGCTTAAAGCTCGCGCAGGACGTCACGTGTGTAGATCGCGAGTTCAAGGGGGCTGTGAAGAGGAGAGGGGAGGTCGTGCGCGAAGATGACGTAGAGCTACTCGAGAGGTGTGGTCACAGCGTGGTATACGTATACGTGGGCGATGAGCGCGTTGAGGGCTTTATCCACGAAGATGAAGCTGTCGACATGCTAGCTAAGCTGATATCAGGGCCGAACCTCCTTGTCGAGCACGTTGAGGAGTCTAAAGCTTACATAAGAGCTGCCAAGACGGGGCTACTGGTGGTCAACTCAGAGGGGTTGAAGAGGGTCAACGCGTCGGGTCTCTACATCGTGGCGACTCGTAGAACAGGCTCATTCCTCAGAGAGAGGGAGTTGGCGGGGGTTGTCGAGCTCATCCCATACATGATCTCTGAGCAGGCCAACAGAGACCTTGTCGAGTCTATTAGAACACATGTACCGATACTCACGCTTCACCCAGCTAGGAGATTGAAGATAGGCATAGTCGTGACAGGCACCGAGGTGGTTACAGGCAAGGTGAGGGACCTAGCATCTCCTGTAGTGGTAGAGAAGATCAAGGAGTATGGCTGCGAGCCCGGTGAAATCCTGTACGCTAGAGATGACGAGCTAGAGATCGCCGACGGGATCTTGAGCGTGCTGGAAGACCACGACGCCGTGATCGTGACGGGCGGGATGAGCGTCGACCCCACAGACTACACGCCACACGCGATTAGGAGAGTGGCAGATGAGGTGGTAATGTATGGTCTTCCAATAAAGCCTACGACCATGACTATGCTTGCATATCGAGGCGAGAAAGCAATTATTGGCATATCAGCTGGAGTCATCTACTACCATGATGAAAACGCCCTCGATATACTTCTCCCATGGGTCGCCGCTGGCGTGAAGCCTCCGAGAGACTACCTGATCTCTCTAGGTGAAGGAGGGCTGCTCTCCTCCTTCTTGAAGAAGGTGAAGAGGTGATCGACGTGGAGAAGTACGTTGCCGTGATCCTCTTGATCTCTCTACCGGGGCTTCTCGGGGGCTGGGGCTTCTCGCACTCGACACAATCGAGAGCGCGCTTAGAGCCAAGCATATTGCATCTATAACTGTCTATGCCCCTCCATCGCTAGCTAAGCCTCTCGAGGAATTCATAGTTCTCTTCGAGTCAAGGTATAACGTGAAGGTGAACCTCGTGGTCGGCGCTACAGGGCACTTGATTAGCAGATTAGAGATCGCCCGCGGCGCAGACGTGCTAATAACCGCCGACCACGTGTACATGGAGCTCGCAGTTAAGCGTGAACTCGTAGACCCTTCAACTATCAAGCCGCTAAGCGTGGTCGTCCCCGCAGTGCTCATATCGAGACATAGCAATGTAGTGTTGAAGAGCCCAAGAGACCTAGCACATCGGGATCTACAAACACATCAGAGATCGCCTCCTAGTCTTCTCTGATGTTGGTGTTACGTGGAGAAACCTCGTGTCGGGTGCTATAGACGTCGCTATCCTTCCCCACGTGGTGTGGTTTAGTAGTCCTTACGACGCTAGTATACTGTGGCTAGAGCAAGAGCTACTAGAAGACGCCACTACGTGCATACTGGCTGGGGTGACGAAGTTTACGAAGAGTAAAGATCTGGCAGAGCTATTTATACGCGAGCTCGCAACATACATCGGTGAACAAGACCCGTCGAGAACAGGCCTCACTATTAGCGTCGGAGAGCTCGCCTCGATCTCTAGAGCAGACTATACGACCCTTAAAGTGCCTGGGGTGTGTAGAGGTGGGTATGAGTAGGCTTCAACTACAAGTAGTTGCACTACTGGCGATGTTATCTGTGTTCCTCTTGATCCTCTCTACACCCATAACTATACTGGTTGAGCGCGGCTTCAACCTTGAAGGGCTTACAGTAGACTTTATTAGAGCGCTGTTGTTGTCGCTGCTCTCTTCTCTTCTATCAGCGTCGATCAACATTCTCCTGGCAGCTCCGCTCTCTTTCTACATCTCTAGAAGGCTGAGAGGCTGGCCGCGGAGAGCGCTATACTCTATATTGATGCTCCCCGCTATACTAACGCCATCTGCCACTGGCTCGCTACTGCTCCTATTCTTCACGCTAAACCCCGTTGGCGCCTTTATCAACAACCACGTGAACATCGTCAACAGCGTTAAAGGCGTCGTCTTAGCTAATCTAGTGGTGGCGTTTCCAACGGCTCTGGCGTACCTCGTAGGGCTCTTCATGAGTGTTCCAAGGGTGTACGAGGAGCTTGCAATGGAGGCTGGTATGGAGCCTCTAAGCTTTATCTACCTTGTTTCCCATGTTAAAGAGAGAGTTAAGTGTATGTTACTTATTGACGTTTTCGAGAGTCTTTAGCGACTTCGGAGCCTCGCTCATTCTTGGAGGTGGGATCAAGGGACGTACGTGGACGCTCCCAATACTGATCTACGCAACCACCTACGTGGGTAAGTATGTCGCAGTCTCAACAATCATATTAATATACGTTGCTCTTGGCTTAGCAATGAACTACTTTCTATCAGGGCTTGAGGAGAGTCCTCGGTGGTAGTTATGATGGTGGTTGTAGATTTTAGCCAGTTAAGAGGATTGAACATTGAGAGTGTTGGGGTGTCTCGTACATGAGCTCTTCTGAGGTCCTCATGTGGGTTGCCTCAGAGCTCGCTAGAGGTAGGAGGGTCGCGCTCATTACCATTATTGACAAGCAGGGGAGCGGTCCGCGAGATGTGGGCGCCGTCATGGCTGTCTCCAGCTCTGGAGAGAGGCGTGGAACTATTGGTGGAGGGGACGTCGAGAGGATCCTAGTTGAAGAGGCCTCTAAAGCTCTACAGGAAGGTAAGCCTAGGAGAGTGAAAGTCTCGCTAGGAGCTGAAAGAGCCCCTAGCGACGCGATCCCAGCTAGAGCTCTGTGTGGCGGGGTTATCGAGGCTTTTATAAACGTGTTCAACCCGCGCCCCCGCCTAATCCTAGTTGGAGCTGGAAACGTGGGTAAGCCTATAGCGGACATAGCGAACATTATGGGCTACCGCGTCGTGGTAATAGACTCGAAACCAGAGCTTGCAAGCCCCGAGAGATACCCGTACGCAGAGAGAGTTGTAGCCGGCTCTGTCGTCGAGGAGGTTGAGAAGTTAGAGCTAGAAGAGGGCGATGTCGCGGTGATAGCCTATGGAGAGCCCGAGGTGGACTACCAGGTCTTGAAGAGGTTGATCTTGAAGGGGTTCAAGGGCCATATCTGGGCGCTTTGTAGTAGGAGGAGAGCTTCCTGGATGCTAGAGAGGTTGCAGAGAGAAGGAGTCAACATAGAGCCCTTTAAGGGGAGAATACACGCACCAGCAGGGCTAGACATAGGCTCTGATACACCAGAAGAGATCGCTATAAGCATATGGGCAGAGATCATCTGTGAGCAAAGGAACTGCACAAAGCCGGTGGGTTTTCTGAGCATCTTTAAATGATGATCAACGAAGTTGTGTAAAACTCGCTCTTCATCGAGAGTCTATCCGTAATCGATGACCAAGATAACGACCTAAGAACTTATCAAGGTATATGCCTTATTTTTACGTTAATGTAGGTGACGACCTTGGAGAGCGTTTGCGTCTCACTCATATCCTCTAGACTTGGTTTAGAGCGCTCCAATAGGCTGTGGAAGCACATTATCGAGGAAGTCGAGACCTACAACGTCGTTCTCGAAGGTGTCTTGACCCCTGAAACCACTGATAAGGCTCTCGATTGCGAGTTGAGAGTGGCAATTGTTGGAACTGGGGGGACAGAGCATGGAGTGTTAGAGCTCGCGAAGAGATCTAAACACCTCATCCTAATAGCTCATAGACACTACAACTCGCTACCAGCCGCTATCGAGGCCGTCTCAGCGCTTAAAAATACATCTAGCTTCCTAGGTCTCAAACCACTATCGAGCGTGAAAGATATCGTTGAATACATAGGCAGAGTTGTTAGGGTGGCTAGTGCTGTATCGAAGCTCCGTAGGTCTAGACTTGGTGTTGCTGGTGGACCTAGTAGTTGGCTTGTCTATAGTAGAGTCGACTCGAGTGTTCTCGCAGAGAAGCTTGGAGCTACGCTCGTAGAGATACCAGTAGAGGAGCTCATCGAGACCTACAAGAGGGTTGAGCATGTAGAAGATGAGGGGGCACTGCTTAAGAGCGCGAGGCGAGCGCTAGTGCCACCTGAGAGAGTTAGAGAGGCTTTGAGGCTTCACGAAGCCGTAAAGCAGATCATTAGTAGGTATAGGCTAGACGCGATCACTATTAGGTGCTTCGACCTCATAAGCCTCATCGACGTCACTGCATGTGTATCCATGGCCCTACTCAATACGCAGGGCTTCCCCGCCGCCTGCGAGGGTGACATCCCTCTACTGGTATCCATGGCCCTTGGTGAGTGGGTGACGGGAAAGCCCTCTTTCATGGGGAACGTGGCGTTCGTCGAGGGAGAAGACCTCTACATAGTCCACTGCACCTCGGCGCTGGTGGGGCCCTTCGAGCTACATACGCACTTCGAGTCGGGGAGAGGTGTTGGGGTTAGAGTCGACTACCCTGTTGGCGAGCAGGTAACTGTGTACAGAGTCGACGCGGAGTTAGAGAGGCTTAGAGTTGGTGTTGGTATCTTAGAGCCCCTTGAGTGGTCTGAACACTGGTGTAGGACTCAAGTGAGGATCCGCGGTCTCAAAGACCCCTGGAGAGTGGTCGAAGACCCCATTGGGAACCATTACGCCCTCATTCTCGGCAATCACGCGGAGGACCTAAAGCTAGCTGCGAGGTTGTTGGGGCTTAAAGTAGAAGAGTTCTAAGTGGAGGCTGCGCATAGAGACCCATGTTATTGAAGAGCGTAGCCTCGTACAGTCCTTGAAAACCACTACGCTACCATTCGGTCAGTTTAAATAGCTCAGCGCGCTTTTTACTAACTAGACTGCTCAGAGGTGCTACCTTATGGTTGACATATACATTAGGGGTGGCTGGATCATCACGATGGATCCCTCGAGGAGGATCATTAGGGATGGAGCTATAGCCATAGAGGACGGGGTTATCGTTGATGTTGGTAAGAGGGTTGAGCTAGACAAGAAGTATAAAGGCTACGCCGACGTGTTGATCAACGCTGAGAGAGACATAGTACTACCAGGTCTCATAAACACGCACGTACACCTAGTGCAGGCTCTTCTGAGAGCCTGCGCAGACTACTTGCCACTTATCCCCTGGTTGAGAGACCGCGTGTGGCCTCTGCAGGGCAACTACACTAAGCAGGAGGCTCTAGCCTCAGCCAAGCTCGCTGTGCTCGAGATGATTAAAAGCGGGACTACGACGTTTCTAGAGACCGGGCTTGTAGGGAGGTACGGCCCCGATGACATCATTGAAATGGTGCACTCGACGGGTATGAGGGCTGCTCTAGCAAGGCACGTGATGGACCTGAGAGGCTATGCTCTAGAGGAGAGCATCCTACATGAAGGGCTCGTTGAAGAGGGGGACTACAGTTTTAAGGACACTGTTAGGCTCATCAACAAGTACCACGGTTGGGATAACAGGATATGGGTGTGGTTTGGCCCGAGAACTCCAGGAGCTGTTAGTGTAGAGCTCTATAGAGAGATCGCCGCGAAGGCTAGAGAGCTGGGAACTGGGATAACGATGCACCTCGCCGAGGTTAGAGAAGATGTAGAGTATACGACTAAGGTCTTTGGTAAGAAGCCTGTGGAGTTTGCACACTGGCTCGGCTTAACTGGGAGAAACGTGATGTTGGTTCACGTTGTTTGGGTCGAAGACGAAGAGATCAAGCTACTAGCAGAGACGGAGACGAATGTTAGCCACAACCCCTCAAGCAATATGAAACTCGCCAGTGGCGCTGCAAGAGTCTCAGATATGCTTAGAGAGGGTGTTAACGTAACTCTCGGGACTGATGGAGGGCCTAGCAACAACACCTACGACCTCGTTAGGGAGATGAAACACGCAGCTTTACTGCAACCTCTCAGGACGCTCAAAGCTAATGCGATAAGGGCTGAAGACGTGCTAGAGATGGCTACTATACGTGGAGCTAGAGCCCTCATGATCGACCATATGGTTGGAAGCATTGAGAAGGGGAAGAGAGCGGACGTAATAATCTTAGACTACTGGCAACCGCACCTTAGGCCGCTCAATAACCCCATATCACACCTAGTGTACGCTGCAAGCGGTCACGACGTTAAACACAGCATTATAGATGGAAAGCTAGTAATGTTCAACAGGAGAGTCTTAACGATGAATGAAGAGAAGGTGTTAGAAGAGGCTGAGAAAGCCGCCTATAGCCTTTACCAGAGAGCTGGAGTGTGTATAGAGCCAGACATTAAGTGGCCTATTGAGTAGTCAATTTTTAATTAGAATTATTAAAATTCTTATTAACCCCCGCTTACGAATTGTTCTTCAAACAAGAGACTAGGTGATCTTTTTTGAACCTACCATTTACTAAATACGATCTAGCTGAGCGAGTATCTCTCATAAAAACTGCTATAGGGCTTCTTCCTGCAGACAAGATCATTACTAATGTAAAGCTTGTCGAAGTTAACACTGGTGATATCTTAGAGGGTGTCTGTATACTGATCAAGAGCCGTCGCATCGCAGGTATCGTTAAAGGGGATTGTGTAGACAGGTATCGCGGGGATAAAACGCTGGTTATTAACGGCGATGGATACTACGCTATGCCGGGGTTCATCGACCTGCATGTACACATAGAGTCTAGCATGCTGGATCCGATAGGGTTTTCGAGACTAGCCTTAAAACATGGAACTACGACTATAGTCGCAGACCCTCACGAGATCGTGAACGTGCTTGGTCTCGAGGGGCTTAAGGTGTTTGCCGAGGCTGCCAAGAAGAGCCCACTAAAGATCCTCTTAGAGGTCCCAAGCTGTGTTCCGCCGACAGACCCCTCTATGAACCTAGAGACCCCCGCATCGCTCTTCCCACACAGCGAGTTCGTAGAAGCGCTCGATCTAGAGGGGGTCGTGGGGCTTGGAGAGGTCATGGACTTCCTGAGCGTGATCAACGCTAACGAGGGCGTGCTACGTAAGATCATGCATGCCGATAGCAAAGACCTGCTATTAGATGGTCATGCACCCCTCTTAACGCCCGAAGAGCTAAACGCGTACATCTCCGCAGGGGTCTTGAGCGACCACGAGTCTACAAACTTGAGTGAAGCCCTCGAGAAGGCGTGGAGAGGGATGTACTTGTACATTAGAGAGGGGAGCGCGTGGAGAGATCTCGAGGCCTTAATCGATATTGTGAAAAGGCGAGACTGCAAGCTTTGTGCGTTTGTTAGCGATGATGTCAACGTCGTTGACCTCGTCGAGCACGGCCACATGGACAGGATTATAAATAGAGCAATAGAGCTAGGTCTAGACCCAGTTAAAGCCATTCAACTCGCCACGATAAACCCAGCTCTTAGGCTCAATCTAGAGGATCACATCGGGATCGTAGCCCCCGGGCGCCTAGGTGACATAGTCCTATCAAAGAGGCTTGAAAGAGTCGAGCCAGAGACGGTCATGGCTAATGGAGAGCTAATATACTACCGTGGAGAGCTAGTGAAAGGTATCGACAAGGTGGAATACCCGTCAAGAGCCTTAAACACCGTTAAAGTGGACATCGAGACCGTAGACAACATGGCCATATCGCCCAGGGTCGAATTAGAGAACGGCTTGGTAAAGGTCAATGTTATAAGAGTTGAGCCTGGCTCTGCACTGACCAAGCACGTCGTTGAAGAGGTCGAAGTCTCTTCTGGAGTCGTCTTGCCAAACCCCAAGAAAGACGTGATGTACGTTGGTGTGCTCTACAGGCACGCGCCTAAGGGAGGCTACAGTGTTGGATTGATACAGAACCTCAACTTCAAACTAGGCGCTGTAGCTCAAACAGTAGCTCACGACACACACAATATAATTTTTGCTGGGTGGAACGAAGGAGACATAAGGCTAGCCATTAAAAGAGTCGTAGAGCTTCAAGGAGGCATAGTAGTCGTTGATAGGGGAAGGGTGGTCGCAGAGTTACTACTGAGACTCGCAGGTTTAATGAGCATTGAAGAGCCAGAGGTTGTCTACGAGAGGTATAAGAGACTTACACGCGTGCTTAAAGAACACGGCTCCGACTTCGAGTACGTCTTTATGACGCTTTCACTAGTGTCGCTACCAGTCATACCAGAGATTAGAATAACTGATAAGGGGCTAGTCAACGTCAAAAAAGGCGAGCTTTTAAAGCTCGTGGTAGAACAGTAAGCCTTATTATCTTTAGGCACGTAGACTCGCAAGTAGAGGGTGGCTTGAGTTGCGTGAGAAAGTCGACATCCTCATTAAAGAGGCTCTTGTAGTTACTATGAACTCTGAGCGTAGGGTTCTGGATAGGGGCTACGTGGCTATCAGAGACAACTTGATCGTCGATGTCGGAGTAGGCGATGGGCTCGATAAGTACGCTCCAGAGGAGGTGATAGATGGAAGGAAGAGCGTTGTCATTCCGGGATTGCAGTGTGCTCACACGCACTTCTATGGTTTACTCCTCACGGGGAGCCCTTGGTTCGCAAAAATCGAGCCTCCAACAGATTTCCAACAAAACCTCCAGAGAATTTGGTGGGCGCTAGACGTGCTACTAGGGTATGATGAGGCCTACGCCTCTGCACTAATAGGCTCCATTCTATTCGCAAGGTCTGGTGTTACGAACTTCTTTGACAACATTAGCAGCCCCAACACTATCACGAACGTTTTAGACTACATCGAGAAGGGGGTTAGCGAGGTCGGTATCAGAGGCTTTATATCCTTCGAGGCGACACAACGCAGGAGCGACGAAGAGGGGTTTAGGGGGCTAGAGGAGAACGTTCGTTTCATTAAGAAGAACAACTTTGACGAGTCGAAGTTAGTGAAGGGAGCTATATACGTGCACGCGAGCTTCACCGTGAAAGACGAGCTGCTGATCAAGGCGAAGGAGTACTCGGATAGGTACAACGCGTTGCTCGCAATACACGCCGAAGAGGGACTAGTAGACGTCTACCACAGCATTGAACGTTACGGAGTTAGACCTATCGAGAGGCTATATAGGGTGGGCTTCCTCGGCCCCAGAACACACCTCGTACACCTCGTCCAGGCGACTGACGACGAGCTAGAGCTCGTCAAGAAGACAGGCTCTCACGTAGCTCACAACCCGCTGAGCAACATGCTCAACGCTGTTGGCGTCGCTAAGGTTCCCGAGATGCTCAAAATGGGGATTAACGTTGGTCTAGGCAATGATGGGTACATCTTCGATCACTTCGAGAACATGAGGGCTGCATACCTGCTCCACAAGGTGTGGAGGAGAGACCCTAGAGTTATGACTCCACTACAAGTGTTCGAATTGGCAACGGTTAACGTGGCTAGAATGTTTCATCAAGAAGACAAGCTGGGGAGCCTTGAGCCCGGTAAGTTGGCTGATGTAGTAGTCATCAGACCCAAGACCCCTAACACCCCTGTCAACTCTAAGACGATCTATGGACACCTCGTTAACACGTTTAGTAGCAAAGACGTCGACACAGTGATCGTGAACGGGAAATATGTCCTAAAAGATGGGAAGCTAGTGAACGTCGACGAAGAGAAGGCTATAGAGTACGTCCACAGAGTAGTCGAGAGACTGTGGGATAGGCTGTTGAGCGAGGGTAAACCCCAGCTAGATTACGTGAAATAGCTTTTTTCCGCCCCCCTCACCCCCCCATCTCAGGCGTTATCAAGACCACTCTATCTCCATCTTTTAGCTTCGTGTTCGGGTTCTCTACGGGAACGCCGTTGATGTATGTGACGAATATGTAGTGGCCTTTAAAGTACCTCTCAGCGAGGACGGGGTTTACCCTCTCTCCAACGATCTTTATGAGGTCTCTGAGAGTTGCACCCTCCTCGATATCTAGCTCGAGGAGGTTTGTACCAGCAATATCACTCGCCCTTCCAAGGAAAACCACGTGAACACGCATAAGCCCCGCCCTTTAGTCGCTTTAATATGATTAATGCTAGAGAATCCTTAATTAACCTTTATCGCTCGCTAGTCACGACCGTCCCCACACATCCATAGTGTATAGGTATACCAGGCCATTTAATTTGATCCACGAACACAGCACTTTAATATAACTGTCACGTATTAGTTATCCGGTATATCTAGCTCTCGATGAACAGGTGGTCAAATTCGCCAGTTGATAGGAGGATATATAGACACCCGATATTGACGTTCAACAGGGGTAGAAGGATCAAGTTCTACTTTGAAGGTGTAGAGGTTGAAGCGTATGAAGGAGAGAGCGTTGCAGTAGCGCTATACGCGATCGGTATAGACGTCTTCTCGTGGAGCAAAAGGTTCGGTAGACCGCGTGGACCTCTATGCATGATCGGGAAGTGTAGTAGCTGCTTCATGGTGGTCAACGGGGTGCCAAATACTAAGACTTGTCGAGTACCAGTCAAGGAGGGTCTCGACGTTAAGAGGCAACGGGGGCTTGCAAGCCCGCCACCATCTGCCCCTCACGAGGATGTGGTTGAGGTCGTAGAGATCGAGCCAGAGGTCCTCGTGGTAGGCGCGGGCCCTGCAGGGCTGGAGGCTGCTAGAGTCCTCGCTATGAGCGGGCTAGACACAGTGTTAATAGACGAGCACGTGAGGATCGGGGGTCAACTAGTCAAGCAGACACACAAGTTCTTTGGGAGCGTAGAGTTGTTTGGTGGAATGAGGGGCTTTCAAATAGCTGAGGAGTACGGGAGGGTCCTCAGCAAGTTCTCGAACCTCAAAGTGCTCACCGAGACAACCGTGTATGGGGTTTTTCGTGGTGGTGTCGTAGGTGCTATAAGCCCAGGTAGACACTACATTATAAGGCCGAGGGCCGTTATAGCCGCTACTGGCGCGCAAGAGCGCCTACTAGAGTTTCCCAACTGCGACCTTCCCGGAGTCATGGGCGCTGGTGGAGCTCAAACGATAATGAACGAGTTTGGAGTTAAACCAGGTGAAAAGGCGCTGGTGGTTGGCTCTGGCAACGTGGGGCTTATTGTCGCTTACCAACTACTGCAAGCTGGAGTTGAGGTGAAAGCTGTAGTTGAGATACTCCGCGAGATCGGTGGGTGGTTTGTTCACGCAGCTAAGATTAGGCGTTACGGAGTGCCAATACTGACAAGGCACACTATTAAACACGTGGAGGGTAGAGAGCGCGTTGAAAAAGCCGTAGTCGTAGAGGTGGATGACAAGCTCGAGCCGATCCCGGGCTCTGAGAAGGAGTTCGACGTCGACTTAGTTCTACTAGCAGTTGGGCTGGAGCCAGACGCTAGACTACACATACAGGCTGGTGCTGTCTCGAAATACGTCCCAGAGCTAGGGGGGATCGTGCCGGTTAGATCTAGGGAGATGGAGACCACCGTGCACAATCTCTACGTGGCTGGAGACTCGGCGGGGGTCGAAGAGGCTACAACAGCTATTTTAGAGGGGAGAGTGGCGGCTTACTCGGTGATAGCCAAGATGAGGAGTGGAGAGCAGGCTAAGAACGCCATCTCCGAGATGGAGAAGACTCTCAAGTTCCTCTGGGAGGAGTATAGAGCGTCTCCACTCCTAGCAAGAGCTAGACGTGGCAAAGAGGCTGTCACTGTGAGCTATGAAGAGCTTGAAGAGTTGAGGAGAAAATACCCTCCAGTAGTCTCGTTCGGGGCGAGATGAATGGCGAGCTATAAGTTCCGCGAGAGGGGCTACATAGAGCTCGAAGAGCTAAAGGAGCTCGGACTACTGCCACCTCCAGAGAGGCTTAAGAGAGGTCCTGTAGCCGTTCTCGAGTGCCCCGAGGAGATACCCTGCAATATTTGCGTCCCGTTCTGCCCAGTCAAGGCGATCAAGATGGATAGGATAATAGACCTCCCGAGAGTAGACTGGGACAAATGCACAGGTTGTGGGATGTGTGTAGCTGTCTGCCCTGGGCTGGCAGCGTTCGTAGTAGACCTATCTAAGGAGGACGCTGACTACGTGACTCTCCCATACGAGCTTCTACCAACGCCTATGAATGGTGACAAGGCGATCTTGCTGAATAGGAGAGGTGAGCGTGTCGGGCTTGGTGAAGTGGTGAGGGTGTGGGAGAGGAATAAGACCTACGTTGTGACGGTTCGAGTGCCAAAAGGCCTCGGGTTGGAGGTGAGAGCGATATGGATTGTGAGAGGCTGACCATCATCTGTAGGTGTAACGACATTACGCTTGAAGAGGTGCTTAAAGCCATAGATGAGGGTGTTGATGACTTTGAGCTGTTGCGTAAGCGTCTTAGGATAGGTTTTGGGCCATGTCAAGGTAGAGGTTGCTTGATGATAGTGGCGAGGATCTACGCGAAGAGAGCTGGTAAGAGGCTTGACGAGGTTCTCGCAGAGTTGAAGTTTAGGCCGCCAGTAGTCCCCATACCCTCTAAGTACTTCTTACCACTAGGTGAGTAGGGTTGAAGGTCCTGGTCGTCGGGGCTGGGGTCTCAGGGCTCTTCATAGCTCTAGAACTACTGAAACGCGGAGTAAGAGACGTGATCGTTGTTGACGCTAAGTACCCCGGCAGTGGGGCCTCACTTAGGAACATTGGTTGCTTTAGATCCTCGTTCACTTCGCCCGAGCACGTCGTGCTAATGCGAGAGAGCATTAGTAGGTGGCTCGATATTAGGCGCGAGTGGGGAGTTTACATAGAGCAAAGGGGCTATATATGGGTGGCGAGGCGCGAAGAGACTCTAGGAGCGTTTAGAAAACTTGTAGAGTTTCACAACTCCTATGGTGTACCCACAAGAGTTATTGAGGTAGATGAGCTGAAAGCCAGAGAGCCCTACATGAACACAAAGGTAGTCGTCGGCGCGCTATACGACCCCACGGCTGGTAAGATGGACGTGTTAGAGATCTTCACGCAACTATATCTAAGGGTTAAGAAAGCAGGAGGCAAGATAATGCCCTACACCCCTGTAACCTCTCTCAAGACTAGTGGAGGACGCATCACCTCCGCTGTGACCCCTCGAGGGGAGATCAACGCTGACGTCTTCATCGTGGCAGCTGCTGAAGGTAGCAAGAAGGTGCTTAAAAGCCTCGGTGTAGACTTGCCTATCGAAGCTATTCCAAGACACCCGATCGTTACCGAGCCGTACGAGGAGGTGGTGAGAGCCGGGCTAGTCATCGACTGGGATACACCAGGGTCGCCACATATTACTCAGACGCTTCACGGGTCTATAATACTGGCGCGAGACGTCAAAGACGAGCCTTGGGCTCCCCTCACATCGCAGAGACTCGACGCCTTCGTCAAGATCCTTAAGCCCCTATCCGAGCTTTACCCAGCGTTGAAATACGTGAATATCTCTAGGTATTGGATGGGCTACTACGACATGACTCTAGACCATCACCCAATCTACGGCCCCGTATACCCATACGAGAACCTGTTCATAGCGGCCGGGTTTAGTGGACACGGTTTAATGATGGCCCCTATCACTGGAGAGCTCATTGCTGACTGGGTGCTAGAGGGCAAGCCGAAGATCAAGCTGGCAGAGAACTTAACAATAGATAGGTTCGAGAGGGGGAGACTAGTCAAGGAGCTAGCTATTGTTGGGTAGCTAAGAGCTTTGTTGTCTACTGGTTTCAGCTATAAAGCTCGAAACTATGTTTAGAAGCTCATCTATTTTCTTAACGCCACTTAGCTCTTTCTTCTCTCTAATCTCGCCATTAACCACTCTGAGTAGTATTGTTGTCGGAGAGGCGTGGACGTCGAATTTCCTAAACGCTCCACTAGCAGCTTCTGAGACGCACTCTCTTGCAAACCAATCGCACAACACTACTACGAAGTTTACATTAGAGAACAGTCTTCCAAATAACTTGACAAAGGGGAACCAGTAGTTGTCATAGGATCTACATGCTGGGCACTTAGCGTTGTCAAAGTATATGACGTAGTAGCCATCGCTCCACGGGATGACGGGGTTACCCTCAACCATCTTTAAAACCCACTTATCCTTGTTGAAGTCGTAGACGTAAACCCCGTGCGGTGAATCCGGCTCGATTTTATCCAGCTCGGCCCCCACCTCCCCCTTCTTCTTCTCCAAGTCCGTACCAAACATCTTTTTCAGCAGCTCTAGTAGATCACGCTCCGTTCCTAATCACCAATATAAGCGCTTTCTAGATATCTACCGAGTTAAAGAGGTGGTAATAAGCTATTGTAAGGACGCCTACACCTCGATGGGCTATTTAAACTTATAAACCAATTAATTTGAAAATGTTTATTAGAGTGTTTAAATAATGAGCTAATGTAGAAAGTCCGTTAGCGTGGTGAGCTTCATGACTAGTGAGAAGTACAGGTTCTTTCTAAAAAAGATCGAGGAGCTTTACAACAAGCTTCATGGTGTCGAGGCTAGAGCTAAAGTCGTTGAAGTCAAAGATGATGGCACAGTCGTTGTAGAGTTTACGGGGACGTTCTGCCACACATGTGGAGTTAGAGATTGGCTAGAAGACTTCGCCTATCTCGCAGTTGCGCGTGGAGTGGAAGCTAGGCTCGTTGAGATGATCGAGCCTGAAGGTGAAGAGATCGACTATAAGAGGATAGGTGTGTTCAAGTTCAACCTTGAATCCAGTCAGATCGAATCAGGTGACCTCGGTGGAGATGAGTAGGAGGATAGACGATATAGATAGAAAGATAATTTCGCTCTTGATGTCCAATGCGAGAATCACATATAGAGAGATCGCTAAATCCGTTAATCTTTCTGATGTAGCGGTGATCAAGAGGATTAGGAAACTCGAATCTAGTGGTGTTATAAGGAAATACACGGCCATTGTAAATCCGAGAGCTCTAGGCTACTCGATGATCAGCTTTACGGGCATAAATGTAAAGCCTGAGAGGCTATTCGATGTGGCTAAGACGCTCAAGGATAAGGAGTATGTGAAGTACTTGGCGCTAACCACGGGGGATCACGACATACTCGCTGTCATATGGGCGTCTAGTGGCGAAGAACTTGAAAGGATACACAACGAAATACGTAGCATTGAAGGAGTCGTAGAGATCTACCCAATGATACTCTCAGAGGTATTAAAAGACGAAGCATACACATAGTGGCGTTGTTAACGTTAAGCTCCCTTATTGGAGCTCCCTTATGAAGCTTCGTCGATGTAGACCAAGCTGGACTAAGCTAATAATTTTGTAATCGATTCGACTAATAGGGTGCGTGGTGAGCACATGGGCTCTCCAGGAGGGTTAAGAGAGCTGTTCACATTTAGGCAGGATCTATTTAAGTATCTCCTCCCCAGTGGGGTTCCAAGGAGCTCACTTATAATCCTAGCTGGTGAGGGTGGGTCGGGCAAGTCTGTCATATTGGCACACATAGTGAAAGACTTTCTAAGCGCTGGTGAACCCGCGATCTACGTTGCCATAGACGACGACCCGCAAACTGTGATTAATCAGCTCGAGTCTTTCGGGGTCAACGCGCTCGAAGAGTGTAAGAGTAAGAGGCTTATTTTCATTGATGGGTTTAGCTACCTCATGCAGGTAAAGAGGCCTTGGCCCTGCGTCGAAGAAGAGATCACGCCAGAAGCCCCCGAGAAGATCGTCCCAGCTTTGTGGAGGATCGTGGAGAGGTATAAGATTGTTGATCAAGGGGTGTTGATCATCGACTCTCTCAACGACATAGTGATGCTGCTAGACCCTACAAGGGTCGTCTCGTTTATTAAGTCTCTTAGAGCGAACTTTGCAAAAGCCAGAGGCATACTGTCGATCGCCACACTACACACGTCTACTGAGAGCTTTCACAACTACCTACTTACAATAGAGCATATAGTTGATGGCATACTAGAGACTTCGAGCGTGCCAGGAGAGCTCGCTCAGCAACTACCAATATTCGTAAGGGCGATCTCTGTTAGGAAGATGAAGGGTGTTGAAAGCAGACCAGGCCCTACACTCTATGGTATAGATCATGAGGGGCTAAAACCGGTGGTCTTAAGAATTACGCGTGGATCTAAGTAGTTCTCGTTGAGCGGCGATGTAGGGCCTCTAGCCTCTCGACGATTTTACTCACTAGCTCCTCTTCGCTAGCTCCAAAGGCGTATAGACCGCTTGGTGAATACTCGAGCTCTCTACAGTTCAACGATGGGGCCTCATGCTCGAGGCTTACTTTAGCGATGTACGCGTAAGCCCCTCTGCTAGCGCAGATTACAAAGCCTGCCTCATCGAGCTTTAAGTATATCATTGTGTAGCGCCCTTGATCCTCCTTAACCACGCTACGCGCCCGCTCAGAGAGGGACTTAACAACCTGCTCGAACAAGGTATGCCCCCGAGGCGACAAGTACAATTAACTATTAATGACTCTAGAGCGATATGTGAGCTACACGCTACACTTCATACAGTTGTTTGCGCACTTCCTCTGGAAGAACCTCCTCACTGATAATGACAGCTGTTAATGGGGGCTTCTTGGTCTTAAACCCCGTCACGATGTATCGTGTTGGGTTTGACAAGTCAGCTGTTTGCTCTACCTTGCGGCCGAGCCTTATGTTTAGAACTCTCACTTTAACGTAGTACCCATCACTCCTCTTGACGTACACGTACTTTCTATGTTTCAAGGCCATGGTATGCACCTACTTCAGCCTATGCATACTCCACGTATAGATGTAGCCTAAAATAAGGTTTACGAGGAAACCCAGCAATATGCCTACGAGCTGCCCGATCCAGAATGGCGTCTTGAAGATGAAGGGTATGATGTTAGCCATCGAGACCTGGCTGGCTAAGCTGGCTAAGCTAGCACCGTGATACTTGGCGAGCCTAGTAAACACGTCTCTAAGGCTCTTAGATAGCCCAGTGTTTCTGAAAGTCAATAGCTCGTTCAAGGTGAAGTTGGAGACGACGCTCGCCTCGAAACCGAGCGCTGAGGCCACAGTGTTCGCCACGGGTCCCAGCGCGCTCACTAGTGCTCTATGAGAAGACTCAGCGATAAACAGGTTCACTAAGACTCCTGAGCCGCCTACAGCTAAGAATGTCGCGACCCTTGCGGGCTCAGACATCAAGAGCGCCACTACTTTCGGCAACTTAGTCGAGTAGAGCTTGTAGAGGTCCCTGCTCGTTAAGCGGATGTGGTTAACGCGATCAGCGCGCTCTCGATCCACGAAGCCTACGACCATTCCGCCCTCCACGCTACCTAGCTTCTTGAATCCCAACACCCTCAAGATCAACCTGTGTAGGGGGGATGAATCGACTACTATTAACCCCTCCTCTAGCCCTCTAAGACTCGCCCTCTCCCGAACTACGGTTAGCCAGTCTTCGAGAACGCATACCTTTCTAAAGCCGATCTCGAGGCATTTAAGCTTCAAATCGACGCCGCCTTTGGTTGCTGTTTTGGGTTTTATATGGGTTTATATAGCTTGATGTCACCCTTTCGCAATGATTATTACGTGTACTCTCTTTCCATGTAGTGGTTTTATTTCGTCTTGATATTCTATTAATGGGTAGAGTACAACAGCGTTCTTTCTAAACTTTATCACAGAGCACTCAGCATATATGAATCTAGCCATTAGTTGTCACCAACACTGAATAGTGACAAAACACTTATAAGCCTTGCACGTATATAGGCATGTTGGTAAGCTACTCTGTGAGGGGTGAAGAGCCCGTAGTTGTTGAGGCTTTGAAGGTGAGGGCTCTCCCTGAGGGTAGCTATGATAGGCTATTGGAGTTCCTGAGGCTCTACCGTGATGCAGTCCAACTGATTGTAGATGGAATCTGGGGTATCAATGAGAGGTTATCTAGTAAGAAACTACACAAGCTATTCTACAGTAAATTAGTGAGATTAGGGTTTAGAGCACACCACGCTAAGGAGGTATACGTCTACGCTAAGAGCTTAGTGGAATCAGCTAGGAGTAACGGTGGTAGAAAGCCTGTTCTTAGAAAACTAAGTGCTAGAGTAGATAAGTACGACTACAGATTAGACCTAGACAACATGCTTTTAACACTAAAGCTTCACAACGGCTATGAGGTGAAATTAAAGCTGACAGCACCTAAGGAGAGGGTTGAGAAATTCAAAGGCTGGAGTAACTACGAGCTAGTGGTGAAGTACGATGGAAGCGAACTCTGGGTCTCAGTATACTTTAGGAGGGCTATTAAACCATTAAGGCCTAAGACGATGATGGCTATTGACTTGAACTTCGACAATGTAACATTAGCCATATTTACTCTCGATGGTAGGCTAGTGAAGTTGAAGAGGTTTAAGACTCCTCACAGAAAGATCTTGACTCACAAGATCTGGATTGAGAGGATCCAGAGAAGGTATCCGAGGTCGTGGAGATTCATCAAAGGTATTAAGAAGGCTATTAAGAGACATGGTGAGAGGATGAGAAACATCTCGTGGGACTACTCTCACAAAATAGGAGACTTAGTGGCAGAGCTAGCACTCAAATATCACTCAGTAATCGTCCTCGAAGACTTAGATAAGCTTAAGGAGAACTGCAAGAGGGACAGAAAGTTCAATAAGAGACTTGGATTGTGGTTCTATCGTAGAATACAATTCTGCATCGAGTACGAGGCTAGGGAGAGGGGCATAGAGGTTGCTAAAGTGAACCCCAGGGGAACATCATCAAAATGCCCAAGGTGTGGCGGTAAGCTAGCTGAATATGAGCATAGAGTAGTGAGTTGTAGAAAGTGTGGTTTCATAGGTGATAGAGACGTCATTGCAACATTAAACCTCTACAAGAAATATGTATCTAATCACTCAAGATGTGGGGTCTCTGAGGTGGCCCTGAACGCCCCCAAGCCCAATGAGAATCCGAGCGGGATGCAGGGGAACCAAGATGAGGCTATGAAAAACACATCAAACCACATGAACTTATATGAGAGCTGAACCCCTTGCTATGACACACGCTTCCCTTCGAAGCTAGGTCTATGAAAAACCTCGCAGCATAGGGGTAGTCCTTGTCAGCGTATCCACCTCTACTTGCAATAGCGTAGAAATTGGCTAGAGCATCAGAGACTAGTGATGGAAGCCCAGCATCTCTTAGAGTTTGAGATATGTATGTGTAGTCCTTCATAGCGAGCTCGGCTCTAAATCTAGGTGTCTTCTCGTTTAGTATTCTATCTAGGTACCTCTCCAGCGCCTGCCCAAACCACAGGTTTGAAGCGATCTTCTTAAAGACCTCTATGTCAACACCGTACGCTCTGAGGATCATTATCGACTCTGCGATGATAGCCGGCAACGCTAGCCCTATGTTGTTTAGTGCCAACTTCAACGCCATAGCCGCCGGCGGCTCTCCAACATAGTGTACAGTTGAGCTGTAGAGCTCAAAGACCCCTCTATACTTGTCAAAAACTTCCCTACTAGAAGCAACTATAGAGACAAGCCTACACTCCCTGGCTTCATCACTACTCCCATACACGGGCGCCTCGAGGTAGTGTACTCTAGCTCTTTCAAGCAGCCTATAGGCCTCTAGACTCGCCTGTGGAGTTATAGTGCTCGCGTTTATGAACGCGATCTCTAGTTGAGGGGGCTTCTCTACCAGCTTAGATACCACTCCGACAACGTCTTCGCTACGTGGTAGGAAAGCCATCACCACATCACAACTATTAGCTAGGCTAACCACGTCGTAGTAGACGCGTCCACCAACCTCTCGCGCGAGTTTTTCAGCCTTCTCAGGGGTCCTATTGTAGAGTGCTAGCTCGACTCCTCTACGAGATAAGCATCGCGCGAGATTAGCCCCCATAACACCCGTGCCAATAATCCCTACTTTCACTTCACCTCGCCTAAGATAGCGCGCCGTCTATCACCACTGTACGTGGCTAAGGTATATATATTTGACCCCCCATAGTTCGTGCCTGTAGAGCAGGCGATCTCGACATGTCGCGGCTCGTACCGACCAACCTGCTCTTTGAGCTGCTCTGGGCCTCAGCGCTCTTTGTGTACATACTAGCTCTATTAAAGTTGACTAAGAGGCTCTACGACCTAATGATCTCGAGGGGCTTGAAGGTCAACGTGGCCGTGTACTACAATAGGAAGATCATACACATGGCGGCTGGAGGCCTAGTTGCGGCTTTGGCCCCCTCTATCTTTACAAGCCCGCTCATACCCTGCATCTTCGCGCTCGTACTGGCGCTGATGCTCTACATTCCACATAGAAAGCGCAAGCTACTAAGCTGGTTTCAGACCGATGAGAACATGTACGAGGTCAACTTCTGTATCGCCTGGGGTCTATCACTACTAGTCTTGTGGATCCTTACAGACAACCCGCTTTTGGCGATAATACCACCATTGTTTATCTCGTTTGGAGACGCCATTACTGGGATCATCAGGAACAGCGTCTATGGGAGGAGGACCAAGTCCTGGCTTGGAAACATCGGTATGGTGGCTATCACAGTCCCAGTAGGCTGGTACCTAGCTGGCTACACAGGGGCTATTGCTGGGTTTATCTCAAGCATAGTTGAGCGCCTAGAGTTCCCACCATACTTCGACGACAACCTACTAATAGCGCTGGTTTCGAGCTTAGTCTTAATTACCGCTCACGTGCTATTCTAGTGTAGAGCGCTTGTGGGTTGCATCTTTGGAGCTAGACGATTGGGCTGTGTTGGAAAGGGAGATAATCAACTGTAGGAAGTGTAGACTTCACGCTGGGCGTAGAAACGCTGTACCAGGCGAGGGCAATAGGAAAGCGCTTGTAGTGTTCATTGGTGAGGCGCCAGGCGAGAGAGAGGACGAGATGGGCAGGCCATTTGTGGGGGCTGCTGGCCAGCTCTTGACGCAACTAATAGAGTCGATTGGGTATAGGAGAGAGGACTTCTACATCACTAACGTAGTGAAGTGTAGACCTCCTGGCAATAGAGACCCAGAAGACGACGAGATAGAGGCCTGTCTACCATATCTCATTAAGCAACTTGAGCTCATAAAGCCGAGAGTCATTGTGACGCTTGGAAGACTCGCTGGAAGAGTCATATTCAGGCTAGCTGGGTTGAAGTGGATCAGCATGACTGCCAATCACGGGAAAGTCTACGAGGCCACGCTCCTGGGGAGCAAAGTCAAGATCGTGCCAACGTATCACCCAGCTTCAGCCCTGTATAGACCACCCCTAAGAGCCACCATCGAAGAAGACTTCAAAAACGTGATAAAGCCCACGATCGACGAAGAGATGGGGCTCAAACCCAAGAAGCCAGGTAAAACCCTCTTCGACTACCTCCAATAGGCAAGATCGATAGTTAGAGCCTCCTCGCTCTCGACAACTAGTAGCGCTAGCTCTCTCGGGGCTGCCTATTAGACACCACATGGTACTGTAATGCTTGGTGATGAAGAGCCATCCAAATGATTGGTGAAGACCGCGGCCTCGTCTGATCTCTATCACCATAGCGAGATCGAGGGGAATCCTTCTCTAAGAGCCTTCTTCAACTGGTGTTTAAATAGTAGTATTCCAGCTAGTAGTAGCGTGATATTGTATGTAGCTCCTATCACCATAGCCTCTTCAAGTTGGAGTACAGGCTCTATACCTAGTAGAGCGTGTCTTATGAGCTCTGCTGGGTAGCTAAACGGTGTGGCTAGCGCTATGGATCTCAGCAGCTCTGGCATGTAGCGGAGCGGAAATAGCCCTCCAGTAGCTATCGGTAGTATGAAGCTAAGGACCTCCACAAAGAAGCCGGCTGCCCCAGTAGTGATCATGGAGCCTCCTAGTATGAGCGCGTATCCTAGAAGCCCAGTAGTGTACATCGTGAAGCCAGCTATAAGCGTGAGGTAGTCGTAGACCACGATGACAGGGGGAGACCACAAAATTGAGAGAAGAGCGTAGCTTATCGACAAGGCTATTGCTAACCACATCAATGTTACTGGTAGTATGGCGAGGTAGTGCGGGATGAAGCCTGAGCCGCTAGCTATGTAGTACTCTAGTATCCCTCTCATAATCATCCACCTAAGCTCTGCGCCCCACTCCCAGGTCGCAAAGGAGAAGTAGTAGAATAGTACGATCCCGACAAAGACTCGAGAGGCTATAGTTGAGGTGTCCACGCCCTCCTCGGCGAAGAGCGAGATGGGCGCTACTATGAGGATCATCCAAAGCCCGAAGCCTAGTAGAGCGTACACCAGCCCCCTAGACCTAATGAGCGAGGCTAAGAGGTATGCCTTGAAGATCGCGTGAGCCCTTCTAAGTAATCTTAACACCTTCTCTCACCTTTTTCCATTCCCACGAGGTTATAGACCAACGCCCAATAGGCACGTAGAGGATGAACAGTGCGATGGCGATCGCGAATAGGTGATAAAAGTCTGTGTTTACATTTAAAACGATGGTCTGGATAACCTCGACGATGTGAGCTGATGGTATGATCCCGCTAACTATGCGCCCAACAAGGGGCATGTAGAACCTTGGATAGTACACGCCAATGAGTATCATTAGCACAGGCCTAACAATGTTTAGTAGTCTCCAAGACTCTCCCACTCTATGCACCAGCCCCGCGATGAAGATGGCAAAGGGGATCATGAGTATAGATCCAAGCGCGATTAGAGAAATAATGAGCAAGCCGAGCACGAGCCCCTCTAGTCCATAGAAGTAGATGTATACTGGGAGAGCGCTGGTAGCCCCTAGGATCAACACCTCTACATACCTTGGAAACGGCAACGCCAAGTAGTACTTGAGCCTGTTGACAGGCGATGCGATTATGTAGATCAACGTCCCGTTTTCCTCGTCGAATAGGGGCCTCCACAATAAGACGTCTACGCTCACGAGCATAGACATCAAAGTGTAACTCGCAGTCATCAAGTAGATGACGGGGTTTACGCCAAAACGCTCTTCGAAAACCCTGGGAGAGCCGCCGGCATAAGCTAGTAGTAGTGTAAATGCTGTGAAGATGTATGGGTATAGCAACATCGATATAAACACAGACTTTCGCCTAAACACATCGTTGTACTCTAGTTTAAACTCCGCTCTCAACATGTCGATGAAGCTCACGTCGACGCACCACTGAAGTATATGAAGACATCTTCTAGCGTAGGCTCTTCAACTCGGATATCGACCACCTCGTAGCCTGCATTAACAAGCCTCTTGATCAAGGTGCTAAGGAGCTCCTCTGGACTTTGAACGTGAAGCTTTATGGTAAAGTAGCCGTTCTCGAGCTCTCCGATCTCCCCTCTACACTGTAGCTCACTTAAAATAGACTTAGGGCTCTCTCGACCTCTAATAGTCAAGTTGACTACTTTCAATTTCGGTATTCTGCTCTTTAACTCGCTTGAAGTGCCCTCTGCAACTATCAGCCCCTTGTTAATTAAGAGCACTCTGTCACAGACGATCTCGGCTTCGAACATGTTGTGTGTTGTGTAGAGTATGGCCTTTCCATCGCTATGAGCTAGCTCCTTGACAAGCTCTCTGATCTTCCTAGCGCTGGGCGGGTCTAGTCCTAGTGTCGGCTCATCTAGTAGCAAGACTGGAGCGTCTTTTAAGAGGGCGCGAGCTAGGCTAAGCCTAGCCTTCATACCCAAGCTGAACTCTTCATAGAGCTTCTTATCAGCACCCAGCTTGTCCAACTCTAGTAGTTGGATCAAGTAGTCTATGCGCCTCCTAGCCTGGTCTCTCGACATCCCGTAGAGCGCTGCGAAGTACTCTAAGTTCTCTCTACCTGTAAGCTTCCCGTAGAACCCCTTCTCGACTGTCAACATGATCCCTATGTTCTCCCTCACCTTGTTAGCCTCTTTCACAACGTCGTAACCAGCGACTCTAGCTATACCTGAATCGGGGATCAAGAGGGTGGCGAGGATCTTAATAGTGGTCGTCTTGCCAGCGCCGTTAGGGCCTAGGAGGCACACAACCTCGCCATAGTCGACCTTGAAACTAACACCTCTAAGCGCCTCTACAAACTCAACCTTAGTTCTAAAGAGCCTCCTACTCTTAACCTTATAGGTCTTAACGAGCCCCTCGACCTCTATGGCGTGACCCACTCAGCACCACCTAAAAGGTATCTCTTCCGATTCGACTTCCTAGTGGGGAGCAACTCGATGAGAGTCTCGTAAACCCCGATGTACTGGTAGCCTCGGTCTGTGAGTTGATATATTTCGCGCCCGCCTACATTTATAGAGTACGCTAGTCCAAGCTCTTTAATCAGCTCGAGAACTCTCTCACATCTATCAAGTGGGAGGTTAGATGCTCTACATATGCGCGTCTTTGTACCTCTATGAGTAGTTAGCATTGAGAGGAGGATATCGTAGACAATGTCATAAATGCACCTCTTACTGCCCCTGTTGTTCATACCTCTTCACACTTCAACTCTACGCTCAACTTGTCGACCTTGATCGCCTTGGACACCTTAGCATCTTTGTCTATTTGAGCCTCTTGAACGTAGTATAATTCATCTACCTCAGCCCCTTTCTCAACCTTGACTTTAAGCGCCTCGACTCTATCTATTTCCGCATCTTTCTCAACAACTACATCATAGCCTATGACGCTCTTGACTTCAGCTCCCTTACCAACTATAACCCTACACCCGAACACCAACCCCCGAACTTCGGAGTTCCTGTCGATCTCTACGTGTTTGGCCTCGACCTTTTCGATATTAGCTCTACCTCCAAGCTTGAATATCTCAGCATAGACGGCCTTGGCTTCGATAGACCCTCCGACTCTGACTTCGCCGGCTCTAAGATCTCCTCCGATGCTTGCAGAGCCCCCCACTTTGAATAACTTCTCGACTACGACGCTTCGAGAGATGTTGATAGAGCCTCCAACGATGACTTCTCGCGCCTTTAAGTCGCCATCAATTCTACATAAACCGCCTACCTCTAGTTGTTCAACTTCGAGGTCTCCATCAACGTGAAAAGACCCTCCAGCCTTTATAGAACGAGCCCTGAGAGGGCCTTTAAGCCTAATGCTACCACCAACTTTAAGTTCTTCAATAGCCACGTCGCCCACCAACTAGTGTTCCACGTATTAACGATTATAACCCTAGCTCACAGATCGAGACCTCTGATCACAGGGATCAAGCCTTCACTCCTATCATTTCGTAGTTTTGCTGTCCTCGTTAGCGCTTCGAGTTTAAGAGAGCTCTTGGAGGTATACAGATATCTGTATAACAAGCCACGGCTATGGTTGTCGAAGTACTAGAATTACTAGAAATTATGATGAGAGCTATAAAGACCTTGAGGTGCTCTAAACCTTTAAATTGAGTCGCCCAAGTAGCCCTTTTACAGCGTATTCTTACCTATGTGGTGATGGTTTATTACCGCTTAATACCCTCAAAGACACATATTCAGTTAGATGTGATGAGAGCGTCCTAGGCGGACTGGTGAAGATGGTTACGGGGCTGATCTCCCCCACTCGATCTTTACCGCGATGAACCCCATGGCTTCTCTATCAAAGCCTAGCACTCTAAAGCCGGCCCTTGATAGTCTATCTTTAATGCCCTTCAATATACTTGGCCCATGAATTCTGGGCTCTCCAGTGTAGTGGAAGAGCATGCCTCCTCTCTTCAAGACTCTATATAGCTCGCGGTAGAACTCTAAGCTATAAAGGTCGCCAGTAGACCTGGTGAACCTCGGTGGATCGTGTATTACTTTGGTGAAGTAGTTGTCAGGGAGGCGTTTAATTAGTGTTGTCACATCTCCATGGTAGATCCTTACTCGATCGCTCGACAACATCGAGCTCCACGGGTTTCTCTCCGCGATCCACAGGACATTCTCATCTATTTCAAACGTATAGACCACGTTAGCGTTGCTCTTGACTGAAGCGATTGCTGTGTAGCCAAGACCTGTGCACGTGTCTAACACGATGTCGCCACTGGTGACCCTCACGCTTCTGATCTTCGCCAGGGTATCCCTCCACGGGTCTGTCCCCGTGATCCTGTGCATGTGAATGCCACTAATCTCTAATGTTGGCGCTGTCCGGGCGCCTACAGACTTGAGCTTGTAGAAGCCTCTAGACGTGTGCCTTAACACCTCGTAGATCCTCCCAGTCTCTAGCTCGTATATGACCACTCTGTCATCTTCGCTTGGAATCACGTCTTTCAATTTTATCTCAATGTCTCCGACAAGTAGGTTTCCACCATGTGTACAGACCTTGATATCTGATAGCCCTATATCAAGCGTGGTCTCAAAACAACCTGACTTGTTGATGAGCTCCTCGACTATGTGCCACGTGAACCAGAAGCCTCTAACTGGGTGGAAGGCGTATAGATGTTCCTCTAGGGTCATTTGCTGGAGGCCCTATAGAGGCAGTAGAGTGGTATGAAGCGTAGTGGTTTACCTGCACCCCTCACTCTCATGATGTGTTTGCGAACCTCTCGTATATCTCTAAAGCCCCCCTCTAGGAACACTATTGTTACAAGCCCGCCGCTCAACTTGACGCTAAAGACCCCTTTAATGATCTCGGCTAGCTCGGACGGGATTAGCGATAGCGGGGGTGGTGGGCCGTATAGGATCAGTAGCCCAGAGCACTTGTGCTCGTCTACGCCGTGAAGCTCGTCGTGTAAGTACTCTTCCAGCGCCTTGGCAACAAGCATTGACCTATCAACGCCTGAGAGCTCTTTGACCTCGTTCAACCTCTCAACAATGTCTATAGGTATACTGACACCAAATCTCTTCTTAGTAGTCACTTCCACCCCCCTTTAACGATTCCAATAACTAGCGCGAGTATTAAGAATAAACCCGTCACCCCCACTGGGGGCACGTTGAGTAGTAATGCCCCTGCATATCCGACGCTAGCCGAGGTCACGCCTAGCAGTATCGTCCCGTAGTAGTGATCTCGTAGACTCCGCGCGTAGAGAGCGCCCACCTGAGCTGGTATCAAGAGGAGGACGTGCTCTGCAACGTAGCCAGCAAATCTAAGTAGACCTATAGCGGTGACCCCTATTAGAGTATAGGTGAGCGCGTCGTAGAGGGGTGCTTTGACTCCAAGTATGCTCGTAGATACTTCATCAATGCTCATCTCTACAATGACCCTGCATCCAATAGCTACACCGACTAGAACTCCAATAGAGATCACGATGCCTAAAACCGCCTCGTCACCACTAACAAGTAGCGGGTCACCTAGAATTAGAGATGACAATGAGTACCTAGCTGGGATATGGGTGATAGCGTAGTGCATAGCTATAACTGATAGCGTAGTTGTAGTCGACACCATTATCGCTGAAGCCTTTTCCTGCGAAAAACCAGTCTTGACGAGAAGACCCACGAAGTACACAATAGCGAGCCCCAGGGACATCCCCACTAGTAGCACTAGGTAAATGTAGATGTCGCTAAAGCCTACAAGCGAGTGGGCTACTATGTGACCCACCGTTACTGAGAGCAGGCTGGCGTGAACGCTGCCAGCTGCTAGAAACTCCAGCCTCCTATAGTATACTATGAAGCTGACAGACCCCATAGACATCGCCATCAACATATACGCTACCCCGTTGAGCCCGCCATAGATCACTACTAGCGATGCAGTAGAGATCAAGAGGACCAGTAAAACTAGGTAGAAGGGTCTCAACGAGCACCAGCCCTCCGAACGCCGATATAGTAGCCTACGATAAGCCCTAAAACTACACTCAACACTGATATAGTGACGAGCAAGGATAGCGAGCGATCAACACCAACTTCGCCTTCTTGCCCAACACTAGAAGCGAGCTTAAATCTCTCCTTTACTTGAGTGATCGTTAGCTCTAGGTTGTTAAAGACGCCTTTATCACTAGCTGGACTTGCAACCTTTACAACTGGCACACCGTGCGCTCGAGCAAGTTCGATTAACCTAGACGCTTCTGGGCTATCTGCAGGCTCTGTGATGACAACGATATTCACTTCTCCACGACGCATGAGGTCTTCGACCGCTTTTACATCCTGTGGAGTGACCTGGTAGCCCTCTTCTGCTTTAAAGATCTGTACGACCTCTAATCCAAGCCACTCTACGAGGTACTGAACGTGGGGTTTGTCTACGACCACCTTACCCCCTTTAAACACCCCCTGATACACTAGGATCCTACTAGCTAGAGCGCTGACTACTTGATGGAATCTCTCATAGTAGCATGCCCTATTCTCCCTATCAATTGTGGAGAGCAGCTCTACAACTCTACTGAGGAAGACTAGGTAGTTCGCGGGGTCGTTTATGGGCATGTGGTAGTTCACTTGCTTTGTTGTTGGGTTTACTCTTAGCGTCAAGTTGAGGTCATCGACCATGTCTAGCACTAGGGCTTTTAACTCGCCTCGCCTAGCTAGCTCCTTGATGGCGATCTCAAACGCCGTGTGTCCGGTCGAGATGACCAGATCTGCTCTTCTCAGTATATCGAGGTCGCTCGGCTTGAGCTGGTAATCGTGTGGATCTACGCCAGGTGGTACGATAGCGTAAACAACACCACCACATAGGAGCCTTTCTACATCTGGTTTTAAGTAGCTAAATGTAACTACTACTATAACACTCTCTGCGTTATTCGCGCTAGATGTTGTGATGTTCACTAGTTGGTAGATTAAGAGGGACAGCGCTAAGATCGCGATCAAGCGTCTCAAATTCTACACCATTGTGCACATTTATTTTAAGGGGGTATTAAATGTATGTGCACAAGGGAGTTGTTTTTGAAGGTAGTACTAGAATCTGTCAATGTAGTGAGAGGTGGTAGAGTAGTACTTAGAGACATTACAGCTACTTTTGAGGGGCCTGGTCTTTACCAGGTTATTGGGCCGAACGGCTCTGGTAAGACAACACTATTATTGACTATACTTGGAGTGTTAAAGCCCGTTAAGGGCAAGGTGATCGTAGAGACAAGCGCGTACACCAATGCACCGCGGATGTCATACATGCCGCAGACTCATAGCCTGCCAAAAGACGCCCCAATAACGGTCTACGAGTTCGTTGAAAACTACTACATTCTCTCCCGCTCGAAGTTTAGACTGCGCGATGTTGTAGGGAAGGAGCGCGTTGAGAAAGTTTTAGAGTTGGTTGGAATTCCAAAGAGCCTTTGGTATGAGAAGCTGAGTAGGCTGTCTGGAGGGATGGCTCAACGAGCCGTCCTCGCTAGGGCGCTTGTACTAGATGCCCCCATAGTGCTCCTCGACGAGCCATTTGCAAACATAGACCCCGAGGGTAAAGTAGAACTTGCAGAAGTGCTTGGATCTATGTCTAAGAGCAAGCTACTGATTGTTACAAGTCACGACCCTATACTACTCCTAGAGCACACAAAGAAAGTCATGGTTTTAGGCTATGGAAGTTACGCATTTGGCGAGCCAAGTGAGGTGTTAAACACCGGCGTGCTTAGAGAGTTCTACAAGAAGTGTGTCGTTGAGATCGAAAGACACGTGCACATAATAGACTGGCACTAGCGATTGGGAAGGTTATGAGTCTTAGACTGCTAGAGGGGGAGGTCGTCGTAAACGGCCCTATAGCCTACGTCGTAAAGGGGTATCAACATCCACCTGGCTATCTAGTAGCATATCCAAGGTACAACATCTTGTCTCGAAGAAAACTACAAAGACACGAAGCGAAAATATACGAGAACACTATGTACTGGAGCTGCATTCAGAGAAGCGTGCCAGTGGTTCCACGTAGCGCGTGGCCTTACACCCTCAGGGAGAGGCCTCTCGGCGCTCTCGACCCGTTGATCTCGATGCTTGAAAGCCTCCTAGAGGTTGACTTGTACCCAACCGGGTCATCACTATTCGTAGAGCGCCCAAACGACTACGATTTCATCGTATACGGAGCCGATCAGGAGGTGGTCGGTAGGTTGCGTGAATTGATCGATAGAGACGTGATCAAGGTGAATGTAGACATCCTGGTTAGAGAGTACATTGAGAAGCACTCAAGTGTACTATCGCTTAGTGACTACCTACGGATTAAAAAAAGCACTATACTACATGGGCTATTTCAAGGGTTCCACGTGAACTTCAAGCTCGTCGAGCTCAAGACCGGGTTTAACGAGTGTGTAGACCCCGTTATTAGCTATGAGGACTACACCGGCCCAGTCGCTATTGTGGAGGCTTTAAATCCACACATCATCCCCGCAAGATATCGCGCTGTGATTCGAGGCGTAGAGCTAATCTTAGAGTCACTTAGAGAGATCTACTCTGAGTTAGAGCCCGGAACATACTGGGTTGAAAACGCGAGACTAGAACATAGACCTAGTGGTGTACACCTAGTACCAGATCTCGGAGTGCTTAGACCCATTACATGAAGCCTGTGACCGATCTAGAAATAGTTGTGATTAGTTGTAAGTAAATGTGAGTATGTGGTTGTTCTTCTGCGTGTGTTATTTAAACCGCTTTATAAGCTAAGTGTAGTAAATGGGTAGGGGGGTGTTACTGATGAGTCTCCCTGTGAGGGCTACTGTGACCGCTAAAATAGAAGCGGTCACTCCCAAGGGAGATGAGGGTCTACTAG
>Ga0080004_1159997_pt1 | contig 39441 bp, 40 predicted proteins | sample WasSprMetagenome_FD_69207 | JGI IMG/M metagenome (GOLD analysis project Ga0080004, IMG submission 69207) | Sulfidic aquatic microbial communities from Washburn Spring, Yellowstone National Park, USA - WS (SPADES assembly) (version 2) | ecosystem: Environmental > Aquatic > Thermal springs > Hot...
CCTCTTGGTATTGGGCGTTTTGTTTCGAGAACTGCTCCTCCGCCCTAAAGTTTATCTGCCCGAGCTGAATCTTCTTACTCTCGAGCTCCTCTTTCCTCCGCCTGAGCTTTGAAACCTCAACGCCCTTCGGAATCTCAACCCGCTTGAGATGTTTGATGCGTTCTTCTAGCCTCGCCTTTTCCTCGCGAAGAGTTAGAATCTCCGACTGTAGCTGAGAAAGTTGCCCAGAGAGAAATGACTCCTTTCTTTGCAGATTTCTCAGACAAGAGTCAATTTTCGCCTGCTGTTCCTCCAGCCGCGAAATTTCTTCCCTCTCTCCTTGTAATCTCCTAGAACTCTCCTCGAATTCCTTCCTAGCCTTCTCAAGCCTCCCCTTGAGTTCCTCGATTCTAGAAACTATTCTCTGATATTCGACTTGGGGAAGCTCCGGAATTTCGGTGCCTTCAAGCTCTGAGAGTAGTTGGTCTATTTTTTCCAGAATATCCTGCAACCGTCGAAGTTCCTCACGAATCTCCTGTAGCGAGCGTGCCTTTTCAATTTTACCACGGATATTCCTAAACTCCTGCACGAGAGAACGAAATTCCACTACTGGTCGCGCTTCGCTGAGTTTCCTCTCCATCTCCTCCTTCCTCCGCTCCTCCTCCCTCAACAGGAGCTCGAGCTGATCGATTGCCCCCCTCAGTCTTTCCTGCTCCTGGAACTTGGAGCTCGTACTCTTCCTGCGAATGATTCTCTCCAGTTCCGCTTTCTTTCTGCCCAGCTCCCGCAATTCTCTCTCTATCTCCCTAAACGCCTCCTCTATCGATGCCTTCTGCCGCTCCTTCGCCTTCAGCTTCTCTTCCAACCTTTCCAGTTCCCTCTTACACCCCCAGTAATCAATCCCAGAAAGCCACTCTTCTATCTGCCTGAGCTCCCTTTCGATCTCCCTGTACTGAATCAGTCTTTGTAGGTCGGCTTGAAGCTCCTTCACCTGTCCCTCCAGTTGGCGTAATTCAGCCTCTCTCACCTCCAGGTTCTTCTGCACCTCCTGCAATTCCTGCCAAGCCTTAGCCTTCTTCTCCTCAAACTCCGCCACCCCTGCAATCTCATCGAGCAATTGCCTACGCTCCACCGGCGTCATGCGGGCCAGCTTGTCCATCTCCCCCTGAAGGATGAAGCTGTACTCACCAAGAGAGAACCTGCTCGAACCGATGAGTTCAATCAGTTCTTGTCTGCTCGATCGTTTGCCATTTATGTAAAAGGTGCACTTCCCCTCTTTGTCCATCCTCCTCGTTATCACAACCTCCTTGGCATTCAGCGGAATCCCGCCATCGCTGTTGTCAAGATACAGGGAAACCTCGGCGAAGGAGGCTGGTCTAAAACCGTTTCCCCCCGAGAATAGCAAGTCCGAGAATCTCTCGGCCCTCATCTGCTTGGCACTCATCTCCCCGATGACAAAACGTATTGCCTCGATGAGGGCGCTCTTTCCGGAACCGTTCTTTCCTGTTATGCAGGTGAACTTTGAATCGAAGGAGACCGAGGTTTTAAAATTACCAAAAGACTTAAAGCCCTGCAGCTCCAGCCGACTGACGTGTACCACTTACCATCCTCCCCACCCCCGCTAGCCTTACTATATGCTGTCTTCTCCGCCTAAAAATTTTATGGAACACCGTTTGATGGAGGTTGGAATAATTGGTGGGTCGGGAGTCTACTGCCTCCCTCTTGACCATTCAAGAACTGTAGAGGTGAAAACCCCCTACGGAAGGATAACGGTTGAGGAGGGATTCTTGGCGGGAAGGCGTGTGACATTTTTGGCAAGACATGGTAAAAGACATGAGGTTCCTCCGCATTTGGTAAACTACAGGGGAAACATCTGGGCTTTAAAGGAGAGAGGAACAGAAAGAATAATTGCCATTTGTGCCTGCGGCTCGCTTACGCCCAAAATCAAACCCGGCGAACTCGTCCTATTTGATCAATTCCTCGATTTTACTAAGAGTCGCCCCTCCACCTTCTTTGAAGGGGGAAAAATGGGTGTAGCCCATGTCGATATGACTCACCCCTATTGCCCAGAACTGACGACCATACTGTTCAAAGCGGCCAAGGAGCTGAACCTGCCGGTTCATAAGGGTATCACCTATGCCTGCACCGAGGGACCTAGATTCGAGACCCCCGCCGAAATTAGAATGCTTAGAACACTAGGGGCAGATGTGGTGGGCATGACAGGTGTCCCGGAATGCGTTTTGGCGAGGGAACTGGGGCTGTGCTACGCCGGACTCGGGGTCGTCACCAACCTCGCCGCCGGTCTTTCCGGAGGAAAACTAACCCACAGAGAGGTCTTGGAGCGGGTGACGGGCATGGGGGAAGAACTCACCAAGTTGCTTTCGCTAGCCATCCAGAAAATCCCAGAGAGGAGAGAATGTCAGTGCGGAGAGGCACTAAAGGATGCGTTAGCTACTCGAAAAGCTCCTCGTAGTACTCGATAGGCTCTAATTCTATCACTTCCACCCTTTCCTTCTTCCGCTTCTTGACCTCTACCACCGGTACCTCCTCGACCCTTTTTCCACCCTCAGTTATCTTGTAGGACTTCGTCTTGCCCCTCAAATCCTCGATCCTACCACATGCTTGGCACCTCAACTTGACTTTGCCCTTCACCTTCTCCGGCAGGAGCATTCCCCCGCACTTGGAACAAAACTCCATAGATTGATTGTGGTTGAAAATAGTTTATTTAAACTTTTTCGTCGATTTCCCAAACAATCTTCACCAGTTGTGCTATAGATTTGGTGTTACTATAGTAACACCAAACTTTGGAAAACTCGGCTACCATTTTTTCTCCCAACCTTTGCCCTCGGCGGCACCAGAAAAGCCGTCCAGAGTGATGGCTGCCTCGTTTGGTCTTCAACCAAAAATCAATATCCCCTCGTCCTGACAACTAGAGTTCCAGTTTCTCGCCACCTACATACAGACCTTTCAGATTTGTGCGACTTGCTCTGTTGACAACCGTTGCTATGCTCTTTTCCAATCCCCAGAAACCCGTATCACCCAAAACCATAAAAGTCGCCTCCTTCTCTTCCTCCAATGGACCCCAAGACAGCCCAAAGAAAAGCGCCGACTCCACCGTGGCTGCGGCAAGAAGCTTTCTAGCCTCCTCGTCTCCCGCCCTAGGATCATCCCTTCTGACAAGTGCCCAGGCAAAGGAGAGTTCAGAAAACATGTCGGGCTCGGCCACCATCACGTTGTCGGTTCCTAGGAAAAACCTGACACCAAAACGGAGAGCCAGAGAAATGGGTGGCGACCCACAGCCTAGCAAGTGATTCGCACGAGGGCAGAAAACAATGGGCACCCTCCGGTTTGCGAGCAGTCTGTAATCCTCCCCACTTGCCCAAGTTCCATGGACGAGAAAAGAGGGATTCATCTCTAGGGCCCTTCTGACCTCCCCCTTCCCAAAATGCCTGACTGAGCTTTCCTCGGCATCCCTTGTCTCAGAAACGTGGACGGAAAGAAACTTGCCCTCGGGGAGTTTCAGCCCTTTGAACCTTTCCGCCACCTCAAGCGACGGAAACCCCAAGCCATCCGAACACCTAAGAATCTCTTCCAAGCTTCCGTCTGGCCGTCCTAGGATGATGGAGCGGAGGGGGGAAACTTGAAGTCTCCTCAGAAGTTTGACACCCTCCACTCCTCCCTCCCTAAAGTCGCAGTGTGCAAGTATACCGGATTTCAACATCTGGACGAGAGTTCTTCGAATAGCCCTCGAAACCTTCGGTCTAGGAAGCTTTTCGACTTGAAACTTCACTCCCCCTGGTCCTACCACCTCCTGCTGAGTTCTTCCCAGATATCCCTCTTTCAGAATCGAATCCCCAACATGTGTGTGGGCATTCACAAAGGGCGGGAGAACGAGACCATGCTTCAAATCCGTACAACTCCCCTTCCTGGGTGGGAAGCCCCTCAGTATCCTCATCCTCCCCTCCCTCACCACCAGAACACCCCTCGATAACTCTAGTTCCCTGCCCTCCAAGATCAGGGCATTCCTGAAGACCTGCATTTGAAAACTACGCCAAGTTAATTAGTGAGGCTAATCGTCTATCACACGAGAGAATGCGATCCCAAACGGTGCACCGGTCTCCGCCTGTATAAGTTTGGAAGGGTAGAGCTGTTCTTCGATCACAGAAAGCTTCCCCTCGGTGCGATTCTCCTCAATCCGTTCTCGGAAAAGGCGCTCTCAAGGGAAGACCTGCCCATCGCAGAAGAGAGAGGACTGGTGGCCCTAGATTGTTCCTGGAAACGCATAAAGGAATCCACCTTCTTGGGAAAAATGGAAGGAAGATGTCTACCCTATCTCATAGCCGCCAACCCCACCAACTACGGGAAACCCACCCTTTTGAGCACCGCAGAGGCCCTAGCCGCTGCACTTTATATCTTGGGGAAGAAGGAAGCTGCTAGGGAAATCCTCAAGGGGTTCAAATGGGGCGACAATTTTTTCCAGCTTAACCAGTCTATGCTCGAGCGGTACAGCGAGTGTAAAACTAGTCAGGAGGTGATACAGGTTCAAAGAGAGTTTTTACCTACAGGTGAAGTGAAAGAATGAGAAGGAGGGAGGAAAGGGGACCACCCACGGGGGCTGGCCTGATCAGGTATTTCTCGGAGGAAGGAGAGGGGATAAAAATCTCACCCAAGATAGTAGCCTACTTCACCATCGGCTTCATCGTCTTCGAGATTTTGCTGAGGTTCATCGGAAAGGGACTACTGGGATTCTAACCGGAGTGCCTTAAGCCTCTCGATTCTCTTGTAGGTCGGAGGATGAGTGGATAAAAGCTCTAGAAGACCCACCCCCCGGAAAGGATTAACGATAAACAGGTGGGAGGTGGCCGGATTTCCGTCCTGCATGGGGACCTCTGAGACACATCTCTCCAGCTTGGCGAGAGCGTTTGCCAGTGCCAAGGGTTTTCCGGAAATCCTGCTTCCCTCCTCGTCCGCCCCGTACTCTCTAGTTCGAGAAACCGCCAACCGGATGAGAAGGGCAGCCAAGGGGACAAAAATCAAGACCAACAGATAGAGGAGGGAATTGCCCTCCCTCCTTTCTCGGCTGCTGAACATTAGTTGATACCTACCCAACAGGGCTAGGTAGGAAATTGCCGCCGCCAACATTGCTGCCATCGTTCCTATCAGCATGTCTCGATTTCGTATGTGAGCAAGCTCGTGACCCAGCACCCCCTCGAGTTCCTCCTCAGAGAATAGCTTTAGGGCACCCTCGGTCACCACCACCGCAGCATGCCTGGGACTTCTCCCCGTAGCGAAGGCGTTGGGAGTGCTTAGGGGTGCAATACCCACCTTGGGCTTCGGAATTCCAGCCTTCTCGGCCAATCTCGAGACTATAGAGTGTAAACTTGGTTGCTCCTTCTCGCTCACTATCTTGACTCTGTACAACCTCAAGACCCACCTGTCGGAAAACCAAAAGGAAAAGAAGTTCATCAAGAGGGCTATCAGAAAAGCCACCGTGAGGGTCACGCTTAGACTGATACCCGTGAGAACGGAGATGATTCCCCCCACTACCATGAACAGGAGGGAAAGACCAAACAGCAGCACCAGCGTTCTGACGAGTATCCCCATATTTTTCCGCATTCTTCCCCCCTTAAATACGCTCCTGTGAACGGCTATTATTCCCTTTGATAAGTTTTGATGCGCATTGTCTTCTTCAGGAGGAGGCGCCGGAAACCATATGTTACCTACCTACTGATTCTGACTAACATCCTCATCTACCTCTTTACCTCGCTCGACAACGCGTCCACGGAGACCTCCTCCGAGTGGATTGAGACACTGGCCTACGTGCCCACCCTCGGCAGATACCCAAGGCAGTGGTACAGAGTGTTTTCCTCTATGTTTACCCATGCCGACATCTTTCACATCTTCTTCAACATGTACTTCCTCTACATCTTCGGGAGGGAAGTGGAGGTGAAGCTGGGGCACTCTAAATACTTCCTCCTGTACTTGCTCTCAGGGCTTGGTGCCATAGCTTTCTACACGGCTTTCATTCCCGTAAGCGGTTCGATAGGGTTGGTAATCCCAATTGTAGGGGCCTCGGGGGCCATAAGTGGCATCCTAGCCTCCCACATGTTCATGTTCCCCCAAAGGAAACTGGCAGCTTGGGTTTTCCCCCTTCCGCCCGTGGTGATACCATCAAGCTACTACCTACTTCTATGGTTCGCGACGCAGGTTGGTTACGGATACGCCAGGTTTGAGACAGGGACTGCATTTTTCGCACACGTGGGGGGGTTTGTGGCCGGAATAATGCTTCTTTACTTACTCGGACGCACTAGGAGACATCCCTCGGAAGTCATTGGTTTGGGTAGGAGCACCAGGATTGTGTTGTCCTTCTTGATACTGACCGTCACCATAGGTGCCGTCTACTCCTGCTTCACCGCCCGTTACCTGAGTGGAGTATACGTCTTCCGGATTCAGACCACCAGAAACGGGTATGTGAGCCAAGATCAAGCCGTCTATACAACCTTCGAGAACAAAACCGTCTCCCCCTCGCTGGGGGATCCCCGCGTGATATTCAATAGGATGGTCTGGGCCAAACTAATCCAGTATAGGCCTTCCTACGCCGACAACAATTTTAAAATCGCCACCAATGTATTCCCGCCGGACTGGACGCTTCCACTGCATCTCATCATCGAAGGGTCTATCAAATATGACCCCTTCCAAGTGCTGGAATTCTTTGAGGGAAAAATTGTCACCGATGTTATCATAACTGACCAGTTTGGAAGACTGAAAGGTATAGAACGCGATGTTGAGTACCTCGTTTCCCTGAGTTCTGAAGAAGTCGCTGGGAACGTTAAAACTGTTCTAATCATGCCACTGGCACTTATTTCCATCCTTGTTGGGCTGGTGTCGCTTGTGGTGACGCTTACAAAGAGCGACGAACTGGTGGCAAGAGAACTGTACTCAGACGTTTGGTCTCTCGTCCCAGTCTAGAATCTCATCTCCCAAAGACCCAAGCCAGTCCACTCGATCTCTTATCCTCTTTCCCTTCCTCCACGCAGCCAGAAATCTATCCACGGCCTCCTCCGGAGTTATGTTGGTCATGTCAAGCTCAAAGACCTTCCTCTCACCATGTCGCTGAAGACTCTCCACAAGGATCAAGTCAATGGCCTCGGCGACCACGTTATCCCTTAGCTTTTTTCCCTTGTACCCCCTTGATTTCAGCCTGCGCTCGAGTATCTTCGGGTTTAGCCTGAGAACCACTACTGCGGACAAAAGCTTCGAGGGAAGGTAATGAGAAAGATGCCCTTCCACCACCATTTCCCCCCATTTTTGCTTTAAAAACTCGTGCGAGAGCCTCTGAACATCCACCTCCAGCGTCCCATCCTCAGTCGGTTCCCCCAGTCCCCTCTCTTTGATCCATTCATTGAGAGCAAGCAGTTTCACCCCAAGTTTCTTAGCCAAAAGACGAGCGAAGGTGGACTTTCCAACCCCCGGCGTTCCGGTGACGGCGATGATCAGCTCCTCTCCCCCCTCAAGTCGATAACATCCCAGATATCCGGGCCCGTTGAAATCAAAGTGACAGGTACCCCCACCCTCTCCTCCACCTCCCTCACAAACTTCTGGGCTTCTGGAGGGAGATCTTCAAACCTCCTGACTGGCGGACAGTGGAACAGTCTGTCAATACAAGTTATAGCCAGCTGGGTGGCCCCGTTAATCATGCTCGCCCTCCTTGCCATCTCAAAATCAAACCTTCCTATCCTTCTTTTCCTACCCGTCACCGTTCCGTATTCCACTATGCCCATCCTTTCGGCTTCCTCAGGAGAAAGTTCGGTTGGAAAAGGACCGTTGCCTACGCGTGTAGGATAGGCCTTGAAAACCAACAGAACTTCGTCCACCTCAGTGGGGCCCAGTCCCACATCCGCCGCCAGCGTGCTAGCCGTGGTATCCTTACTCGTTACGAAGGGGTACGTCCCGTGAATCAGGGAGAGTCCAAAACCTTGAGAGCCCTCGACCAAGATATCTCCTCCATTTTCCGCCACTTGATGTAGTTCCAAAGGTACATCGGTGAGAAACTGCTGAAGCTCCGGTATCTCGGATGCCAACTTGGCCTCCCTTTTGACTCTAGCCACGTTGGCCGGACCGCAACCTGTACCAGTGGTCCCAATCTTCCCTCCAGTGGTTCTATCCTCCTCTATGTGGTGGGGCTCTATAACCGCACAGTTTCTATCCACTCCCAGCCTCCCCCAACAGCCCGTTTCCTCCACTTCCCTGAGCAGAATCGCCGGATCGACTAAGGTTCCAGGCCCAATGAGGAGCCTGCACTTCTCGTTTACAAAACCGCACGGTATCTGGCGAAGGCCGTACTTCTTCCCGCGGAAGTGAACGGTATGACCCGCATTGGGACCAACTCCCGCCCTCACCACAACCGCGGGGTTGTCCTTGAGAGATAGGTAACTCACAATTTTCCCTTTTCCCTCGTCTCCCCATTGACCCCCTGCGACTATAGTGGTCACCATCTACTCTTCCCTCGCAAGGACTTTATGTCACAAGACATAATTTTTAGATGGTTCTCGATTTGACCGTCATTGCAACAGTTGGGGGGGAGGGTACGAGGTTATATCCCTTAACACTGGATAAACCCAAGTGCCTCGTGAACTTGGTAGGGAGGGCCATCGTCGCTAGGACATTCGAGTCTTTGGCTATGCAGGGGTGCAGAGAATTCATCATTGCTAGCAAGGGTGCCGAGATTACGCAACGGCTGAAAGAGTACTTCAAAGATGGAGCTGGGTTCTCCTCTAGGCTTAAGCTCGACCCTCCTGCCGTCTTCAGGTATCAAAACAATTATCTAGACAAGGGTAGCGCCGACTCTCTTAGACACAACCTCGAGAGATACGACATTAGAAGGGATACCCTTGTCATTGCGGGGGATAGCGTGTTCGAGTCGTCCCTCGAGGAGATGCTGAGATACCATCAGGAGAAGGGGGGAGTGGCAACCATCGGACTGAAGAGAATCGAGGGGGATTTGTCGCCCTACGGTGTGGCTAAGGTGAATGAGAACATGAGAATAGAAAAATTCGTGGAGAAACCCAAGCCTGGACAGGCCCCGTCCAACCTTGTAAATACGGCCATCTATCTGTTCTCTCCAGAGATAAGGGAAATCCTGCAGAAGATGGGTGAGAGAGCTAGAGACATCGGTGGAGACCTCCTTCCCTATCTAGCTGAAAACGGCTATCCTGTGTATGGCTTTGAGATCAAAGGTTATTGGACCGACATTGGGACACCTGAAAACTATCTTAATACTACTCAGGCCATTCTCCACGAAAGCGTCAAACTCTTCCCGTTGGGAGAAAGCGTAGCCCCGGGATTGTGGATTCACCACACCACTTGGGAGGCGATAAAAAGAAAGGTGGAAAAGGGAAGAATAATCCTTAAACCACCCGTCAAGATCGGGGCCGATTGCAGAATAGGCGAAGGGGTGGTGATAGAAAGTTCCTTTATTGGGGACTGCGTGGATATCGGAGACAACACCCATATCTTAGGATCGGTGGTTCTAGATTTCACCAATGTCGGCAGGAATGTCAGACTCAACTCCACCATCGTAGGGGAGTATGCTCACATAGGGGACGGTTCCATCATAGACAAAAACCTGCCGGTGGAGTTCGCCAGTGGGTCGCCCGACATGGTACCCGTGATAGGAAATAATGTTTCCGTCTTTGAGCGGTCCGTCTTGGGACCGAAGAAGAGAGTTTGCCAACTCAGAGACTCGATGAAGGTTCTGATCACGGGACGCTTTAAGGAACTGGGCTACGACTCTAGAAACCTGTACTTTATGGAAATCTAGTTCAAAAGGCTCGAGAAACTTTTAGGTGAGGAAGAGCTCAGCCCCAGGTAGAGCCGATTTCCTCAACACGCATCAGGACTACAAGGGACTCCCCGTGGTACCGGCTGCCCTGAATCTCAGAACCTACTGCTGGGGGGAACCGAGTGAAGAATTCAGAATCAAGTCCCTTAACCTCGAGAGGATGGGAGAAGAGTGCGAGGACTGCTTCGAGGTGAGAATAAACTCCATGGAACCTAGATGGTTCGGGAATTACTTCAGGGGGGTGGTGAACGTTCTCCTGAAGAGGGGATATAAAATAGGTGGTATGAGGGTTACCATCGATAGTCAAGTCCCGGTAGGTTCCGGACTCTCTAGTTCCGCCGCTCTCGAGGTTGCCTTCCTCAAACTCCTCGACTCTACGTATGGTCTAGGGTTGGATAAAAGAGAAATCGCCGAACTCGCGTTTGAGGCCGAAACTCGAGAAGTAGGGGTGCCGTGCGGCAGGCTAGACCAATATGGTTGCTCTTTTGGGGGTATTATCAAGCTAGAATGTAGACCTCCCTTTCATGTAGAGGAACTCCCGAGAAGAGATCTCATCTTTGCCGTTGTGGACTCTGGCATTCGACATTCAACAGCGGAAATACATCCAGTGCGCCAGAGGGAAATCAACGACGGATTGAGAATCCTCGCTCAACGAGTGAAGGGGATAGGCACGGAATACAACACGGTGAAGTGGGAGGAACTTAACGAGGAAGAAATCGCTCCCTTCCTCGAAGAATTGCCACCTAAACCGCGAATGCGCATTCTGTTTACCCTAAGACAACAGCAACTTACGGAGCTTGGACTGAGACTCCTGAGAGGGGAAAGAATACCAGAAGAGGAGATAGACAAACTGCTGGGACCGGGAGCTAGAAAGTTGAAGGAGATGGAACTGCTGGGGGAGGTGATGAACCAGCAGCACGCGTTGCTCAGGGATCTCTACGAGGTCAGCCTCCCGCAACTGGAGCGTCTGAGAGAGGCCTGTCTGGAGGCTGGAGCACTAGGGGTAAAACTCTCAGGGGCCGGAATGGGTGGAAGCCTAATCGCACTGGTCGAGAGTGAAGAAATCGGGAAAAAAGTTGTGGAAGAGGCGAAAGGGGAAGGGGCTAGGGACGGATGGGTCTCGGGAATCGGAGAGGGTGTAAGGGAGGAAAAATGAACCTTCTAGATTCCATCTTGGAAAAAATTAGACCAAGCGAAGAGGACCAAAGAAAACTCGCGGAAGTGGTGCGGATTCTACTGGAGCGGGCGAAACAGGTCTGTGGAGAGGAGGGAATAGGAAAACCGATGCTTGTAGGATCCGCGGCGAGGGGCACTTGGCTCAAGGGAGAAAAGGACATAGACATTTTCCTCCTCTTTCCTGAAACTCTTCCGAAAGAGCAGCTTGAGGAAATTGGACTTAAGATATGTAGAAAAATCGCCGGCGGGGCGGGGAAGGAGAGATATGCCGAACATCCCTACGTGTCCTTCGAATTTCAAGGTTTTGAAGTAGATTTGGTTCCCTGTTACGAGATTTCAGACCCAAGAAAGATAAAAAGTGCCGTCGATCGTTCACCGCATCACCAAGCGTACGTTTCCCAAAGATTAACCCCCACCCTAAAAGATCAGGTGCTCCTGCTCAAACAGTTCACGAAGGGGTTGGGGGTCTACGGTGCTGAACTCAAAATTCACGGTTTCTCCGGTTACCTATGCGAACTTTTGATTTTGCATGGTGGAGGCTTTTTGGACCTCCTCAAACAGGCGTCTAGATGGAAACCCGGACATGTGATAGACCTTGAGCGACACTATTCGAACGAGGATGAACCAAGAAGGATTTTCGAAAACCAACCTCTCATCGTAATCGATCCCGTTGACCCTGGCAGGAATGTCGCTGCCTCGGTCTCGCTACAAGCCTTCGCCACCTTCGTGAGGGGCTGTCAAGATTTTCTAGCAAACCCAAGAGAAGAATTCTTCTTCCCCAAGGAAACCAAAAAACTCAAGAAATCAGAACTCGCCAAAATTTTGAGGAGAAGGGGAACGGAGGTTTATTGTATCGTGTTCAAGTCACCCGACCTTGTCCCAGACGTTCTCTATCCACAGCTCAGGAAAACTGAACGCGCCCTGACCACTGCCTTGAACGAGGCGGGACATAAGGTGATAAGAAGCGATGTCTGGGGGGAAGGAACGTGTGCCATCCTCTTAGAGGTTCAGCCCTGTACCGAAAAAGTGGAAATCAGAGAGGGACCACCGCTGGGGGTGGATGCCGAAAACTTCATTCGTTCTTACCTTCTTTCTCCCCTGAGACTGGCGGGACCGTTTATCAACCCCTCCGGTAGGGTGGTTTACGAACTGGAAAGCCGCAGACCGGACCCTGAAAAGGTCATCAGGGAAACTCTAAAGGAGAAACACCTGCTGGGTAAACATGTTGGTGAAACCCTCCAAAAGGGATACAAATTAATAAAGACCCACAAGATACCAGAACTACTCGACAATCCTCACCTCTCACCTTTTCTCTGCGATTACTTCACCAAGTGCCTTCCCTGGTATCGATGAGGAAAAAAGACGAAACGACAAAAGATTAGAGAGCGGGGGTAGCCAAGCCAGGTTAAAGGCGCCAGACTCAAGACCCCCGGTGGGTTATCTGGTCCCGTAGGGGTTCAGGGGTTCAAATCCCCTCCCCCGCACCCTCGCGCGGAAATCACCGATTAGTCGCTCTTCTTGGTTCTTCTCCTACGAAGCTCCGCATCAATCAGCTTTGCCACCATAAGGTTGGAGATGTGAACGCACTCCACTCCCCGCAACTGAGCCAACTCGGCCGTTCGCTGATCTTGGGTTACGACCACCAGCCCTTTCCTCTTGGCGTAATCAACCACCTCCAAATCCTTAGCCCCCCTCAAACCCACCTCTTCCACTGTGAGAACTTCCCATCCCATGCTCTCCAGATACTCTTTGAAGCCCGTGTACATCTCATCTAGCAGTAGCTTCACTTTTTTCCGCATCTTTACTTCCTCGCCCATTCAGTCAACCTTCATCCTCCCCGACATCACCCTCGCCGCCAGACCTAACGCACCTACGACCACCGCTAGCCAGAACGTCCAAGTGAAAGAAAGCTGCAGAGGCACCTTAATTTCTACGTCTTGAGACGAAACTTCAACCACCGAACTTCCAGAAAGGTAGGGAAGGTTAAACATGAGCTTACCCTTTCCCTCCGCCAGAGATGGAACTATGCGATTGAGGAGAGAGGCAGCAACCAGCAGAACGCAAACCAGCGAAATTACCAGCCAGAGTACCTTGGTAGCTCCAAATCTCACGAACCTCCTGCTCCACCATTTATTCGGAAAGAGAGAGCCGAGAAGCAGGAGAGCACCGCCCAAAAGAAAGGAAAGCTTGACACCAAAAAGGAGACAATCAAACAAGGTGGAGGAAAAAGATTCGCCCAGAATGTTAATCTCGTATCCGAAAGGAGAAATTCGGACTCTCGCTATTTCGCCCAAGGAGGCTTGCCACCATGGGCCGAGAAACGGAAGAAGAAGCATCAGCGCCCCGGCTATCAAACCTAGATTTATCTTAAGTTCCATGCTGGTTCACCCTTATCTTGATTTTGGCACGTAACATCTCGATTTCCATCAAACCATTTTCCACTTCCGTTTCAGGCCAAAACCCCAAATGCCCCAGCAAGACATGAAAGGAAGCACCCGGAGTGGGATAGAAAAGAATCTCCAGTCTTCCATTCTCGCCCGGACCAATTTTCACTTTCTCCTTTAACTGAAACCATGCCAAAGGATATCCATGCTCTTTACAGACGGAGTATCCCGTAAAGTTTTCTAGAAGAATGGGGTAGGGAGAAGGGTTGGCAAACCTAACCACTGCTTCACCCCCGTTCTCATTCAGACGGTAACTCTCCTTTTGCATCACATTTTCCGAGAAATTGAGGAGGTCCTCCATTTTTTGACCTACTCTATCTAATTGTTCCCTGCTGGGCACTACCATCGCGAGAATGTTCCCTTTGTGTACCGAGAAAGCCACCAGAAGGGGGCCCAAGTAAAGAAAAATCGCAACTAGTCTCAGAACCAGCTGAAGCGACCTTTCACTCATCCATGCTCCTTATCTTAGAAGCCACAGCATCCCCCACTTGGGAAGTTCCGGCGCTTCCGCCTAAATCTGGCGTGAGAACCTTTCCCTCGGCTAACACGGCAGCCACGGCTTTTTCCAATTTTAGCGCGGCCTCTGCTTCACCAAGTTCCTCTAGCATCATTCCCGCCGCAAGAATGGCTGCAATGGGGTTCGCCACATTTTTACCGGCGTACTTGGGTGCCGAACCATGGATGGGTTCAAACATGCTGATGCCTTCAGGATTTATGTTTCCGCCGGGAGCCATTCCCATTCCCCCCTGAAGCATCGCCCCCAAATCCGTTAAAATATCTCCGAACATGTTGGGCGTTACCACCACTCCATACCACTCTGGTCTTTTCACGAACCACATGGCCGTGGCGTCAACAAATGCTTCCTCCGTTTCTATTTCGGGGTACTCCTTGGCCACCCTTTCGAAAACTTCCCTCCAGAGCAGGTAGACATGCGTAAGGACATTTGCCTTGTCGACGGAAGTTACTCTCTTTTTTCCCTTCTTCCTCGCCAGCTCGAAGGCATATCTTATCACCCTCTCGGCACCCTTCCTGCTTATGACTCCAATCTGATACGCGAGCTCATCGCGATCGCACTCCAAATCTAGGCCAAACTTCGCATGATAAATCGATCTCACGAGTTCAAGTTCCTGCCTGCTTCTCCCCGAGAATCTCCCACCGAGGCCGATGTAGAAGTCTTCCGTGTTTTCCCTTACCACGTAAAAATCGATGTTACCGGGGGTCTTGAGAGGACAGGGGACTCCGGGGTATAGCCTAACTGGCCTCAAGTTAACATATTGATCAAAATAAAACCTGATTTTCAGTAGAATTCCCTGCTCCAGAACTCCGGTAGGCACCCTGGGGTCCCCCACTGCACCCAAGTATATCGCATCCGTTTTGGACATCTCCTCCAGCATCTGATTGGTTACAAGCTCTCCCGTCCTAAGGTAGTGCTCACCCCCACATGGAAAGGTGATAAACTCGAAATCGAGCCCCTGAGTGGTTTCGGCTAGGGCCTCAAGAACCTTTATCCCCTCCCTTATCACCTCTGGGCCTATGCCATCTCCCGGAATGACCGATATCCGGTGCTTCATCATAGTTAAGCCAACCCTCTTAATCGCGCTGTTGGCGAACTACGGTAGATAATAAAGAACTCTTCTGCCTACTTTCTTTCTCGCAACAAGGCTCAAGGAACATAGTGTGGATAGATACTTCCTCGCCGTTCTCTCGTTGACACCCAGCTCCCTTGCCAGCTCGCCACTCGTTATTTCCCTCCCTTTCATAAGCTCCAATATTCGACGCTGGAATTCATTGAGAGCCCCCCTGTACAAAATCACCTTAAAGAAGCCGTCCTCCTCCAGAAACTCAGGTTCGCGAAGCCCCTGCTTCACGCAGAGCTCTACCATCTTGTTCGTTCCCGTCCCCCACTTTTCTATAAAGCCCGAGAGAAAGAGGAAGTTGGCCAACTTTGGATTCCTCAGAACAGACGGATGGTCCTTTTTCAAATCCTCAGGTTTTAGAGGGGAGGGTAGTTTTCCCGGATTGATAATCTCTATCCGATCCTCAAAAACCTTCACATAAACCGGAGAGGCAATGGAGTAGTCCCTGTGAGCCAAAGCATTAACCACCGCTTCCCTCAGAGCCTCCAGCGGTATTTCGTACGTTTCGACTCTCTTGCCATTCTCGTCAATTCTAAAGTACACGTTCAGGCTCTCCCTCAGGAACTCCAGTGCCTCTTTAATCTGTTCTCTCACATCACCGCCGATTTCCCTCTCTCTTCTCAGGACGCCTCCTACAAATGTCCCACACTTCACCACAGCATAGGGAATATGAAGCTGAGGATTGCGAGAAAAGAACAAAACGGCACAAAAGGTAGGTCTGTCGTCTCTTACCGCACCCACTCTTCTCAGAAACTCCTCCTTACTCTTAAATCTGAATTCGACCTTTCTTGCGACAGAGGCCCCGGCAAGAAAATCCTCAACCAACTTCTCGTCAACCGTCTCCAGAGTGGTATCCACTGGTCTATCCTCGAAGGAGCTAACCTCTCTGTACTTCTCTAATATCATCGCCTCTAGCTCATCTTTTGGGAGTCTTTGGTTGCTTTTCCCCACCCTCTTAAAAGCCATTCCCTTAAAGAAGTAGGGTTTGTTAATGCCCTCCGCAACTTGAACTACGACCACCGTTTTTCCTCCTACCTCCATCTGCTCAAGTTGAGGAATGAGCATCGGCTCTATGGAGGACTTGACCTTATTCAGAAAGTTCTGCAATGTGTTTTTCCCGAGCGTCACTCCTTTTACCTTCCCGCAATCGTCTACCCCGATCAAAATTCTTCCACCTCTAGAGTTTGAGAAAGCACATATGGTTTCGAGAATTTCCTTTTCCTCCGCAAAACTTTCCTTGAACTCGAGAGTTTCGCCTTCCCCCTCTTTTAAAAGTGCCAAGAGCTCCACATATCTTGCTCTTGGAGAGAGGTTAAATAGATTCCGGAATATGCCGGAATATTCCGGAATTGAAAGGACTGTCGAGGAACGATATTAAGCCGAAAACTGCCCCACCAAGCACAAACCCGGCCAAAACATCAGTTAGGTAGTGCTCACCGAGATAAACGGAAGAAAACACCATGCACGAAAGAACAAGAATCCACCATTTTCTGTACCTTTTTTCCTTCCAAACGAAAAGCAGGGAAACTAGTCCGTGAGCGGCGTGCATACTTGGAAAGGCCCCGTAGGTAAACGTGTTGAAATACTCACTGAACCCGAAAATCTCCCCTCTTATCCATCGAACACCCTTGACCGCTAACCTAGGAGGCGTAGTAGGGCGAAGAAGCCAGATTAGAAGAGCAAGAGACTGACAGATTGAAAACACGAGAAGGTAGCGGGCAAAAAGTCGGCGATTCGGAGCAAGAACCCAAGCCGTCACATAAAGAAGAAAGGGGTAACCAAGAATGTAGAATCCTATACAGAAGTAGTCAAAAAAAGGCTGGGGGAGATTTTGCTGTAGCCAGAGCACTTCTGCACCATTGGAGGAGTCCGCGACAGAGGGTATGGGAAGAAGCCTCGCAATGTTGTCGAAAAACAATGTTAGGAGGAAAAAGAAAAAGACTGCCCTACTCCTATCCAGCCAGTCCCTCATTTCCTTTTCATGTACTCTATCAATCCCCCCGCCCTCAGTATATCGAGAATGAAGGGGGGAAGGGGGTTCAGACTGATGACTTTCCCTGACCTCAAGTTCCTCAGGACGAATTTCTCTAAGTCCAGCTCCACCTCGTCCCCTGACTCGAACTCCCCCCTGACTTTGCTCGTGAGGACTGGAAAGCCGAGATTGATGCTGTTCCTGTAAAAAATCCTCGCAAAAGACTCTGCCACAACTGCCGAGATACCTGCTGCCTTGAGCGCTAGCGGAGCATGCTCCCTGCTCGATCCGCAACCAAAGTTCCTTCCCGCAACTATGATGTCTCCGGGCCTGATTTTCTTGGGAAAATCTGGGGCAATGTTCTCCATCACATGGGCGGCCAATTCTTTGGGATCGCACTTTACCAAGTATTTGCCGGCGATTATGTCGTCCGTCGATATGTTGTCACCAAAAACCCAAGCCCTAGCCATAGTACCTCCTAGGATCGGTTATCTTCCCCTCCACTGCCGAAGCCGCCACTGTAGCAGGTGAAGCCAGATATATCTCCGCCTCGGGGGAACCCATCCTTCCCTTGAAATTGCGATTGGAGGAAGAGATGCAGACCTCACCAGGACCAAGGATTCCCACATGTCCCCCCATGCAGGCAGCACAGGAGGGAGACACCACCGTCGCCCCTGCCTCAATTAAGGTTCGAATCACCCCTAGCTCCAAGGCTCTGAGATATACCTCACGCGAGGCTGGGGAAACCACCATCCTGACCCTTGGATGGACTCTTCTTCCCTTCAGAATTCTCGCCGCCTCCAAAAGGTCCTCCACTCTCCCATTGGTACAGCTTCCCAGGAAGGCCTGATCTATCTCCACCCCTTCCACCTCACTGACGGACTTGACGTTGTCCACCCTATGAGGACAGGCCACCTGTGGTTCCAGCTTAGAGACTTCAAATACCTCCTCTCTCTCCCATTCAGCATCGGGATCGCTGGTCACTCGCGGAACCTCCATCCCCCTTTCTCTGAACCATTCGAGGGTCTTCACATCTGGTGCTACCAGTGCAGCCTTGGCCCCCATCTCCACCCCCATGTTGCATAAAACCATCCTGTCCGAGATGCCGAGCTCGGAAATCGTTTCCCCTTGGAACTCCACCACCATGTAGGTGGCACTATCGCTTCCAATCTTCCCAATAATGTGGAGAATGAGATCCTTGGCAAAGGTTCCCACCGGGAGTTTACCGTGGACGAGAATTCTAAAGTTTTCCGGTACCCTAAACCAGAGCCTCCCCTTCAAGAGGGCATAAGCCGCATCAGTCGAACCAATTCCTGTTCCAAAACATCCTAGTGCGCCATACGTGCAGGTGTGCGAGTCGGCCCCCACCACCAGAGAACCAGGCTTGGCAAAACCCCTCTCCATGAATACTTGATGACACACTCCCTCGCCCACCTCGAAAAGTTTCACCGACCATTTCCTGCTGAACTCCCTCAGCTTGAGATGGGCGGCCGCGGCCTCTACAGAGCAGGCTGGGGACTGATGATCGAGAACAACTACCACTCTGGAAGGATCCCACGGTTCATCGGTTCCCACCTCCTCCAAGACCTTCAAGGTGAGCGGACCGGTTATGTCGTTGAGCATTACGAAATCAACCTTAGCCTCCACAATCTCGCCAATTTCCACCGGCCTTCCCACATGTTCCTCGAGAATCTTCTGTGCTAGGGTCGGCAAGTTTCACTTCTCGTTCAATCTTACCGCTCCCGCATACGCCGAGGACACGACTCTCGAGTAGTGGGCTAGATACCCCTTTCTTACCTTTGGCCTGAAAGATGGAAGAGCCTCAAGCCTCGCCTTCAGCTCATCCTCGCGAACCAAGAGATCTATTCTTCTCTTGTCGATGTCAATGACAATTTGATCCCCATCCCTAACGGCTGCAATGGGCCCTCCCTCGGCTGCCTCAGGAGAAACGTGCCCCACGCAAATTCCCCTCGTTCCTCCCGAGAACCTCCCATCCGTGACGAGTGCCACCTCTTCGGAGAGTCCCATTCCCACAATAACAGAGGTCAGCGAGAGCATCTCCCTCATCCCCGGTCCACCCTTTGGTCCTTCGTAGGCAACCACAATTACCTCACCCCTTTCGACCTTGCGAGAAAGAACCGCCGAAACTGCTTCCTCCTCCGACTTGAAGAACCTAGCCCTCCCTTTAAACCTTCGCAATCTGGGGGGAAGTCCTGCCAGCTTAATCACGGCTCCTTTAGGGGCCAGCGACCCAAACAGCACTGCAATTCCCCCCTCTCTCCGATAGGGCCTAGAAACTGGCCTTATCACCTCCGAATCTAGAACCTTGGCAAAGAACAGGTTTTCCCCCACTCTCTTTCCCGTGACGGTGAGGGGCGTTTTTTTGATTAGGCTGCCCAGCTGCTTCATAAGAGCAGGAATTCCCCCGGCTCTGTCCAAGTCTATCATGAAGTGCGGACCTCCTGGCCTCAAATTGCACAACTGCGGGACCTTTCTGCTCAACCTGTCGAAAAGCTCGAGGTTGAGCGTGATTCCCAGTTCCTTGGCAATAGCGGGGAGGTGCAAGAGAGTATTGGTAGAGCCTCCCAAAGCGAGATCCACAACTATGGCATTCTCAAAGGCTTGCCGAGTCATTATCTTGCTGGGGGTGAGGTTCTTTCTGAGGAGTTGGATGACTTGTCTGCCACTCTCCTCTGCCAGTCTAATCTTCCTCGCATCGGTGGCGTGACAAGTAGCCATGCCAGGAAGGGACATTCCTAGCGCCTCGGTGAGACATGCCATGGTGTTAGCGGTAAACATCCCAGCGCAGGAACCCGGGCCGGGACAGCATCGATCCTCAATTTCCTTGGCCTCCTTTGGTCCTATTTTGCCAGCTTTCAGCCTTCCAACCGCCTCAAAGGCACTTATCACATCCAACTTCTCCCCCCTCCACTCTCCCGGAAGCATGGGGCCCCCGGTGACCACGATGGAGGGAAGATTCAGGCGTGCTAGTGCCATCAGCATGCCGGGAACGATCTTGTCGCAGGAGCAAATGGCCACCACGGCATCGAACCTGTGCGCCTCCACCATGAGCTCCACGCTATCCGCAATCACCTCCCTAGAGGGAAGTGAATAACACATGCCCTTAGTTCCCATCGCAATGCCGTCACAGATGGCAATGGTGTTGAATTCCAGCGGCACCCCGCCAGCCGACCTCACCCCCCTAGCCACCGCCCTCGCCAGCTCCCTCAGATGAATGTGACCTGGAACTATCTCGTTCCAAGAGTTAGCAATAGCCACAAAGGGGCGACCGAAATCTGCATCCGTCAGGCCGACTGCCTTGAGAAGTGCCCTACGCGGTATTGCCTCTATCCCCTCAGTTACCTCCTTACTCCTCAGCCCCAACGAAAATTTTCACACGGGATTAAAATCGCTGCGCTTAACAAATCGCTGAGAAAGGTGGATGTGGAGGATCTCTACCAGCACATCGCCGAAATGATAAGGCTCGCCGAAACCAGACTCCCTCCAGATGTGGTGCGTGCCTTGAAACAGGCCAGAAAAGCTGAGCGAAACCGGATGGCGAAAATTCAACTGGACTGCATGCTGAAGAATCTCTCCCTAGCTGCTGAAAGAGGGGTGCCCATCTGCCAGGACACCGGAATTCTGACTTTCTTTGTCAGACCCGCCCATCTTGCGGACAAGATAGCCCCACAGATAGAAAGAGGAGTGGAGCTTGCATCGAAACAGGTACCCCTACGTCCCAACACCCTCGACCCACTCACGGGAAAAGAAAGGCCTTGGTTTTCCCTTCACCCAGAAATCGGGGGGAAAGAGCTAGAAATCGATTTGCTGATCAAGGGAGGGGGAAGCGAAAACTGGAGCAGACTCTTCCTCCTTAAGCCAGGAAACGGGGAACAAGTTGTTGAGAAGGTGATATCCACACTGAAGGAGGCTGGGGGGAGGCCCTGTCCACCGGTGGTGGTGGGACTTGGAATCGGGGGAACGACTGAATACGCCTGCCTATTGTCCAGAAAGGCGCTCCTTCGACCCTTAGGTCCCCCCCTCCTCGACCTTGAGAGAGAAATCATGGAGAAAGCCAACAAGCTGGGCATAGGACCGATGGGGCTGGGAGGAAAGACCACCGTTTTGAGTGTCAGGGTGCTGACAGCACCTTGCCATCGAGCCACTCTACCCCTGGCCATCAGTCTGCAATGCTGGGTAGCTAGAAGAGCTTTCCTGAGGGTGAGGGACGGAAGAATAAGGGTGTTCCAATGAGGATTCGCACGCCGGTCAGGGATGAGGTCTTAGAGAAACTCCAGGCGGGCTCACTCGTTTATCTGACGGGTTTGCTTTTCACCGCAAGGGACAGGACCTACCAGAGAATTCTAGACACTCTACGCAGGAGAGGGAGACTGCCAGAGAATCTAAAAGGTCATGCCATTTACCACTGCGGTCCGTTGGTGAGAAAGGTTGCGGGAAGATATGAGGTCGTTTCCTGCGGCCCAACCACTAGCTCGAGACTGGATCACCTCCATGCCGAGCTCCTGCGGAGAACTGGTGCACGCCTTCTAATTGGGAAGGGGGAAATTGGTTCAGAAGCGGCTAGGGAGATTTCCTCACTCGGGTCTGCCTATCTGTGCTTCACCGGAGGGGCCGGCGTCCTAGCCGCGAGCTTCGTAAAAGGGGTAAAGGGGGTGTATTGGGAGGAGCTCGGACCGGAAGCCATGTGGATCTTGGAGGTGGAGAACTTCGGCCCTCTCGTGGTAATGGTCGATTCGAAAGGAAGGGTCTTCCGGGCAAAAAACATTTAAGCCACAAGGAAAAGAAATAGACGGCTAGCAGGGGTGTGGGAGGAGGAGATTGAAACCCACACCCACGGCGGAGATGGCTTTCAGATGTGCGATCCAGTTCGGGTACGATTGGATAGTTTTTATGGAGACCCCTACTGAGCTGCCTACCTTTGAGGGAAAACCCCCCATCGTCTTCACCAACAACTCGGAGGTCCTAAAGGTAATACCCAATGCCATCCTCCTCGAAATTCCCGAGATGGACGACAATGAACTCGCCAACTACCTACTACTGGAGGTTTGCATCCGCAAGCTGGTCCCCCCCGGTCAGTATGTCCTCTTCTCCCGGCTGAACGGTGGTGTCGAGGATTTGTTGGGAAAGGTTAAGAAGGTTCCCGAGTGGCCGATCCTTATTCACGAAGAAGCGGTGGGAGGTACCGTGGAATTCGCCCGAACCCTCTCAAAGGAAAGAATCGGGGCTGCCTTCTTGGTGGGGGATACGAGGAGAGTGTTGAAGCTTTCCGAAGAAATGTACCCTCTCCGAATCAGTAAAAAGATGAAAATCTGGGACAAGAATCACTGGGAATTCTTCAAGAAAATCGCCAAAGAGTTCGATGGTGCCTTTGTAATCAGTTCAAAGGGAGAGGTGGTGGAGGTCTGTAGGAGGCTGAAACCAAAAGCGGAGGTTAAGTTGGAAGGTCTAGGAACTAGACATCACGCTGTGGCTGCCATGACCCTCGACACCAAGGCCACGGGTGTGGTGGTTTCTGAAGAGGACTCACACATAAGAATCTTCATGCAGGGACGAATATCCTGCACCATAGGACCTCCAAAAGGTTAACAAAAAATAAAAAAGAAAAATAAAACCGGTTTCAGTTTTTGCCCCTACTTCTTCCTGAAGATGGCGACCGCAGCCAGTACCAGTGCTATGACTACTAGAATGGTCGCGTAGGTGGCCCAAGGTGTGACGGTTCTCGTGATGATTGCGGTGTCGCTGCCTGTATTGCCTACGAGATCCACGGCCTCCACGGTGATGAGGTTGGTTCCCTCGGTGACGGGTGCACTTACGGTGAACTTACCGGTGGCTCGGTCGAAATTGATTGCCGCCGTGCTCGGGCTGACCCTGACCGTTATCTCGTCGTAGGTCTCCCACCCGTCAATCTGGATGGTACCCTCAATGAGGACGGAAGCCTTGTCCGTGGTTATCTGCTTGTGCTCGGGTTTGATCTTGACTATCGGTCTGCTGTCGTCGAAGAGCACATAGCCATAAGTGTAGAACTCTCCTCCGTTACCTGCCTTGTCGACCGCCCTAATCTTGATTCCGACGGGCTTACCCTTGTTGGCGGTTAAATCGACTATGGTGGACCAGTTGCCCTCCTCGTCAGCTGTGGTTCGGGCTGCTGAGAGTTCCGTCCAAGCTCCACCCTCCACGCTTGTCCAGACCTGGATGGTTGCTCTTGGCTCGGCCTTTCCAATCAGCCTCACCTGACCCTTGCTGGTCTTGGTTGGCTCAAAAACGCTGGTTCCAGCCATGGTACCGAGCGTACCCGTTACCTCGCTGGGCTTGGCCGGGGGGCTTATGTCGACCTCGAACGCGATGTTCTCAATTACGCGGTGCGGACCCTTGCCGATAGCATAAAACATGCTGTCTCCAGCGTAAACCACCACATTGAACTTCCCCTCCGGAGAGGTTCCGAGGTCGAAGACATTCTCAAAGACATATTCGGCAGTTATACCGAAGACATCTGGTCTTATGTTCTCGGCGTTCTCGACAGTCGGGTAGACGGAGGGCGCAAGGACGGCAAACTCCTGACCATCTTTGTAAAGTACCACAGCATAACCTCTGTCAAAGTTTTCGTCCTCTTTATAATTCTTGGCAATTCCGCTCCCCGTGACGTTTTCGATTCCTAAGACAGTGTCCCTAAATCTGACGCGGATCTTTATCTTGTTTTCCGGAACATCGTTTCTTCCGAACAGTGCGCCCTTCGTCGGATTATCGACGGTTATACTTGGAGGCGTGACATCAACATACACGTTATCCACGTTCTCAGCCCCAACATTCCCAGCCTTGTCGATGATTCTAGCTCCAATTGTGTGCTTGCCCTCCCTCAGTTCGATAGTGAAGCTGACCAGACCGGTTGCGCTTGCCTTTTGACTCTGGACTACATTGTTGTCCACGAGTACTTCCAAGACAAGGTTTTCTGGTGAGTAACCGCCGGGCACCCAGACGAGATTGTCGTGATCTGCTTTCAACGTGGTTGAAATAGCGAAGGTTGTCTTGTTCTCTATCTCCCCCGCCGGAATTCCCAAGGGTTTTAGAGCGGGTGGAGCTGGAGGTCTGCGATCAACAAACACTAGGTCTTTCCTGCTTACCTCATCAGCGGTGTTCCCTACTTCATCTCTTGCATTCAGCACGATAATGGTCAGGTACCCATCTCTGTTCTCATTTTCTCCAGTGGTGTAGACTCCGGTATAGGTCATGTTATCGGTGGTGCTCATCTCGATTCGGACGTTCTCTGGTGCGTTGTTTTCGATCACAAAGACGTTGTCAAACCAGAAGGGCTCATCTGACTTGACGGTTATGGTGATGTTTTCGTTCTTTCCTACCCAAGTCTTGTCGACCGTTATGTTGACCGTTATGGAGTTGTCGACCGTTATCTGGAAGGGCCATTCTTTCTTCTCTCCTGCCGTGTCAACGGTCCATACATAGAACGTGTAATTACCGGCTGCTGTTGGGGCAGTTATGGCGAACGGGAAGTTCTCGCTCGCATTGGCAGCGATTTGGTTGTCAGCGATTGCCGACCAAGTCCTGGTCGAGGGATCCTGAGACCATCCGGAGGGTACGTTATCAATGGTTGCACCTGTTACATCCAGTTGCCAATCCTTCAACAGGAGAACGTTCTCGTTCTCGGCTAAGATCCCTAGAGGCTGACCTTGAATCTTAACGGGAGTGGTTGGAGGAATGTAGACTAGGTTGTCAACGAGCGAAACTTCGCTTCCCATCATGTCCACTCCTGCAAGGGACGGAGTTGCAGAAACGCTCGATTGGGCAATCTTCACCGTGCGTGCTTCTGGAGGCAAGGTTACGAGGTAATAGTCTTTGAAGAGGACTTCCAAATTCTCGGGAATATTGCTGCTGTCTGCAGCAACTTTTTGAACCAACACATTCTCGGGCAATCTTACGGTATTTTCGCTCACCAGCACAACCTTGGTATCTGCTAGCAGTTTTACTCTAAGGTCGGTTACAGAGAAGCTCATGTCGTTCTTCACCCGGGCATTTTCGTTATCGGTAACTAGGACAATCGCTTCCGTTTTGAGCTGGATTTTGACATTTTCTTTAACTGTATAAATTGTTCCACCGTAAACGAACTGGTTCTCGTATGGAAGTAACACTAGGCTGTTCTCTGGGAGGATGATGTTGTCGTTCTCTAGCCGGAGCTCTAAGACAGTTCCCGCAGGGAGAACAACCGTTGGCTGAACCAAGCTTACAATGTTGTCCTTGGGTATCTTTTTAAGCATCCCAAAGCCCGACCATCCTAGGCTTGCCGGATCGGTGTAGAGCTGAACGCTCTTGATTGCAGCCGGACCCGCATTGGCTACGTTTAGCGTCAGAATCCCTGCCCATCCTTCCTTTACCTTCGTCCGGTCTGGGGTGATGGTGACCGTGTGGGCTGCTGAGACCGTGCTAACAAACAGTAGTGCTGCTATCTGAACTACCAAAATGGCTGCCGTCGCCAGTGCTGCAAATCCCTTCATCTTTCACCTCCTTTTTGTTTTGAAAACGGACTCACGACGCTATTTAAGTCTTTCGCTCAAAACTCGTGAAAAATCCTAAAAATCGAACGAAAAACCCGCTTTTTTTCGCCAACTGCAGAACATCCCATCGACTTTTGCCGAATTTATTTTTCCCCTCCGATTCGGAAATGGAGGTCAGGCGAGTGGTGACCTGTTTCTTGGAACGCAACGAGAAAATTCTTCTCCTCAGGAGGAGCGGAAGGGTTGGGACATACCAAGGGAAGTGGGGAGCGGTGGCGGGATATATTCGGAAGGGCGAAACCCCACTGGAGGCTGCCCTGAGGGAAATAGAAGAAGAGACTGGGATAAAGAATCCAAAACTCGTGAAGGAGGGAGAACCCTTCACTTTCACGGACAAGAATCTAGGAATCACCTGGGAGGTTCATCCCTTCAGATTCTTGACGGACGAGGAGGTCAGAATAGACTGGGAACACACCGAATACCGCTGGATTTCCCCGCAGGAACTTGGACGTTTCGAGACCGTACCGAAACTCGAGGAAAGCTGGAGAAGGGTAGAGTTAAAGGCGGCGGAGGGTTGATATGATGGACGCCGTCTGCACGTCTTGCAACAGAGAGATACCTAGCGGGGAGGTGACCGTGAGGTTCTTCTGCCCCAAGTGCGGGGAATACGAAATCTGGCGCTGCACCACCTGCAGAAAGATCTCCAACCCCTACCGCTGCCCAAGATGTGGGTTTGAGGGACCGTGAATGGGAAGAGTAGCCGTCATCTTCAGGGTGATGCCGGAAGGGACGGAGGTGGATTTAGACAGGTTAGAGCAAGAAATAAGGAAGATCCCCCAGGTGAAGGACATCAGGAGGGAACCCGTAGCCTTTGGACTCGTCGCCCTCAAGGTCCTCGCGGTGGTTCCCGACGCCGAGGGAGGGAGCGAGTCTCTGGAGAAGGTCCTCTCCTCCATACCGGGCATCTCGAGCGTCGAGGTTACCGAACTCACCCTGATTTAGTCAGGTCAATACCTTCCCTGACCGCCTCCCTAATTATGCAAATTTCCCTTGATTTCCTCTCAAATTCCTCTGGAGTGAGACAGATGGGTTCGATCGCAACCCCTCCCTCATGAAGCTTCAGGACCTCGACTATTCTCTCGTGCATGGACTTGTTTTCAAAGACCCTAGAGACGATGATTAGGTCATAATCGCTATCCTCGAGCGCCTCTCCCCTCGCCCGCGAACCGAACAAGATTATCTTTTCGGGCTTGAGCTTCCTTCTTACTCTGTCGAGGAAATCCTCTATTCCAGTTTTTCTTCGACCCATTTCAGAACTTCCTCCGCCATCTTCACAAGCTTTTCTGCGAGGCCCTTGTCATAGTGGCGGGCCGGAATTCCTGTGGCCGCGTTGGGATATCTCGCAAGGAGATAGGGCGGGCTCAGCTCTCTCAGTTTCTCTTCCATTTCCTTTGGTAGCTTGAGCTCCTTCGACAGCTGCACCAGATCGTGAACTTTAGGCGGCAGTTTGTTCTCCTTGGCGATATAGTATGCCTTCAAGGATTTTTCCGCACACTGCTGGCTGAGAAAGGCGGAAACGAAGAAGTTAGAGGTTTTGAGGTTGTCCTTTGCCGCCTTCAGCTCAGCTCGAGCCTGCTCAAGCCAGTCCTCAACCTCTTTTCTCATCTCATCCTCCGTTCGCAGAATTATACGAGACCCATGGCTGAAGCTTTCCTCAACATGGGATCGGTTAGGCTGTATTGATCATTCTCCTTTCGAACGAATCCCGCATCCACCAGTTTTTGGAGCAGGGTGCTGACTGTCTTTCCCGGGACGCTCCTCCCCTCCACCCTCTCCAGTGCCTCCCTCAATTCCCTCCAGCTGGCCGGTTCTGTGAGTCTGCGGACCAACGTGCGATATCTCCTTGTAGCCGCCTCCCTCCCCACCGAGAAATGCCCGAACTCCTCCGCCGCCATTCTCGCCGCCTCCTCTATCGTATGTCTGAGCACTTGCTCGTCGGCCCTTCCAGCAGCTCTGCACCTTGCACCAAAGAATGTAAGCCAACCTATCACTCCGTTCATCTCACGAACAACCTTTTCCTGTAGCTCCCTAGGAATTTTCAGTTTAGCCTGCTCCGCCCCCTTTTCCAAGAATTCCATCGCTTGCCGCTCGTTTAAGTATGAAAGCTCGATTTCCACCTTGAACCTTCCGTAAAGGTAGGCATCTGGGTCCTCCTCTCCCAAAAAAATCTCAAGACCCACCTTGGAGCCCGTCACAATCACCTGGACATTCTTGAAGTAATCGTATATGTGGGCGAGCGGGCCGGTCAAATCGTAACCGGCAAGTTTTCCGAACTCCTGCGCTTCGTCAATGGCCAAAATGAGTCTCCCCCTTCTTGCTAGGGACTCCACTATCTCAAAGGGACTTGCTGCCTCGGCGCGCGGTGCCCACTTGAGCGAAACCCTTAGCCCGCCAACCGAAACCTCCACTCCCCTTAGACCTTTCAAGGCATCGAGGAACTTTCGAGGAAGGCTAGCTCGAGCGAGTGCTTGGTTTAATGAAGTTTCAAAATGGCGTACGAGCTCCTCGTAGGTAATCAGCGGGCGCCCAGCGAAAACCCGGCCATCCAGCAGAAGATACGGAATCCCCTCTGCGTTCAGGCAGGATTGGAGCAGAGAGGTCTTCCCGGTTCGTCTCAATCCCAAAATTATTATCATCCTGTTCCCTCTTCTGATTGCCGCACGGAGCTGTTCTACTTGCGTTTCGAAATCGTAAAGATCCTCCAGCCTGCTTTTCGGGGCCTCGTCGAAAAAGCACATTTGTTACTCCCCTGGTGAGCCGCCCCCCTAAAGGGTGTGGGCTTCCTGCTTCAACGACGGGACTTGCCCCGCGACCACGGCAGAGGCCGGGACGCAGAGTAGAGGCCCCATCTCCACAGGCGTTACTTCGGGCCGCCCCAGCCCTAGCCGGAGGATCCTGCAGGCCGCAACGTAATCGCGATCTAGACCCTCCGGAAGGTTCTGAGAGGTGCCCTTGGGGTCCACCTCCACCACCCTCCTACCAGCTCTCTCAGCCTTGTAGGAGAGCATGTGGAGGAACTTTCCCCAAGAGGCATCTAGGATCTTCCAGCCCAAACGGTGGTTCCTGACCATTCCAGAAATGTTCAGTTTCTCCACAACAATCAGGTCGTAGTTGTTCACGTAAAAGCGGGAGAGCTTGTGGAGGAAGTCGTTCCTCTGGTTCACAAGCTTCTCGTAAGCCCTAGCGAGCCTTACTCTGGCCTTCTCCCAGTTCTTGGAGCCCTTTTTCTTCCTCGACAGTCTCCTCTGCCTTCTCCTTATCCGCTCAAGCGTCCTCTCGTAGAACCTCGGGTTCTCGACCTGCCTCCCCTCACTGTCCGTCAGGAAGTGCCTTACCCCGACATCTATCCCAATCGCTCTCCCCGTCTTTGGCAGGGGCTCGGGCTTGTCCTCCACCTGGAAGATGGCGAACCACTTCCCAGAGCGCTCACGCTTGATGATTACTCCCTTCACCTTTCCTTTTATCTCCCGGTGGAGCTCAATGGGAATCTCTCCCACCTTCGAGAGGACGAGCTTGCCGTTCCTGAGCTTGAAGCCGGACTGGTTGTAGTTCAAGGTCTTGAACCAGCCCGGGCCCTTGTACCGAAGCCTTCCGACCTTTCTCCCGCTCCGCCTCAGCTCAGCGAGGGTGCGGACATTTGACCAGAGCTGGTGGTTGACCATTTGGAGGACCTTCGAATAAACCTCGTTCAGTTCCGGCTTCTCTTGCTTTTTCAGGCGGACGATGAGTGCTTGGGTGTCTGTCTGGCGGAGGTTCATCCCCTTCTCCCTGGCAGAGTTCAGCTCGGAGAGAAGGCGGTTGTAGAGCCAGAGGCAGAGCTCTAGGTGCCTCTCCAGCCTTTTCTCTGTCTCCTTCGAAGGGTACAGGCGGAACCGGTAGCTGAGCATCCTCCTCGGTTGGCGGTACCCCTAAAAACGATAGAGAGAGTGAATGGCAAGTGTAATGACAGAAATGTACATTCGGGTTTAGCGGTCGCTCGCCCTCATCCACCCCTGAAAAAGTGTGGGATTTCTTGCTCGCGGTGTTAATCAATTCTGCGTAACGCGAACATTGAGATGGGAATCCTAAGAATCGGTCTAGATGATACCGATTCCAGAAAGGGCATGTGCACCACCTACGTAGGTGCAGTAATCGTGAGAAGACTGAGGGAAAGGGGGATTCAAGTTTTCGATTTCCCCCGCCTCATTCGCCTCAACCCAAACATACCTTGGAAGACCAGAGGTAACTGTGCCATCTGCATTCTTTGCGAGAACGTGCCGGCCGCAAGGGAAATTGCCCTTCAAACAGTAGAAGAGCTGGCCGAGCTGGAGGTGGAATCAACCAATCCCGGCGTGGTTTTCTATACGGGAGAGGTAGGACCAGAGCTACAGGATTTCTCGAGGAGAACCGTGCAGGAAGTCGTCACGCTGGAGGACGCGGAGAAGTTGGCTGAAAGAATCGGAGCCGAAATCCATAAGTTCAAGCTTGGCAGAGGAATTATAGGGGCACTTGCGGCCATTGGGCACCCGCTAAGAGATTTCACTTTTGAACTCCTAGCCTACAGGAAACCAGAGTTTTGGGGGAAGCCGAGGAGAATCGACCCATCCTCGGTAATTGAAATGGACAAAAGAACCTTTCCCAGAACCTTTGACAACCTCGACCCAACGACCGGGGAAATCAGAATCACTCCACACACTCCCTGTCCTGTGCTTTACGGGATAAGGGGGGAGAGTCCAGAGGCTGTGCTTGAGGCCCACTCCATGGTAAAAGCCCTCGAGCCGATTGACTTCTATCAAATCTATCAAACCAACCAGGCGACGGATGAACATCTAGTAAGGGTTTCGAGTCTGAAGGAGATAAAGCCCCTTATGTCGGTCATCGCTGAGGGGACAGTTTGTCGCAAGCCCCGTGTAATTCCCGGTGGGCACGTTATTTTTTCCCTCTCAGACGGGACGGCCGAGGTTGACTGTGCCGCATACGAGCCCACCAAGAAGTTCAGATTCATTGTCTCCTCTCTGGAAGTGGGGGACAAGGTGAGGGTGTATGGTGCGGCCAAGCAGAAAGAAGGTCTGCCCCTAACTGTCAACCTAGAAAAGCTAGAAATCCTCCATCTGCAACCCGTGTTGAGAAAACTCAATCCCAAATGTCCCAAGTGCGGGAAGAGAATGAAATCCGAGGGAAAGGGAAAAGGCTTCTCCTGCCCCAAATGCGGCGAGAGAGCGGGAAAGGATGCCTGCGAAATCCTGCGGGAGGAGAGGAGGATTTCACCCGGCATCTATGAGGTACCACCGAGAGCAAGGAGGCACCTTTCCAAGCCGCTCGTTCTGGAGAGAGTGTATTGATCGTTGGTGTAGATCTAGCCGGGAGCGAGAAAAGGCCCACCGGAATTGCCTTTCTCGACCAAACCGTTCAAACCTGCCTCCTCTTCACCGATGAGGAAATCCTCTCGGTTTGCGAGGGAGCCGAACTCGTGGCCATCGATGCCCCCCTCAGCCTGCCGAAAAAAGGAGGCCTGAGGAAGGGGGACAGGAGGCTCATAGAGATGGGTTTTCGGGTCTTTCCCCCCCTCTTTTCGGGAATGAGGTTGCTGACGAGAAGAGGGATGAGGCTCGCCGCCAAACTGAGAAGGAAAACCGAGGTAATCGAGATTCATCCAAGAACCTCAGGCCTGATCTTGTTCGAAACCGACAAGAAAACGGAACTGCTGAAGAAACTGCGAAAAATCTGGCCCCTAAGGAATCCTTCCGAGCATGAAATCGATGCCGTTCTTGCCGCTCTGACGGGAAAACTTTACTTGGAAGGAAAGACCAGAAAGGTCGGGAATATCGTCATTCCGCAGATAACCTCTCGAGCTGGGCAGCCGTTCGGGAAAGACTTGAAAGACCGACTCCCGTAAGCCCCACCATTTCACGCAGGCTCAGCTTGCAACCCATATCCCTAGCCGCCCGATAGAGGGCAGCGCATGCAAGCAGGTGCGGCGACTTCCCCCTCACCTCTCTCACCATCTGCCTCGCCCTCCCGACGACCTCTGGGGGAAGCCTGAACAAAGAGGCATATTTGTCCACATAGTCCACAGCACTGGGGGATGGCAACCTGAGACCAAGCCCCCTGCAGAGTACCTTTACCATCCTCCTGAATTCCTTACCAGCCCTCAACCCCTTCTTGGACAAAAATTGCTGCATCTCCCGCTCCCTCTGCGGAAAGCCCCTCAGCCTAGAGACGATGTGACAGAGGGCAAGACAGAGGAGAGATTGGTTTCTCCCCACGGTGAGACCTTTTGACCTAACCTTCCTGTAGAGGTAGGAGGCCTCCCTTCTCACCTCTGGAGGAAGTCCAAGCTCCTTGCAGAGGTTTCCGATGATCATGAGGGCGCTCCTCAGGGACCTCTCCTCCCATCCGTGCACCCTAGCCCTCGACTGCATGCTCCTCATTCTCCTGAGCTTGGCCCTCGTGCTCGGGGGAAGGTCACAGGGGACGTGGAACTCACTCCCCAGACCAAAATCGTGAAGAGAGGGATCCTCGCCTAGGCTCGGATCCACGCATACGCTTTCCTCGTGGAACTCCCTTTTCTCCTCGGTGATTCTTTCGAGAATCACAAGCCCACATCTGGTGCAGATTTCTTCACCCCTGACTGAGTCATGAAAAACCGCAATTGAGCCACAGGACGGGCAGCGCATCATCCAAGCACCTCCAAAACCTCTCTTGCCGCCTTACCGGGCTCTACCCCTGCCAAGAGCCTCACGAAAGCTCTAATGAGTTGAGGCTTCTCCCCGATGGCACTCAGCAATTGCTCCACCCCTTGATCCCAAGAACGTGAAAGGCGAGAGTAAACTTCCCTCTCGAGCTCGAAATCTGGACCTAGCTCTCTCCTCCACAGCCTCTCGTACTCGGAAAGAGCTTCCTTCGAGACATCCCCCTCGGTTAAGGCATCTAGCACGACCTTAGCCGCAAGCTCGCCCGCTCTCATCGCCTGCAGAAGTCCCCCCCTCGACAGGGCAAGCAGCTGCCAGGATGACCCACCAATTGAGACGACACCATCTGAGCAAAAGCTCTCCAGGATGGTATCAACAGCCCTTCCACGAGTGGAGGAGACGGGAACCGCCTTGGCCAGCCTCGGAACCCTTGCCACAAACTCGTCTAGCGAGACCTCTGGATGTATTCTCAGGCCCTGGATTCCCGCAACCGCAAAACCGTTGCTGAAGGGGTGCACCCAGCCGTTGCCGAGAGGGGCGAGATAGGAGCTGAAGTGGAACTCCACCCAATCGGCCGGTTCGGCCCCTGCCAAGAGGTGCTCTGCCAAGAAAACCGTTTCCTCGGGTTTTGGCTTCCTCCCGAGAAGCCTCGGAAAAAGTCCAGCCCACTCACCCACGCAACCGCTTGCATCCACCACCACCTCGCATCTGACTTCCTCCCTCCAAGAACCTGCTTCCAGCCTCACTCCAACGACTTTTCCATCCTTGAGCAGGAGATCTTTCGCCGGACTGCTGGTCCATATTTCCGCTCCTTTTTTCCTAGCCTCCAACGCGAGAAGTCTAACCAACCACTTCCAGTCGAGAACTGCCCCTTCAAGTTGACCCTCCACCTCAGATTTTGGCCCCCTTATCTTCACCCCCTTCGTTCTCTGTACTACGGCCCTAACGAGCTCCGAGGGGACGGCTTCTCTAGGCAACCATACAGAAAGGGAGCTGCCACCCACCGAGGCCTGCATTTCACAGACAAGAACCTTAGCCTCACCAGAGGCCGCCCGAGCAAAGGAAAGTCCCGCCGGGCCTGCACCAACCACCACGATGTCGTATTTTTGCATCCCGTCTTTTGTTCGGAGCCTGTTTATAAAGAGGAAACTCTCCTCGTTAATCCACTTTGTAGTAACACACCCTAAGCTGAGGGTCGTAAACCTTGGGCTCGGGGAGTTTGGCTGCCCCCTTGGGCGAGATTCCGTCCGCTCTTCTCCATCCGTGCATGAGGGCGTTAGCCTTGAAGCCGAAGTCCAGCTTCTTCAGGATGCAGGGGGTCTCCTCCTGCAACCTGTGGGTCTTTTCCAACAGGCATTTCATGTCCTGTTGGAGAGCATGGGTTTTCTCAAGCAAGCATTTCATGTCCAGCTGGAGTTGTTTGATTTCACTCAGGAGTCTCAAAGTCTGAGAGTTCGTGTTCTCGATGATTTGTCGTGTCTGGGTAACACTGTTCTGTACAGTTTCGCAAATCACGTACCGTGTCTGAGAATTTGTGTTTTCGATGACCTCCTGCGTTTGAAGATTCATCTCTTTGACGATTTTTTGCGTTTGTCTATTCCCCAACCAAATCGAAACCAAAATCGGCAGTGTGATGGCAAAGAAATTTCCAATGAAGTACGAGCTGGTCAGAACTTCCATCCAAGACATTTGGTCGTCCCTCCTTTTTGGCTTTCCATCGGCAGGTTTTGGGGGATTCTGTATTTAAAAGAAAAACAGCGCTCGGATTTCTCAGCTGTAAAGGAGCTCGTAGGCCTCTCCGGGTTCGAAGCAGTAGTGGAGGGTCTGGAAGTCCTTTCTAAACTCCGCCACTTCTCTCGCCACCTTCTCGGCCGGTTCTCCTTTCAGAACCCTTACAATAAATTCTGCTATCCTATCCATCTCCGCCTCCTTCATTCCCAACCTAGTCACCTCCGCTGTCCCCATTCTGATTCCGCCAGGGTTCCGGAAGTGTCTTCCCTGCCTCAAATCCCAGGGCAGTAGGTTTCGATTTAGGATGATGTTGGCTCTTTCCAAAAGTGCTTCAACCCTTCCCCCGTCTCCAAATTCCGTTACCTCTACCAAAACCTGATGAGAACGTGTGAAACCAAGTTGCGGGCAGAGAACCTTCAACCCTCTGTCATAGAGGGACCTCGCCAGGGCTTGAGCATTCCTCACGGTTTGCCTTGCATAGGCTTCTCCAAACTCCATCATCTCCGCCAGTGCCACCGCTAGGGCTGCCACACAGTGCAGGTGATGATTGCTCACGACGCCGGGAAAAACCGCCCTGTCTATCGCCGGCCCCAGCTCCTCCGTACAAAGGATCATTCCATGTTGTGGACCGGGGAGGGTCTTGTGGGTGCTACAGGTCACCACCTCCGCACCTTCCGCGAGCGGATTCTGGAATTGCTTTCCCGCAATCAGACCTATAACGTGGGCTGCATCGTATGCCACTCTCGCACTGACTTCCTTTGCCACCTTGCTCAACTCTGCCACGGGATGTGGAAAAAGAAAAACGCTCCCCCCAAAGAGCACGAGCTTGGGCTTAACCTCTCTAATTTTCTCCGCTGCCTTCTCCACTTGAATGTTCATCCGCTCCTCATCGAAGGGCCAGTATTCGATCTTCAACCCATGCACTGCCCCGGCCGTTCCACCGAGTTCCTTTTTCCCCATGCTTATGTGCCCACCGCAAGGAATGGGAAGGCAAATCATGGTGTCACCGGGCTGAGTAAGGGCTGTATACATGGCGAGGTTAGCCGTTACCCCAGATACCGGCTGAACATTGACATGAGGAGCGCCGAACAGCTTCTTAGCAAGTTCGATGGCCTTCAGCTCAACTAAGTCAATATATTTGCAGCCGGCGTAAACCCTCTCACCAGGCAGACCCTCCGCATATCGGTGTTGAAAGTCGGAGCGGAGCGCGAGTCTCACCGCGGGACTGGTAAGGTTCTCGCTTGCCACCAAGGGCAGACATTCTCGGAACCACTTTTGGTGTTGGTCTAGATATTCAAAGATTCTCCTGACCTCCTCCATCATATCACCTGCAGGAGCCTTTCGTAGTCGGCTGGCACTTCTTTCACTCCTCCTGAGATTCTCAACACTTCCTCCGGATCCTTCAAAACATTACCTGTCGCGACACAGACGACTTGCTCGTCCTTGTCTATCTCTCCATTTCTCCTCAACTTCCTCAGGCCGGCAATGGTGGCAGCGCTCGCGGGTTCTACCCCAATCCCTTCGAGCTTGGCCAGAAGCTTCTGAGCCTCCACTATCTCTTCATCCGTAACACTCTCCGCTGTCCCGCCCGACCTTCTTATCGCTCGGATGGCCTTTGGACCGTTCACAGGATTGCCGATTCTAATGGCCGTGGCGATGGTTTCGGGATTGGGAACTGGGATGAACCTATCCAAACCCCTCTTTATGGCATCGACGATGGGCTTAGCCCCCTCTGCTTGGATTCCGGTCATCCGCGGAATGTTTGCTATCAGCCCGACCTCCCGCAGCTCCCAGAAGCCCTTGTAAATCGCCCAGATGTTGGCGCAGTTACCCATCGGAACCACAACCCTATCTGGTGCCTTCCATCCGAGTTCGTCCGCGATTTCGAAGCCTATGCTCTTTTGTCCCTGTGGCCGGAAGGGATTGACCGAGTTAAGAAGGTATATATCCAATCTCTCGGTGCAGAGCCTTTCCACCAAGTCCAACGCCTGATCAAAATTTCCCTCTATGCTCACCACCTCGGCTCCATAGATCATAGCCTGAACCAACTTCCCCAGAGCAACCTTCCCCTTCGGCAGCAGAACCAAACAACGTAGCCCTGCCTTTGCGGCATAGGCGGCCAGAGAGGCCGCGGTGTTCCCCGTGGAGGCGCAGGCAACCGTCTTCGCCCCGTACTCGAGCGCTCTCGTCACCCCAACCGTCATTCCTCTGTCCTTAAAGGAACCGGTGGGATTGGCACCCTCGTACTTCACGTAGAGCTCCCTAATACCTATCTCTCTTGCCAGCCTGTCGCAGCGGTAGAGAGGGGTTCCCCCTTCCCTCAAAGTGACGATTTTGGAGCGGTCTTCTATGGGCATAAAAGCCGCATATTTCCAGACCGATAGAGGTCCTTTTAGAGGATGTTTCGAAAGCTCATCCGCCAGTGTGGACAAATCCAACTCGATTTCCAGCAGACCGCCGCACCTTGGACAAGTGTAAAGGCGCTGGGAACGGTCGAACTTCTGAGCACATTCTATGCATTCGTACCAGAACTCAACCATCACCGCTTCTGGTTGGAAACTAAAAACGGCATTTTTTTGAAGAACCTACAGCATCGCAGCAAACCTCATTTCCAGAAACGAAGACTCAAAATGGTGTATCGCATCTTCTCCATGTGTTCGACTTACGACCCAAACGAAAATTCCGTTTGCGCCTTTCTATCGCCTAAGACGGAGCAAACCATTGAGGACATGAAGAAACTAAAAGCAGAATGTCTCTTATGGTCCGCACTTGGATCGGGTGTGGCAGGTCTTCCGCTTCTTCGACTTGAAGCCGAGGGAGAGAGACCCTGGAAGAAAGGTGGGATGAGCGACCGGGAATTCATACAAAGGTGTGAGAGAGAAGGCATCAAGGTCTTTGCCGTTCTCTGGGAGGCCCAAGGCTACCGCGACATCTCCCCTGGTGTGCAAAACGGGAAGGTTGTTTCTTGGATGCGCGGGGGTAGGGGAAAGAAGGTATACTATGGACTGGATGCCTTTTACCAAAATGAGCTCCCTGAACTCGGAAAATGGGAGGATGACTTTCCCCAAAAGTTTAGGGAAGATGGAAAGGAAGTATCCAGTTTAATAGAGGTGTGTGCCTGCCGAAGCCTGTTTGGAACCAAGCCTTGGGCCCTTTGGATTCGCCCACCTTTCCGCAGGCACTATTCCTGTTTCGTCATGTGCAGGAACAGTCCACACTGGCTGACCTACTTGAAGCGTGTCATAGAGCTACAGATAGACTACGGAGCTCATGGCATTCAGGTTGACGAAACCGCAACACCTTTGGAATCCATATGGTGTGGTGCGGGATACTGCAGGTACTGCTCCGAAAGTTTTCTGAAGCACCTTCTGGAAAAGTTTGGAGAAGAAGGTGTCAAAAAGCTGAGAATCGATCCCCGACGCTTCTCTTTGCGAAAATATCTACTCCTCAGGCTCACAGGTCCCCTGCGTGCCCACTTGTTAGTCAAGTATTTTCCGCTCTGGCTGGAGTACCGAATAGCGCAAACCAAGAGCTCCGAGAGAACCTTTTCAGAACTGGTCAATCACGCCAGGGAATATGCGAGAAAGAAAGGCAGGAAAGTGGAGATAACGGGAAACTTCGCCCAGCTACTTCCTTTTTACTTCCCGCTCGCCAAACACGTGGACTTCATTACCTTCGAGCTCGATTTCGGCTATCCACCAAAGAGGAAACAAGTTTTGTTTTACAAACTCGCTAAAGCTCTAGGTGGCCAAAAAGAAGTAACAGCCGTTCCCTCCGTCTTGACTTCCAGATGGCTGCGGAAAAAGAATCCTAAGAAGCTCTTGGAGTTCTTTGCCTTCGAGGCCTTTTCCTGTCAGGCCAATTTCATGGCACCCTACAGCTGCTACACCATGGGGAGGCCCTACTACCCGCCCTTGGAACCTCTTTCGCGCGCAAACTCCTTCATCGCGGAACACAAAGAGCTGGCGGAGGGAGAAAGCTTTTCAGATGTCACCCTTGCTTTCTCCTTCCGTTCCCATATGGAGGAGTTCACCTTTCTGTCGAACCCCTACCTCAAGCGCGTCCTCCGAATGGCCGAAGACCTAACTCAAAACCACCTTCTCTGGGACGTGATGATCTTCGGCGATGGGGAGCTCCTCCCAGAACTCCCCGGAAAACTGGAGGGGAAGACCTTTGTGGTCTCCGAAGGGAAGTTCAGCCCCTCTCAGCTTGAAGTCCTCCGGCTTGGTCGAAAACCCTCTTCTCGTCTCTCAACCGATGCCTCTCCCGAGGTGTTTTTCTCCGCCAACAGGGGGGATCGAAATTTGTATCTTCACCTTCTGAACTGCGACTATGACAAAAACCTAGATGCCATGAGACCCAAGTCTCTCTCGCTCACCTTTAGGGCACCTGAAAAAATCAAAAGCGTGCGATTTTTGAGCCCAGCGGGAAAGGCCGAAATTTCTTGGGAGGGTAGAACTTTGAAAGCACGAGTTTCACAGTTGGAGATTTACGGATGCTTTGCCATCAAGCTTGCCTGAGGAGCCCAACCCTTCTACAAAAAGCACACGGATCTTGCGTCGACGGCATACCACAAGAGGAGCACTCCAAAAGATGGGGCTGGGGAACCGATTTCTCGAGCGCTGGCAAAATTCTCTTCAAATGTGACGAAACAAACGTGTGCTTGAATCCCCTTATCCTTGACTCAACAAAATCCAGGACCGTTTTTCTCTCCCTGCTCCTTGCGCCCGGAGAGAGAGGGCAAGGCTCTTTTCTGACAGGCAGCTGATTGAGCTCCGCATAGATTAGATTTTCTTTTTCTATAACATTCCAAAGAGGCTTCACCCTAGCCACGAGTTTGGGATGAGTCGAGGGGGCAACGGGCTTAAGCCTCACCAACTGCACGATGTCGCCCTGAAGATAGGCACTGAAAATCGTCTCGGCAAGATCGTCGAGATTGTGACCCGTTGCCACCTTTGTGAATCCCCTTTCCCACGCAACCTTGTTTAAAAGATATCGCTTAACCGTTCCGCACGGCGAACAGATCCTCTCGCGGAAAATCGTTTTGGAGAAGTCCGGTATCGATATTCCCAGCTCTTTCTTTGTGTCGTAGATGAAGAGCTCGACACCGATCATTTCGGCAAGCTCTTTAACCCTCGCCTCGCACTCCTCCGAGTAAGCTGGAATCCCCACATTTATGTGAAGAGCTGAAAGGTGAACCTCCGGAAAACACTTTCGCAAGGCGAAGAGAAGGGAGGCGCTGTCCTTCCCCCCCGATACTGCCACAGCAACTCTATCGTCTTTCTCAAACATCCTGTATTTCAGGACTGTTTCTCTGACTTTCTTCTCGTAGAACTCAACGAAGCACTTCTTACATAGACTCATCCTCGCGTATTCCACCCTGACTGTCGCCAGTCCCCCGCACTTCC
>Ga0080004_1101597_pt1 | contig 39436 bp, 27 predicted proteins | sample WasSprMetagenome_FD_69207 | JGI IMG/M metagenome (GOLD analysis project Ga0080004, IMG submission 69207) | Sulfidic aquatic microbial communities from Washburn Spring, Yellowstone National Park, USA - WS (SPADES assembly) (version 2) | ecosystem: Environmental > Aquatic > Thermal springs > Hot...
ACCTCGTATTCTTCGTTCATTTTGTCAAAATAGTGTCTCCACGAAGCCAATTTTTTCTTCACCACCAATTTTCAAGCGCAAATCAAGAAGTTAACATTTATTAATATGTAGATATATTGCTGACTGTTAAAAAATGCCTTTTTTGCCTATTTAAGTGAAAATTTCCTTTAAAACAAAAGTTTAGCATACTTTCAATATTGTATGATTTTTGAAAGATTTTACTATTTAAAGTTGTAAGCCTCAACTCGCCTGCATCAATAGCAAGAATTGGAAAAGTTTAAACTTGTTTAATTCTGTTTCTACTTCTAAGTCAGAATTAGAATAAAATTTAAATATTTATATCTAACCTAAAATATTAAAATGTGAATAGACATGGCTGCACTGGCGATAATAGTTGGCGGTGGAAAATTGGAAGGAAAAATATTGAGGAAAATGCATGAAAGGATAATAAAAAATTTTATGGACATAATAATTCTCGCAGAGCTTAGAAACGGACCCATGAGCGGCTACGACGTAATTTCCTTCATCCACAACAAATTCCACCTCCTAGTAAGCTCAGGCACAGTTTACTCTCTTCTCTATTCCTTGGAAAGAAACGGTCTAATCGAAGGAACATGGGACGAAAGAAAAAGAGTCTACAGACTCACAGATAAAGGCTCAAAGACGATAGAAACAATCTTAAGCGCAAACGACAAAATCAAAAACTTCGTAACAGCCCTTCTTAAAGTTCAGTCCTCCTCCTAAACTTTTTAAAATATATCGAAATGCTAAAAGCACCTTTTTCTGAATTTCTTTAAAAGCGGAAAGCATAATGCAATGGGTCTTTGAGGTGTCGTTTTCGTCTTGTCGTCTTACTGGTTCTACTTTTCTTCTGGCTTGAAGGTGTGATAACTTAAAACTTATATAAAAGTAGCCCTTGACTTTTATCGAGCACGCGCGTATGCGCGTGGTAATAAAAAAGGAGGAAAGAGAGAGATGAACTTTAGAAATATGGCAAACTTGGCGGTTGCTTTGATTCTGATTTTGGCTTTTACTTTTCCGCTATTTGCTATACCTAGCGTCAAAGCATACGCGACATACAAAACATACCCGTTGATTGATGCTATACCAAACCCTGTAGGAGTCAATCAATCAGTCCTAATCAACTTTGGACTCCTAAACTACCTGTATCGCGAAACAGATGGCTGGAACATAACAATAATCATCACAAAACCTGACAACACAACGGAGACCTTCACAAAGAAGACATGGTCAACGGGAATGGCAGGATTCTATTACACTCCCAAGAAGGTTGGCACATACTATGTGCAAGCTGTTTTCCCCGGCGAATGGTACAACTACACGGGTCCTGCATATTACCTACCTAGCCAAACCGACAAACTCCCATTAATTGTACAAAAAGATCCAGTGCCATCCTATCCTGGCCACACGCTTCCATCCGAATATTGGACAAGACCAATAGATGCCCAGCTCAGAGAATGGTATTCGATTGCTGGCAGCTGGTTGGCTAAGCCGCCTAACCTCTTCGCGCCTTACAATGATGGACCAGAAAGTCCACATATACTGTGGGCAATGCCTATAGGTGACTCCATGGGCGGACTAGCAGGAGGAGCCGTTGGTGAGCACAGCATGGCAGATGGAGACGCGTACGAAGGTAAATTTGCAGACTCAGTGATTATTAACGGAATACTTTACTACAACAAATATCCAAGCTACTTCTATTCGCCGTCTCCTCAACAGGAGATTGTTGCAGTAGACCTGCACACTGGAAAAGTGTTATGGTCTAAAGACCTCAAGGTGGGAAACAGAAGAATAGCCTTCGGCCAAATATTATATTGGGATAGCAGAAACAACCGAGGAGCCTTCGCATACCTATGGGTTCAAACTGGAGGCTATGGGCCACAAAATTGGTACGCCTTTGACCCTTATGACGGCACCTTAAAATTCAATATTACTAATGTGCCTTCAGGTACAAACTATTATGGACCAAACGGCGAAATTCTAAAATACTTCATGACTAATATTGGCAATGCCACGCATCCAAACTGGCGTTTAATTCAATGGAACTCAAGTTATGTTGTTTCAAAGGGCAAAACTGGAATGGCTGAAAGCTGGGGAAGCCAAGTTCAAGGTGTAACATATGACGCGAAACGGGGCTACGACCTTAACGTATCGATACCTGCATTAGCGACTCCAGGAAGCACATTGCCTGGAAGCATTGTAACAGTCTTCCCATGCGACCGTGTAATTGGCTCACGCATAACTCGAACAGAAGTCAACTTATGGGCGCTAAGCCTTAAGAAGGGCTCCGAGGGACAACTGCTGTTCAACACAACTTGGAAGGCACCTGCAGCATGGGTTGAAGGCAATGTAACTGTAAGCGGATTTCAAGGCGGCTGGGGGGCTTTCAGCCAAGAATCCATGGTTGGAGCCCTTTGGGTAAAAGAGGAAAGAGTAAATTACGGCTTCAGCCTCCTAAACGGCAGTTACCTGTGGAAGACTGAACCGCAATCATATGCAGATGCTTGGGCTGACACCCTTATGACAATGTTCGGTCCAGACAAAATTATTGCTTACGGCAAACTCTACTCGGCATCAGTCAGCGGCACAGTATACTGTTATGATGTTAAAAATGGCAAGCGTTTATGGACATATAACATGACAGATCCCTACCATGAATCGTACATCACTAATAACTGGTGGGCAATACCCCTATTCGTGACTGACGGGAAAATCTATGTGGGCCACTGTGAGCATTCTGCACTGAATCCGAAACCCCGCGGTGCTCCCCTTGTATGCTTAAATGCCACAACAGGAGAAGTGATATGGCGAGCAGACGGTTTGTTCCGTCAAACCCGCTGGGGAGGACGCGCAATCATCGGAGACAGCATAATAGCCGCAATGGACACCTACGACCAGCGCATATACGCCATAGGTAAAGGCCCAAGCTCCACCACAGTTTCAGCGCCAGATGTCTCCGTTTCAGCTGGCACACCTATAATCATAAAAGGCACAGTAATGGACGTATCTCCGGGCACCCAAAGTGACGCTATTAAACTGCGCTTTCCAAAAGGTGTTCCCGCCGTATCTGACGAGAGCATGACGGACTGGATGCTTTACGTCTACAAACAATTTGAAAACCCCATGACTCGAGGAATCAACGTTAAAGGAGTCCAAGTTTCAATAGACGTCATGTACCCGAACGGCACTTCTATCCATGTCGGCGATGCAGTAAGTGACTCAAGCGGCATGTTCAGCTACGTGTTCACTCCTGAAACTGCCGGCATGTACACTATTTACGCTACTTTCGCTGGCTCCAAATCGTACTACCCGTCATACGCCCAAACAGTCCTATACGTAACGGAAGCGCCACCAGAAACGCCACCACCGCCAGAAAAACCATTGCCACCATACGAAATGTACACTATAGGATCAGCGATCGCAATAATTATCGCCATTGCCATAGCAGTATTCATTCTCAAACGAAAATAGCTTAACTGAAAAAGCAACTCCACCCATCCTACCTTTTTTTTAATTTATAATTTGTAGCCAAAAAGGCTGAAAGCGCTTCTTCATAGACAACAAGATTGGATTGAAAAGAGTCTCCTCGCTGCTTCCCTTCTCGTCTCGTTAACTTTGATTCCAGCTTTATCCAAAATCGCGATGCTCTAAATAATAGGTTAAAGGTTTTTCCTCTTCGGGGGTGGGTTCCCTTCAAAGCACTTCTGTTTCTCAACCTTAAGCCTTTTCGGGTCAAGCTTTCTGCTAGGCGTCTCAGGGGCTTCAAGCACCAAGTCATTTTAAGTCTTCAAATGTTTTCGGTTGCCTAACTATCTTAACAATTCGTTCTGCAAGCAATGGAACCCTATGCCTGAGAAGCGAACTCGCAAGCCTACGCAAAGCCTCTAAAAACAGCATAAAGCCTCCCATCACAAGACGAAGATACAACCTCAACAATTAAACCTAAATCCATATAAACCCCCCTCCATCACAATAAATGACGTGAAAAAGGCGCCTAAGATTTACTGAGCATCGGAAGGGCCCGTAGCTCAGTAAGGATAGAGCACCGGGCTTTTAAGGCTGTAAAGGCGCAAAGAAACCCGGGGGTCACGGGTTCAATTCCCGTCGGGCCCGCCAGTATTTTACCGAGAAACCCTGAGCACCGCATTGGTAGAATACACAAAAGCATAAAACTGCTTAACCAACCCATCCAACAATCATTTTAAGCCAAGCCCATGTCCGTCGTCAACTGTTGTTGACCAGAAAACTTCAAAAATAACAACATTTGCCAAGCCCATTTTTGTCGTCTTCCGGAAAATCCAAGCGTCGACGACATTTAAAGCATGAAACATGTGTGAACGAGAAACTCGCTGGTGTGCTTTTCTTAAGCTGGAATGCCAAAGAACTTATATTAAATTTATGAATTAATTTATGAATTACAAAGTTGCAAGCTGGCGGATGGATGCCTAAGTTATGAATAAATATGCTATAATAATGGAAAGGGTTGTTAAACGTTTTGAGGATGTTGTCGCCTTAGATGGGGTTAGCTTTAAAGTGGCTAATGGAGAGCTTTTCGGCTTGCTGGGGCCGAACGGCGCGGGCAAAACCACCACTGTGAACATTCTCTGCGGGCTTCTAAAGCCTACAAGCGGTTCAGCCTTTGTAGGAGGCTGTGATGTGCAGAAAGAAAGCGCAAAAGTTAAGGAGTTGATAGGCGTCTGCCCCCAAGAAACTGCTATTTACCCTTATTTGACGGGCGCAGAGAACGTGGAGCTTTTCGGAAATCTATACGCTCTTGACAAGAACACGCTCAAGGCAAGGTGCGACATGCTTCTCGGAAAAATGGGACTTACTCAAGATGCCAAGAGAAGAGTTGAGAAATACAGTGGAGGCATGAAACGCAGACTAAGCCTTATTTTGGCTTTAATTCATGATCCTCAAATCATATTCCTGGATGAACCTACCGTTGGAATGGATCCTCAGTCGCGCCGCGCCGTTTGGGATTTTATGGGAGAATTGAAAAAGGAAGGCAAAACCATCTTTTTAACCACCCATTACATGGAGGAGGCTGAGGCGCTCTGCGACCGCGTAGGCATAATCGACCATGGAAGGCTCATAGCCCTTGATTCACCAAAAAAGTTGATTTCAAAAAATGAAGTTGAGAACTTGGAAGAGGTTTTCATTAAATTCACTGGGAGAAAGATAAGGGAGGAACTTTAATGAAGTTTCAGCGGGTTGCAGCTTTAACTAATAAGGAAGTGAAGAAAACTGTTCGGGAGCATGCTGTGCTTTTTATGATATTCCTCTTTCCCGTAGTCTTCGTGTTGGCTTTCGGCGCTTCTTTCGGCGGTTTAGGAGCCACGCAACCTGTTTACACATTAGGCGTAGTTAACATGGATCAGGCAAACATAGCGAACTCTACGCAAGCATTTATGGGCGCGTTGTCTGGCACAAAAATATTGAGTGTTCAAATTTACGTCGACAATCAGACTGCTCAAAACGACTTGTCCCAAGGAAAAATTCAAGCCGTCATGATTATCCCAAGCGCTTTCAGCCAGAGCCTTGTTTCTTACCGTGCAGCGCCGGATGATCCGAGTAAATGGATAAACGCTACAGTTTCCCTTTACCTTGACAAGGGCTCGGTTGTTGCAACTCAAGCCATACCGCCCATAATCCAGCAAGTTATAACCGCTTTCACGGATCAAAGTCAGCAGCCAGCATCAACCCCAATAAGCCTGCAAATTGCCTCATTAATAGAAACTAAAAAAGTTTCAGTCTTTGAGTTTATGGCGCCCGGCATGTTCACCTTCGCCTCCATTTTCCTAATAATGATGGTTGCACAGTCTTTCACTCAAGACAGAGAAAACGGCATGATGAAGAGAATACGGACAACTCCCACAACTCCAACAGAATTCATGACAAGCCAAGTCTTATCATACATGCTTATAGCCTTGATTCAAGCGATCATAGTCTTCGCTGCAGTTTATCTCATGGGATTCAAACCAAACGTGGAGTTTTCAGCGTATGCCCTAGCCTTCACCCTCGTGTTGATATTTTCCTTGTCTAATGTTGGCTTCGGTTTAATTACTGCCACTATCGCCAAAACGTCTGGTGCAGCAACTGGAATAGCCTTCCTCTTTGTGCTTCCCCAACTTTTTCTAGGAACCTTTGTTGGAGCTTCGCTTTCCTCCTCTGCCCAAATAGTCAGCAAATTCGTGCCCAGCTACTATGTCACAGATGCTTTAACCTCGCTTTTCCTAAGGGGAGCAGCACTCACCAGCCCAACCATACTATTAGACTTGGCGATAGTCTCAGCCTCATGCGTAGCCATATTGGCAGTAGGCATAATCCTCTACGCAAAGTACTACAAAATATAAGTTGCCAATTAATTAAAATGTAAAAGATATTTTTAGCGTTCTGTTTAAGCGATCAGCTGGATTACTATCAAAGCCACTATTAGAAGCGCCAGAAACTTCGATGCCTTTGTATTGAATTTTTGCGCTTCTTCCGTCTTTTTCGCGTCTACAAGCTTCATGATGTAAACAGAGGCTGAAAGGTTGTAGAGGAAAATTACGTAGATTGAAAGCATCATTCTATCAGCCAAAGTCAGATAACCCACTGGGGGTATGCCGCTGAGCAAAGCCAAATGAAAAGTTGCTGCGGACATAAGCGTTGTCACACCCAAGCCTATTCTCTGGCCAAAGTTTTGAGGAGAAATGAAAAAAGTGAGAAGAGATATTGTTGTTATAACCGCCACTGGCAGAACGCTTTTAACAAAAGCCGAAAGAGCAGGTCGCTTCAACTCGATACTGAAAACGAATCTGGAATAAACCTCATCGCCATAAGAGTGTTCAGTCACTGTAGTTTCAAAATCACCTATTTCCCAGCCAGCAACATTAACTTCTTCGTCAACACTTGATGTGGGATCCGCTGCAAAGATTAAATAAGAAGCATCTAGGTTCTTGTGCTCCAGCTCCACAGTGAGTTTATGCGTTTCGTACGGGTACCTTGAGAAGTCGAAAGTTTTTATGAAGTCTCCTCTAACACGATATTCAAGATATCCATGCTCCGCGTCAACTTCAACCTCATACTTTGTGGGAAAACCATTAACAAACTCAAACTCTTTCACTTCATCTAAACTTATTTCAGAAGGATTAAACCTAAACCATAGGTAAAAATCTAAACGGTAGCTGCTTGCAGACAAATCTACTTTTTCCACGTTCACGAGCCAAACACCAACTTCAACGGTTGTTTTTTGCGTTGGCGCGTCATCAGCTTTTGCATGAGGCAACAGCATAAATAAGAAGGCTAGCAACAAGGCGAATAGTAATAAACGCTTTGCCTTCATCAAGCTCACCATAGACTTCAGCCTCATATTTAGCTCAAATATATAAAAATTCCGTGCAAAACAAGCCGTAAACTTACATAACAGCCTAATCCTAAAAGTTTCTTGGAAGAGACAGCAAAACCCTTAATAAATGTCTCGTCACGTTTACATTTTGGGCCGGTAGATCAGCTTGGTATGATCGCAGCGTTGGCATCGCTGAGGTCGCGGGTTCAAATCCCGCCCGGTCCACTCGCCTTGCCTTTCACTTTAGATTATTATGGTTAATAGGGCTCCTGTTGTTAACGGGACTATTAAGTTGTCGCTTATTGGCAAGGGCAAACTTTCAACAAACATTGCTGTTGCGGCGCCTGCCAACGCCTTTAAGGGATTCACATAGACGGAGGCCGCTAAAAAGCTGAAGAATATACCGGCGACTAAGCCTTCTAGGGTTTTTCCTTTGTTAAAGGACAATGTTGTTTTTCCAAAAATTTTCCCAAAAATTGCAGCAGTGCTATCTCCAAGGGCGAATATGGCAACGGCTGCGCTGCCTGCTGGAGTTGGGAACAACAATAAAGTAAGCAGTATGCCGAAGGCGAAGAATATGGGCGCGGTGGCAAACTCGTATAGTTCCGCGTGGGTTGCTGCATGGCGGGTTATCCAAGAAATTATTGGAATATGCCTTTCATCCATCATCGCCACCACTGATGCAATATACAAGAAGGTTACGGCTGATATGAGAAGGGCGATAGCGTACTGCCCCACTAGGCTGTAGAGTATGGGGACTGTAAAGCCACATGCATGAATAGTCTCTCTCAAAACCTCATTCTTAGATGGCAAAGCTCCCCTTCTCGGCTCTTCACCACTGATTAATGGAAGAATTTCAATTAGCCTTCCAGTTACAACGTAATCCACTTTTACGCGCACCAAAAAGTCGGGGTTATACCCTATCTTCAGTGTTCCCGGAAGCAGCATCGGCGCATTGTTCCTGTCGTCAACAACCACAACACAGTTTTCCGCAGTTAAGCTTTCCTTTTCCAAGATTCTCTTCAAAATCAGAAGCTTTCCATGCTGTTCTATAACCTCGCCCGAAATCTCGCCTGTCGCAACCCCATTTTCTGTTTTTAAATCCAAACCAAAGGCATAGTCAGCTTTAAGTTTAGACGCCAAGTCTTGAACAAGAAAAGTTGGTAATCCCGAACTTATCAAGGCAGTTTTCCAGCCTCTCCCTCTAAGTTCTTCAAAAACCTTTTCCACGTCTGGCATTAAAGGAATATGCCTAAAATTCTGCAGAAACTCTTCAACTTTAAAGCCTTTAAAAACTTTAAACATTTTTTCAAGAGCAGATTTTAACGATATCAAACCCAATTCATATAGAATTCCATAAAAAACCATTCTTAAAAACTGTGAAAAACTAAGCTTCCTACTGATTTCAAAGAATAAATAGCGATTTTTAGGAATCAACACACCTTCAACATCAAATACTGCAAGCCTATGTTTTCCCTTTTGTGACACAGCCAATTTGCATCCTCTATTAATCATCCTTCTAATTCTTATAGCCTTTCCACATCTCCCAGAAAACTTGAGCCATTAACGCATAAATTTTGGTATTTAAATTAAGTGTTAGTGTTCGTGGCCTATTTCCCGCATGTCTTTCCAAACGTGGTAGGCTAGGCTTGTAGCTGAACCAGCTGCAACCCCCAAAAGAATCTCAATTAGTTGGCTGTTTTGAAGTAAAACCGCCACAACCGTGAAAACATCAAACATAACCGCAATAACAATGTATATCCAGCACCATGTTGAAAGCTTCATTTTACGCGGCTTGCTAATTCCAATGCTCGCAAGAAAAAGGAAAACTGCAACTGCGGGAACCAAGACATTAAGCATACATGAGGCTCCTCAATTCTGCGCTTTCATAGAAGAGACAGTTACACTTAAAAGTTTTGAAAAGGCTATTCCAGTAGCCAATGCCGCCGTAAAGTGAAACTGTAATACGGCATTCAGTATTTGTTAAAGATTTGCCCAGTAAGGCTATTAAGTGAAAACGAAAGATTTTTAATTAGCGCTTAATAATGCTCCCTATCATTTGCAACGGAGATTAACTGATGAAAACGTATGAGCTCTTAGGTAAAGATCTTAGGTTATTTTTAAAAGGTGACACATTGGCTTTAATCTCTAAAACGGAAATGACTACTGTTAGCTCAGCCATTTATAATGGAGGATTCAAGAAGGCAAAAGCGGTAATTAACGTGCATGTTCCAAAGGATTATGACGATAAAATTCTCCACGAAAACCCAGAGCACTTTGTCCTTGAAGCTTTAAAGGAGTTTAATTTAGATCCTCAACAGACCGTAGGCATGATAACCGCCGCGGATGTCAAAAATTTTTCCATGGCCACGGCAGAGAAGGAAGATTTGATGGTAAGCGCCATAGCAACCGCCGGCTGCTCTCTTGCTGAAACAGCTGGAGAAAACGTTGAAACAGATCTTAATTACCCAGGAACAATAAACATCATAGTTGTTATTCAAGGCAATCCCACAGAAAGCTGCATTATGCAAACTTTTATCACCGCAACCGAGGCAAAAACCGCAAGTTTAAAAGAGTTGGATGTCAGAAGCAAATATTCAGGCGATCCTGCCACAGGAACAGTGACCGATAGCCTGGTCATAGCCTCTACAAATAACGGTTCCAAAATAAAATTCGGCGGGCCAACATCAAAGCTTGGCAAATTAGTGGGCTATTGTGTTAGAGAAACAGTGAAAAACGCGATAATAAAACAAGGCTTGTCACCTAACAGATCAATTTTTAACAGGTTTGCTGAGAGAAACTTGCCCATAAAAGAATTCATATCTGAAATATCAAAAGCCAGCTCTTTGAGAGTCAGTGAAGAAGAAATAATGGCAAAATTGGCTAAAACAATAGAAAAAGAACCGTTTTTCGCGTTAATGCTTATGGCCGCTGCTAACATGGATGAAGACGCCAAAAAGGGACTAATTCCAAAAGAGTTTGGGAATTTAACTAATTTAAAAAAGCAATTCAAAGAAATGCTTCTCAAGCTAACATACAAAGAAAACCTTCGCTGCCATGTCATTTCAGAGGAAAAGCTGGATTTCAGCAAATCTCCTTTCCTAAAACAAACATTGATGAGTATAATAGAAGGATTATTTTGAAAGGGCATTTCTCAAAAGCTTCAATGCTAAAAGAGGCATGGTATTTCCAAACGTAGGATTAAAGGAAAATTTGCAGAAGACTCCACATTGAGTGTAAAGGGGTATTGTTCAGAAAACCTATAAATACATAAAAGAAAACCTATCTTTCAAGGGGAATGAAAACTCTATGAAAGTTACTCTTGTAAATCCTCCTTATCCCGAAGAGGCACATCAACATTCACCATTTATTCCTCTAAGTTTGGGCTATTTGGGTGCAGTTTCTGAAAAAAACGGTTACGAAGTAAACGTTATAGACTGCCAAGGAGAAAAATTAAGCCTAGAAGATTTCCGCAAGAAACTGGAAAAGATTGATGCAGATGTTGTTGGAATAACTTCAGCAACCCTCACCTACAAGTCAGCATTAAAAATTGCAAAAATCTCCAAAGAGGTTCTTCCAAAATGCATAACTGTTCTAGGAGGATGCCACGCCACTTTCTGGGATGTTAATGCGCTGAACGAATGTCCCCATCTTGATATTATTGTAAGGAAAGAGGGAGAAATAACTTTCTTAGACCTTCTCAGTAAATTAAAAAACAAGGAAAGTTTAGATGAGGTTCAAGGAGTAACCTTCAGAAAAGGCGACAAAATTATTCGGAACGAAGATAGGCCTTATATAGAAAACTTGGATGATCTGCCTTTTCCCGCTCACCACCTCTTAAACCTTAATTCTTACATAAAAGTAGGAAAACTGATAATTCCAGTGATGACGAGTAGAGGATGCGTTTACTGGTGCGACTTCTGCACGGCTGTCCGAATGTTTGGAAGAAAATACCGCATGAGAAGCCCCAAAAACGTTGTCGACGAACTAGAATTCATATACACTAAATATGGCGCAGATCAGTTTACTTTTTATGATGACGCATTTACTGTTGACCCCCACAGAGTTGAGGAAATCTGTGAAGAAATCATGCGTAGAAAAATGCAAATACAATGGGATTGCGAAACAAGGGTGGACATGGTCAACAAGCCTTTACTTGAAAAAATGAAGAAAGCTGGCTGCATAGCCGTTTGGTTCGGGGTGGAATCTGGCTCCCAGATGATAATAGATCAGATGCATAAGAAATTTAAGATCGAGCAGACTAGAAAGGCTTTTAAGTTGGCTCACGAAGTCGGCTTGATGACCGTTGCAAGCGTAATCCTAGGTTTTCCAGGCGAAACTGAAGAGACTGCGTGGGAAACAATAAACTTTGTTAAGAGCTTAAATCCTGTTGATGTTGGATTTTACATAGCAACTCCTTATCCGGGCACTCCCCTCTATGAAATGGTTAAAGAGAAGGGATGGCTGAAAACAGAGGATTTTGACAAGTATGATACAGCGACTCCTGTATTTGAAACACCCTATTTAAGTATGGAGAAACTCAAGGATATTCGCTTTAAAGCTCATCAACAGTTCTATCTTAGACCTGGCTACATGCTTAAAATGCTCATGAAAGGTGGAGTTTACGGAATTTCAGCGGTAAAAACTTCTATGGCTTATCTGCTTAGAACCTTGCATGTGAAACTTAGTTAGCCCTTTTAAAGGCAAGAAGCGCTAAGAAAAGTACAACTAGCGCAAGGGATGCTGTGACTGAGGTAAAGTTCAGTCCAATAGAGGTTAACCCCAAAAACAGCCCAACAACTCCAGCTATACTGAAACTTAATGCTATAGATAGGACTATTCCCTCTATTATGTCAACCTCTTTGTCCTTCGAAAATAATAGGCGGAGAAGACAGTAGCCTGGTATAAAAGAGACGAAAACGAACCCGAAAATGTAGCGTACAAAAGCCAGAGGAGACTCGCTAGGGATAGTATATGATGCCAATAATGTGATAGCTGTAAAAACGATTATGGTTACGAACCAGTATTTACCCTTTAGTTTTTGCATTGCCATAATTCATGTCCATTCTTGATTAATTATGTTAAATATTCAAACATAAAAAGAGGTGGGTGTGGTGTTACATGAACACCTTGAAAGCTGGATGGCTGTCTATTAGTGGCTTTATGTCTAACTCTGCCGTTGCACTTAGCACATAAGCGTCAACTATGGCTGCTGCAGAAAAGGCGTAATCTGCCCTTTCAATAGGTCCAAACATAAGCCAGTCTGCTCCCATTGTCTGCATTATAGCGTTGGTTGCAGCGTCGCATACTCTTCTTACTTCCTTAGGGAAGTTTACCTTGATCCATCCGCATGTTGTAACCACGTTTCCAGTGCCTACGCCGGTAGGATAGCCATATTTGTCTTTTATGTAGAAAATTGCTCTTACGGCTGAGCCCATGTCTGGACCGAAGGCTGGAATTGATGTGTCTATCAAGAATTTTTCGATTCCTGCTTCCCTTGCACGTTCTAAAGCTTGTCCTGCAGCGTTTATTTTTCCTTCCGTAGTGTTGTCTGCAGGGTTTTCAGCCAGTATGATTGCCGCTTTAACACCGCTTTCTTTAATTTTTTCTAGCTCTGGTTTGGGACTTCCTTTGTTAATGGAACTGTAAACTGCTCTTTCTGTAAGTCCTACTTCTTTAACATGCTGAGCCGCTGAGAGGCGAAGTTTTGGGCTGATGGCATCCATAAGGAATGGGGCTTCAGTTACTTTCGCCACGAAATCTATGTATTTACTGAAGGCTACTTCAGAGGTTCCCACAACATCTAACATGAAGGGAACCCCTGTCAAATCACTTAGCTGCTCAAGTTTATTCAGCAACTCTTCTGCCTCTTTAGCGTTAAATTCTCCCTTGTCTGCGTCTAGAACTATTTTCTGGCCTTCGTAGAATATTGAAGCTATTAGGACAGTTGGCAATTCTCCTGGCTGACCGCCCACTTTAACTCTGCCAACTTCAAAAACTTGCTGCGGTGTTTTAAACTTAAACATGTTTTCTCCCTATTTTTTAAGTTCTTCAATAGCCTTTTTAGCTAACGCCACAGCTTCCTCTTTACTTTTGCCGTAGAGTGCACCTATTGCATCTGCATCATCTTTTGTAACTGAGGCTCCGCCGACCATTAGGATTATCTTGCCTTTCAAACCAGCACTCGCCAGCGCTTGATCCAACTTTGGCAGGTTCTCTTTGGCAGGTTTAATGTTCACCGATACTGCCATAATATCCGCGTTTACTTCTTTAGCTTTCGATGCAAATTTTTCTGAAGAAACTGCTTTGCCAAGGTCCACAGTCTTAAATCCAGCCCTTTTTAAAGCCTTCCTAACCATTTCCTTTGGAGTCTCATGCATGTCAGGCTCTAAAGTTCCAATGACAACTGTTCCTATGGGGCTCTCTGGTTCTGGAGGCTCTTTTTCCATCATGGATTTAAGCCATGACATTCATATATCCCTTCAGCGTGCACTATAAAGGTAGTAAAATTTAAGTTTTACCACAGAAGATGGATTTAGGTTCCATAAATGACCGAAATAGGCAGCGACTCACACGAAAAGTTCGCGGTGCTATCAATTTTCGCTTTTTCCATATTATACCGCATCTTATTAGTGCAAGTTGACCCTTATCCCCCGAGCTCAGACATAGGGTTGCATGAAAGCCTCATCAATTCTATTATATTAAAGGATGGGAACTTTACGTGGAACTATTATCATATGGGAGGAGGGCCATCCCTAACTCATCCAGGGTTTCACGTCTTTGTTTCTTTTATAATGTTGATAACTGGCATGCCTGATTACGTAGCGCAATTTATCACTGCGGTGTTATTTTCATCTCTTATTGTTCTATGCGCTTTTCTTTTGACAAAGTCTCTTTGGGGGTTGAGGGGGGCTCCTTTAATAGCCGCCTTCATGGTTGGCTTTTCTAGATTGGACATCGAAATAGTTCTTTGGGGCGGATACCCAAATATTGTTACGCTACTCATGATACCATTAGTTTTTTACGTATTTTTAAGGAAAGATCTCTCTCCGAAAGTATTTCTTGTAATTTCTTCTCTGCTCATAAGCGCAATTTTTTTCACCCATTCTTTAAGTGCACTGGTGTTTATTTTTATAGCATTTCCCTACATACTCATAGAACTCTTGATTTCAAAAGACCCCAATGAGAAAAATGCAGCTGCTTTTTTCGCTTTATCCATTTTTTTAGGCATCTTGCTTATACTTCCATATGTAGTTGAGGTTTTTCCGATATACCTAGAAAATATCGGTCAAGGCATGTTTGTTGGCGGTATAGATGAGAATAAAGAGGCGCTTTTCTTCTCTCGCAGAGTTCCAATACTGTTAGTGTTTGCGTCTCTAATTCCCGCGTTTTCCATCTTTGCTTTCTCAAAAAAATATCGAGGCACAACCTTTGACCGTGTAAGTATTCTGTTTATGCTATGGATATTGGTGCCTGCTTTTGCAACTCAAGCTTATTTGCTGGGGTTATATACCGACTATTACCGTCTTCCATATTTTTTTGTCATGCCATTAGTAATCTTCACCGCACTTTTTGTTGACCATGGAATAGGCTTTCTTGCGCGAACTTTAGAGCGCGTTAAACAAAATCGAAGGGTAAAAATTAATTCTAGAACCTTTTACTGTTTTTCCATATCTGTGATTCTGATATCTTTGGCATTTTGTTTCTCACCCTTTTTCACCGGCCCCGCAGAAGGCTTTTCCATAGCCGGCTACTATGATGTTGTTTCTCAACCGGAGTTCACATCTCTAATGTGGATTAGACAAAGAACTCCCGAGAATGCTGTTTTTGTTTCTCAACATGGCTATGGATGGTGGCTTTCAGGATTTGGGCAAAGAGCGACTTTAAGCGCTGTTGAACCTCAGTTTCTGATTATTCCCCACGAGTTTGAAGCTGCAAATATCGCAAGGATGTTGCTTGATACGGATTTCGCCTTAAACAATGGATTAATTGAAATAAGAGACGATGGCGGCTACGTGGGCAGACACAACCCTATCTTGTTAATTGATAGTGAAAAGTTCCCTGACCCATATCCAATATTTTACCTTAACGAAAGTGAAATAACAATATTCTATAGAAATGGGGTTCATGCAGAGATGGTTGACGCTGCGGCAATTCCAGTAAAAGATATAAAAGTTGAATTTACACCGGAATCCGCGTGTATTTCGATAATAAAAGAAAATGAGGCCATGGTTTTAACTCGGAAAACAGAAATTTTCAAAGGTTCAAAATTTGGTACTTTTTCTGTGCATGTAGAAAGTGTTGGTAATGAAATCTCTTTGGAATATGTCAGACTCATGCTGCGAGTAAGCGGAAAAATTTTCATACTGAATCAAACTGTGGGAGTATTGCATGAAAACGCAAAAATGTGCGGTCAAATAATATTCGAAGAGAAAACGCCCTCAACTAAACTTTACACACCCGCTTATCCAACTTGTCTAGAGCTAATGTATAATGTAGAAAATGCCCGAAAAATGGAGATAAGGATAACTATGGGAGGATTTGAAATGGAAAAGGTTGATGGAAAATACGTTCAGAGCATGTTAGCCAACATGACAAGTTTACGGTTTATGAAAGAAGAAAATTTTGATTCACCTATTCGCATCTTTGATTATCGTGAAACAATAAAACAAAAAGGAATATCCTTTGTTGCTTGCAGACGAAAAGAATGTGAAATTGCCAGATTCTTGAATGATCCGATGTTTAATCTTGTTTTCATTAACGATAATGTAGCAATATTTAAAGTAAGAGACTCTGGTTAAAGGTTCGGAATGATAGGCATGACCAAAGAACTTTTCAAAAAAATTTTTCTGGCAGTCTTCTCCGCCTTAACCGTTTCACTCTTTTACATGCTTATATCTTCAAACGGTTTAATTCTCGGAAACGATCCGGCTGTCCATTTAGCAAAAGCTTATGAAATGTTAGAAACTGGAACAGTTTCATTTTCTGAAATTACGTGGTACCCACCTCTTTACCGTATACTATTAGCAGAGTACATGACTTTCACAGGGGCAACCAATGTTGAACAGGCTTTATTCTTGTTAAAGATGTTAACAGTTACAATTGATTGGCTTCTAATTTTTTCTGTTTATCTGCTCGGCGCAAGGCTTCTCAGTGAAGAATGCGGCGTAATCGCTTCTTTTTTAATGTTGCTTTGCCTACCACTTTACGAAATCAACTTCTGGGGTGGCTACCCAAGCCTGCTTACCGTAGCCTACATGTGCCTGTTGCTTTTCTATTTACCGTCAAAAAAGGAGGGGCCCGCCCATAAGCTTATAATTTTTCTGGTTGCTTTTTCCATAGTCTTAACTCATCAATTTGCAACATTTTTGACAACCATAATATTAGTGCTGTATGCTTTGATTCTTCTTATTTTAAGAAGGTCATTTAATCGCCTTCTAGCAATAGCAATTGTGGGTGCTTCAGCAGCTTTTCTTCTATGGTATGTTCCAATTATTATGCCGTACCTCGACGTTTTGATAAACCATGTTTTCTTTAGTGAAAGGCAATATCTATACTCAATTAAATATGTAACCTTTGACGCTTTCCTCCTAAACTTCGGCTTCATAATATTATTTTCATTCTTTGGGCTTCTTTTCGCGTTCTATGAATGTAGGAGAAGGAAAGAGTTGGATTTCTTCATGCTTTTATGCTTGGGCCTTTTTGTTCCACTACTATTCACACAATCATATCTTCTCAATTTTATGTTGCCCTATGACCGTTTTGTTTACTATTTAATGCCTCCAACAGTGGTTTTTGCAGCAGCAACAATTTATCTGTTAGCGAAATTTGCCGCTCACCACAACATGAGCCTAAGCCGCAAAAATCTGAAATTTTATTTAAAGGCGGTTTTCACCCTCTCCATTATCGTTTTGTTGCTTGCATCAAGATTTCCAATTTTAACCGGCAAAATTTCCGAAGCAGTAACCTACTACTCATATACGGATTTACCTGGTTATCAAGCTAGTTTATGGCTTAAAAACCATTATCCAAGCAAATCAACGGTTATTGTTACTGAGAAACCAGGGCTCTTTTTTGGGCTGTTTTCTGGTAAATTTACAATTATGGAAACCAATCCCATTGTCGAGAGAGCAGCCATAGCTGAAACTGTTTTGAATCTGGCCTATGAGATGGAGAATCCTATAACGCTTTTTAGGGTTTATGAAGCGGGGATGCCCTACGAGCTTGACCAGTATAACGTTTTAGTGCACAATGTTTGGAAAAGAACCTCATTTTTATATGACGAGGAAACCAGCTTATCATACTTCGAAAATGGGCGGAAAATTTCTGCAAATCTCTCATGTTTAGAAAGGAAAATTATTTGGACCAGTGAAAACGGCTGTAAAAAGCTCCAGATTGAGTATTCTTTAAGCGACAAGTTTAAACTAACTGAGAATGTTGAGATGAAAAGCGACCACCTTCCAGTAACCGTAAATTGGACTTTCACTCCATTAAACAGCGAAATTAAGGACTTGCATGTTAACATAAGTATTCATTTTGACCTTTCTCTATTATTCGAAAAAGCCTATGTTCCAGGGGTGCTTGACTGGGAAAGCCCATGGAACAAACCTTCATTCACCGAGGAGAATGGAAGGTGGGCTCTCGTCTATTTCCATCCTAAAAACTTAACAGAAAATTATATTGCAGTTTATGATCAAGTAAACCGCACATTTTATGCCGTGAAATTTGCCGACCTCCCGAGCATGGGAAGCATTGGGGTATTAGCATCTAGGCAAATAGATGCGTTAAGACTCAGATACGATTTTGAAAGCGTGAACCGGACAGTTTCATTTGCCTACTCTGTTCTTAATCTCTCAGAGGAAAGTTTCCAAAGTTTAAGTTTAAGCGATTTTAAAGAGCTTTTCGATCTAAAGGAAAATTTCAAAGTGCAATTCAGAGATTACCTAACCTATTCCGAAGAGTATGGAATAGAATTCCTAGTTTTTGAAGCTAAAAGATTTAGAAGGGAGCTTTTGAACGCGGGAACTCTTCATCTGATATATTCGAATGGTGAATATGTCATTTGTAAGATTAAGTAAAGAAAACAGTTTTAAATTGCGAAGTCACGTCATCAAGTTTGCTCGCGCAATACCTTTGGGACGTAAGCACATGCTGGATCTGATTCGAATATGTCTCCTGTGTAGAATTCTGCGCGTGTTCTACAGCCTCCGCATATCTCACGGTATTCGCAAACTCCACATTTACCTTTCAAATTGTTTTTGTCTCTCAGTTTTAAGTGCAACTCTGAAGTTTGAAGTTCTTCCCAGCATTCCTTTAAGGTTTTATTCCTGACATTTCCAAGTCTATAGCCCTCGTGGAAGCCGCATGATCTAAAATCGCCATTTTCAGTTATGCCTATGTAATTCCCGCCGATTGTGCATTTCCCTAGAAAATAATTCGTGAACCAACTCCAAAAGTCGGATGGATTTCTCTGGCGCACAATTCTTGCATAGAAGGGACTATAAACGTTAACCTGAACCTTCCCTTCATACTTTTTGGTTAGATCATAAATTTGGTTAAAGGTCCACTCGTATTCCTCAGGTGAAGGTGCCAAATCATTCATATTCTCTTCCGCCCGTCCCACAGGCACTGTGTTGTGAAAGACAACCATTCTAGCGCCATACTCGGCTCCAAGCTTGATTGGGTGTTCCACAAATTTATAATTCTCTCTGGTAATAGTTGTTACGAGGCAGTCCAGTATTCCTGCTTCTGAAAGCTTCTTCATAACTGAGAAGGCTTTGTCGTAGCTTCCTTTCCCTCTGATTTTGTCGTTAGCTTCTTTTGGTCCATCTATGCTTACGGCTGTGCGGACCTCGTTTCGGACAAGTCCATTAAACAAGTTTTCATTAAACACAAAACCGCTTGTTATTAGGCTGACTTCGAGACCAACCTTTCTGGCGTAACCTATAACTTCAAAAATATCCTCCTTAAGAAGCGGTTCTCCTCCGCTGATTCCAAAAAATGGTGACCCGAAATCGTAAATTTGGTCTACTATGCGGAATCCTTCTTTTGTATTTACTTCCGATAGATCCCTTGCTTCAGGATTGAAGCTACAATACAAACAATTACCTACGCATCTTCTTGTGCATCGCCATACAATCATATACAAGGGCGCCTTACTTTTGTTCATTTTCACCACATGGCTAATGGGAACATTGTTTTTGTAATATAAATTTTTTTCTCAAGCTTCCCCTTTGCGACATAAGATTTGCGAAGTACATATTTAAAGCAATGGGCTCTCATTTTAACAATCCAAAATTATTTAATTTATGTCCTGCTTATATGCAGAAAATAGGTGGTGTTGTTGGTTTCAGTTAAAGAGTGTGCAAGGTATGCGGTGGTTTTTGTCGCAGCTGTTATAATTTCCTCTTTGTTTTGGAATTTAAACCAATTCTTGCTTTTCAGAAACTTGTCTTACGTAGAGGATTATGATTATGTAGTTTATCTTGATGATAAGGAAATTAAAGTGAAAAGTGGTGTTACTGGGCAAATTGATTTTGTTAGCGAAGATTTCTCACAATTAATGAACTTTACAGTTAAACGTGATGACTTGAAAATACTCATAAAAGCAGCTGACTACAATGTCTCCAACCCTGTATTGTTTAAAAATATTAAAGGCTTAAAACTTGTAAGTAATGGAGCCAGACTACACCTTAACGGTAACTTTTTAATGGTGAAAGGAGAAAGCTGGGATAACTCTAAGCATAATTCTATTGAAGGATTAACAATAATTAATGGAAGCGTGATTTTAGAAAACTGTTTCATGACCACTATAAAAGATTGCACCTTCATTAACTCTGAAGAAGGTGTGGTGCTTTCAAACACTAATGGCTGGACAGAATGCACAAAAATTGAGGACTGCTACTTCGTAAATGTAAGAAGGGGAATCGTTTTCAAATCACCTTCTGAAAATGGGACATCTTCATATGCGAATACCGAAATAAAACGTTGCTATTTTGAGTTAGGTATAGAAAATTCCATTGGAATGCACATCGAGCCCCTTTCAAATTTCAATGAAGGATTAATTCAGAATGTTAGATTTTGGATGGGTGAAGATGGATATAATCAAACAGGGATTCTTCTCGAAGGAAGTATGCTGAATACCCTGATGCAAGACACAGTTTTCGAATCATTTGCTGATTACCCTCAAAGCATATACGGCATAAAGCTTGGTTCAGACTGTGAGCCTCCCATATTTGGGCAAGGTCTTATTTTCTGTGGGAACCTAACAAGCAGCATTTACAATCCCTATGGTAAATGGCTCTATGGAGCAGGCGGATCCTTCAAAGTTGAAGATGTTAGCGTCCCTCTTGGTTTAAATAATGATTATGGAGTTTATCGGGAAATAGGTTTGGTTCGGCACCTTTCGTTACCAGCATCAATATCTAATGTAAAAGTACGATTAGAAGGAGAGTTTTCGCCCAGAGAGGTCGTGACTGTCAGATTTAGATTGAAGTTTATAGATAATGCCTTCTCCAAGGAGGTGATAGTTAATTTTAACCAAACTGAAACTGTTTGGCTCAACTACGATGATATACTGGTTATGTGGCCGAGCAGAAATATAATTGCGTCCTTAATCGTTGATGCAAGAACTACGATGAACTATTCCACAGTAAACGTTTTAGTTTCAGTTTATGGAAAGTATGGTTAAACACGCTCTTTAGTGATGAGGATTAAGTCACCGCATTTTTCCCAAAATTTATAAAATTCTCGCTATACTCTAGTCGGAAATCTTATAAACCATTTTTGTAGATAAAGGAACAAAAGGTTCAATTAAAAGGAGCTTGTGTTTGAAATGTCTAAACCAAAAGAATATTCGTGGATGACCAAAGACACACTGATGAGTTACACTTTAGTCGCCCTTGTTACCCTTGCTATTATTACAACGCTCTTGTGGTGGTGGACTAGTACAGGCTGGACTCTAGGAGCAACCGTGGCTGTTTCATGTGGGATCGCAGTTGCAGTTTCCATAGGCCTTGACTACCTCCTCTCTTTAGTACTGAAGGAAAAGGCGCCATTAAACACCATGTCCGCAGCTGTTTTCGGCTTGATTGTTGCTCTTTCATACTCTTATGGCACTCCAGCGATGGTGATTGTTGAGGTATTGCCTCTCATGGCTCCTCAAGCTTTCATCTACGTTGCCGCGATTGCTGCTGTGGGAATGGTAATATTCAAGAAAGCTCAAGGATTACTTGGCAGAAAATATGTAAATCCAGCTGCGGCCGCTAAGCTACTGGTCTTGGCTCCTTTTCTATACCAAATCTTGCTACCTCAAGATCATGCAACAAATATACCTACCCTTGCAACTGCTTTAGGCTACAGTGGTTCAGCGCCTTTCGCTGGTTATATGACCTCATGTTTTGGACGCCCTGACTTGGTTATGCAAGGAGCATATCCCTTTCCACCCTCTCCTTCAGACGTGTTTATGATATTTACTGTGGCTAAATTTCATGGTTGGGCAGGTGGAGCTTCCAGTATTGCTGTTATAATCGTTGGACTTGGACTTTTCCTGGCTGCTCGAAGGTACATAAAATGGAGAATAACTCTATCATACCTTGTAACTGTCACAGCAATGGCTTTGATAATGACTGCAATTTATGGTGGAGATGCGCTTTTGCGTATAGGTTTTCACCTATTCATTGGAAGTTCAATTTTCTTGGCGTTCTTTATGGCAACGGATCCAGCAACGACACCTTTGACGCATATGGGACAAGGAATATTTGGACTTGGGTTAGGTGTGTTAACCGTGCTAATCCAAACATACATGAATTTCTTCGGAGGCTCGATACTCGCGTTAGTAATAATGAATTTAACTACACCCTTGTTGGACAAAGTTGGATTGCCCAAACCAAAAGAGGCGAAAAGGGAAGTTAAGCTTCCAAAAGCCCAACAGTTTGAAACTGTCAAAACCACCTCATGTATAAGATGCGGCGCATGCATGTATGTTTGCTGCCATAGCCTAAGCCCAATTCTAATCAAGGAAGCCTTTGACAAAGGAAATGTAGACGCTTTAAGGAAGCTTCAAGCAAACCTCTGCGACGGCTGCGGGCACTGTAGCTTCGTCTGTCCAGCAAGAATTGATCTGAAGGGTTCTAGTCTCAGAGCAAAAGCCTCGCTGCGTACCGCGAAATAGAAAGGTACGCAATAGCCCCCTTTTCTTTTATGCAAGACATTGGCATTCCAAGAGTTGTCTTAACATTTTACATTAGAAAAGGCAAGCTTTATTTTGGTTCGGTTAGAATAAGCAGAGTGTAGAGACGATGCGGGGAATGCCAAAAACCTCATTTATTTTGGTGATCTCTCTTCTATGTTTTCTAATAGCTATACTTCCAATAGTTGCGGCTGATGAAACCGTTGAAATTTGGAAACGTGAGTTCGGAACAAACATAGTTGGTTTTGCTGTTGCTGACGGTAGAGTGTTTGTCACCACGCATGCGGCTGATCTCTACTGCCTAAACGAAAGAGATGGCAAAACCTTATGGACATATAACTTTGGAGCTTATTCTGAAGGGGGTTTCTTAACAGAGCCTATCTATGCGGATGGCAGGGTGTTTGTGGGTTTCCGTGGCTCCAGGCTTGCCGCTTTCGACGCGGAAAAAGGAACATTATTATGGAAGTTTGAACCCAACGTGAGCTCAAGCTTTGCAAGTAAGACTCCTCCCTATTTCTGGGTTACAAACGGGAAAGTGTATACTAGCGGCGATGGATTTTATGCAATAAATGCAACAGACGGCAAATTACTTTGGAAATATGAAGACTATTACACTGGACCATGGTCTAGGCCCACTTATGTTAGAGGCGCATGTGTAGAAGGAGAACGCGTTTTCGCAACTGGAACAGAGCTGGTGGATAAAGAATGGATAGATTGTATTTACCGTTTGAACCCTGATGATGGAAGCGTAATGTGGAAAACCCAAGATTCCATGGGCAATGCTTCAATAGTTGGCAGTGAAGGTTTTCTAAATATTTACGATTATTATAGAAGTCAAGGCATAGTTTGTTTAAATGAAACAGATGGCTCTGAACTTTGGAATTACAGTGCAAGCGGAAGAATCTTTCAACCTACAATGGCAAATGGGCTTGTGTTGTTCGGCGCCTCAGACGGAAACTTCTACGCCCTAAACGTGACCGACGGCTCGCTCAAGTGGAAGTATGAAACTGGCTATAAGAACCCAAAAGGGAAATTCGATTTCGCTGCAGCCAAAACCGCCAATGGTCAAGTGTTCGTGGGTTGGGTGGATGCTCAAATGGGTCTCGGGGAATCTGTTTTCGACGAGTATTATAAATATGAGGGTTATGTTTACGCTCTAAACTTTTCAAATGGTCTATCAAATTGGGCGATCAACATTTCAAACACTGCACGGGGTGGCAGCACCATAGAAACGCAATCCATTCTCTTTAACATTGAGAATCGCACCTTATACGTCACTACCTACGCAGACATTTACAGCCTTAACGCGGAGAAAGGCACAATTCACTGGATGCTCCATTTCGATTATTGGGTGTTACCCCCAATATATGCCTACAACAAACTCTTTGTAGCCGCAGACCTAAAAGTTCTGGCATACGGTGAAATGAAACAGCCAAAAACAACGCTTCCTTTTAGCCCGCTGATAACAGGAGCAATAATTGGGACTGGAACAGGAACAGCAGTTATTGTTTCAGTATACATTTATAAGAAAAAAGCATTTAAGTCAAAAAGCTAAACAATCAATCTAAAAGTTTTACATTTTTCATTAAACTCGCGTCCTCATAAGAGGCGCCATGTTTCATATCGGTTAGTTTTATAAGGAGGAAGCGATAAAACCAGTGTGAATAACCTAAGTGAATGCATATGAATAGAAAGGCGTTTAAATTTGCGGCACTCTTCCTTATTCTTCTATTTCTTACGAGTGTTGGAAGGTCATCCGCTCAGACTATAACCCCAGGAGTTTCTCCAGGTGACAGCTTCACTTACAGCTTTTCCGTTTTTTGGAGTTCTTCCGATCCTAATGCAACGGTGCCCGCAGAGTTACTGAAACAAAACGAAACAGAACTAATTCGTGTTGTTGTAACTGACGTTGGCGGTTCAGTTGTATTTATGAATATTACTTGGCATTTTAAAAATGGAACTGAAACTAGTTCGCAAGCTTTTGTAAATTTGCAAGATGGAAGTGGTGATGGATTTGGATTGGTTATTGCTCCTGATCTTAGTCCAAAATACTATGCATATCCAATGGGATGGAACCTTAGCACTTCTTTTGTGATCAATGAAACGTTAACCAAAACATACTCTTTTGGTGAGAGAGAAGTAGTTCGTGCTGCCCTTAATAGAAGTGGTTCATCCGATTATGTTTACGTCTACTACGACATGTACTTTGATAGAAAAACCGGAGTAATGCTTGAGTGGTATGTGGAGCAAGTTCCATCTGCCACCCCAAACGAAAAGATTGCATCAAGCTGGAAAATACGAGAGTTTAACATTAAATCTGCTGCTCCTTCAAACAATCCAACTTCAGAACAGTCGTGGCAAGGAATCTTAGTCCTAATAATCTTACTATGTGTTGTGGCGGTCATTGCAATACTTGTTCATAAAAGAAAAAGTCGGAGACGTACACGCCAGCATTAGGCTTATTGCGTCTTCCTAAATTGCATAGATTTGTTTATTAAAAGCAGTTTTAATGCATAATTTCTGGCTTTTCTTGTTTTCTTTCCACAAGTCTTTGTTCGCGGGTACGAGGCGGAAATCTACTTATACTATTAAAGCAAGAATTTATTTGATCTTCGGCCTCTTTGGTTTATCCCTTTTGTCGGCGCGCTTTTAGACGCTTGAAAAAGCCACCGATTCGTAAAATGTCGGGCTTGCCCACTAAATCAACCTTGACTGCATCGTATTCGCAGACTATATAGCATTCCATGCATTTGGTGCATTTGTGAAGGGAGCCATTATCAACTAGGTTGATGTCTACTGGGCATACTTTTTCGCATTTCCTGTCATCTTCGTAACGGCAGATTGCGCAATAATCCTTGTGGTACTCCTCGCATTTGTCTGGGCATCCCCTCATAATACAATTTTCTTGTTTCACCTTAGGTTTGATAAATGGATTCAAAGCACCCACGCCGTTTAAAACAGCGCCAAGAGGGCAAAGTTTTCTGCACCAAAATCTTCTTTCTCTTATACTTGCTATGACTGCTACTACCGGAATTACAAACAATTCAGGTACAATGGCCAAATACTGGCCAGTAACGCGCGCTGTAGGTAGCCGCATCGAGAGGGATTTGAGGTGCACAAGGCCTCTACTTATTATTCCCATGGGACAGACTAAGCAGAATATACTAAGCTTGAGAACATAAGAGCTAACGAGTGTTGTGCCCAAAATCCCGTAGGCTATAACTCCGTTTTTATTTGATATGAGTTTGCTTATTGGGCAAGTGGGACATAGCAAGTGGCTTCCAGGTTTACTATTTTTGTTCTGCTTGTTCCGTTGATATCTTGCGTTTCTCTTTGCTTCAATTTTTGTGGCAAATTTCTCGATAAATTTATCAAAGCTATCTATTATTGTGCCTAGGGGGCAAGCCCAACTGCAAAAAACATTTCCCAGTAAAAATATCGGGATGACGAAGGCCAGCATGGCTATGATTGTTGGGATAACACGTAGTTCGTCAACAAGTCCTGTTAGAAGGGTTGTTATAGCGCCTATAGGGCACATAATCCATGCGCCTGGATTTATGTTTTGTATGGAATAGGTTGTGAATGTTATACAGACCGACTGACCGATGGGTATAAGAAGCCAAGGTTTACCTACTTGGATTCCGAAAAATAGGCTGTATACTCCTCTTAAAGGGGTTCCTGCTAGGTAGGCAACTGGCACTAAGTAGAGAAGCAGAAATGCAGCTTTACTGGTCCATCTTAAATATCGTATGCTCTTTTTCCTGCGGCGGGCCACAAAAATTATCGTAATGCTTGCCAATAGTGGTGTGATTATAATAATAAATAATGAAAGATCAATTAGTGATGGAAGCTTCAGGGTGCTCGGCGTGAATACTATATGCACGGTTACATTTTCACCTTTCACGGTAACTGAACCCGACGATGGGGATGGAGAGTATCCGGTAGGCCATCCTCCTACATCCGGAATAGAGAAGGAGTGGACACCTTCTGGTACGTAGCATGTGATAGAGTCTGCATAAGAGGAAAAATACTGCGAGTCAAAGACCACGGTCCAAACGATTCCAGAACGCAAGCCTGACTTGGTGAAGGTCACGGAATATGTTTGCTCGCTTGATAAAGGATTCACTATGTTATCGGTTGCGTTGCTCAATGCAGATGTGTTTGGTGTCGCGTTCAAAGTATGCGCGCTATAGCCGAGAACTTCAGAAGAAGTACTTTTTGAAAAAATAGCCGCCAAAAACAAAATAACTAAGGCAAAACAAACAATTGTTTTCCTTTTCCTTTTCTTCCATTTCTGACATGCTTCTGCGTGCGCGAGTATATGCACAAGGGGGATGGTCACCATTTTCAGTCACGGGTTTTTGCTCGTTTAAGTCTCTATATGGTACATTTATTTTTATTTGTTTGCGAAATTGCTAGAGTGTTGATGTAAAAGGTTAGCCTACGCATAATCCGAAGCATTCAATTGTAACTGGGTAAGCCTTTTTTTGTATGAATAATTCAATGGGGCAGTTAGGGTCTGATGCTAAATAGTCGCCAGTTTGGACATATGCTCTGGCTCTGCATCCTCCGCAATTTTCTCGGTACTCGCACTCTCCGCATTTTTCCTTTAACAAGCTTCTATTTCGGAGCTCATTCAAGACGTTTGAGTTGTACCAGATGTCTGCAAGGCTTTGTTCTCTGATATTTCCCACTTTTAACTGTAGGAATGGGCATGGGTATACGTCTCCGTTTGGCCTTAAGCTAAAATAGTTTAGTCCTGCGTGGCATCCTATGGGGGCGTGTACAAGAAACTGTCTCAGAAATTGATCTGGAGGTTTAGTGTCGTAGTGTTTATGCATTTCCAAAACGATTCCTGGGTAGAGGGGGCTTCCTCCGGAAACCAGAAAGAACATTTCCCTTTCTTCTTGTATTTTGTAGAGGTAATCTAACAGTTTAGCGCGTTGTTCTCGGCTCATTGTAAGGTCTTCTAAGTCTTTTCCGCGTCCTACAGGGATGAAATCGTAAAGCACTACTTGCTCCACGCCTAAGTTTTCCAGTAAATCTATTAGTTTGGGGATTTCGTCGAAATTGTTTTTTAAAGCCATAGTGGTGATTACTACTTTTAAGTCAACCTCGCGGCATGCTTTGATTGCGTTTATTGCGCCTTCAAAGGCTCCAGGCGTATTTCTAAGCTTGTCGTGGCTTTCAGGTGTAGCGAAGTCCAGTGGAACGCCTACGGCGATCATTCCTGCCTCTTTGAGTTCCCAAGCTGTTTTATGGTCGAGAAGCACTCCGTTCGTGAGCATGGCTGGTGTAATTCCTAAATCGTTGCAGTATTCAGTTAGATTTAAAATGAATTTTTTTCTCAGGAGGGGTTCTCCGCCGCTGAAAATTATGACTTCTGTTCCGAGCTCTGCCATTTCATTTATTGCTTGTTTTGCTTCTCTTATGGTAAGCTCGTTTGGCATGGCTTCTTGGGCATCTGCATGGCAGTGTAAACATTTAAGATTGCATGCTCTGGTGACGGCGTATGATACTATTTGAGGTGTGATAGGTTTTCCCTTTAAGCCTTTGCCGAGAAGTTTCTGTCGAAGCAGTGATTCAAGGAGTCTAAGTCTGATATCCATAGAAATGCCTATTTAAAAGTTAAAAGGAATCTGATGGTAAGTTATCCCCTCGATTTTGAGCTTATACCCCATGTTTGGATCACTCTGCGTAGGATCCATGCTACGGCGAAGGCTACAGCTGCTACAATTATGGCTAGCATTAGGTTTGGTCCTATGTCGATTTCTGTGCGGGAAACTGCCAGTTCTGGAGCGTTGCTTATTATAAACTGGGAGGGTTCTAGAGCGGTGTCGCATATGCGGGGTTCATCTATTATTAGTTCTGCGTCGTGTCCGAAATAGATTTCTGTTCCCTTTATTATGTTGCCTGTTGGGTTTTGTACTCCCCAAGTAACAGTGGTTTCTTTTTCTTCGCCGTTAACGTAGAGGTGCATGCCTTTAACTAGGCTGCGGGTTAATGCTACATGAATCCATTGGTTTAATGGGATAACGGGTTCGGTTGTAACTATTTCGTTGAAATGTTCTTTATCAGTGTATACATATCCCCTCAGAAAACCTTGCTGGGGATTGTTGCTTGGAGTTAAGGCTATTCCGCATATGCGTGTGGCTGTTTGCCATTCTAGGCCGGCGCTGTAGCATATTACTAAAATATTGTTGTAGGTTGTATTTCTGAACGCGTTTACGTATATCCAAGCTTCAATTGTGATTTCTTTTGATGTGTATAGGCTAGGAGAGAAAGGTACGTATAGAAAGTTTTTTCCATCGAAGCTTAGGGCTTTGCCGAATTTTCCTTCGACGAGCGTTGGTGGAGGGGTGCCTCCTAAGATTCCAATGTTATCTTTATCTGTGGCGTCAGGAGTGTAGATTTCGTCGAAGTGCCATAAAGCAACGGTTTCAGAGTTTGTTTTGTCTTGTGCCTTTACAAATGTTAGGGTTGGTATGCAAAGCATACTTGTTACAAACAGTATAAGTATTAATCTCGTGAATATGTTTTTCAACTTTATCCTCTCCTTATTATGGCAGTGAAGTTGATCAACACTTAAGTGAATTAAGGTTTTAATATTTTTGCTGGTTAAAATTTTCCATGTTTTTATGGAATTAAATAAAAATAGGGGGGTTGGGTTAAATTTTTAGCTGTTGATCATTTATGTAGTTTTCTGACTGTGATAATGTCGTATACAACTAGTATTGCGACTGCGATTATGGCTATGGCTAGTCCCGTCAATATTGGTGTGTAGTCTGTGGGCGTTGGGTATTCAGGAATTTCAATTTCTGGTGGCGCTGGGCCTACTGTTATCACGGTGGCTGCTGAAGAGCTACCATAAGAGTCGTCGCCGGCAAATGAAGCCACAATGGTGTATGTGCCTTCTTCTTCAGGTGTCCAATCTAAGCCAAAGGTTCCGTAAAAGCCGTTAGTTGTCACAGTGCCCAAGTCTATGACTTTGCCGTCGCTTTTAATGGCTGTCAGCGTTACGGGCACGCCTTTAACCTCGCTTGGACAAGGCTTCTGCATGTGCAAGTACTCCATCCAAACCGTCATGCTTTCTTTGGCTACGCATGGCGTACCAGGCTGAGCAGGCGACATATCAAGCACTGAACCCTTCACTAGCACTGTGGATCCCTTAGCCACAACATCCTGAGAAACTGCAACTGATGTGGAGCTTTTGCCTTTGCCGAAACAGTATGTGTAGCCGTCATAGGCGTTAGCGAATACGAGGTACCCATCAGCTAGGGCGAAAGGAGAAAAGCCTGAGGTGCCTGTTATGTTCCATATTCCTTTGCCCGTAGTAGCGTTAATGCAGTGTAGCTTCCAACCTCTTGTTAAGGGCTGGGTTGCCGTGTGCTCAGTGTTGAAAACATAGAGTTTTCCATCTGCAATCCAGCCTCCAGCGTTGAAGGAGCTGACTGTTGTGCCATTTGCGCCGATGTAGGGTGTTTCGTACGGGTTGTTTGGCGATTCGTACTTCCAAACTATTTTGCCATTAGTCCAGTCGAAGGCATACACACCGCTATAGGCGAATCTGTAGAACAGCCCATAAGCAGAAGCTACAGAATAGGCTCCAAATCCGGTTACATCCCATGGATAGTCCATTTTATCGCTCTTCCACGCTAGGCTTCCATCAGCAAGGTTGAGTCCAATCCAGTATCCGCTCATAGTCACAAAGGCCACTTTGCCGTGATCAGCAACCGTGGCACCTGCGCTATACATAGTTTCCTCAAAGGTTTTGTTCCACAGCTGCTCACCTGTCTTAAAGCTAGCTGCTTGCACCCGCGTTCCATAATACGCACCACTTGCAGGATTAGTGATTGAGGTCGTAGTAACAGCTATGCCTGATTGTAAATCCCAAGTTGTGCCTAAGCTACTCCACGGCCAAGTTTTGTTGTCGACCACCTTCATATAGAAAGTTACAGACAACATGGCGCCGGGTTTTGCATCTACTGTCCAGTTGATTAGGCGGTATCTGTTGGGTGCTGCTGCGGCACCAAGATCCTGCACAGTTAACCAGTACCCATTTCTGTAGTAGGTGCCTGTTGTCAATGGAGAAATTGTAATGTTTATGGATACGGCCCCGTTCCATGGGTCATAGCCTATAAGCCTTCCACCAGTTATTGAGACAAGATACACTCCTCTTCCAAACATGGGTTCAGCTCCGGGAACTTCTGAAAAGCCTTCAATGAAATAGAGGACACTTGGTGCTGACTCGCCCGTGTATAAAGGCCTCTTCCAGTACAATTCTCCTGTGCGCAAGTCGTAGCACATCCAGTAAGTCCGAATGGTTGGTTTATTTAATAATGTATCTACCTCTATAACGGTTTGATAGCATCTCCCAGCATAAATTATGCTTGGAATACCGCCTGCAGAGGTCCAAGATTCGTAAGGCTTCTGTTCGCTTGTTAATGGTCCAATGAGTCCTCCGATGGCACCTTGCTTCTTCCAAACTATGTGGGCAGTTTCTGGTGCTTCACGCCATGGTAAGAAGTAATATTTATTGCTATAATAGGGGTTTGTGTTTGCTGGCCAGTCTGAGCCTCCTCCAGGACCATACCATGGAAAGTGACCCGCAATCCACCACCATTCCCTGTTTTCCGGCGAAATTGGCCTTGTCCAGTAGTCTGTGGGCAAGGGTGAAGGCGGCCAAGAAGCCACGATCTCTTTCTGCACTACGAGTTCTTGCCAGTCTGTAGACGCTGGTTCATAGTAGCATGATTGGGTGAAGCTTACGTTCTGCGGACCAATCCATGCTCCGCCGTATACTGTGTAGTTTCCTGGTGGGAAGTAGCCTCCTGGAAACTCGAATTTAAGCTTCCAAACGCCTTCCTGATCAGCAATGTACTCGAACCATGCTGTGGCGTCTGCGCGATAAGAATCCATGGTTATTACGTCTGTGTCTCCGTTGGGCTTCTGAATAGTAACCTTATATCCTTTCAAATATCGGCTAACATGAAGCGCTGGGCTAATCCACATGTTAACGAGGAATATCTGGTTTAATCCTACAGGGTTGGGCCTAAAACTTAGGCATGCAACTGTTTTAATTGTAACATCTGGAGTAACACCCGACGGCAAGGGTTGTGAACCTCCTTCTTGCCAATTCATTGCTGCAGGGGCTTTAACAGGCGTCGCCATCAACATAACTGAACCCAAAGCCAAAACCAAAGTGATGGCGATGACAACCATTTTTGGAAGTGTTTTTACGTGCTGCATTTTTCTCTTCTCCTTTTTGAACAAGAATTACCTTACTATTCAGAGTTTATTTAAGTTTTTTCCAAATTCCGCAATAATACCACAGTAACCTTAAATTATAAAGAACTAATTAATAGTGAAAAGTGGTTTGGATGGTAACGCCCTCACTCCGCACTAAACTAAAAATAATCCTAATAATAGACGTTATAATAGTCGCTATTGCAGCTGGAAGTTACTTCTATCTCCAAGCGCAAGGACTATTACGCACAGCACCAAAACCAGCCGAATTTACCGTAACCAACCTAACCATTAACCCTCTTGAAGCAGATGTAGGCGAACCCATCTTAATATCAGTCAACATAACCAACATAGGCGAATTGGAAGGCACTTATAATCTAAACCTTACAATAAACGACGTTTTACAAGAAAACAGAACAATCATCTTATTGGGCGGAGCATCCACCATAGAAGAGTTCACAGTCATACAAAACACTGAAGGAAACTACACTGTCAAAATAAACGGCCTAACAGGATCATTCAAGATTAAAGTTGCTCCCCCAGAAATAAGCACCATAAGCCTATCCGACCTAGTTATCAAACCGCTCGAAGCATGGCCTGGCGACCCAATAAGCATCAAAGCCACCGCCAAAAATAAAGGAGACGCCCCCGACAGCCTAAAAGTAAAACTAATGATAGACGACGAATTTATTGAAGCCAAAACAATCAGCTTGGATCCAGGACAAACAAGCACTGTAGAATTCACTTTTAACATAACAACTGAAGGAAAACACACTGCCAAATTGAACACTTTGACCTCCGGGTTCACAGTAGTTCCATATGGGATGCATACCCTCATCATTTCATCATATCCCGTCTTTGGAATCCCTTTCACCCTAAATGGCATATCTCATACAACGCCTTACTCAGAGCTTCTGCCCGTAGGACAACCCCACACCATCGAAGTGCCCCCAACAGACCCTACAGGAAAATATCAATTCATAGGATGGGAAGACGGCTCCACAGACCTCAAGAGAACAATAACCATAACAGATCGAAAGTCAATCCTAGCAGATTTCAGCGGAGGCATATCATGCCCATCCCTTTACATATGGAACGGAACCAAATACACTTACGTCGCAGAAATATCAAACGGCGGCTGGCTAGGATACATAGGCTACATGAACGCAGACGGCTCCATAGTATTTTTAGGAGGCAACCCATGGGACCACATTAAACTAGACAAAACCCAACTGCAACTAATAAACAACAGTTACTACGACATGAAACTAATCCAAAAATGGAACGAAATCTTTTACCTAGACACAGTTTACATGCTAGTCGTCGACCACCCATCAAACGTGGATGTTTACCCAACTGGAGTGCATTACATGAACCCCAATTTTCAAGGACAAATTTACACCGTAAGCAAAAACCCATTAGCCCCTGTCTCCGCATTCAATGAAAGAGGCGAAGACATCCTATATGAAATCTCAAAACTGGATGGAATTTTTGCACGCGGAATTAATGGAGTAGCAAGCCCATCATGGAACAACATTTCATGGAATAGACTAACAATAAACTTGGGCGATTTATCCAACGCCAAAGAAATTAAGCTTATAGTTAACGGGATAGTTGACTGGGGCCCAGCAAAAGACTACTACAATTGGATAAGCAAGTTCCAATCTGCAGCCGCCGAAGGATTGTTACCCAATGGTACACAGATCACCCCGCCACCATACCTGGAAGTTAAAGACGCAAATGGAAACTGGGTACGCATCAACAAGCAATTCCCAATACCAGCCGATTACGTGCCAAGAACGTTTGTTGTAGATTTAACAGGAATTTTCCTAACAAATGATTACACCATAAGAATAAACAGTTTCTGGAATGTAACCTTCGACTACATTGGAATAGATGTAACACCCCAAGAAAACATTACAATTCACAAGATTGACCCCGCCGCTACTCTTTACCAAGAATTCAACACCGGTTCAGCGTCAACAGGCAAATTCACAAGATACGGTGATGTAACTGAGCTAGTGTGCGATTGGGATGACAAATTTGTAATTGGAAGACAAGGCGACGCCATTCACCTAATATTCCCCGCCACTAACCTCAAGCCCCCCGCAAAAGACATTGAAAGAGACTTCTTCCTTTTCGTGGCTTGCTGGTTCAAGGATCCACCAGACAATTGGGGATACGGATTCGAATTTACAGTAGACCCGTTACCCTTCAAGGGCATGAGCGGTTTCCCATACCCGCCTACAGAAAAATACCCCCAAGATGAAGACCATCAAGAATATCTAGAAAAGTACAACACAAGAGAAATAACCTCGCCCCTTAAAGGCCAAGAAACCAATTACCAAACTCCATATTTAATCGCTTTCGGCTTTGCAATAGTACTCATCGATCTAGGAATACTTCTCAGAAAAAATCCCCCACATTTAAAAACAGCATCAAACAAAAGAAAAACTATCTACGCCAGCCCCGTCAAAATGGCGAACATAAACAACAATCAGCCTAAACTATTCAACGGTTACCGATCTAACCCTAAATTTAAATATTTCAGACAGCACCTCATGTCTATTTTATAGGTATAAAAAATGAAAGTGCTCCTCATCAACCCGCCACAAACGTTCTATCCCGGCTCAGAACCCCCAGCTGGCAATCTCCCATTAGGGCTGTTATACATAGCTGCTGTACTCGACAAAGAAGGATATAAAGTGGAAATTTTAGACGCATTCATGACGAACCCTTCATTCCACAAAATTGGAGACGTAATAGAAGTTGGTATGCCCTTTGAAAAGATAAAGGAAGAAATACAGAGGAGAAAGCCGGACATTGTAGGAGTAGCAAACCCATTTACATGTCAAGTGGAAAATGCAACTAGAGTTGCTAACATTGTTAAAGAGGTGGACTCAAGCATTTTAACAGTTGTAGGTGGTCCACACGTCACCGTTGTGCCCGCTGAATTTTTGGAAGAGGCTAACAACTTCGACATTGCAGTAATCGGCGAAGGAGAATACACGATGCTTGATATTGCCAAGTTCTTTGAAGGACGCAAAAAGATAGACGCGGTGCAGGGAGTTGCCTACCGTAAGGGCGAAAAAGTGATGTTAAATCCGCGAAGGCCGTTCATTAAAAATCTAGACGAATTACCCTATCCCGCTTACCATCTGGTGGAAATGGAGCAATATCTCAACCCAAAAAAGATAGAGTATCGCAGCTTCCAGAAGAGAGCAATATCTATGATAACCAGTAGGGGCTGTCCTTTCAACTGTAGTTTCTGCTCAGTTCACTTACACATGGGGAAAATATTCAGAGCTCACTCTGCAGATTATGTTGTAAACCATATAGAGTATGTGGTAAACAAGTACAGAGTTAAGACCATATATTTTGAGGATGACAATCTCACCCTTGACATAAAAAGGTTTGAAGCAATCTGTGACAAGATAATTGAAAAAGGCATTAGGGTAAGCTGGGAAACACCTAACGGAGTAAGACCAGACCGTCTAACTCCTACTCTTCTAGAGAAAATGAAGAGATCAGGCTGTCAAAGCGTATTCTTTGGCATCGAATCTGGCGATCAGTTCGTTTTAGATAATATAATTGATAAAAGCCTTAATTTAAAGGACGTAATTAAGGTTGCCAAAATATGCAAAAAAATCGGAATAAAAACAGGGGCATTTTATATTATCGGTTTTCCAGGTGAAAAGAAAGAGAACATGATGAAAACAGTTGAACTTGCTCTAACGCTTAAGAAGGAATTCGATGTTGGCATGCACTTATTTATTGCAACACCTTTATACGGCACTAGACTTTACGAAGAATGCGTGAAGAAGGGATATATTCAAGAAAGATTGACACCGCGCGCTTTCGCCGAAGTAAGACAACCACGTGGCATGCCCCTAATAAAGACAGAAGACTTTACGCCAATGGAGGTAAAAGAAATAGCTTGGAAAGCAGTTAAAGCCTATAAGAAGTTGTCCTTAGTCAATTACGTGAAAAACCCTAAAAAAACATTAAAGACGGCAGTAAATCAGCCCAACATAGTCATTAAATTCATTAAGAATCTGCCTTCCATATGATTTGTTATGTTAAACGCATTCCTATAGATCTAAGCCTCCAAATGAAGTGGTTCGCTGCCGTTCGCGCCATTATTCGGCTATAAAGATTTTTCCTAAACATGTGTGTGATGACATATGATGGAGAGTAGAAGTCATCGTAGAATTTTGCTCTAATCCTCGTGATTTCTTCGGTGGGTAAAAGCGGATTTTCAAATACAGGTGTAACCGTATCGTAAAGGCTCCAATCATTTGAAATTTTCCATCCCATGTTCTCTATAAGGCTTCGTAGTTCAGTGCCAGGATAAGGTGTTGCTATACAGACATACACGTCGTCTGGTTTTACTTTTTTAATGAAGTTAAAAGTTTGCTCTAAGGTTTCGCTAGTTTCTCCAGGATAACCAATTATAACAGATATTGCAACAAATAGTCCAGCCTCTTTTGCCAATTTAATCGCTTTCTCGTTCTGCTCAACAGTTGTTCCCTTTTTCATTAAGCTTAAAATTTTTTGGCTTCCAGACTCAACTCCAAATAGAACCTGCTGGCAGTTTGCTTCTTTCATTCCTTTTAAAATCTCCAGGGAAACTTGATCAACTCTGGTTTGGCAATCCCATGGAATATCTATTCTTCTCCTCTTAATTTCTTCGAAAAGCTTTATTATCCTATTTTTGTCCAAGGTTAAAGTGTCATCATAAAATGACACTGCATCTGCGCCATAGTTGTTTATCAACCATTCAAGCTCTTTTGCAACGTTTTCAGGTTTTCTTGATCTAAATTTCTTTCCAAACATTCGCGATGTCACACAAAATGAGCATTGAAATGGGCACCCACGACTTGTTATTATCGGGAATATCATTTTGCCAAAAAGGCGATATTTTTTCAACGGGAAATGGTGATAAGCTGGAAATGGTAAATCATCCAATTCTTCTATAAAAGGTCTGTCTGGAGTACGCATGATCCCTCCATTCTTTCTGAAGGTTACACCATTAATTTTTTGTGGGTCACCATGCGAGTGTATACATTGCAGAAGCTCCAGTAAGGTTTGTTCACCCTCTCCTCTGACAATGAAGTCTACGGCTTTCTCTTCAGATAGAATTTCTTTATCCATAAAATGCGCATGCGGCCCTCCAAGAATTACCGGGGATTCTGGGCATGCCACCTTTGAGATTTGTGCAGATAGCAGGGCAGAGTGAGCGGTAGGGGTCATAGAGGTTATGCCCACAACGTCTGGTTGAAATGAGGTCAACTCCTCCTTGAGTTTTTTATGATCTATGCCCAGCGCTGCGCAGTCTATCACTATAAATTCACATTCGCTTTTTTCAAGCACAGCCGCCAAATATGTTAAACCTATAGGCAAGTATGGATGATGTTGAAACGCACCCTTTATTATTGGGGGGTTTACTAGAGCTACCTTCATTTTCCCCGTCAAATCATTCCACTTCTTTACGCTTTTTAATTCATATTCTTAGTCATAAATATATAGGAACAACCTATAATCCTTATACTTATGCATGTTAAACTCAGAGGGTATGCACAAGTTTTGAGCTTCAGAGATTTTACCATATCAAAATTAATAAATAAGTGTAGCAAACAAAAACATAACGTACGTAAAGGTGAAGATGATGGCCGAATCATATGCGGTTTTATATGACAAAATTTCCTTCAAAGCTTTAATTTTTGTTGCGGCTCTTGCTTATTTTTCATTGTCTTTTTACTGGGTAATTCAAAGCATACGCTGGCAAGCCTTGATGATATCTGAATATCCTTTTTATGCAGCGGAAATTTTGAAAGACCCTGTGTGGACTGTTATTTTTTACACTGCTGAAGTAGTTGCTGGCCCAATAAGCGTTTATTCTCGGGGGGTGGCGGGATTTTTGGCTTTGTATTTGGCTTTTCTTTTTTTAAGGAAAGGCAAGAGTGTGTTATCGCAAATTAGAGGGAAGGTTGGCGCTGCACTGGCTTTTGAAGGTGGCTATTTCCTAGCTTTAATTCCCTCCGTGGTTGAAATGGTTTATCTTTTTTTTGAAAGTGAGCGAGTCTGGTATTTCGGTGAAATCAATGGACTAGTTGCATTAGTGGTTGGAGGTATCCCATGCTTTGTTATGATAGTTACAGTTCCATATGTTTTGCTTAAACTGAGATCAAAAATAGTGCATGATACTCCAAATCAAGAAATTGTTAAATGGAGCTGCATAGTAGGCGTTACGTATCTTTATGTGGTTTTTTGGTTTACCTACACCATGACATGGTTGGGAACACTAATTCCATGGCCAGCAAGGGCTCAACCTGGGATAGAAATTCTGTGGAATCCGTTAGCCCTTACAAGTTTCGTAGTCACCGTTGTAGGCCTTTTTCTGATAGCCACCTACGGGTTAATGACGACTCTTCCAGCTATTAAGAAATTGCCTGTAGAATTGAACTTAAGGCGTATAGGCACGGTCATGACCGCCCTTGGAGGCTATTTTGTTTTTATGCTTGCCCTCTATTTTCTTTCTGGAGGGTATTCAGCGCAACCCACTGCTTGGATGGAGATAATAGGTCCCCATAATGCGGATATGTGGTGCATGAGTTTTCTTGCTCTAGGATTATTGCTGTTAACAATAAAAAGCAAGATAAAGGGCTGACTCCAGCCCTCAACATCTACATTTCGCATTTATTTTCGTAAAAGCTTTCCTCTTTTTTCTAAGATCATGTTTATTGCTTTCTTTGGATTTCTGATAAACTTCACAATTTTATCCCATGAAAAAGCTAGATTCACCAAATTAGCTTGAGCGCATAACTCGTGTAAATCGTCTAATGTGAACTCTGAGGTTTCAATGAGAGGCTCGGCTGCAGCTAAAGTTTCATCGCTGAAATCCTCTCTCAAGAAGCCTCCACGCTTAGCTTGTTCATATAGTTCGGTGCCATAGAGGGGGGTGGCAAAACTGAAGTAGAACCTATCTGCCCCAAGCTTCTTCAATTTATATGCATAATCTATGGTGGCTTTTATATCATCTTTTGTTTCCCCTATAAGTCCTATAATGAAGAAACACGCCACTTTAATTCCCACCTTTCTGGCTGAAATTACCGCGTTTTCCACTTTCCTTAAATCCAAGTTTTTCTTGACAACTTGGTCTACAACACGTTGAACCCCAGATTCAGGAGCAATAAAAATTCTCTTGCAGCCAGCCGCCTTCATTTTTGCTAAAAGATCTTCGTCAAGGGTGTCTGCCCTAACACCCGTCGGAATATACCATTCAAAATCCAAATTTCTTTCCATAATTAAATCACAAATGCTTTCCATCCTCTTCCTATCTAACGTCATGTTATCATCATAGAAGTCGATTTGTTTAATATTATACGTGCGAATTAGCTGTTCAATTTCATCAGCTACATTCTGGGGGCTTCTGGCACGCCACGTTCTCCCATCTACGGTGTGAACCGAACAGAAAACGCAGTTATATGGGCAACCTCTGCTGGTAATAACCGTCGTCCAAGGTTTCCGTATTTCTCCTCTGATAGGGTTTTCTTTTACCGCAGCATAATACATTTCCATGGGTAGTAAATGTCTCGCCGGGAACGGAAGTGAATCCAAGTCTTGAATTGGAGGTCTTGAAGGAGTGA
>Ga0080004_1081701_pt1 | contig 39402 bp, 36 predicted proteins | sample WasSprMetagenome_FD_69207 | JGI IMG/M metagenome (GOLD analysis project Ga0080004, IMG submission 69207) | Sulfidic aquatic microbial communities from Washburn Spring, Yellowstone National Park, USA - WS (SPADES assembly) (version 2) | ecosystem: Environmental > Aquatic > Thermal springs > Hot...
CTGCAGCAAGCGGTATCGTGGTGGCCTTGGTGCTTATAAGGGCTTTTGTTAGAAAGAATACTGTCTATTTGGGGAATTTTTTTGTTGATTTTACAAGAACGATACTGTATGTGCTTTTGCCTATATCCTTCATTGGTGCTTTGTTTTTAGTATCTCAGGGTGTGATTCAAAATTTCTCCGATTATAAGACTGTGTTGCTTTTGGAACCTTTTAACGATGGTAATAAAACAATAACTCAACAGATAATTCCCATGGGTCCTGTGGCTTCTCAAGAGGTGATAAAGCTTTTGGGGACAAACGGAGGTGGTTTTTTCGGTGCAAACTCAGCTCATCCTTTTGAAAACCCAACTCCATTATCAAACGTATTTGAAGCTTTTCTCATAATACTAATACCTGCCTCCTTAGTGTTTATGTTCGGTTACATGATAAAAGACAAAAGGCAAGGATGGTTTTTATATAGTGTAATGCTTTTTGTACTTGTTTCTCTTATGGGTATTCAGTATTACTTTGAGCTACAAGGGAACCCCATAGTGAAAAAGTTAGGGGTAGAAGGTCCCTACCTTATAGGAAAAGAGCTTAGGTTTGGCATAGGTGGCACAGTGTTATTTTCAAGCGTTACAACGGGTGTTGCATGCGGTGCTGTGAACGCAATGCATGATTCTCTAACACCGATAGGCGGTCTTATTCCTATGCTTTTAATGGCTCTTGGAGAGATCATATTTGGTGGGGCTGGTTCTGGTCTATACGGAATGATAGGTATGGTAATAATAGCTGTTTTTGTGGCCGGTCTTATGATAGGTAGAACTCCTGAATATTTAAACAAAAAGATAGAGCCGAAGGAAATGTGGGCTGCTGTGATTATCGTTATGACATCCGGTTTGACTGTTCTAATTCTTAGTGCCTTAGCCCTTTCTACAAAATGGGGATTATCTTCTATAGCAAATCTTGGACCTCACGGTTTGAGCGAGGTTCTATACGCTTATATATCTTCCGCAAACAATAACGGTAGCGCCTTTGCTGGTCTAAATGCCGACACTGTATTTTATAATATCACAACAGGTTTAGCTATGCTGATAGGTAGATTTATTCCTATAGTAGCAGTATTTTACATGGCATCATCATTGTCTTTGAAAAAGCATATACCACCAAGTTCTGGAACCTTGCCAACTCATACGTTTGTCTTTGGTATTTGGTTAGTGTTTATTATTTTTTTAATAGGTGCGCTGACATTTTTACCAGCATTTCTTTTAGGACCGATTCTTGAGCACATACTCATGCTAAAAGGAGTTCTATTATGAGCAAGAGAAAAAAAGATATAAGCATCTTTGATAAAAAAATACTAAAAGAGGCTTTTATAAACTCCTTTAAGAAATTAAACCCCTTTGAACTTTTTAGTAATCCTGTGATGCTTGCAGTGGAAATAGGTGGTCTCATTACAACGCTTTACTTTATATACGACCTTATATCTCACAACGAATATGCATGGTTTAGTGGCAGTGTAAGTTTATGGCTTTGGTTAACAGTTCTTTTTTCTAACTTTGCAGAGTCTTTAGCAGAATCTCGGGGCAAGGCAAGAGCTCAAACTCTCAGAGAATCAAGAATAAATCTATTTGCCAAAAAGCTAAAAACAAAGGATGAGAAAAGTTACGAGATAGTCCCGGCTACTTCTCTCAAAAAAGGAGACTTATTTTTGTTAGAAAAAGATGATATAGTGCCAATAGATGGGGAGCTTTTAGAGGGAGTATTGCTTGTCAACGAGGCTGCTGTTACCGGTGAGTCAGCTCCTGTTGTAAGGGAAGCTGGCACAGATAAATCTTCTGTTACAGCAGGCACCAAGGTAGTTTCTGGAGTAGCTGTTGCGATAGCCACCGTTAATCCAGGAGAGACTTTTGTAGATAAGATGATATCTTTAGTAGAAGGTGCGAAAAGAAGAAAAACACCAAATGAAATTGCACTTAATATTTTGCTTATTTTTCTTACGGTTGTATTTTTAGCAGTGGTAATAAACTTCAGAGCTCTATCTTATTACAGTGTATACTCTATCCAAAAGGGGTCAGTTGTAGATTTAGTAACCCTTGTTGCCCTTTTTGTATGTTTAGCCCCTACCACGATAGCAGCTCTTTTACCAGCTATAGGTATAGCTGGTATGGATAGACTTTTTAGAAGGAATATAATAGCTTTATCTGGTAGAGCAATAGAAGCTGTTGGGGATGTGAATGTATTGTTACTTGACAAAACTGGAACTATAACTTATGGCGATAGACAGGCTTATAAGCTTATACCAGTAGAAGGAGTATCTGAAGAAGAGTTGGCTTATGTTGCTCATATAGCTTCTTTAGGGGACAAAACAGCTGAAGGTAAAAGCATCTATGCTTTTACAAAGGAAAAATACAACATGTCAGTAGATATAAAAGATTACAAGGTTATAGAGTTTGATGCTACAACAAGAATAACTGGCGTTGATATAAGAGAGGAAAAATATAGAAAGGGTGCTTTTGATGCTATAACAAAGTTTGTATCAAGCTTAGGAGGGACCATACCAAGAGATCTGAATAAAAAAGTTGAGGAGGTAGCAAAAGAAGGCGGAACTCCTTTAGTGGTTGCTAAAGAAAACAAGATATACGGTGTGGTATACCTAAAGGACATAATAAAACCTGGTATAAAAGAGAAGTTTAGCGAGCTTAGAAGAGCTGGTATAAAAACTGTGATGATAACAGGGGATAATCCTCTCACAGCAGCCACCATAGCAGCTGAGGCTGGAGTGGATGAATTTTTAGCTGAGGCAAAACCAGAGGATAAGCTAAATTTAATAAAGAAATATCAAGAAGAAGGATACATAGTCGCTATGACAGGTGATGGCACAAACGATGCGCCAGCTTTGGCTCAGGCGGATGTTGCTGTTGCTATGAACTCTGGCACACAAGCAGCTAAAGAGGCCGCAAACATAATAGACCTTGACAACGACCCGTCAAAGCTAATAGCGGTTGTAGAAGTTGGAAAAGAAATACTTATTACAAGAGGAGCTATAACTACATTTAGTATAGCGAATGATATTGCAAAATACTTTGTCATAATACCTGCAGCCGTTAGTGATATCTACCCAGATCTAAACATGCTAAATATACTACACCTTGCAAACCCTTATATAGCCATCTTATCTGCGGTTATATTTAACGCAATTGTGATACCTATGCTTATTCCTCTTGCTTTGAAAGGTGTGAAGTATAAACCTATGGATGCTCAAACGCTTCTTGTTAGAAATTTAAGCATATACGGTATAGGTGGTATATTGTTTCCGTTTTTAGGCATTTGGATTATATACTGGATTTGCGAATTAATTGGGAGGATGCTATGAATGTTAAAAGCCTAAAAAATGTATTCTTGCTATTTTTGGTGTTTTATGTTTTACTTGGGTTTATTTACCCTTTAGCAGTTACTGGAATAGCTCAATTACTATTTCCATTTAAAGCTAACGGAAGTCTATACAAACTAAATGAAAAAATAGTTGCATCTGAGCTTATATGTCAACCTGTTTCTGACCCCGGGCTTTTTTGGCCAAGACCTTCTTTTACAGCTTCATATCCTTGTAATCCTCTGAGCTCTGGAGGTTCAAACATAGCTCCAACGAACAAGGTTTTGGTAGAAAATATAAAATCAATAGAGAAGGTGTTAAAACATTACGGATTAGAAGCCCCTTTTCCGTCGGATATGGTTATGGATTCTGGAAGCGGTTTGGAGCCATATATATCCTTAGATAACGCTCTTATGCAAGCTAAAAGAATCGCAAAGTATACTAATATACCTTACGAAGAACTTGTAGAACTTATAAATAAAAATACGGAAGGTAGAACCTTTGGTATATTTGGAGAAAAAAGAGTAAATGTTATAAAGCTTAACATGGAGCTTTTAAAATGGAAGAAGAAAGACCAATTCCAGAAAGCCTATTAGAAATAGCACAAGAAAAGAAAGAACGCGGTAAATTGACCATTTACTTAGGAGCAATGCCTGGGGTAGGTAAAACCTATGCAATGTTAATGGATGCTCATATAAAAAAGCAAGAAGGTATAGATATAAAAATAGGTCTTGTAGAAACCCATGGTAGAAAAGAAACAGAAGAGCTTCTTAAAGGTTTAGATATTATACCTCCTTTAGAAGTAGAATACCACGGCATAAAACTAAAAGAGCTGAATTTAGATGAAATCCTTAGATTAAAACCTAAAATCTGTATTGTAGATGAGCTTCCCCATTCAAATCCTCCTATGTTTAGAAATAAAAAAAGATACCAAGATATTGAAGAAATTCTAAACGCCGGTATAGATGTCTGGACAGCTATGAATATACAGCATTTGGAAAGTATAAGCGATATAGTATATCAAATAACTGGTGTTAGAGTAAAAGAGACTGTACCAGATGAGTTTTTCAAAAACGCTGATGAAATAAAACTAATAGATCTGCCGCCAGAAGAGCTTATACAAAGGCTAAAAGAAGGAAAGGTTTATGTTCCTGATTTAGCTCAAGAGGCAATAAAGAAATATTTCAGACCTGGTAACATAATGGCTCTAAGAGAATTAGCTATGAGGATAGCTGCTGATAAGTTGAATAAAAAACTAAACATATACATGAAAGAACATGCAATAGCTGGACCTTGGGCTGTAAAAGAAAGGATAGTGGTAGGGATATACGCCAGTCCTTTTGCTGAACATTTAGTAAGGGCTGCATATAGAGTTGCTTCAGAAGCAGATGCCGATTGGGTTGGTATATATGTTGAGACTGAAAAACATGCGTATCTAACAGATAAAGAGCTTAATTGGCTAAGGAAAGCTTTGGATCTTGCAAAAAGTCTTGGAGCAGAGATAGTGTGGATAAAAGATAACGATGTAGCAAACGCTATCATCAAATATGTTAAGAGCTATAACATAACAAAAATCATTATAGGAAAGCCGAAGCAGTTTTCTCTTTTTAAGAAGTCTATATTCAGTAAAATTGTTAGGGGAACAAAACACGTGGATATATACCTTTTAGATCCTCCTGTTCCAGAATCAGAATTATTTAGCAGTAAGAAAATACAATTAAATATTCCTAAGTTATCACTTCCTAAGATTTACAATATATTTATAGGTGTATTACTAGTATTTATTTCAGCATTTATAGGTGTTCAGTTTAGAAATTTCTTAAATGAGCTGAACTTGGTATTTCTATTTTTATTAGTTCTTAGCTTGGCGGCAATAAGGCTCGATACTTACTCAACGATTTTTGCCACATTGGTTAGCATTCTCATATTTGGCTATTTTTTCGTACCACCTTATTATAGCTTTGTAATATCTGACATGAACCTTTTTTTATCTTATGCTTTTTTTGCAACAATGATTGTATTTATAAATCTTCTTTCTGTGAAACTGAAAAGAAACTTAAAACAACTTGAGAAAAGCGAACAGAAAAGCAATGTTCTTTTTGAACTAAGTAGAAAACTACTTCGTGTAAATTCAAAAGAAGAAGCTATATCTATTACTGTCAAATATGTTAAGATGTTTGTTAGCGATGTGGCGATTCTTTTAAGGGATAAAGAAGATATTCGTGTGGAAGCCGTTACAAAGAACATGAATATAGACGAAAAAGTAAAGACTATAGCAAAATGGTGCTTTAAAAACAAGAAACCAGCTGGTTATTTCACTCAGACATTTTCTGAAGAGCCTTATTTTTACCTGCCTCTTATTTACAAAGACGATATCTACGGCGTAATGATATTTGATATGTCTAATAGCAAAGAGATAGATTTCGAAAAAATGACCATTTTGGAGACTATAGCCGATTTGTTTATTGCAAGCATTGCAAAGTTTCTTTAACTATCTTTCTATTGTTGTATTATTAGTAAGAACAAAAGGTAGTTATAGGAGCTAAGTTTTTAATACTAGTAAAAGTGTAGTAGTATCACTTAGATTGTGTAAAGATTTGAAGAGTAAAATAAAAGAAGTAGTATCTCTGCTGTTTAGAAACTTTAACTACTAGAAAAGAGAGGAGTTAATATAAAAAAAACTAAAACTTTAAAAAAAATCTAGATATCTATTTGCTATATATGAAAAAGTTAAAGATTTAAAAGTGACATAGGTCAGAAAGAAGTTTTCGATGTGCTATATTTACTATAAGAGGGTGGTTGGATATGTATTCACCATAAGGCACTTAAAAGATTTAAACCGCCGTGGTGCTCCTAAGAGGATGAAGTCATGAAGATAGTTACCGTAAGCTGTTTCACATCGACTTGGTTCAGGAAATACAAAGTTTGGACCAGTGCTATGGAACTGTCTGCAAAAGAGTGCTCTGTCAGTTATCGGTGATTTCTTAAGCTTTCCATAATTCGGGTTAAAGATAGAACCTTTTTTTTCCCGCACACAGCAGACCTATCAACGAACCCGTCCTTACATTCTTTTATCGTGGGGGAGGGGGAACATTGTAGCGGAGTTAATAAGAAGAAATGTGAAGGCAGAGATACCACGCTTTATTTGTTATTCCGATGGATTTTAGGGGACAAACTAAAATCGAAGAGAGAACCCTTGAGAAAGTTGAACATTTTTTAGGTTATATTATATTAATTAAAATTGAGGAGGGGTGCCCGAGTGGACGAAGGGGGCGGCCTTGAAAGCCGCTGAGGGAGCTTGCTCTCCCTCCGGGGGTTCGAATCCCTCCCCCTCCGTAAACCTTTCCTCTATCTCGCTTAAGGATACCAAGTGTTCAACATCTTTAAACGAAAATTAAAGGAAGTTCAAAGCGACTTAGTAAAACCTCAAGAAAATGAACCTTTAGTTGAAGAGAAAAAGTCTCTTTTTTCTCGCTTCAAAGAAGGCTTAAGCAAAACCAAAGAAAAATTAGCTCGGGCTTTAGCTGAGGTCATTGAAGTTGATAGGCTTATCACCCAAGCTGACCTTGAGGAGCTTGAGGAAAGTTTAATCCTTTCTGACCTTGGAGTAGAGACAACGTTTGCTCTTCTTGAACCAATAAAGAGGGATTTGAGCCTTGGAAAAAATATAACCTCCAAGGAGCTAAAGAACCGCCTCAGAGAGGGTTTGCTCAATCTTTTGGTTGACCCAACAAGACCTTTCCCCCCTCAAGGGAACCCTGCGACTCTCTTTTTCTTAGGGGTAAACGGTGTAGGGAAGACTACAACCATCGCCAAGCTTGCTAAAAACTTTAAGGATGGGGGCTATAAGGTTCTCATGGTTGCTGGTGATACTTTTAGGGCTGGAGCCATAGAACAGTTGCAAAGGTGGGGAGAAAGGGTAGGGGTTCCTGTTTATGCTCAAAAGGAGGGGACAGACCCAGCCTCCGTAATCTATCAGGGTTTAGACAAGGCTATTAAAGAAGGCTTTGAGCTTGTGCTTATAGATACTGCTGGCAGGCTTCATACTAAATACAACCTAATGGAAGAACTAAAAAAAATGGTCAGAGTAATAGAAAAGTTTATTCCTCAAGAAGGATATGAAAATATTCTTGTCCTTGATGCCAACACTGGTCAGAACGCCATCTCTCAGGCAGAGAGCTTTTTTAAAGCTATACCCATCCATAGCGTAATTCTTACTAAGATGGACGGAACAGCAAAGGGTGGGGTTGCCTTTGCCATATCCCATAAGTTTAAGCTTCCCATAAGGTTTATTGGTCTTGGAGAAAAGCCGGAGGACCTTTTGCCCTTTGACAAAGAATCCTTTGTTAAAGCAATACTACCTGAATAGGGAGCATAAGAATAAATTATGGACGAAAACTTTAAAATAAAAGCTCTTCTTCTTGTTGGACCAACAGGAGCAGGTAAAACTCCGCTTGGGAGGGTTTTAGAAGAGAGGGGTTTTCAAGGTGCTCGGGTTCATCATTTTGATTTCGGTGAGGAACTGCGAAAAATTGCCTCAAATCAGACAAAGGTAAACCAAGAGGTTGTTGACCTTGTCAATTCTATTTTAGCAGAAGGTAGGCTTTTAACTCCGGAGGAGTATTTTATCTTTTTAGAGACTTTAGATGAATTTATTAAAAGAAGAGGATACAAAGAGGGAGAGTTTATTGCTTTAAACGGTTTTCCGAGGGATTTAAAGCAGGCAGAATTCATCGAGGGTCATTTGGACATAGTTTGTGTGATTAATCTTAGCGTTACTTTTGACGTTCTCTATTATAGACTCAAACATGACCCGGCTGGTGATAGAAAAGGGAGGATAGATGATACCCCCCAGCTTGTGGCTAAAAAGTTAGCCTGGTTTTTTGAGAGGAATATTCCGTTAATCGATTACTATAAGCGGAAAGGTGCTAAGGTTTTAGAGGTCGTCGTAGATAAGGAAGACACTGGCGAAACCCTTTATCAAAAGCTTTTGAGTCTGTTAAAGTAGATATTAAAAAAACATTCAACGCAACCTGACGGAAATCACTGCAATTTTCAACGAGTAAACGCGATTTATTAGTTTATTCTGAGAAAATAAAATATATTTTTTTCATTGGACGCCTAGCCCTGCACTTCTACAATGAAAGGTCTTAAAAATGTTTTTTGGAACACCCTCAAATTGCCTCTGAAGCTGTTCAAAAAAGTTCCCTAATCCGTCCTGCCAAGCGTCCTTTTTTTGTCCTGCCGAGCGTTAGCGAGGCATCTTTCACTTCGTTCGGGACGGCGTCTCCAGGGATACCCCTCGGCTGACGCCTCGGGGCGACAGCAGAAGGGCTTGCACAAATTTTTAAAATAAACTCAATTGCCTCTTGACAAATTTAAACATTTAGATATTCTTATTAAAAGTTAGCTTATTAAGAAAACTTTTGCTTTAAAGGAAAAGAAGATGGAAATAGGTTTGATTGAGGATTATGCGGTAAGGATGGTTCTTTACCTCTCTCAAAAGGAGGGGAAGGTTGTTAGTCGTAAGGAGTTAGCAGAAAAGGTAGACATTCCTCTTAGCTTGCTCTCAAGGATTGGGCAGATGCTTGAGGTTGCTGATTTAGTTTATGTCCAAAAAGGAAGGGGAGGAGGGTATAAGCTTAAAAAGAAACCGGAGGAGATAACCCTTCTTGATGTCATCGAAGCCATCCATGGCAAGGTCTATCTCAATCGATGCGTAGAATCTCCAGGCTTCTGTAGCAGGTCTCCAGATTGTCCGGTTCATGAAGTTTGGATTGAGATTAACGAAAGGTTTAGAGAACTTCTTAAAACCTATGATTTTAGAAAATTATTAACAAAAAATGGAGATTATCAAGGAAAAAAGTCCAAAAAACAAAAATAAGGAGGTGGGATCATGGATGTTCTGTTAGCATCCCGTTTGCAGTTTGCAGCAGCTGCCATTTTTCATTTTCTTTTTGTTCCTTTAACCCTTGGGCTTTCCTTTTTGACCGCCATCTTTCAAACTCTCTGGCTTAAGACAGGGGATGAAGATTACAAAAGGGCGGCAAGATTTTGGGGAAAGCTTTTCCTCATCAACTTCGGCTTAGGAGTAGTAACCGGAATTACCCTTGAGTTTCAGTTCGGGACGAACTGGCGATTCTATTCTGAGTATGTAGGAGATGTCTTTGGTTCTCTTCTAGCCATTGAGGCAACACTTGCCTTCTTCTTAGAGTCTACTTTTATCGCTGTCTGGTGGTTTGGTTGGGGGAGAATAAGTCCTAAGATAAATACTCTTGCCATCTGGCTTACAGCAATTGCTTCAAACATCTCTGCCCTGTGGATCCTTCTTGCTAACGGATGGATGCAGCACCCAGTTGGCTATGTTATCAGGAATGGAAGGGCAGAGCTTGATAGTTTTACCGCAGTTCTATCCAACTCCTTTGCCTGGTGGGAGTTTCTCCACACTGTGCCTTCAGCCTATGTATTGTCTGGCTTCTTTGTGCTTGGTGTTTCTGCTTGGCATATCCTTAGAAAAAATGAGCTATCCTTTTTCAAAAAGAGTTTTAGGGTTGCTGCCATCTGGACGGTGATCTTTAGTCTTTATCTTATCGTGGAGGGGCACATCCACGGAGCTGAAGTTGCGAAAACTCAGCCCACAAAGCTTGCCGCCATGGAATCTCACTGGGAAACTGAAAAAGGTGCAGGCTGGGCTTTATTTGCTATACCAGATGAGGCAAACGAAAGGAATTCCGTTGAGTTCATAAAGGTTCCCAAGGTCCTCTCACTCTTAGCCTTCCATGATCCTGAGGCTGAGGTAAAAGGGCTCAAAGAGTGGCCAAAGGAGGATCGTCCTCCCGTTGCTCTAACCTTCTGGTCCTTTAGGATAATGGTTATGCTTGGTTTGCTATTCGGACTTCTCTCTGTGCTTGCTTATTTAAAGAGAAATAATCCAGAATCCTCACCTACGCTTTTAAAGGTGCTTGTTTGGAACATTCCTCTACCTTACATTGCCGCCCAGGCTGGTTGGATGGTTGCTGAGGTTGGAAGACAGCCCTGGATCGTCTACGGGCTTATGAAGACAAAGGATGCTGTGTCTCCTCTTTCTTCCCTTCAGGTTGGGCTTAGCCTGCCAGCCTTTATCATCGTCTATGGCGTTTTGGGAGTTATCTGCTTCTGGCTTATTGCTTATCATGCAAAGAAAGGTCCTGAGCCAGTCGAGGCCACTCTTAAAATAGAAACAAAATTAGCTTAAAGGGGGTGAGGCAATGGAGATGAATATCTTCCAAGTAATTTGGTTTGTTCTTTGGGGAGTGCTTTGGGCTGTATACTTTACGCTTGACGGGTTTGACCTTGGGGCCGGAAGCCTACTTTACATACTTGGTAAAGATGAGAAGGACCGTCGGGCTATCTATCAGGTTATAGGTCCCTTCTGGGATGGAAACGAGGTGTGGCTAATCACTGCTGGTGGAGCAACCTTTGCCGCCTTCCCAAAAGCTTATGCGGTCATGTTTAGCGCCCTCTACTCTGCCCTTCTCCTTCTTCTCTTTAGCCTCATCATCAGAGGGGTAGCCATTGAATATAGGAATAAGCATGAAAGCCCAAGCTGGAGGTCAATCTGGGATTTTCTATTCTTCCTTGGAAGCCTTCTCCCTGCCCTACTTCTTGGGGTTGCCTTTGCCAACATCTTCAAAGGAGTAGCCATCGACCAGAACGGAATCTTTCAAGAGACTCTATTTCATCTTCTTAACCCCTATGGGCTTCTTGGAGGGCTTCTCTTTGTCTTCTGCTTTGCTACTCATGGTGCTATCTGGGTTGCTTTTAGGACTATGGACCCTCTTTCTGAAAGGGCAGGCAATTTAGCTAAAAAGCTCTGGGTTGTAACCTTCATTTTAGTAGTTCTCTTCTGGGCCTATTCCTTTGCAGCAACGAGGATTTGGGATAATTACCTTAAGGCACCCATTCTTTTCGTCTTTCCAGCCTTGGCGGTTGTTGCCTACTTAAGCGTCCCAGCCTTCTTGAACAAAAAAGCCTACTTTAAAGCCTGGGTTGGGTCAGCCTTAACCATCGTTTCCTTCGCAGCTTGGGGTGTAGCAGGGCTATTCCCCAACATTCTTCCATCTTCCATAGACCCAGCCTATAGTCTTACCATCATGAATAGCTCCTCAAGTGAGCTAACGCTGAAGATCATGACTGCGGTAGCAGTGATCTTTGTACCCATAGTTCTTGCTTACACCATCTGGGCTTACAAAACCTTCTCCCATAAGATTACAGAAAAAGACATAGCTTACTAAAGCCCCTCATAACCCCCCTCCAAACGCCAAAGCCTGCAAGGTTCTACCTTGCAGGCTTTTTTTATTTTAATTTTCCAAGTTTCGTTTAAAATATTTCCCCATGCAAGCCTTTATACTGTTTAGACATGGAAAGATTTCCGAGGAATGGAGGGATAAATTTTACGGAAGGCTTGATGTTCCGCTATCTGAGGAGGGGATAAAAGAGTCTATTGAGGTGGTTAACGCACTTTCTAACCTTGATGGATTAGTCAGGGTTTATGCAAGCCCCTTAGAGCGAGCATTGTATCCCGCAAGGCTTTTAGCAGAAAGGACAGGTATTGAACTTATCATAGACCCCCTTCTTGTTGAGATAGATTATGGAAGATGGGCCGGAAGGCGTCGTGAAGAGGTTATGGCTGAGCCCTTATACTGGGAAAGATTTAAGGATGAAAGCGTTAGAGCTCCAAACGGCGAATCTATAAGAGACATAAGGGAGAGGGCAAGAGCATTCTGGGAGAAAGTGAAGGAGCTTGAGCCAAAAGGAATAAACATCGTCTTTACTCATGGTGGGTTTTTGCGGGCTCTATTTTGTGAACTTTTGAGCTTGCCAAGCAAGCACTTTTTTAGCATTGAGGTTCTTCATCTCCGGGCGATGCTTCTTCTTTTGTTCGAGGATGGGAACTTTTTGATCCGAGGGGTCAATGTGTCAGCATCTGAGGTAGGAAAGATTATCGCTCTTAGTTATTGGTAGAAAAAGGGGAAAAAGTAGCAAATAAGTTTTTATGATTTATATTATAATATAAGGCTACGTAGGGGCGGGTGCGACGGACCCTGGTGAACCCCGCCAGGCCCGAAAGGGAGCAACGGTAGCCAGGCTCTCCGGGTGCTGCCCGTTCCCTGCGTAGCCCCAATTTGATTTTTAAAGAGTTTTAAAAGGGGAGGCGTGAGGGGGCTGGTGCCCCTCCCGGGCTTCAAACCCGGTGCACCCCTAAAAGGGGTGGGTGGGTTCAATTCCCATACGCCTCCGCTGAATAACCTTATGAGAAAACTTTTACTCCTGTGGCTTCTACTTTGTCTCGTCTTTTCTCCACTTCCTCTTCAAGCTCTCATCTCCTTAGAAGAAGAGGAAAAGATAGGAAAAGAAGTCCTGCAAGAAGTTTCTCGACAAACTGAATTAATCCAAGACCAGGAGGTTTTATACTACATAAACTCTTTAGGTAGTTTTCTCCAAAAAAAGGGGGTTGGGTTTAGTCCTTTTAACTTTCAATTTTTCTTGATCAAAGATTCGATTTTCAACGCCTTTTCCGTGCCAGGGGGATACATCTTTTTAAACAGTGGAATATTTGACCCCCTTGAGACAGAGGATGAGCTTGCAAGCATCCTGGGTCACGAGATGGCTCACAATTTAGCAAGGCATGTTGCGAAAAGGATCGAGACGGCAAAGAAGATGCAGATAGCAACCACGGCCGCAACCTTAGCGGCTATCCTTTTTGGCGGAGGAAAGGCTGGGGAGATAGCAGGCATAACCTCTACTGCCATTGCCCAGACAAAGCTCCTTGCCTACAGCAGACAAGATGAAGAGGAAGCAGACCGGATAGGTTTTGAGATTATCTCTAAAGCTGGGTTTAACCCTCAAGCTATGGTCAGAGTCATGGAGAGAATGATAAAGCTTTCAGACTTTGCCATCGAACTAAACTACCGGTATCTTCTTACCCATCCTCTCTCCCAAGAAAGGTATGTTTATCTCAAGAACCTTGCGGAGAGGACTAAAAACCTTCCCATGAAAGACCAGTATGCCTTCTCCCATGATGAGTTTTACTTTAAAAGGATAAAAGCCCGGGTTAAAGCCCTAAGCGAAGACCCAGCTGACCTTTTAGTAAAGCTAAGAAGTGAGCTAAGAGAAGCGGAGATTAAAGGAAGGGAAGACCCTTATCTTCGTTATAGCTTTGCCTTGGTTCTTGCTCGAGCAAGGTTTTTTAAATCTGCAGAGGAAGAAATGCTAAGAGCTTTAAAGGAGCTCCCGCAAAAGCCTTATTACCTCTTAGACCTTGCGGAGGTCTACTATCTCTCAGGAAACTATGCTCAAGCTTTAACCGTTCTTCAGGGTATTAAGATAGATGAAAGCATGCCCATTGCTAAAATTTTAAACGCTAAGGTAAAGTATTTAACAGCAAGGTGCCTTGCTGAGACGGGTTCTCTAGAAAAAGCCTATAAGCTTTTTCAGGAACTTTACGAGGACAATCTTGTTAATCAAGACTACATCTTTTTTTACTACTTTGGGCTTCTATGCTCAAGGCTTGATAAACAAGGTGAAGCTCATTTTTACTTTGGAAGACACTATGAGCTAAAGGGCGATTTTCGCACCGCTTTATACCATTACAAAAAAGCCCTTTCTTTTTTGCCCAAGGACACTAAAATGTATAGAGAAGCAGAAGAAAGGGTGAAAGTTTATGAGGGAAAAAGAGAAAAACCTTAAATTTTTAGCTATACTCCTTTTACAATTTTTGGTTATAGTGGTTATACTTATAATAGAAGCAAGTTATGGAGGGCAAAAGATGAGACTCTATTCGCAGGCCTTTAAGGATGGGGACCGAATTCCTTTAAAGTATGTTATGCCTTTAGCAGGCGGACAAAATGTTTCTCCACCGTTAAACTGGGAAGGTGTGCCAAGCGAAGCCAAATCACTGGTTCTTCTTTGTTATGACCCCCATCCTGTAGCCAAAAACTGGGTCCATTGGATAGTGGTCAACATTCCGCCTGAGGTAACGGGACTGCCAGAGGGTGCTTCAACCAAAGCCATGCCCAAAGGGGCGGTAGAGCTTAAAAACTCCTTTGGTTTTGTGGGTTATGGTGGACCACAGCCTCCCCCTGGCACAGGAGACCACCCCTATGTTTTTGTTCTTTTTGCCCTTTCCCAGAAAACAGTAAAGCTTCCCGATAAACCAAGCTATGACCAGATAATTTCCGCTATAAAACCTTATGTTATTGCTGAGGCAAAAATTACAGGTTACTTTGGTAGGTAGGAGGGCGATGGAGGAAAGAGCAAAAAACAGTGCTTATAGGATAAAAGTAAGGAAACCTTTTAAGGTTCCGGTCTTTGAAAAGGTCGTTTGTCCCTATTGCAAAAACCAGGATGAATTCTATGAGGTTGTAGAAAACGTAGCCCTCTATGTTCATTACCTGCAGACTGAAGACGGAAGGCTTGAGCCTATCGAAGAGGAGCTTGAGCTTTATGGTCCTACTAAATTTTACTGCGGAAAATGCCATGCGGACCTTACCTTCTTTAGAAAGAAATTTTAGATGCGCCCTTACTATGTTATAAAGTCCCTCTCAAGCTTCTGGCAGTATTATCATGAACTAAAGGCAGGTGATTTAATCCTTACTCGGCTTCCCCTAAAGAAGGAAGATTACCCTTTATTTCTTGACCTAACAGAAAGAGGCATTCTTTCTTATCCGAGTTTCCTATCCCATCTTTTAAGCCAATCAAAGTGCTTGCAGGCCGAGGTCTTAAGGGAATTTATGCCGCCTCATACCAAAGTAATACGGGCAAAGATTGACCTCTTAAACTACATCCGAAAAACTCAGCTTGAAGGAAAAGTCATCGTCAAAAAGGATAGGGCAAACTGCGGGCTAGGTGTTCATCTTTTTCAAAGCCTTGAGGAGGTTTTCAACTTCGCCGGCACTCCGGTCCTGGAGTTTCCCTTTGTCATCCAGCCCTTTTTCTCAAATTGGGTAGACATTCGAGTAATCATCCTGGGAGACCTTTATGTTGAAGCTTATGTTAGAGAAAATTCGGCAAACTTTCGTCAAAACCTCTTTTTTGGAGGAAAGAGTAAGTCTTATGAGCTAACCCCAAAGGAGCTTGATTTTTGTTTTAGAGTAATGGAAAGGGGTAAATTCCCCCAAGCCCATCTTGACCTTGCCTACATAGACGGAGAAGGACCCTTCCTTTCAGAGATAAACCTAAAGGGTGGAATAAAGGGGGCAAGAATTAGTCCGGCTGAATATGAAGCCTTAAGCTCAGAGCTGGAAAAAAGGTTTTTTTCCTCCTGGGCAAAGGACCATTCTCCTTACATTGTTCTATAGCTTCAATTTTTTAAGGCAGAGCCTTTAGAAAATACTCTTTAACTACGCTATCCCAATCAAGCTTCCTCAACACCGGTTTTATCCTTTGATAGTGAGAGAGCTTTTCTTCCCTTGTCTTAGGTATCAGCTCAAAGACCCTTTTTGCTATTTTGGCTAAGATTGTATGCTCAAGCACTTCCCTTTGGTCATCCTTTAAGCTCAACAGGAACTCAGAAGGTAGGTCCCGGGCAAAGCCGATAAAATCAACGGCAAAGAAGGTCTGCTCTTCAGGGAAGAGTTTTTTGATAAAGTAGTATACACCGCAGGATGTTGAAAGGACAGGGAAGCCCCCTCCAGGTAGGGTTTCGATATGGGCTATACCAAAGGGCTCATAGATGGACATACCAAACTCGGCATCGCTTGCAAGCCTAAGGTCAATGGTGTCGATGTCCTCCGCAAAGTCTTTTCCGCATTTCCTCTTAGAGATGCCAAATTGATTGATAAAAATTCCCTTTAGGGCACGGGACTTTTCGTTAAACCTGGAGAGCCTTTCATAGATTTCAACTTCATATCCTACAAGGTCAGGGTAGCCAACGCGATGAACGAAGGGCCAACCGTATTCCTCAACCATCTTGGCTACGACCTCAGGCGGTCTCCCTTGGGGAAGCTCCGTGGCAAGAAGTATATAAACCCCCTTTAGCCCGCTTTTTTCAAGAAGAGAATCAAGATAGGCAAGCAAGATAAAGTCCCGCCAAATGCCCTTGCTCTTAACCAGACGACAAACATGAGTAAAGAGGAGGTCAACCCTTTCGCAGACTTTATGGGAAAGGCATTGCAGGATCTTTTCCTTAGCCTTAAAAGTTTCTTCCGTCAATCCATGGTCTACCGGGATGGCGTTGTAAACAACCTTAACTTTTTCATCTTCTACCTCAGGACAAAGAAACTTGTATTCCTTTGCTACAAGGTCTCCAACGGCAAAGATGGCATCAAAGTGTTTGGCAAGCTTAACAAGAGCCGTTCTTCCCCAGTCCATCTGAGAGCCAAATATGTCTTCAAGGCTTTTTCCTTGAGAAAGAGCCTCTTCAAGGATGGGATAGAAGGTTAAGTCATGTCCGGGGAGTCTTTCAACGATCCTTCGGACTGGTGCTACCTCATGGGCATAGAAGATGAGTTTATGCTTTTCTAGTGAGTAGAGGGAAGAAACTTTAATAAATAAAAGAGAGGGTATGCCCATGTATTCGTGAGCAAAGTGATAGAATGTTTTAGCCTGAGGATAAAGGGCTTGGATAAGCTCTGCATATGGTATTCCGACCCTAAGATACTGTTCATAGTCCCAGTCGTGGTCGTATCTATCAGAGGTTAGTCCATACTTTTCCCAGAGGAGATACTTGTGAAAGTTTACTAGGTCGACGGGCATATGAGTTATATCAACAAGGAGAACATCAACGGTTGTTGACCTTTGAGGTAGGAAGGGATGGCTAATCTTTCGCTTTCCGTAAACCAGATCGATCCCATATTTTTCGCAGATTGAAAAAAAAAGCTTTCCAAAAGAGCCTGTATCATACTTGTGTCTACTTTCATAGAGCACTATCCCGTCTTTCCCCAAGGCTGTTGAGGGATGAGCCGGTGGTTCAAAGAGGGGGCCGTAAAATAGCGTCTTATCAAAAAAGGACTGATAGGATGGGCTTGTCGTTAGCCCGTTTAAGACCTCTCCAATTCCCCCTATCTTAAAAAGTGCTTCATGAGTGACATGGATTGCTACCCTCATGCCTCAACCTCTACATACTTTCCCTTTTCCTTCACATAGTCAATAAGCTTTGCATACATATTATCGTAAGACAAGGTTTTTGCACAGCCGATGAGGATGAGTTTTCGCTTAGCTCTTGTTAGGGCAACGTTTAACCTTCTATAGTCCTTGAGAAATCCTATCTCACCCCTTGGGTTTGCACGAACAAAGCTAAGGATTATCACCTCCTTTTCCCTCCCCTGAAAGCCGTCAACGGTGTTAGCCTCAATTTTAAGCTCCTTTTTTAGCAGAAGATGCTTGATAAGTCTTAATTGTCCTGCATAAGGCGTAATGATCCCTATAGCCTTACCGTCTAAGCCCATTTTTAAGAGCTCCTCGGCAAGGCTTACGGCAAGCTCAGCCTCCATTGGGTTTTCAAAGGAGGTTGTTCCGCTTGGCTGGTATTCCTTTGGGTCAACCCTTGAGGTATCCACAAACACTAAGGGTATGGTTGGGTCTAAAATTTCAGCGTATCTCTGAGGTTGAGAAACCCCAAGGTCAGCGAGGGTGTGCATCGCAACTGAGCTATCGGCGATTAGCTTCCCCTCATAAAAATTAGCGTTAGAAAAATCCATGATAACCTCATGCATGCGATACTGAACAATGAGCATGGCAGAAAGGCTTGGGTAATCTCGGATCAATCTTTCAAAAAGGGTTTGCTCAAGCTCCTTTGCCTTCTCACTTTGGATGACAGGGGGAAGTTGTTTGTGGTCCCCTGCTATGATAAACCTTTTTGCTCGAAGGATGGGAATGAGGGTTGAGGGTTCTATCTGCTGGCTACCTTCATCGATCACTGCAACATCAAACTCAAATCCCTGTAGAAACTCAGAAGCAACCATAGAGTTAGTAGAAAGAACAACCTCTGCCAAACTGATGAGATTTTTTATGATCTCTGCTTCCTTTGCCTTGTAAGTAGAGATAGCCCTTGATATTTCGCGGTTTAGCTCAATCCATCTTGCCATGGACTGAATTAATTCCCAAGAAAGCCCTCGCACTGCTCTTTTTTCTTTAGCAAGCCTTATTATCTCCTCGTCAGTCAAGCCTCTTCTTAAGCTTGGAATAGGTTTTTCGAATTTGTCTCTTTCCTCGATTTTTTTCTTAATCCTGTCCCAAAAGTTAGCTAAGCCAAGCCTTTCAACCTCCTTTTCAAGCTGGGCATAGATGGAGTAGCTTTCGAGGTCTTCGAGAATCCTTGCTGGATGCCCAATCCTTACTACCCTTATCGGTCCATATGGTAGGAGCTTTTGCAGGAGATTATCTACCGCAACGTTTGTGTCTGCAGTGGCTAAAACCTTATGACCTTTTCTCACGAGTTGAAAGATGACTTCGGCGAGGGTGCTTGTTTTCCCTGTGCCTGGGGGACCATGAACTAAGAAGAAATCTTGAGAGGCTAAAGAAAGTCTTACAGCTTGTCTTTGGGCATCGTTGAGCCTTTCGTTGAATATTCTTACATCTTTTTCCTTCTTTAATTTTCGGGGCTTCTCAAGGTAGAGAAGCACATTTCTTATTCTTCTTTTCTCTTGAGGGATATGTTTTAGATATTCTAAATTTTCGGTCATTCGGCGGAATGTTATATCGTTTACATAAAGGTCAAGGCGAACTTTTCTTTTAAAAAGCCAAACAGGGGGTTTTTCTTCAAAGGCAACAGTGATAGACCTTTCGTCTACCCTTGCCACTGTTCCCACAAGATTGCTCTGCAAAGGGTCTCCTTGGCTAACGAGCACAAGGTCTCCCGTTGAAATTTGCGTCTCAATGGGCTTTTCGCGAAAGAACCGAACCAAATGAAGATGAAACTTCGTCCCTACCTTTACCGCCCTAAGATTGAGGATTGCCCGACCAAAGAGCTCTCTTTCCTCACCGGAGAGCCTTCGCATCTCCTCTTCTTGAGCTTGGATTTCCGCCTGTAGCTCGTACTCAAGAAGGGTTTTAAAACGTTCAACATATTGATGAACCGTTATGATTTCCTTTGCCTCCTTTTGAGAGGGAATAAGCTCAGGATAGACCTCGCAGAGGCTTTCATCCTTGAGGACAAGAAGCGTAGAATGGTTAGCCTGATATAACCTATCTACCTCACTAAACCTTATACCAAGGCTCCGGAGAGCTTTAGCAACCTGCTTTGCCGAAACAACGCTTCGTAGGATAAGAGGCATGGTTAAATTTTAGCACTAAAATAAAGTTTATTTAATTCTTAAACTATAAAAACTAATCTAAGAGCAAATGGTGTGGACCTAGTGATTTTTAAAAATGTTTTGGAAGTCCCCCAGCTGTCACCGCGTGGCGTAAGCCGGGGGCTTCTCTTTTTCCTTGAGGCTACCTCATTAGTCTCGGCAGGACAAAGTTGGACTGGAATGCCTCTTTATTGCTCAGCACGGTGGAGTATGGGACTTTTTTGAAACATCCCTGGTCAAAAGTTTGACATTCTCAAATTAAATCATATAATAAGTTTTATCATGGAATATTTGATTGCGACAAATAATCCGAGGATGAAGGAGGTTTTTGAGCTTGCTCGGAAGGTTGCTCAAACCTTAAGCACTGTCCTTATCCTCGGTGAGTCAGGAACAGGGAAAGAGGTGATAGCTAAATATATCCATCATCTTAGCCAAAGGCAAGGTCCATTTGTGGCTATAAACTGTGCGGCTATTCCGGAAGAGCTTCTTTAAGCAGAGCTTTTTGGTTATGAAAAGGGCGCCTTTACAGGTGCTATAAAGGCAAAGCCCGGAAAGTTTGAGCAAGCAAAGGATGGAACCATCTTCCTTGATGAAATCGGAGACCTATCGCTTAAACTTCAGGCAAAGCTTTTGCGAGTCCTTCAGGAGCGGGTTGTTGAGCGCCTTGGCGGGGAAAGACCTATCAAGGTTAACGCGAGGATAATTGCTGCAACAAATCAAAATCTTGAAACCCTGGTTAAAGAAAGGCGTTTTAGAGAAGACCTTTACTATCGCTTAAATGTTATCCCCATCTTTGTCCCCCCTTTAAGGGAAAGAAAAGAGGACATCCCGATGTTAGCAGAATTTTTTCTGAAGAAAGTTTGTCAAAGGGAGGGAATTCCAATTAAGAAGCTCTCCCAGGATGTAATCGAACGTCTTTTAGAGTATAACTTTCCTGGGAACGTGAGGGAGCTTGAGAACATGATTGAAAGGATGGTTATTTTGACCGATGACGAGGTAATAAGCCTCGATAAGCTTCCCTATCCTATTGTTGAAAAGCTAACAAAGGTTAAGGAAAGAAAAGAAGATTTAATAGATGAAAGGATCTTTTTATCGCCAAACTATCAATCGCCGGAGAAGCTCTTTACTTCCGATTTTAATTTAAACGAATACTTGAAGGAAATAGAGGTTTTTTATCTTAAAAAAGCCCTTGAACTTTCCAAAGGAGTAAAGAGCAAGGCCGCAAAGCTTCTTGGATTAAACCGCACAACCTTTATCGAAAAGTTGAAACGCTACGGACTACTTGATACAAAATAGGCATAAATTTTGTAAAATATCCTCTGCCTATGTTTAGAGCAAAAATCCTCGCCATCCTTGTTTTTATTTTAACCATTAGTTGGGTAAACTCTTTAGCTCAAAGGGAAGACGTAAGAAAACTTCTTAAGGAAAAGCTACAGAGAATTGAAGAAACAAGACCAACAGTCCCCCAAGAAACACTCATTCAGGAAATTATCGATGCTTACAAAGCAAAGGATTATGATAGAGTTGTGATTCTTGAAAAAAAATTGTCGAAACTTGCGGAGCTAAAGCCTGAGGAGATGCTCATCCTTGCTGAGGGCTTGTGGCTTGCTGGAGATGTTGACCGGGCGGTAGACTGGGCAAAAAGGGTGGCAAGCCTTAGAAGAGAAACGGTAGATGCCTGCAGGGCAAACTTCATCGTCCTTTCTTCACTCTATCTTCTTGAAAGAACTAAGGAAGCAAAAAATCTTAAGGAAGAATTAAAGAGAGGATTTTGTGGTGAGGTATTAGCTACAGAAATACCTCTTCTTGAATTTCTGTATGAAGGAAAAGGGTTTGAAGGTGAGATTGAAAAGGCAAAGAAATTAATATCTCAGGTTCTTTATGCTCAGTTTAACTATCTACTTAGGAAGGGAAAGCTTGATCAGGCGGAAAAGACTGCCTATAGATACTTTGCCTTAACGGGAGACTATCCTCAAGGCGGAGACTTCTTTTTTAAGCTTGCGGAAGCTTACCTGGCAAAGGGAGATAGGACTCTTGCCAAGAGCTACTATCAACTTGTTATAAGTGAATGGGATTTAAGCAAAGCCTCCTTTTTATCTAAATTTCGTCTCTATCAGCTTGCCTATGAAAGAGCAAGGGGGAGGGAACCTTTGCCTCAGAGAACCTATGAGGACCTCCTTGGCTACATAACCCAGATAAAATCAAAGTATGGAAGCTTGCCCATTGCCGAAGAGGCTTCAGCCCTTGAGTTTGAAATCTACTACGACCTAAAAAATTGGGAGAGAGCAAGAAGCTCGATAAAAGAATTCCTCTCTAAGTATCCTGAAAGCAATAGGGTTCAAAGGGCAAAGGAGCTCTTTTGCAAAGTCATGGTTAACCTAAGCAAAGACCTTTTAGAGAAGAAAAGATTGGGTGCGGCTCAAGCCGTGCTTACTGAGGATGAAGAGCTTTTACAGGAAACACGATGCGGTGAGCCTTTTTATTTAATGGGTGATGTCTACTTTCAAAATTTAGCCTATCTCGGAAGCCTTGGCCCCTATGCCAAAGCCTTTATTTTTGGCGTAAACAAAGATAATAAAGGAGAGCTTCTTTTAAAGCTTTCTTTTATAGCTTTTCAAAAAGGAGAAACAGCCCTCTTTCAAGAGCTTTTTTCTCAGCTTGAAAGAAGCTATAAACGTGAAGTTTCAGACAATCCCTACTATCTTTATCTTAAAGCTTATCAGATTTCAGATTCAGACCTTAAAGGAGCTTTGAGCCTCTTTGAAAAGGTTCGTTTTTTAACCCTTCCCTCTTACCTAAAGGTTGACCTAATAAACCATATCTACAGGCAGGCTATAGCAAGAGGAAACCTTGGGTTAGCCTACGATGTTTTAAAGCATCCGGCTTTCAACGCTAAAGAGAGCGATTATGTGCTCCTTCTCTCCTTATCCTTTAACAGGGATCCAAAGCTTTTTGAAGCAGTCTTTGCGGAAGCTCTAAAGAAGTATCCTGATAGCCCGGGGATACTTTTAATCTCTGCCTTATATTATGAGAAAAAAGGGAATTTAAAGGAAAGCGCTAAAGCTTGGCAAAGGCTTTCTCAGCAAAACTCTGAGCTTGCAAGCCTTGGGCAGAGGCAGAAGAAGATTGAAGAACTATTCGATAAGGCACGGGGGCTTGTTTACTGAATGAAAGGACGGGTCTACTTCTGCGGAGAATCTTTAGAGCTTAAGCTTCTGCGGGATAGCTTAGAAGAGCGAGGGTTAGAGGTTGAGATTAAAACCCTATCTGAGCTTGAAGGTCTGGCAAAGGAAAATGAACCGGATGTAGTTGTAATTGAGATAACTGATAATGTGAGCTCGAATTTTCCAAAGTTAATTAATCTTCTTAAAAGTTTAAGCTCAAACGTAGTTTTCCTTGCAAACAAGATCTCGGTAGAGAAGGCAGTTGAGCTGATAAAGGCAGGTGCATACGACTTAAAGCTTCTTTCTTCACCCCTTGAAGTGATCGAGCGCACTATTCTTCTTGCCCTTGAGGACAAAAGGCTAATCCTTGAAGAGGAGGGTTTTTTAACACAGGACCCAAGGCTTGTTGCTATAATCAAAAGGCTCGAAGAGGTTGCCAAGTCTGATGCTCCAATTCTTCTTGTAGGGGAATCTGGCACGGGTAAGGAACTTTTGGCAAGGTTTGTTCATGCAAAAAGCGAAAGGAGGTTTGGTCCTTTTGTAGCGATAAACTGCGCTGCCTTGCCTGAGACTCTTCTTGAGTCTGAGCTTTTTGGTTATGAAAAGGGAGCCTTTTCAGGGGCAACCTTTCGCAAAAAGGGAAAGATTGAGCTAGCCCATGGGGGGACCCTACTTCTTGATGAGATAACAGAGACAACGCCTCAATTCCAGAGTAAGCTTCTGAGAGTTATCCAGGAAAAGGAGGTTGACCGGCTTGGAGGCTACTATCCGATAAAAGTTGACTTTCGCCTTATCTCAACGACAAACAGAGATATTGAGAAGGCGGTAGCTGAGGGAAAGTTCCGCCAGGATCTATACTATCGCATCAATGTTATTACGGTGAAGATCCCGCCCCTCAGGGAGAGAAGAAGTGATGTCAAGCTTTTGACAGAGCATTTTATGGAAAAGTTTTCCCGTATGTATAGGAAGACTGTTAAAGGTTTGACAGATAGAGCCTGGAAGTTTCTTATGAACTATCCCTTTCCTGGCAATGTAAGGGAGCTAAAGAACATGATCGAGAGGGGGGTTTTAACCTGCGAGGGGGAGCTAATTGACCTTCCACACCTTGTTGACCCCTTTTCTTCCAATTATTCCTGTGAGCCAATTTCAAGTCCTCATTTTGAGCCCACAAAGAGGCAACCCGAGCCTTCTAAAAGTCATCCCGAGCAAAGCGCGGCAACCAAAGCAGAAGGACCTTCTAAAGATACTGGCATGATTTTTGAATATAAAGATTTTGAGGTCAAGCCTCTTGATGAGCTTGAGCGGGAGGCAATTTTGAGGGCTCTTAGATTAACGGGAGGTAATAAGGCTAAGGCAGCAGAGCTTCTTGGGATAACGGTTCGGACGATAAGGAATAAGCTTAAACAATATGAAGAGCTTGGTTTAATAAAAAGGGGGGAGTTTGGCGATGTGGGGTAGTTTGCAGAAGGTTTTTAACCTTGGGCAGATAGCCTTAAAGCTAAGGAGTTTAAAACACAATCTGATTGCCAGCAACATCGCAAACGTTGACACTCCAGGCTATCGCAGACAAGACATTCCTTTTGAAAAGGTGATGCAATCCTACCTAACCCAGGAGAAGATGCTTAAGACCACCCATCCCAAGCATCGACCCTTTAGAACAAGGGACCTTAACGAACTACTTTCAGTCTATAAGCCGAAGGACCTTGGCACACCGAATAATGTCTCGATTGAAGAGGAGATGACCGCTATGGTAGAAAACCAGCTCCTCTATGAGGCTACGGTGCAGGCGTTAGTGAAAGAGCTTGAAAGACTAAAGGAGATAATCTCCGAGGGAGGTAAGTAAGGATGGACATCTTAGCAGCAGCAAGAATAGCAAGGACAGGGCTTATAGCTCAGAGGACACGGCTTAATGTTTCAGCGGCAAACATAGCGAACGCCCATGTGACAAGGACCTTAGAGGGAGGTCCTTACCGAGCAAAGAATGTAGTGCTTCGTGCTGTTCCTTTAGCACCAGGAAGCCCTCTTCGCAAGGTAGAGGTCTACGCCATAAAGGATGACCCTTCGCCTTTCAGGGAAGTTTACGACCCAGGGCATCCTGATGCCGACGCAAGGGGCATTGTTAAATATCCGAATGTTGATGTCATAACCGAGATGGTGGAACTTCTTTCAGCTGGAAGGGCTTATGAAGCAAACCTGAATGTGCTTACAACTACAAAAAGCATGTTCTTGAAGACCCTTGACCTACTAAAATAAGCTGGAGGTTCAAGCCATGAAGGTTAATCCTTTGGGATTGGCTACTTATCAAGCCCTTGAGGGAAAAAGGGGGAAACCTAAGGATTTTTTTGAAGTGCTTTTAGAGAAGGTGAAGGAGGTTGATGCTAAGGAAAAGGAAGCGGAAAAGGCTATCCTTGACCTACTTTCAGGAAAGGAAGTTGACCCAGTTGAACTATCCATGAAGGTTTCTCAGGCTGATGTTAGCATGAAGCTCCTTCTAAGGCTTAGGAATAAAGCTCTTGAAGCTTATCAAGAGATAATGAGAATGCAGATTTAAGTGAGGTAAGGTGACCATGCCGCCCTTAAACCCACGGGAGGTCCTTAGCCAAATAAAAGCATCTTGGGAAAAACTGTCAAAAAAACAGAAGGTTTTGCTCGTTGGTTCTGCCCTTGGTTTGACCCTTTTTATCATCCTTGGGGTTTGGCTTTTTACCAAGCCATCTTGGGGGCTCTTGTATAGAGGTCTTGATGAGGCCACAACTGGGCAGGTCCTTCAGTATCTCAAGGAAAAGAAAGTTCCCTACAAGGTAACACCCGATGGGGCTATATATGTGCCGGAAGAGAAAGTCCCGGAGCTTAGGATGGAGGTAGCAAGCAAGGGGCTTCTTAGCGCAACTGCCCCTGGGTTTGAGCTTTTTGACCGGGAAAAACTGGCGATGACAGATTTTCAAGAAAAGGTCACCTATCAGAGGGCGCTCGAGGGGGAGCTTGCGCGGACTATCATGGGCATAAAGGGGGTAAAAAGCGTTAGGGTTCATCTTGCTTTGCCTAAGGAGAGCCTGTTCGTTGAGGAGGAAAAGCCTGCCAAGGCAAGCGTCCTCATTGAACTAAAGCCAGGACAAACCCTTACAAAGGAGCAGATAAAGGGCATTATTAATTTGGTTAGCGGGGCTGTTCCTGGGCTTGATCCACAGAATATAACTTTAGTTGATGCAAGCTCTGGAAAACATCTTACTCTTCCTGAGGATGAGCAACAGATGAGCCTCTCTCAACTTGCCTACAAGAGAAAGCTTGAGGCTGACCTAAAAAACAAGGTAGAGGAGCTTTTGAACTCAGCGCTTGGATATGGCAAGGCTCAAGCCCAAGTTTCTGTTGATATATCCTTTGACAAAGAAAGCCTTCAAGAGGAAACCTACGACCCAGAGGGTAGCGCTGTCCGTTCTGAGGATGCTGAGGAAGAAACTAAGCAGACGAGGACCCAGGCAGAAGGTGGTGTCCCTGGTGTAAAAGGGGCACTAACAGAAAAGTTTGAGGCAACCGAAACAGCATCTCAGGCTGGAGAAACTTATTCTAGGAAAAGGGTTGTTCGGAACTATGAAATAAGCAAAAAGGTGAGGACGCTTGAAATTACCCCAGGTATGATTAAAAAAATAAGTGTAGCGGTAGTAGTTGATAAGTCAGCGCTGAAGGATAATGCTACCGCTAAGCTTGAATGGGTAGAAAACTTAGTAAAAGGAGCAATAGGTTATAATCCTGACAGGGGAGATGAGGTCAAGGTTGAGGCTAAAGAATTTCCAAAGCCCGAAGTTGTAAAGCCAGGGCTTATGGATTACTTAGCAAGGTTTGCTTTGCCTATTGGTATTATTTTGGGAATTCTTTTTGTCTACTTCTTGGTTTTGCGACCAATCCTTAAAGGTCTAAAACCAGCGCCAGTCCCTGCAGAGGGTCCAGCTATTGCCGAGGTGCCTGCTGAAGAGGTCTTACCACCTGAGGAAGAGGAACTAATGCCCAAAGAGATTGCTCTTGGTATAATAAGAAGCCAGCCTGAGAGGGCAGCAGCTCTTGTTAAAAAGTGGCTCCTTGAGGAGTCCTTAGAAGAGAGAAAGAAAGCCTTGGCTGAGGCAAAATAAGCCATGGCGAAGCTTGACCCAGAAAAGTTAACAGGTCCTCAAAAGGCAGCTATTTTCCTTATGCTTATGGGTGATGACTTTGCTTCCGAAGTTTATAAGTATTTGGATGAGGAGGATATAAAAAGGATCGGTGTCGAGATGGCAAAGATAGATTTTATACCCGCTGAGGTGGCAAAGAGGGTTCTTGAAGAGGCAAACGTCGAAGCTAAGGCTCTTCTTTCTAACATTAATCTTTCTCCCGATGAATTTTTGAAAAAATCTCTTATAGAAGCTTATGGAGAGAAGGGGAAGCAACTTTATGAAGAGATAAAAAAGGAGGTTGGTCCGGATACTTTTAAAAAGCTTAAAAAGCTTGACCCAAAGACCATAGCTAACTTCTTGGCAAGCGAACATCCGCAAACCATCGCCATAATACTTGTCCATTTGGAACCCGAGCTAAGCGGACAGGTTTTACAGCTGTTGCCCGAAAAGATAAGGTCTGAGGTTTTACTTAGGATTGCCCTTCTTGACAAGGTAGACCCGGAAATTGTCAAAGAGATAAGCGATGCCTTAGAAGAGGAGCTAAAATCAGTAGGTGGTGCCCTTGGTAAAAAGATGGGTGGTCCTGAGAAGGCAGCTGAGATCCTTTCCCATGCAGGGCGTGAGCTTGAGGATGAACTCCTTACCGAGATCGAGGATGAAAATGCCGCCCTTGCTGAGGAAATTAGAAAATATCTCTTCACCTTTGAAGACTTTCTCAAGGTGGACGACTTTGCTATCCAGACTATCTTGCGTGAGATTTCTACAGACGACCTAAAGCTTGCTTTGAAAGGTGCTCCTCCTGAACTTAAGGAGAAATTTTTCAGGAATATGAGCAAACGCGCAGCAGACCTACTTAAGGAAGAGCTTGAGATGATGGGACCTGTAAGGATAACTGAAGTTGAAAAGGCTCAGATGAATATCATCCGTGTGGCAAAGAAGCTTGAACAGGAAGGAAAAATAGTCCTAACCCGTGGAGAGGAAGAGTTTGTCTAAGAAGATTCTTAAAAAAGTGCAAGCCCAATACTTTCCTTACAATCTAGAAGAGCTAAACATTCAAATTCAGAAAAGTATAGGTGTAGCGCTGAATGAGCCTCAACAGGAAGCCGAAGAAAAAAAAGATGAGTTAATTTTTACTCAAGAGGAGATCGAAAGGATAAAGAGGAGCGCTTATCAAGAGGGATTTTCTAAGGGGTATGAGGAGGGGAAAAAGCTTGGTTTTGAAGAAGGCTTTCGAGAGGGCTTTTCTGAAGGAAAAGAGAAGGGCTATGAGGAGGGAAAAGCTAAAGCCCAGTCTGAGCTTGAAGAAGAGAGAGCTCGTCTTAAAAATCTATTAGAGGCTGAAGTTACAAGACTTAAAAACCTGATAGATAAGCTTGACAAAGAGGCTCAAGCCTTAGTTTTAAATCTTGATAAAGAGGTCTTAAAATTGGCTTGCTTGATAGCAGAAAAGGTTCTTTTTACTGAGCCAAAGGTTGATGAGGAGGCGCTTGTTAATCTAATCAGAGAGTGCCTTAAGTTTGTTGCTGAGGGGTTGAAGGTCAAGGTAAGAATAAACCCTGCGGACCTTAATTTGATCAAGAATCATCTTGATGAACTGCCACCAACCTATCATCTTGAGTTTGAGGAAGACCCAAGCTTGAGCCCTGGGGGGATTGTTCTCAGCTCAGCAACGGGCATAATCGATGCTACTCTTGAAACAAGAATTAGGCAGGTTATAGCCAAGCTTAAAGATGAAAATTAAAGAATTAACTGCGCTTTATAATAAAGTGCAAAAGGTCATCCCTTTTGAGGTCTACGGCTTCATCACCAAGGTCCTTGGGTTAACGATGGAATCAACTGGACCATACTTAAAGATAGGAGACCTCTGCGAGGTTCGTGCAAGGGATGTCAAGGTCTTAGCAGAGGTAGTAGGGTTTAAGGATGAAAGACTAATTTTAACCCCTCTTGGGGAGTTGAGAGGTATTTCTGCTGGGGCAAGGGTATACCCTATAGGACAGAGCGGGGTTCCGGTTGGGGAGGAATTTTTAGGTAGGGTAGTTTCAGCTCTTGGGCACCCCCTTGACGATAAGCCAGCTCCCTTACCAAGCTTTTACTATCCCTTACATGGTGAGCCATTACGCCCGCTTGAACGGGCAAGGATAGAGAAGGTTCTGGATGTGGGAATCAAAGCTATAAACGCCTTGTTAACCATTGGTAAGGGGCAAAGGGTAGCCATCATGGCTGGCTCAGGAGTTGGGAAAAGCACTCTCCTTGGAATGATCGCTCGATACACTAAAGCAGATGTTAATGTCATAGCCTTGATTGGGGAAAGGGGTAGAGAAGTAAGGGAGTTTTTGGAGCGTGACCTTGGGGAAGAGGGTTTGAAGCGGTCGGTTGTAGTTGTTGCTACCTCGGATGAGCCCCCATCTCTTCGCGTAAGAGCAGCATTCTACGCAACCTCACTTGCAGAGTATTTTCGGGACAAGGGTTTAGATGTCCTTCTGCTCATGGATTCTCTAACGCGTTTTTGTATGGCTCAACGGGAGATAGGGCTTGCAAGCGGGGAGCCACCAACGGCAAGAGGTTACACTCCTTCGGTGTTTGCTTTGCTACCTAAGCTCCTTGAGAGGGCTGGACCAAAGCTAAACTCAGGTAGCATTACTGGTATCTATACCGTCCTTGTAGAAGGGGACGACATGAACGACCCCATTGCTGATGCGGTAAGAAGCATTGTTGACGGACACATCGTTCTCTCGAGGGATTTAGCCCATCAGGGGCATTATCCAGCCATCGATGTCCTGGCAAGTGTATCCCGAGTAATGAAGGATATTGTCCCCAAGGAACATCTTGATTTATACTTTAGAACTCTTCATATTTTAGCCACCTACCGTCGGGCTGAAGACCTCATAAACATTGGAGCCTATGTGAAAGGGTCAAACCCTGATGTAGACTTAGCGTTAGCCTTGATTAAGGACCTACAAGCCTTTTTAAGACAGGGAATAGATGAGGCGTACGACTTACAAACCTCTATAGAACTTCTAAGAAGGATTTTTACCAATGCAAATTAGACTTTTAGACCTTCTTTGTCGGATAAAAAGACTACAAGAAGAAAGGGAGATCCTACGAAAAAAGCAAGCCTTGGAGCTTTTAAAAATCTTAAAAAAAGAGTACGAAGAGCTTGTAGAGGAAAGAAAGAAAGTATCTCAGGTTTTTACTAAAAGCCGTTTTTTTAAAGCGGTTGAGCTTCAGGATTTAATCAGGCTTAGGGATAGTATTTTAGAATGGGAAAAAATTGCCGAAAAAAAATTAAAAGATGGGTACGAGGAATTAGCAAAAATCGAGGAAGAACTTTTAGAAAGGCATAAAGAGCGAAGACTTTTTGAGAGATTGAAAGAAAAGGAAATGTGGAAACAATCTGAGAAAGAATTAAAAAGATTTTATCGGGAGCTTGATGAATTGGCGCTACTAATACAGGGGCAAGAGAACAAAAGATGAAGAGAATAGAAAAGATTTTTCTTCTAATACTTGGTCTTTTTTTCCTTAAAGCCCTATTGTTAGCCTTTTATGCTGGGGCCGAGATCTCTGGAAGTTCTATCCCTCAGAATGCAACTATGAGTAACTCAAACTGTCTTGAGGAGCTTAGGACTTCTCTTTTGCAAGAAAAGGAAGCTCTTGAAGCTGAAAAAAGAGAGCTTTTAACCAAAAAAGAGGAGCTTTTGCTTATGGAAAAAAGAGTTCAGGAACAGATGGCAGCCCTTAAAGAGCTAATCAATAACGCTGAGGTTAAGCTTCAGGAACTAAAGGGCATCCAGGATGAGCGATTTAGGCTTTTAGTCAAAAGCTATTCAGAGATGAGACCATCTAAGGCGGCTCAAATGTTAATAAACATGGACCGAGAAACGGCAGTCAAGATCTTGAGCCAGCTAAAAAGCTCCCAGGTGGCTAACATTCTAGCCGCCATGCCTCCAGATAAGGCAGCCGCTCTTGTTGAAGCCATGACCGGCGCCCCAGCAAAGGAATAAGTCCTTTTTTATCAATTTCATGCAAGCCTTTTAGATAAGAAAAGTCCAGCTTCAAAAAGAAGATAAAGCGGTATGGCTAAAAGGCTCATGTTTATGGCATCTGGAGTAGGAGTGATCACCGCGGAAAAAACGACGATAAAAAAGAAAATCTCTTTGCGGTATTTACTCAATTTTTGAGGATTTAAGACCTTTATCATAGTTAGAAAGATCATTATTAAAGGTAGCTCAAAGATTGCGCCAAAGAGAAGAAGAAAAAAACCAAAGAAGTTGGCAAAATGTTCAAGGCTAATCGCAGGCTTTATTTCTTCCGTTTGAAAGGAGAGCAAAAACTCAACCCCATAGGGTAGAATGACAAAATAAGCAAAAAGAACGCCTATGTAAAAAAGGATTACTCCAAAGATATAAAAAAGGAAAAAAAGCTTCCTGGGCAGAGAAAGGAGTGCATCTAAGGTAGAGATTACACCGAGCCAAACTAAGGGAAAAAAAAGGATGACCAAACAAACAACACTAAACTTTAGCATGGCAAGAAAGGGTTCAGAAAGGGAGAAAAAGACAAACCTTTGGTTGAATTTATGCTGAAGATAGTTTAAAGCCTGTGGAGAAAACCAAAAGATCAAGCCAAAGAAGAGAAGAATTAGGGTAAGTAAGGTTAGCCCAATAGGGGACCTAAGGAGGGTTAAAAGGGTCTTAATTCTTTGGGCTAAGATTTTATAGGAGGTTGCTTCTTGCCCAGTCGACTGCATTCTGAAAGATTAGGAGCCCTTGAGCAGTTTTTGTCTTAAGGGCTGTCCATCTTGGATGGTTGGTAAAGTGATTAAAGGCTTCAGGATGGGGCATAAGCCCAAAGACCCTCCCGGTTTCGTCGCAAAGCCCGGCAACCCCAAGAGGCGACCCGTTAGGGTTGTAGGGATACTCAAGGGTTGGCTCCTTGGTTTCAGGGTGGATGTATCTTAGGGCTAATTGTCCTTTTTCTTCAAGCTTTTTCAAAATTTCATCACTTTCGGTTAAAAATTTGCCCTCTCCGTGTCTCACAGGTAAGTAGAGCTCGTCAAGTCCTTTCAAAAAAATGCAAGGAGTATGTTTTTCTACCTTAAGATGAACCCATCTATCCTCAAACCTTCCAGAATCGTTGTAGGTTAGGGTAGCAACCCGTTTTCCGAGGTATTCTCCACCCGGTAGTAGCCCCATCTTAACAAGAAGTTGAAAGCCGTTGCAAATTCCAATGATAAGCCCTCCTTGGTCTAAAAACTTCATTAGGTCGTCCCACAAAGGGTATTCACCCTTGATCCTCAGCGTTTTAAAGCGGTGAGCGCAAGCTTGAGCAGCACCGAGGTGGTCTCCATCAAGAAATCCCCCAGGAAAGGCAAGAATATGGTAATCTGTGACTTTTACCTCACCCGAGAATACTTCAGATAAATGGACTATTTCCGGAGTTGCTCCGCAGAGTTTAAAGGCATGGGCTGTCTCAACTTCACAGTTTATACCGTAGCCCCAAAACACTAAAACTCGCACCTTTCCCATAGCTTGCCAACTTTCCAATTGATGGTTAAACTTTCTTAGTGCATTATAAAAGCTTTTTGCCAATTTTCAAAACTCTTTTATTCGTAATTTTTATTATACTATTTAATTTTGTAGACCTTTCGCTTCCGTTCGGCTTTTTTTGGTCATGCCGAGGCGCGCAAGGGTCAAGGGATCTCATGAGGGACTCCTTGCTTACGATCGGGGTGACTAAGGTATATGCAGCTCAGCCTCCTCAAATATTCTACGAAGTTAGCTTAGACTTAGATAGGCGAGTTATCGTTGGGAAGGCAACCTTCAAGTTTTTTGAGAAAAAGCTTTATATTATTAATCTTTCGAAGGCAAGGATTACGGGTATTTCTGCTAAAAATGCCCTGCATCAAATGGAAGAAGGGTCAAAAGAATATCTTTTAACTTTTTTTCCTTCTTCAGCTGAAAGTTCTCTTGATCTTAGTTTTGAAAGGGAGTTTACCCTTCGAGCATTGCTTGAAGGTGAATATCTCCCTACCCCCTTCCCTTATTTAATAAACAATCCTTTCACCTTTGAATTAAAAATTTCTTTACCTTTTCGTCAAGATTACAAGGGACAGGGGACCCTGGTTAAAGCTTTCTTCCCCGCTGATTTTTCCCAGGAAGCCGTTGAGGATGGTCTCCTTCTTCTTAAGTATATCAACAAGTCGCCCGTTAGCATTCTCCCACCACTCATTATTGGACCCTATGAAAGAGAGACGCTATCGGCAGGAAGCTTAAACTTGAATTTTTTAATTACAGAAAAGCATAGAAGGTCTCTTGTTAGCCTTAAAAATGGATTAAGCAAGTTAGTCGATAAAGTAGCATATATAAGCTTTAGCTTCCCGAACATATACTTAACCTACGGGCTTGAAGAGCAAATCTTACCAGGGCTTATTCTGTTAACTGTAAACAGAGAATACAGCCCCCAAGAGATAGTAACCTTGGTGTTAGAACATGAGCTATCTTATGGGCGTCAACTTTCTTCTCAAACCCTAATTAAGGGATTAGCCATCTATCTTGGTGAGCATGAATTGACTCCGAATCCCATTGAGTTTAGGAGAAGGCTTTTACTTTCTCAGGATGAACGAGCTTATTCTTTCTACAGGGTCTTTGAGTTTGCCCAAAGGGTTGGTGAGTCAGGTTTTAAGGCTTCAGCCATGGAGTTTCTGAGCCAAAAGGTCTCGGCAAGAGATTTTGTTAAAAAGTATCGCTTAGAAGAAAACTTTCCCCAAGGTGAAATCAAGGTTTTACCCCCTAAGGAAATCAAAGCTCAAATAAGCATTTATAAAAATTTTTCTCAGCTTAGTCAAACTGAGCTCCAACCCGGTCATTCTGAGACCCCATCCTCTCAAATCTCTGGCCAACAGATAGAGGTTCACCTTATTACAAACAACTTTAGTTCACCTTACGAGCTTGAGGTTAAAGCCTCTTCCTCTCAAGGCGTGTTGAGCCGTGTAAAGGTTTTAAGTAAAGAGGAAAGAATAATCCTTGACCTGCCAAGGGATGCTACAACCATCTATCTTGACCCTAATTATAAGCTCTATCGAATGCTTTCCCTTGAAGAGGTCCCAAGGAACATGGAAACTTTAGTCCTAAAGCCCCTAACAGTTGTTCTTCCAGACAGAGGGCTTCTTCCCCTTTATCAACCTTTGCTTAACTTTTTGAGAGATAGAAACCCAAATGTGAAATTTCTTTATGGCGAAGACAAATTAGACCTATTTTCAACCAAAGAAAGCTTGCTCTTCCTTCATCATGCACCATCTAATTATTTTATTGACCTTCCTCAAAAGGGCTTTTATATAAAGTTCCTCCCCCATCCAAACTCTCCATTACATACCATAGCCTTTGCGAAGGCTGAAACAGTTTCTGAGCTAACCAAGGCTTTAGAGGTCTATTCGAACTGGAAGGCAGCTGAAGAAATTCATATCATTAAGGGGAAAATAGGCAGTCTTAAAAAGTCAGTTCCTACGACAGGTATAACTTTAAAGAGCAATACAGCTTATGGGCTAAAACCTCAGTTTCTAATGTCCCTTGATGAAGCAATCCCCCATCTCTTCTCTTCAAGGATTATACTCATTGGCGAGGAACATGAAGACCCTGCTCATCATAAATTTCAATTAGATTTGATAAAAAGGCTTTATCAACAGTTTCCGAAGCTTGTCATTGGAGTAGAAATGGTTCAGAGACCATTCCAGCGGGAGCTTGATGATTTTATAAACGGGAAAATTTCTGAGGAATCATTTTTAAAGTCAATAGAATACTTTGAGCGATGGGGTTACGATTGGAGGCTTTATAGAGATGTATTTCTTTGGGCAAGGGAAAACAAAGTCAAGATGCTTGCGCTCGACTTACCAAGGGAACTTGTAAGTAAAGTCCATAAGTTTGGGCTTCAATCCTTAACCGAAAAGGAAACAAAGGAGCTTCCAGAAACGGATTTTCAGCTTTCTCTTGGTTATAGAAGATATCTTGAAGCGGTTTATTCTCAGCATAAATTTTCGGAAAACGAAAGCACTTTCGAGCGCTTCTATCAGGCACAGGTCTTAAGGGATGAAGCCATGGCCGAAACCTTGGCCGAATTTCTTTCCAAAAATTCAGATTACAAGGCTATCGTCCTCGTTGGCAAGGGACATATCCTAAACCGCTGGGGGTTATACTATGCCCTTAAGAAGAGAGTAAAGCAACCCATTCTCAGTATAATCCTAGGTGAAGTGCCTTTCTTCTCACCTGAGATTGCAGATTATGTTTTTCAACCACCTGAGGTGAAAATTAAGAGGACACCCCAGTTAGGTGTGGTATTGGAAGAGGTGAAAGAGGGTCTTCTGATAAAGGAGGTAAAGCCTGGCACTTTGGCTGAAAAAATAGGGCTAATGCGAGAGGATGTTATACTAGAGATAAACAACAAAAGAGTTCATAAGGTAAGCGACCTTAAATTAATTCTAACTTTTCTTGAAGATGATGATAATTTAACCTTAAGGATTAAAAGAGGGGATAAAGAGGAATTTTTAAAATATAAGCCTTTGTAAAAAAAATTAACGGGGCGCGGTCCGCCCCCTACTGTTTTATATTCTATATCTAAACTATTTTGCTTTAGCTGCCGCTTCTTCTAGCCTCTTTCCAGGAACGAATTTGGGAACCTTCTTTGCGGGTATCTTTATAGGTTCACCTGTCTTGGGGTTTCTACCCTCTCTCTCAGCTCTTGTCACCACTTGAAAGCTACCAAACCCAACAAGGACAACTTTGTCTCCATTAGCTAAGGCTTCCTCTACAGCCTGCATGAAGGCATCAAGAAGTTTTTCAGCGTTTACCTTGGTGGTCCCAGCGATCTCAGCCATGCGTTTCACCAACTCTGCCTTGTTCATAGGCACCTCCTTTCAAAACTTTTATTTTTCTACTCTTAATAATAACCCTTTTATCTTTTGTCAAGAGGGAATTTTTGTAGTTTATAAAAAATTTTTGGTTTTGCCCCAGTTTCGGTTAAGAATACCCCCTTGAGCTTAGACATAGCCCAAGGGGTTGTTTTATGATTTTCGAGCTTAGTGCCCGACTCTAAGGAATCCGGAAGCTGCTAAAAGGAGGATTAATATTTGAATGATGGACAGTAAAACATATACCTTATCCCCTTTTTTCAAAAGAATGGGAAGGATCCTAAAAAAGCAGAAGATAGTAACAAAGGGTAAGAAACAAATGGGAAGAAAGGGCAAGAAATCGCTGTATTTAAGCATAGTGACCCAATACCAGCCCTGTTGTATACCGGTTTTTTCAAGATAATCATGAAGGTTTAATTTTAAGTAAGAAAGAAGCTCGTTTGGTGGAATGTAAGAAGGAAGAAGTTGAAAAAGGTAGATAATAAAAGTTATAACTAAGCCAATAAAACCGATTTTTCTCCCAAGGTCTAATAAAGAAGCATAGGCTAATTGTTCTTCAGTAGGTTTTAATCCAGCCATGGCTAAACCTCCTTTTAGGATTTTTAATTCCAAATGCCAAGCCCTTTCAACAGGGCACGAAGTCCGGATAAAAATAGTAATCCTAAGACCATAATTCTAATGACCTTTGGTTTTGCGACTTCAAGGATCTTAACGCCAACTACTGCGCCAAGCATTATCCCTATGATGGAAGGAATAACGACCATAGGACTTATAGCTCCACTGTTTAAATAGATAAAAGCTGCTGAGGTATCAGTTATAGATAGAAGAAAAACGCTTGTAGAAACAGCAACTTTTAAAGGTACCCCCATTAACAGGTTTAGAACTGGGACATTTGCCCATCCTGCACCCAACCCAAACATCCCTGCCATAATACCGATTATGGCAAACAAAACAAGGGCAATAGGAGTACGATGAACTGTCCAGTGAATTTCTTTTCCTAAGCTTGGTTCAACATAAGTCCCACCTATACCTAAAGCTTTAGCTATAGGGTCTGGTCCTTTAACCTCAGGGAACTCACTTTTTTTAGCACGAAGCATGACAATCATGATACCAAGAATAGTTACACCGAGCAAAATGTTAACTAAATTTTTGGGCAGGGCTAACCCAATCATCGCCCCAACGATAGCACCCACTGAAGTTACGACTGATAGCGGGATAGCAAGCCTTAGGTCAGCAAGCCCTCGTCTTAAAAGACCAGGACCAGCTGAGAGAGCACCAGTTAATGCCGTAAACAAACCAGCACCTCTGACAAAATCCAGATTAAATGGGAAAAAACCTCCAACGATAGGTACATACAATACTCCACCACCTACTCCCCCAAGAACAGCCACGATCCCTAAGACAAAAGTAAATACAAACAAAATCAACGGCCAAGCCCACCAGGGTAAGGATGAATTGGTTGGGATCTGAGCCTCCCCTCCAAAGGCAAGACTGATGATGCATAAAATCAATCCCAATGCAAACATGGCTAAAATCTGCCGCCTTCCCATAACCCCCTCCTTAGTTAAGAAATTGTTGCAATTTATTGCATTATATTTAAAAGTGAAAACTTTGCAATAGATTTAAAGTTTGACCTGTCCTTTAAACGTCCTTATTCTATGTTATAATCTTAAAAATTCAGCTAGGAGGCAAGTATGATTTTAATCTTAATGGGAAGTGATTCTGACCTTCCGATAATGAAAAAAGCTGCCGAAGTCTTAGAAAAGTTTGGAGTGCCATATTACATGACAGTAGCCTCTGCTCATAGGACTCCTGATAGGGTCGAAAGATTGGTCAAAGAGGCTGAAGCTAAAGGAACAAAGGTTATCATCGCTGGTGCTGGCGGAGCCGCTCACTTGCCAGGTGTCGTTGCCGCTCTCACCACCCTTCCTGTAATCGGTGTTCCGATAAAAACCTCCTCCCTTAACGGACTTGACTCCTTACTTTCCATCGTGCAGATGCCTGCTGGTATCCCCGTTGCTACCGTTGCCATAAACGGAGCTGAAAATGCTGCCCTCCTTGCTATTGCCATCTTAGCCACATCAGATGAAAACTTAGCAAGAAAGCTAAAAGAATACAGAGAAGAGATGAAGAAAAAGGTTGAAGAAAAGGCTGAAAAGCTTGACAGTTTGGGATATAAAGCCTACATCGAGAATTTTTTAAACAAATAATTTTCTATTTCACTACAAGGACAGGGCAAATACCCTCAGATAATACCCTCTCCGTAGTGCTCCCCATAAGAAGCCTTTTTATCCCCTTTCTTCCATAGGTGCCCATCACGATGAGCTGAGAAGAGGTTTCTTCAGCAGTCTCAAGGATCTTATCCTCTGCTCTTCCCTCTTTAAGGAATCTTCTTGCCTTGACCCCTTCTTTCTTGCATCTTTCCTCAAGCTTTGAGAGGTATTCACTCCTTTTTGAAAGTTCCTTTTCTATTACCTGAGGAGCTTCGGCAAAGTATTCGGGGGGATAATCTACTACTGATAAAAGGATTAGTTCGCTTTCATTCTCCTTAGCTAAGGTTAAAGCCTTTTCAAAGGCTCTTTCAGAGTAAGATGAGCCATCAACGGCAACTAAGATTTTCTCCCAGCCAAGCTCCTTCCCTAAGGGGATTACCAAAACATCAACCGGGCTGTAACCAATAACCCTTGCGGTGGTGCTACCTAAGAAGATCCTTTTAAGCTTGCTTCCACCCTTCCCCATCACTATAAGGTCGCAGTTATCAGCGTAAGCAATATCTACGATCCTTTCAAATGGCTCATCACCTTCCTCTAAGACAGTTTTGGCTAACAACCCCTTTTCCTCTACGACTTTTTTTGCCTTGTTTAGTAATTCTTTATAGGGAGCGAGAACCTTTTCTTTTGGGTCAGTAGCTCCTGCGAATAAAAGCTCACCAGGATAAACAGGGGCCACGGTGGCGATAATAATCCAGGTGCCTTTATCTGCAGCAAGTTTTAGCCCCTCAATCAAGGCCTGCCAGGACTCCTCCGAGTGATCTATAGGGATAAGAATTTTCTTGTAGAGGCTCATGGTTTACCCCCAAGTTTTGATCTTTATGAAATTAAGAAGGGGGCATAAGCCCCCTAAGCTTATTAACTTTTGACCTTTCCTTCTTTATAAGCAAGTTCGTGAGCTCTGTAGCGTTTCTCTTCGTATATTCCTTTAATAAGGTTTTTGAAGATGATGAAGGCTGCGACAAAGAGGGCTAAAAGGTTTATTCCGAAGCTTACATTCTTAAGAAGGCTTACCATCTGGGGTGAAAGCGTGGGTATCCAGCCAAGCTGAGCAAGATAAACGGGCACAACCGTTGCTCTACTAACAAGGATGATGAGCATGATAACTCCCATGACGAATTTTATCATGTATCCTTTAACATAGGTAGTCCCGATTGCTCCAAGCTGAACGCCAAAGAGGGACCCAAGAAGGATGAGCATGGCTAATCTTATGTCTACGAACCCGTGCCAGGCATATTTGAAGGTTCCGATCGTTCCCATAAGAAAGGCAATAACAAGCTCTGTTCCTGAGGCTATAAGGCTTG
>Ga0080004_1124261_pt1 | contig 39363 bp, 41 predicted proteins | sample WasSprMetagenome_FD_69207 | JGI IMG/M metagenome (GOLD analysis project Ga0080004, IMG submission 69207) | Sulfidic aquatic microbial communities from Washburn Spring, Yellowstone National Park, USA - WS (SPADES assembly) (version 2) | ecosystem: Environmental > Aquatic > Thermal springs > Hot...
TCATTTCAATAGTCTATTCTATTTTCAAAAACGAAGATGATAGATTTTATAAATCAGCATTATTAGGATTATTTACATCTTATATTTTGCAAAATTTTGTTTTATTTGATGTTCAGGCAAGTTATTTACCATTCTTTTTTGGTCTAAGTTTATTGTCAACCCCAATGAAAGAAAATAAACAAAAATTAGATTTTCTAATTGCTTTTCCTATAGTTTCTTTCTCTATAGGATTATTTTTAATCTTTTTTGCTTTAAATATTTTTCATCTTTACATTGTTGATCAAGTAATAAAAGGATTATCAGCACCATATCCAGAAGGTTTAGATAAGTTTTATTATTTATCAAGCTTTAATACACAATTTTTACCAGAAATTGCAATTATGGCATCAAGATATTTAGAGGAAAATATTTCAAAAATACATAAAGGTGATGAAATTTATAAATTTTTAGAAATATTTGAAAGAGCATACAAAAAAGACCCATATGATACAAGAATTTTCAATAGTTTAATAACCCATCTTACAAGGATAATTGATGCAAAAAGAAGAATGGGATTAGATTATTCAAGTGAATATAAAGAAGCAATTCAATTATTTAATCATTTTGTAACTCTATATCCAAAATTCCCAGATTTAGAGATTCAATATGCCCAATTTTTAAAAGGTATGGGAGAGAAAGAAAAAGCATTGGAGATTTTAAAAGATGTTAGAAATAAATACAAAGAGTCACCAAGGGTTCTTTATTATTTAGGAATAACATATTTAGATTTAGGATATACAAAAGAAGCATTAGAAAGCATTAATGAAGCAATAGCAAGACATCTTTACCCTAATAACCCACTTCAATATTTAATAGCCATTAGGATTTATATGTTAAACAATCAAAAAGATAAGGCACAAAAATTTATTGATGAATATTTACAAAAGTTTAATGATACTTCCTCTAAAGAATTATTAGAAAAATTTTTAAAGCCATAAAAAACCTTTAAAATCGACCATTTTTAAGCCTTGACAAATCAATTTTAATATAATATAATGATTAAAGAATTAATGATTATTTAAATAAAAAAATAAATTTTCTTTAAAACCTCTCAAGTTACAAAGAGGTAATATGTTTTTTACTAAAAAAATTTTTTCTAAATATAATCTTGTAGAGCCAGGAAATCTTATTTCTTTTCAAAAAGAAAATTATAAAAAATTCTTGGATGAAGGATTAAGGAAGGCATTTTCAGAATCCTTCCCTATTTTTGATTATTCTGAAAAAGAATTTAGATTAGATTTTGTTGATATAAAAATTGGAAATCCTAAATTTTCAGAAGAAGAATGTTTTAGAAAAGGTTTAACATATAGTATTCCAATTAGAGTAACATTAAGACTTACAAATCTTACTAATAATCAATCATCAGAACAAGAGATATATTTTGGTGATATTCCTTATATGACAGAAAGAGGGACTTTTATTATAAATGGGATAGAGAGAATTTTTGTTAATCAAATTACTAGGGCGCCTGGTGTTTATTTTAATATGGAATTATTTGGTGAAAAAAGATTATTTGGAGCAAAAATTCTTCCAGAAAGAGGAGCTTGGTTAGAATTTCAAGTAGAGCCTAATAACCTTTTGAGCGTTAAAATAGATAGAAAGAAAAAAGTACTTGGAACTGTTATTTTAAAGGCATTTGGAATAACAAATAAGGAAATTGAAGAGCTGTTTGAAGAAGACGATAAAGACTTAAATATTTTAAGAGCTACATTAAAAAAAGATGAAACCGAAGATTTTGAAGATGCATTACTTTTAATTCATGCAAAACTAAAAAGCTATGAACCAAATACATTTGATAATGCTTTACAATTTTTTGAAAGCACATTCAAAAGAGTAGATAGATACTCTTTAGGAGAGATAGGAAGATATATTATAAATAGAAGATTGAATTTAAATTCAGAATCTTTGTTAATAGAGAAAGAAGACCTTGTTGCTATAGTAAAAGAAATTTTAAGATTACAAGAAGATAAAAATGCTAAACCAGACGATATAGATGCTTTATGGAATAGACATGTTAAGGGGATTGGTGAATTTTTGAAAGCACAAACAAGATTAGGATTAGCAAGATTTGCTAAATTTGTTAAAGATAAAATCTCAACTTTTAAAAAAGAAGAATTAATAAATCCATCCCAAGTAATTTATCCTAAGATTTTTATAAATACAATTGCTGAGCTATTCAATGTCTATCCTTTATCTCAAATAGCTACACAAATAAATATTTTATCAGAATTAGAGCATAAAAGAAGGCTTTCAGCTACAGGTCCAGGAGGATTAACAAGAGAAAGAGCAGGATTAGAGGTAAGAGATGTCCATGAATCTCATTATGGAAAAATTTGTCCTATTCAAACTCCAGAAGGGCAAAATATAGGACTTATTTTGTATCAAGCTTTATATAGTAAAATAGATGAATATGGATTTTTGCAAACTCCTTATTATAAAGTTGAAAAAGGTAGAGTCTTAAAAGATAAAATAGTCTATTTAAATGCATATGAAGAGAAAAAATATAAAATTGGTAGTAGCAATATTAAAGTAGATAAAAATGGAAAAATTTTAGATGAGTTTGTAGAAGGTAGAAAATATGGAGAACCAACTATTTTGACTAAAGATGAGATTGATTTTATAGATGTCTCTCCTATTCAACCTTTTTCTGTTAGTACAAATCTTATTCCATTTTTAACAAATGATGATGCTAATAGAGCTCAAATGGGATCAAATATGCAAAAACAAGCTGTTCCTTTAATAAAACCTCAAATTCCTATTGTAAGTACTGGATTAGAGGAATATGTAGCAAGAGATAGTGGTTATCTAATTTATGCTGAGGAAGATGGAGAGGTTTTAGAGGCTGATGGAGAGCATATAACAGTTTTATATAAAAAGAAAAATAAAAAAGAAAAGAAAACTTATATTTTGAAGAAATACCAGAAAACTAACGATTTTACAGTAATAAACCAAAAACCAGTAGTTAAGCCAGGAGATAAATTTAAGAAAGGTGATCTATTAGCTGATGGACCAGCCACAAAAAACGGCGTTTTAGCTTTAGGTGCAAATCTTTTAGTAGCATTTTTGAATTGGCGTGGGTATACATATGAAGACTCTATTATTGTTTCCGAAAGGGTTTTGAAAGAAGATATATTTACATCAGTATCTTTAGAAGAATTTACTATAGATGTAAGGGATACAAAACTTGGAAGAGAAGAATTAACAAATGATATACCCGGAGTTCCAGAGGCAAAATTAAGAAATTTAGATGAAGAAGGTATAGTAAGAATAGGAGCAAGTGTTAGACCAGGAGATATATTGGTTGGTAAAATAACTCCTAAAAAAGAGATAGAACTAACACCAGAAGAAAAATTGTTAAAAGCTATATTTGGAGAAAAAGTAGAAGAAGTAAAAGACTCATCTTTATATTTAGAACCAGGGAAATCGGGAAAGGTTGCTAGAATAAAAATTTTAGATAGAGCAAAAGGTGAGATTTCTGAAACCGGAGTGCTAAAAAGAGTTTGTGTAGAAGTTGCAAAACTTAAAAAATTACAAATAGGAGATAAATTAGCAAATAGACATGGTAATAAAGGAGTTATTTCTATAATTTTACCAGAAGAAGATATGCCATTTTTAGAAGATGGAAGACCAGTAGATATTGTTTTAAGCTCTTTAGGTGTAGTATCAAGAATGAATCTTGGTCAAATATTTGAAATGCATTTAGGTTATGCTGCTTATAAATTAGGATATAGGGCTATAGTTCCTTCTGTTTCAGGTGTAACAGCTGAAGATATAAAAGAAGAATTAAAAAAAGCAGGATTACCAGAAGATGGAAAGGTAGTTTTATATGATGGAAGAACTGGTGAGCCATTTAGAAATAAAGTTGCAGTTGGAATTATGTATATAATGAAGTTAATTCATATGGCAGAAGATAAAGCACATGCAAGATCAATAGGACCATATTCATTAATTACCCAACAACCATTAGGTGGAAGAGCACAATTTGGTGGGCAAAGGTTTGGAGAAATGGAAGTTTGGGCTTTAGAAGGATATAGTGCTGTTAATACATTACAAGAAATGCTTACAATAAAATCTGATGATGTTGTTGGGAGAGGAAAAACATATACAAACATAATAAAAGGAGAGCCAATTAAAACACCAAGTATTCCATCATCGTTTAACCTTCTTGTTAAGGAATTACAAAGCTTAGGATTTTCAATAGAGATTAAATATAGAGAAGAAAAAGAGAAAAAAGAGGAAGAATTAATTAAGGAGCCAGAAGCTGCTCCTATAAAAGAAGAAAAATGAGAGTATTATCACAAGAAGAAATTAAATCAATAGTTATAAAGTTAGCATCTCCTGAAGAGATTTTAAATTGGTCAAGAGGAGAAGTTACAAAGCCAGAGACAATAAATTATAGAACAGGAAAGCCTGATAGAGAAGGTTTATTTTCAGAAGTAATTTTTGGTCCTGTAAAAAATTTTGAATGCTCTTGTGGTAAATATAAAGGACAACAATTTGCCGGATTGGTTTGTGATAGATGTGGTGTAGAAGTAACCCGATCAATAGTTAGAAGAGAAAGGATGGGGCATATATTTTTAGCAGCACCTATGTGTCATATATGGTATTTAAAAGTTTACCCATACCCACTTTCTTTAATGCTTGATATACCTAGATATCAATTAGAAAAAGTTATTTATTACTCAGCTTATATAATAACAAAAGTTGATGAAAAGGAAAAGGAAAAATTGTTAAAAAATTTAGAAAAAGAATACAAAGAGAAAATTAAAGAAGCAGAAGACAAAGAAGCCAAAAGAGAAATAAGCCAAACATTCAAAAAGTTAAAAGAAGAATTAAATAGCATTATACCCAAAAGAGTTTTATCAGATGTTGAATATTATATGCTTTCAAGAAAATTCCCTGGTATATTTGAAGTAGGAATAGGTGCTGATCCTATTAGAAGATTTTTGGAAGAAATGGATTTAGAAAAAATGGAAAAGGAGGTTAGCTTAAAACTTAGAAAAGCAAAAGGAATAGAAAAGAAAAAGCTATCATTAAAATTGAAATTTATTAAAGCATTTATAAAAAACAAAAGAAGACCTGAATGGATGATATTAACAGTTTTACCTGTTATTCCTCCTGATTTAAGGCCAATTGTTCAATTAGAAGGAGGAAAATTTGTATCTTCTGACTTAAACGATTTATATAGAAGGGTAATAAACAGAAATAATAGATTGAAAAAACTTTTAGAAATAAGAGCTCCTGAAATAATAATAAGAAATGAAAAAAGGATGCTTCAAGAAGCAGTAGATGCTTTATTAGATAATACCTTGAAAAAAGAAAAATTAGTTGTAGGACAGAGAAAGGTTATAAAATCCCTTGCTGATATGTTAAGGGGCAAAAGAGGTAGATTTAGACAAAATTTATTAGGAAAAAGAGTTGATTATTCAGGAAGAGCAGTTATAACAGTTGGACCTGAATTGAAAATTGACGAATGTGGTTTACCAAAAAGATTAGCATTAGAAATATTTAAACCATTTATTATTCATGAACTTTTAAAAAGGGAATTAGCATCAACAGTAAAGCAAGCAAATTATCTTATAGAATCAGAAGAACCAGAAGTTATAGAAATTTTAGAAAGTATAATAAAAGATAAATACGTTCTTTTAAATAGAGCCCCAACCTTACATAGATTAAGTATCCAAGCCTTTAAACCAAAATTAGTAGAAGGTTTGTGTATAAGGTTGCACCCATTAGTTTGTACAGCTTTCAATGCTGATTTTGATGGTGACCAGATGGCAGTATTTTTACCATTATCCGAAGAAGCACAAAGAGAAGCAAAAGAAATTATGTCTGCAAGTAAAAACCATTTAAAACCGGCTACTGGGGAAGCTATAACAGTTCCAACAAAAGATATTATTTTAGGTTGTTATTATCTAACCCAAATCAGAAAAGGTAGAAAAGGAGAAGGTAAAATCGTCTATGACGAAAAAGAGGCAAAACTTTTATATGAATTTGGAATTATAGATTTACAAGCAGAAATTATTGTTAAAAATTGTAAAAATGAGAAAGATATTAAAACTTCTGTTGGAAGAATAATATTTAACGAAGCATTTCCCAAAGATTACCCATTTATTAATGAGAAGATAAATAAAAAAATAATGACAAAAATTGTCGAAGATGTTTATGTAAAATATGGAGATGAAATAACTTCAATTATATTAGATAAAATCAAAGATTTAGGTTTTGAATATGCTACAATTTCAGGTATAACTTGGAGCTTTTCTGATCTTGAGGTTCCAAAAGAAAAAGAAAGGCTTATTGAAGAAGCTAGGAAAAAGGATGAAGAGATTAGAGAAGCATACGAATCAGAATTATTAAGCGATGAAGAAGCAAAAATGCTCATTATAGAAAACTGGATGAAAGTTACTAAAAGTGTTTCTGATAAAGTAAAAGAAATGTTAAGAGAAGACCAACCTGCTTTATTAATGATAGAATCAGGAGCAAGAGGTTCAATGACTCAGCTTTTACAAATGTCTGGTATGAAAGGTTTGGTAGAAAACCCTAAGGGAGAAACTATTGAATTGCCAATTATTCACTCATATCAGGAAGGATTAACTGCTTTAGAGTACTTTATAAGCGCACATGGAGCAAGGAAAGGTGCTTCTGATACTGCGCTTAAGACTTCAAAAGCAGGTTATCTTACAAGAAGAATGATTGATGTAGCCCATGATGTGGTTATAGTAGAAGAAGATTGCGGAGATAAAGAAGGAATAGTTATAACAAAAAAAGAAGCAGAAGAAACTAATGAATCATTTGCTAATAAGATCTTCTCAAGGGTATCTTTAGAAACTGTAAAAGATAGGAATAATAATATAATAGTAAAGGAAGGAGATTATATAACAAGAGAAATTGCTAAAAAAATAGAAGAATTAGGAGTTGAATCTTTAAGAGTTAGATCTCCATTCACTTGCAAATCTTTATTTGGAGTTTGTGCGAAATGTTATGGTTTTGATTTAGCATATAATAAACCTATAAAAATTGGAGAAGCAGTTGGAATAGTTGCTGCACAATCAATAGGAGAGCCTGCTACACAATTAACATTAAGAACTTTCCATGTTGGTGGAGTTGCCGGTGCAGCAGATATTACACAAGGTGTTCCAAGGGTTGATGAATTATTTGAGGCAAGAAAACCTAAATTAGAAGCTATTTTATCTCCTATTAATGGTGTTATAGAAAATATTGAAGAGATGCCTAAATATTGGAAGGTTATTATAAAAGGAAAGAAAAAAATCACAATCCACATTCCAAAATCTTTAACTTTATTAAAGAAGAAAGGTGATAGGGTATTTAAGGGTGAAGCTTTAAATACTGGTGCTAAAGATCCAAAAGAGATATATAAATATTTAGGGAAAATGGAAGCATTTAAATATATATTGAATGAGATTAAAAAGGTTTATAATTTCCAAGGGGCAGATATTCATGATAAGCATTTAGAAATAATAATAAGGAAAATGTTCTCTTTGGTAAGAATAAAAGAAGTTGGAGATAGTGATTTTGTTTATGGAGATGTAATAGAAAAAGATATCTTCCTTTATAAGAATAGAAAATTAAAAGAAATAGGCAAAAAACCTGCTAAAGGAGTTTTATTATTGGCTGGGATAACAAAAGTTGCTTTAAATGTATACAGCTTTTTATCTGCTGCTTCTTTCCAAGAAGTTGCAAGAGTTCTTACAAGATCAGCTTTAGAATGTAAAGAAGATCCATTAAAAGGCTTAAAAGAAAATATAATTTTAGGTAGAAAACCATTTATAGGTAGCAATTTCCGATATCCAATTATAGATTAAATATGTTAAAATATAAAAGTATATTCAGAAATGGTCGATAATTAAGTTTTTATTTTTATGTCGGAGAAGTTAGAGGAAATAAAATCAAGGATAAAGAAGCTTATTTCTTTATGGGTTGATGAAGAAAAGGTCAAGCAGCTAGAAATTGATGCTAAAATAGATGAAAGAGGCGTTTTGGTTGAAATCAATGGCCCTAGGGAAGTTTTATCTCTTGTTATAGGGAGAAAAGGACAAACTGTTAATGCTGTAAGGCAGATTCTAAAAAGTATAGGTGGTGCATTAGGTGCTGCTATATCATTGAAGGTTCAGACAAAAGAAAGAAAATAATTCTAAATTAAATCTTTGAGAGATTGTAAGGTAGTGTAATATTTTTTTTCATTTATAAAAATTTTCCATTCCTTGCCAGTTTTTTCTATAAGTAATATTAAAATTTTTTTATTTCCAAAAATTTTTGCCTTTCTCCAAAATTCTAATCTTTCTTTATTTGTTAATTTTTTGCCCTTTATCTGCCAAAATATAAATTTTTTCTTAGACTTAATAAATGTTAAACCATCAAAAACTCCCCAAAAATCCTTTGGCAAATTTATTATCCTTGGTTTTATTTCTGTCCTTGCTGAACCGAAGAGTCTTTGAAGTATATTAGAAAATTCTTTCTCCAATTTTTTCCCCTTCAATGACCTGTTTTTTACTTTTCTCATAAAAATATTTTAAAATATTTTAAGATGTTAGAATTTTTTACATTAATCGAACTTTTAAAAAATATAACACAGCCTGCAAATATTTTGAATTTTAATTTGCAAAATTCTCAAAAAGAATCAGTCCCTATTTATAAAGAAATAAAAAGCTTAAAAATAGATAAAAGCTTAATAAGTGCAAAAAATGTATTAATAAAAGAGATAGAAGGCGAAGAGCTTTTTGAAAAAAATTCAAAAGAAATAAAACCAATAGCATCTATAACAAAATTATTATCTGCAGTGATAGCCCTTGAAAACTATAAAGAAAATGATTCTTTTACTATAAGTAAGGAAATTTTAAATTATAATGGAGAAAATGGCGGATTTGTTGAAGGAGAGGTTTTTAAAAGAGATGACTTGATTAAAGCAATGTTAGTAGGTTCTTCAAATAGAGCAGTTTATGCTTTAGCTTATAAAATGGGCATTGAAAACTTTGTAAATAAAATGAATGAAAAAGTAAAGGAAATAGGAATGAATGAGACAACCATAGTAGATCCTTCTGGCCTTAATAACAATAATAGATCGAGTTTGAATGATTTATATCTCCTTTCGAAATATATTCTAAAAAATTACCCAGAGATTTTTAAATTCTCAATTTTACCTTATTTTGACATTAGAGGTTCTTATTTTAGGAGGATTTATAATTTAAATTATTTAATTCCATACTATGGGAGATATATATTAGGATCAAAAACTGGATTTACCAATGAAGCTGGTGAGTGTTTAATAATGTTAATAAAATTTAAAAATTCTCCAATAGTATTTTTAGGATTACTTGATTCAAAAGATAGGCTTAAAGATGCAGAATTTTTATTATTGAAGTTAAAAAAATACTATGGTGAATGAGGTATTTTTAAATATTGTAAAAATTTGTTTTTTGGGATTAATAAGTTTTCTGATATCTTTAGCAATATTTCCAATTATTTTGAAATTATTATTAAAATTAAAATTTGGAAAATTAATTGATAAAGAAGAATCACCTGTATTTCAAAGCTTGCATAAAAAGAAAGAAGGAACCCCAACAATGGGGGGAATAATATTTTGGCTAACCCCTTTAATTTTTTTGTTTCTTATATTATTAATCTCTTTTTTTGATAAAGAATTTGCAAATTGGATAAATTTTTTAAATAAAAGAGAAACCTACTTACCATTAGGGTTTTTAATTTTAGGAGGCTTAATTGGTTTAGTTGATGATTTATTAGGGGTGTTAAAGATAAGAAATTCTAAGGGCTTAAAAATTAGAGATAAATTAATAGTATACTTCGCCTTTTCTATTTTAGTAAGCTGGTGGTTCATGATTAAATTAGGAATTAGATTTTTATATGTTCCATTTTTTGGTAGAGTATATTTAAACTTTTTCTTAATCTTATTTTTCTTAATTTTTTATATAATAAGTGTAAGTTTTTCAGCGAATGAAACTGATGGGCTTGATGGTTTGTTAGGAGGAGTTTCTACTTCAATAATTTCTGCCTTAATGATTTTTTCATTTTTAAATGGTGATTATAATTTAACAGCATTATCAGCTATTCTTATAGGATCTATTTTATGTTTTTTATGGTTTAATGTCTATCCTGCAAAGATTTTTATGGGCGATACAGGTTCTATGGCAATAGGAAGTTATATAGCAGTTGTCTCTTTATTAGAAGGTACATATTTTTTAATGCCAATTATAGCTCCAATTTTTGTTTTAGAATCAGGCTCTGTAATTTTACAAGTTTTATCAAAAAAATTTTTTAAAAAGAAGATATTCTTATCAACCCCTATCCATCATCATTTTGAGGCTATTGGTTTGCACGAGGCAAATATAGTTTTTAAATTTTGGATATTAAATGTTGCTGGAGTTATTTTAGGAATTATAATATTTATATTGGATAAGTTTATTTAAAATGGGGTATTTTTTAATAGAAGGAGGGAAAAAATTATCAGGTAAGATAAGAGTTAGCGGATCAAAAAATGCTGTTCTTCCTATTCTTGCCGGTTCTATTTTAAATAGAGGAAAGACAATATTAAAAAATGTACCTAAAATTTCTGATGTTTTTGTTATGATAGAGATTTTAAAACATTTAGGGGCAGAAGCTGAATGGCATAATGATACATTGATAATTAATGCTGAAAAAATTCATTATGAAGATTGTAGAATTGATGCATTTAAAAAACTTAGAGCTTCTATTTTATTTTTAGGACCATTATTATCATTATTTAAAAAAGCTGAAATGTTTAGACCTGGTGGAGATATAATAGGAGCAAGACCAATAGATGTTCATATTAGCACATTAAAAAATCTTGGTTGCGAAATAAAAGCAAACGAAACATTAGAAGGAAGATTTGAAAAATTAAAATCTTTCGAGGTTAGATTGAAAGAAATAAGTGTTACAGCAACAGAAAACTTGCTTTTATTTTTAGCTTTAATTCCTAAAAAAGTTAGAATAAGACTTGCAGCAATTGAACCACATGTTGTAAGTTTGTGCTTGTTTTTAAAATCATTAGGTGTTAAAATTAAAGGAATAGGCACGCATTTTTTGGAGATAGAAGGAAAAGAGAAGATAAGAAAGAATATAAAATTTAAAATCCCGCCAGACCCAATTGAAGTTGGAACCTTCGTTGCTTTAGCAGCATCAACAAGAAGTAAAATAGAAATTTTGGATATAAAAGAAGAAGATTTAGATGCACTTTTTATTTTGATGGATGAAATGAAAATTAAATATGAGTTAGGTAAAAACTCTTTAAAGGTTTTCCCCTCAGATGTTGTTGGAACAAAAATCCAGACAGGACTTTACCCCAAATTTCCATCCGATATGCAGCCGCCATTTGGTGTTTTAGCAACGCAAGCAAGAGGAGTTACATTAATTCATGATTGGCTTTATGAAAATAGATTCTCTTATGTTAATGAGCTTATATATATGGGAGCAAATGCAGAAATTTTAGATCCTCATAGAGCAATATTTATAGGACCAACACCATTAAAAGGAAAAGAAATAAGATCATTAGATATAAGAAGTGGTGTTGCATTAATAATTGCAGGATTAGTAGCAAGCGGAGAAACAATTATTCAAGAAGCAGAAAAAATTGATAGGGGATATGAAAAAATTGAAGAAAGATTAAAAAAATTAGGAGCAAAAATTCAAAGATTTGATTAAAATGGCAGTTAAAAAAAGAAATTTAATAAGATTAAAGTGTACAGAATGCAATCGTGTGAATTATTATATTTGGAAGAAAAAAGGATCTGAGAAAAAATTAGAATTGAAAAAATTTTGTAAATGGTGTAAAAAACATACTAAACATAAAGAATCAAGGAGATAATATCTACCCGAATATTGACTGAATAAAATACCCGAATAAGGACCGAATAATAATATCTACCCGGAGGAGAACCGGATAGGTTACCCAGATAGAAACCGGATAAAGGCTATTCGAATAATATAACGACATCGAATGTCGTGAATGAATATCAATATACTTCTTCGTGTGTGCCAATAGTATAAAATTCAATTAGCTTTTCTTTTGGATAAATTTTAATTACAATTCTGTATTCATAAGTAAGTCAAAAAGAATAAAAATCTTTTAGGGACCCTGATAATCTATGGGTTTTTAATCTTGTATCAAATGGATTTTCTTGTAAAATTTGTAATTTTTCTTTTAGAATAGATTTAAGGGTTGGATTTCTTTTAATAAATTTTTTTAATTTTTTCTCGAAATTTTTAGATACCTTAAATTGATACATTTATAGATTTTTTATAAGCTCATCGGCTTTTTTATAAACTTTAAATCTTTTCAATTCATAATCCCTCTGACTTAATAAAATCTCAAACTCCAATAATTTTCTTTTAGCTCTCTTAATAAAATTTTCCAAATCAATAGCTTTTTTATATAATTTTTCTTTTGTCTTATCCATAAAATAATTATAACACAAATAGAAGTAGAGATGGGAAGTGAGAGATAGGAAGTGAAATATGCAACGACATCTGATGTCGTTAATATACACTATCACAAATATTTTAGACGTCGAACATTCAAATATTGGATACTAAACATTCTAACATTCTATAGAATGTTAGAATATTGTTTGGTATTTTTTAAAAGTACTTTTCTATATTTCTATAGAAATATAGAAATTGAAAATTATTAAATTATGTGATCAATATATGTTTGATCTGCGCTATACCAATCTCACGACATGGGAGGTTGTGAATGAAGTATTATAATACTCAAATTAGTCACGAATAATTCGATATAATTCGTGCTTTTTATTATCTGCGTTCATCTGCGTTTATATCCGCGTTTATCCGCAGTATATCCGTATTAATCCGTTTCAAAATCAGCAATAATCCGTAGTTGTGCCTGGGGAGGGAATCGAACCCCCGACGCCGGGCTCTTCAGGCCCGCGCTCTACCACTGAGCTACCCAGGCTTATGTTATAATTATAATATAAAATCCGCAAAGGATTTTTAAATTATTTTAATTGTTATATTAAAATTATAATATAATGCCAACGATAAATCAACTTTTAAGAAAAGGAAGAGAGAGAAAGAAAAAGAAATCAAAAGCCCCAGCGCTTTTGACAATTTATAATTCATTAAAAAGAAAAGAAAAATATTTACCTGCTCCTTTTAAAAGAGGAGTTTGTGTAAGGGTTTATACAATGACGCCTAAAAAACCAAATTCAGCTTTAAGAAAAGTTGCAAAAGTTAGATTAAGTAACGGAAAAGAAGTTACTGCCTACATACCAGGAATAGGTCATAATTTACAAGAGCACTCAATTGTTTTGGTAAGAGGAGGAAGGGTAAAAGATTTGCCAGGAGTTAGATATCATATTGTAAGAGGTGTTTATGATGCTAGTGGCGTAGAAGGAAGAAAACAAGGAAGATCATTATACGGTGCTAAAAAAGAAAAATAATGGCTAGGAGGAGAGTAAAAATTGAAAGAAAGTGGCAACCAGATCCAGTTTATAATAGTGTTGCAGTTACTAGATTTATAAATAATTTGATGAAGGATGGGAAAAAGATGAAGGCGCAAAAGATTTTTTATTCAGCAATGAATTATATAAAAGAAAAAACAGGAGAAGATCCATTCAAATTATTTCAACAAGCATTAAAAAATGTAGCTCCAAATTTAGAAGTTTGGCCCCGAAGAATTGCTGGTGCAACGTATCTTGTTCCAAGAGTTGTTTCATCACAAAGGAGATTTTCAAAAGCTGTTAAATGGATAATCGAAGCTGCAAGAAGTAAAAAGGGAAAGCCAACCTATATAAAACTTGCTGAAGAAATAATAGCAGCTGCAAATAATGAAGGAGATGCAGTAAAGAAAAAACAAGAGATGCATAAACTAGCAGAATTAAATAGAGCATTTGCGCATTTTGCTTGGTGGGGAAGAAAAAAGAAATAAAAAATGCCAAGGCTATATCCAATTGAAAAAACAAGAAATATTGGAATTATTGCTCATATTGATGCTGGGAAAACAACAATTACCGAAAGGATTTTATATTACACAGGAATTTCTTATAAAATTGGTGAGGTTCATGAAGGTACAGCAGTAACTGACTGGATGCCCCAAGAAAGAGAAAGGGGAATAACAATTACATCTGCTGCTGTTACTTGTTTTTGGACTCAATCATATAAAAAACAAGCAGAAACAAAAGAAGAGAGAATAAAAGGTGAATATAAGATAAATATTATTGATACGCCAGGCCATGTTGATTTTACAGCAGAGGTTGAAAGATCTTTAAGAGTTTTAGATGGTGCTGTAGTTGTTTTTGATGGTGTTCAAGGAGTAGAAGCTCAATCAGAAACAGTTTGGAGACAAGCAGATAAATATAAGGTTCCAAGAATATGTTTTATAAATAAGCTTGATAGAATGGGAGCAAGTTTTGAGGATTCTTTAAAATCTATTCATGAAAGATTAACAAAAAATGCAACTGCTTTAACAATTCCTATAGGATTAGAAGAAAATTTTAGAGGAGTTATAGATTTAATAAGAATGAAAGCAGTTTATTTTGAAGGAGATAAGGGGGATATATTAAAGGTTGAAGAAATACCAAATGAACTTAAAGAAGAAGCTGAAAAATGGAGAAATATAATGTTGGAAAAATTAGCAGAAAGCGATGAAGAATTTTTAGAAAAATATTTAGATAAAAATTTTAATGAAGATGATATAAGATCAGCAATTAGAAGAGCATGTTTAAAATATCAATTCATTCCTGTTTATTGTGGGGCAGCATTAAAAAATAAAGGAGTTCAATTAGTTTTAGATGGAATTGTAGATTTTTTGCCTTCACCTTTAGATTTACCGCCAATTAAAGGATTTGATCCAAAAACAGGAGCAGAAATAATGAGAAAACCATTAGATGAAGAACCATTTTGCGGCTTAATATTTAAAATAGCAATTGATCCATTTATAGGAACATTATCTTATGTAAGAGTTTATTCTGGAATTTTAAAAGAAGGTGATACTGTTTTAAATACAAGAACAGGAGAAACATTTAGAGCAGGAAGAATTGCAAGAATGCATGCTAACCATCGAGAGGAGGTAAAAGAACTTTTTGCTGGAGATATAGGAGCATTGGTTGGTATAAAAGATTTATCTACAGGTGATACTATTTGTAATCCTAAATACCCAATAGTTTTAGAAAGAATTAAATTTACAGATCCTGTTATATGGATGAGAATAGAGCCAAAGACAAAACAAGATCAAGAAAAAATGGGACTTGCCTTAAAAGCTTTATCAAATGAGGATCCAACATTTCAAATTAAAGTTGATCAAGAAACAGGGGATACTTTAATAGGTGGAATGGGTGAATTACACTTAGAAATAATGGTTGATAGATTAAAAAGAGAATTTAATGTTGAAACAAATGTTGGTGCTCCTCAAGTAGCATATAGAGAAACAATAACAAAATCTGTTGAGGCTGAAGGAAAATATATAAGGCAAAGTGGTGGTAGAGGACAATATGGCCATGTTGTTATAAGAGTTGAACCATTAGAAAGAGATAAAGGTTTTGAATTTGTTAATGCTATTAAAGGAGGAATAATTCCTGATAATTTTATTCCAGCAGTAGAAAAAGGTATAAGAGAAGCAATGGAAAAAGGAGTTGTAGCAGGATATCCTGTTACTGATGTTAAGGTTACTTTGTTTGATGGGTCTTTCCATGAGGTTGATTCTTCTGATATAGCATTTAAGATAGCAGCAGAGATAGCATTTAAAGATGCTGTTAAAAAGGCAAATCCAATATTTTTAGAACCAATTATGAAACTCGAAGTTATAATACCATCTCAATATTTAGGTGATGTTACAGGAGATTTAGCATCAAGAAGAGCAAAAATAGAAGAAGTTATTGATAAGGGAGATACAAAAATAATTATAGCAAAGGTTCCATTAGCAGAAATGTTTGGTTACGTTACTGTTTTAAGATCACTAACGCAAGGTAGAGGATTTAGCTTAATGGAGTTTTCTCATTACCAAGAAGTTCCAAGATATATTTTTGATTCAATAATTAATAATAAACAGTTACAAAGGAAAAGTGGATAAAGGACAATTTTTAGTTGAGGCTTTAATAGGATTGCTTTTAGTTATTTTACTTGCTTTATCAATTTTTGTAGTTTTTAATACAATCCCAAATGTTTTAAGATATTCTGAAGAATCTTTAATATCATTTCATTTAAATTTAAATTATCAAAATATATTAAATGGCATATCAAGAGAAAACTTTTCAAAATTCGACGAGCTTATTGAGAATGTAGAATATTATTTTGTTCCTACCTCAACAGGTTTTGATATTCAGGAAGGGAAAGAGGAAATTAATGTTAGGGGAGAAAAATATTATGTATGGTTTCAAGTTTTAAAAGAAGCTATAGATAATGATCCTACCCGGAAACTTTTAGGAATATTTGTTCAAACTCCAAGCTTTCTTTATAACACAAAATTAATCTTAACAAGGTGGAATATGAAAGTATTTTTACAAGAAAATTGGACAATACCAAATACAATAGGTCCATTAAATGTTGCAACAGTCAATGGATATTATTCAACAAAAACACCAAATGTTGAAGCAACATCAGGAAAGATTTGGTTACCATAATAAGGGATTTACAGCAATAGAATTTATATTATATATTGGAATTATTTCATTTATTTTGCTTTTGACAATAGCGATTTTTTATGCTATAATTTTTTATACAGGAGAATATTATGATAAAACTTTATTAAGAAATGACACTTTTAAGATTTTGCAAAAAATATATTATAATAATACATATTGCTCATCAACAGAAATTTCCGGAAATAGTATAAAATTTATTTTTAATGATGGAAGTTATGAAAGAATGTTCGCTTCTGGAACAACACTATATATAGAAAATCCAAATGGCTCTGACAGATTTTTATCAGATAAATTGTATCTTACAAGTTTTAATGTATCGACAAGTGGAAAATTTATAAATATTTATATGAAATTAGAAAATAAAAGAAGGACACAATTTTATTCATTAACATCCACAATTTATAGATGGGGTTTTTAAAGAAAAAAGGAGAAGCACTATTTGCTTTGATAGGTGTCTTGGCTATATTAGGTTTAGTTGTGGTAATAACTTTAGGGAGTATTATTGGTAAAGAAATTAAAATGGCAAATTTTATAAATAAATTACCTGGAATTTTTGGTGGATTATTATCTTCCTTAAATTGGACACTTTACGAAGCAAGCCAAAATAGATATACAAAGGGGGTACAAACACTTCCATTTTTTGGTACAGATCCATATAATCCTTTAGCTTATTTTAATATCCCTAAAATAGAAGGTTATGGGCCAGAAATAGCTACAACAGTTCAAGGATTTTTTGGTGTAGAAAATTTATTTCAAAGGTTAAAGTTATATTTTGATTATTCGGTGTTTAAAGCTTCGGGTACAGTCCAATCAATAAAACTACAACCCAAATAGCCCCTATGGCGGAATTGGTAGACGCGCATACCTCAGGGGTATGTCCCTTTTAGGGGTGGAGGTTCGAATCCTCCTAGGGGCAAATTATGATAAAAGGTACAATTTTAGAGACTATAAAAAAGCAAAAAGCTGCTGCTAAAAAAATAAGAGAAGGTAAATTAAGGATTATTCCTTTAGGAGGATTAGAAGAGATTGGAAGGAATCTTATTGTTTTTGAATTTGAAAAAGATAATAAAAAAGAAGCAATAATTGTTGATATGGGTTTAGGTTATCCTGAAACAGAAAGTATGCTTGGTGTTGATTATACAATTCCTAATTTTGAATATTTAGAAAAAATAAAAAATAATATTTTAGCTATTTTTATAACACATGGGCATTATGACCATATAGGGGCAATCCCTTATATTTTAGAAAAAATAAATAATCCTCCAATATATGCAACTCCACTTACGAAAGGATTGATTCTAAAAAGGCAAGAAGATTTTCCGCATGCAATAAAACCAACAATTATAGAGATAAAAAAAGAAGAATATAAGCCAATAAAACTTGGGTCATTTTTAATCGATTATTTCCATGTTAATCATAATATTCCTGATTCTATAGGGCTTTATATACAAACCCCTGCCTGCAATATTATGCATTCAGGTGATTTTAAGATTGATTTTAATCCTGTTTTCGATAAACCAGCAGATCTTTCAAGAATAGTTAAATTAGCTTTTAGGGGGACAGATATATTGATGATAGATTCAACAAATGCTCCAGAACCAGGGCATATAATATCAGAAAGGAAAATTATGGAAAACCTTGAAGAAATATTTAAAAAAGCTAAAGGAAGAATAATAGCTTCTACCTTTGCATCTTTAATAGAAAGAATTCAACAATTAATATACCTTGGAGAACAATATGGAAGAAAAATTGTTATTGATGGTCATACAATGAAAATAAATGTTGAAGTAACAAAAAGATTAGGATATTTAAAATATAGTAAAGGAATTTTTATAAAACCCGAAGAATCATTTAAACTTCCTCCCAACAAAGTTTTAATAATTTGTACAGGTTCGCAAGCAGAAGAAGGCTCAGCTTTAATGAGAATAGCAAATGGGGAGCATAGATTCTTTAAGATAATCCCTGGTGATTCTTTAATATTTTCTTCTTCAATTATTCCTGGAAATGAAAGGATTGTGCAAAATTTAAAAGATTCTTTAGCAAAGCAAGGAGCAAAAATTTATCATTATCAAATGATGGATATTCATGCTTCAGGTCATGCTTTTGCTGATGATATTAAACTTTTTATAAATTTAGTAAAGCCAAACTATATTATACCTATTCATGGTCATTATTATATGATGAAAGCATTAGAAGATATAGCTATTGATCTTGGAATGGAAAAAGATAGAGTTTTTATTTTATCAAATGGTGATGTTTTAGAAGTAGAAAATGGTATCCCTAAAATTTCGAATATAAAAGTTCCAAGCAATTTAGTTTATGTTGATGGTTTGGGATTGGGAAATGTTGGCGATGTTGTTTTAAGAGATAGAAAAGCATTAGCAGAAGAAGGAATGTTTGTTATTATTGTTACAATTGATAGTCAGACAGGAAAAATTAAAAAGAGCCCTGATATTATTTCAAGAGGATTTGTATATTTAAGAGAATCAAAAGAATTATTAAAAGAAGTTAGAAGTTTAATAGCACAAATTGTTAAAAAAAATACTTTGCATTTAGGAGATGAAGCACCAATTATTCAAGAAGAACAAATAAAATATAGGATAAAAGAAGATGTTGCAGAATTTTTATTCAAAAAAACTCACAGAAGACCAGTAATTTTACCAGTAGTAATAAAAGTTTAATCTGAAAACCACCAGGATATAAACCAGATTACATTACTCGGATTAAGACCGGATAGTATTTGCCCGGATTATAACCGGATAACAGCACCCGGATTTTAAACGGATGCTCCACCCCGATTTTAACCGCATATCCATTCCTCATCCTGGTAATATTCGCGTAGTATAACCTTTTTGTCCGATCGGACAAGTTAGTTATAATTTCATGATTTCATATTAACGACATCCGATGTCGTTATAAAAAGAAGATAGCAGAATTCCAATTTCTATATTTCTATAGAAATATAGAAAAGTACTTTTTAAAAAATACCAAACGATATTCTAACATTCTGCAGACTACAACCCCCTCACTACCCAAAGGGCCTACATAGTGGGAGGGCGTAGGGAGGGTAGCGTTCCAGTATTCAGCTGGGCTCCATGTTAGAATGGTTTGTATTCAATATTTAGATGTCCAACACCTAAAAAATCTGTGATAGTGTATATTAACGACATCTGATGTCGTGAAATATTAATATCCGTGTAAATCTGTGGCTTTTCTCATCTCTCACTTCTCATCTCGTATTTCTTACTGCTTACTACTTCTCGCTTACTACTTACTTCTATTGTGTTATAATAATATTATTAGGCGCGTGTAGCTCAGTGGTAGAGCGCTGTCCTGATAAGACAGAGGTCGGAGGTTCAAATCCTCCCACGCGCACAGATGAAAAAAATTTATTCAATAGGAACAGCTTGCCTAGATATATTTTTTATCTTCAAAAATAAAAAGATTGATTTTAAATTAGGAGAAAAAATAGAGCCTGATGATTTTTTTATAGATTTGGGTGGCGGAGGATTAAATGGTGCATATAATTTTAAAAATTTAGGATTTGATAGTTTAGCAGTGATAAAATTAGGAAATGATTTTGTTGGAAGAGTTATTAAAAAAAGAATAGAAGAGAAAAAAATAAATGCAAAGATAATTAATTATAAAGGGAGCTCAGCTTTATCATTTATACTTCTTTTCATCCCAAACCAGATCATTTTTACCTATAGAGGAGAAGCAAATTTTAAACTTAAAGATATACCTATTGATAAAAATAGCTATTATTTTATATTTACAGGAAACACAAAATCAGAAAATTGGCTTAAAATTATAAAAACCTTAAAGGATAAAAATAACTTTATAGGAATTAACCCCTCAAAAAAATTTTTAGAAGATAAAAAAGCAGGAAAGATTTTGAATTTAGTTAATTTTGTAAATTTTAATGAGGAAGAGGCAGAAATATTTTTAAGGGAAAGATTAGATAAGATAAAATTATGCAGAGAAATTAGAGAAAAGTTAAAAAATGTTGATTTTATTTCTATAACATTTGGGAAAGAAGGTTGTGCTTTAATAACAAAAGATAAAATATTTTTAGCACCAATATTAAAAAGAAAAATAATAGATACAACAGGAGCAGGTGATAGCTTTTCGACAACTTTATTCGCATATTTAACATCAAAAAATTTAAACATAGATTATATAAAAGAATCAATAAAAAAAGCCGTTATAAATACAACTTATAATCTAAAAAACATAGGAGCACAAACTGGATTATTAAAAAAGAAAGATTTGGAAAAATTAGCAAAAAGAATTTCTTTAAATATAAAAACTATTGGTTTATAATTATAAGATGATAGAGATAAAGAAAAGAGAAAAAAATAAAAAGGCTGAATATTATAGAAAAGAAGGATTAATACCAGGAATTTTGTATGGGCCAGATATTGAACCAACCCCAGTTTTTATTGATAAAAAAGAATTTTTAAAAAATTTTTCACATATTCACCAAAGATTTGATTTTGTTTTAGAAGGTAAAAAATATTCTGGAATACTGCAAGATATTCAAAAAGATCCTATAACATTAGAGCCTATCCATTTTGATATATATGTTCCATCAGTTTCAAGAAAGATAGAAACTGCCATATCTATAAATTTTGTTGGTGAAGAGGAGCTTATAAAAAATGATCTTATTTTAAATAAAAATATTATCGAATTGCCAGTAGAAGGATTAATGAAAGATATTCCAGAAAGCATAGACATAGATGTTTCGAATCTAAAAGAAGGAGAATCAATATATGTAAAAGATTTGAAGTTAGAAAATATAAAGATTTTGTTAAATGAAGATACACCAATCGCAACGGCTGTTAAAGTAGAAAAAATTGAAGAAGAAGTTGAAGCAGAGGTTCAAAAAGAATAATGAAAACATTAAAAGATATAAAAAAATTTGAATATAGAATAAAGAAAAACAAAAACATAAGAAACTTTAATTTTAGTTTTAAATACATATTTATTTCAATAATCATACTTTCGTCTTTCATTTTTGAATCAAGAGCAGCTGCCCCAATTTTAAATCTCCCCAATATAGAAATAAATGAAAACCTATTAGCTCAAAATTTAAATATTCAGGAACTAAGAAAAAGCTTACAAAAAGAACTTGACCAAATTTTAAAAGAAATAGAAGCTTATAAAAAAGAAATAGGGAAATTAAAAGCCCAAAGAAGAACATTGCAAGGAGAAATAAATTATTTAAATGCACAAATCTACAAAACAGAGTTAGAAATAAAAGCTATAAAGTTAACGATTAACAATTTAAATGAAAAAATTATAAATACAAAAAATGCAATAGTAGCTACTCAAAAAAATATAGAAAAATCTAAAGAATTTCTATCAAGATCTTTAAGGGCATATTACCAAGCATCAAGAAAATCTATAGTAGAGGTTATTTTAGCTGATCAAAATTTATCTGATTATTTTAGCAATGTTGTCTATTTAAATAAATTACAAGAATCAATAAATATGCAAATAGAACAATTAAAAGATTTAAATAGGCAATTAACATATCAAAAGGCTAAATTAGAAGATGCTTTGTCAGAACAAAATAATTTACTACAATTATCAGAATTGAAAAAAAGAGAGCTAAATGATTTGCAAGCAGAAAAGAATCGTTTATTACAGATTACAAAAGGAGTTGAATCAAAGTATCAATCAATGCTTCAAGAAAAAGAAAAAAGGGCTGCAGAAATTAGAGCACAGCTTTTTAGACTTGCTGGTGGCGTTGGCCCAATAAATTTTGGACAAGCAGTTGAATATGCTGAATTAGTAAGTAAATTTACTGGGGTAAGACCAGCATTTTTGTTAGCAGTTTTGCATTATGAATCTAGAATAGGACAAAATGTTGGAAGTTGTAATTATAAAGATGCTATGAAACCAAGCGAACAGCCAATATTTGAACAAATCACAAAAGAATTAGGATTAGATCCAGATAAAATGCCTGTATCTTGTAAACAATGGTATGGTTGGGGAGGAGCGATGGGACCTGCTCAATTCATTCCTTCTACCTGGATGAAATATAGAGACAAGGTAGCTCAAATAACTGGTAATAATCCTCCAAATCCATGGAATATTTTAGATGCCTTTGCTGCTGCAGCAGTATATTTAGCTAGTGCTGGAGCAAGTGCTAGAACATATGAAGCTGAATGGAAGGCTGCAATGATTTATTTTGCTGGAAGTAATTGGGCGAAACCAGAATTAAGTTTTTATGGTGATTCAGTGATGAGGATAGCAGAAAAATTTGAAGAAGATATCAAAATCATGAAAGGAGGTTAGTTTGACTTGAAAAATAAAATAAGTTATAATTTTTATATAAAGGTCGTTTTTAATTATTCATAATAAAAATGGCAGCAGAAAAATTTGAAAGGAAAAAGCCACATTTAAATATTGGTACATTAGGTCACATTGATCATGGTAAAACAACTTTAACTGCTGCAATCCAACATATTTTAAAATTAAAAGGTTTAATAGAAAAGGCTGAAACAGTTGATGAAATTGATAATGCCCCAGAAGAAAAAACAAGGGGTATCACTATTAATATTCACCATTCAGAATATGAAACAGAAAAAAGACACTATGCTCATATTGATTGTCCTGGACATGCTGACTATATTAAAAATATGATTATTGGAGCTGCTCAAATGGATGGTGCTATATTAGTTGTAGCTGCTAATGATGGAGTTATGGCTCAAACTAAAGAACATATTCTTTTGGCAAAACAAGTTAATGTCCCTGCTATGGTTGTATTTATAAATAAGGTTGATATGGTTCCAGATAAAGAATTAATAGACTTAATAGAAGAAGATGTAAGAAATGAGCTTAAAAAATATGGATATCCAGGAGATGAGGTTCCTGTTGTAAAAGGTTCAGCATTAAAAGCTTTGGAAGTAAAATCTTTAGATGATGAATGGGCAAAACCTATCTTAGAACTTCTTGATGCTATTGACAATTATATTCCAGAACCAGTAAGAGAAGTAGATAAACCATTTTTAATGCCAATAGAAGATATATTCTCAATAGCAGGTAGAGGAACAGTAGTAACAGGAAGGGTTGAAAGGGGTATATTAAAGCTTAATGAGGAAGTAGAGGTTGTAGGATTAAGAGAAAGACCTATTAAAACTGTTGTTACAGGAATTCAAATGTTTAGAAAAGACTTAGATGAAGCACATCCAGGTGATAATGTTGGTTTATTATTAAGAGGAGTTGGTAAGGAAGATGTTGAAAGAGGTATGGTGGTTGCAAAACCAGGAACTATTACACCACATACAGAATTCGAAGCAGAGGTTTATGTTTTAACTCCAGAAGAAGGTGGAAGACATACACCTTTTCATTCAGGATATAAACCACAATTTTACTTTAGAACAACTGATGTTACAGGAGAAATTACTTTGCCAGAAGGAATAGAAGCAGTTATGCCAGGTGATAATGCTACATTTAAGATAAAACTTATCTATCCAGTAGCATTAGAGGAAGGTTTAAGATTTGCTATAAGAGAAGGAGGTAAAACAGTAGGTGCAGGAGTTGTAACTAAAATAATAAAATAATGGCTAAGCAGAAAGTAGAAGAAAGATTGAGAATAAGATTAAAATCTTACGACCATAGATTAATAGATAAATATGCAAAACAGCTTGTTGATTTATTATTGAAAGAAGGTTTAGAAATAAGAGGCCCTATACCATTGCCAACGGAAATAAAAAAAATTACAGTTAATAGATCACCATTTATATATAAAGATTCAAGGGAACAATTTGAAATAAGAGTACATAAAAGACTTATTGATGTTCTAAACCCAACCCCAAAAATAACAGAACTTTTCTCTTATATAGATTTGCCAGCAGGAGTAGAGATAGAATTAAAATTAGTTTAAATGGAGTATAAATTTATCATTGGAGAAAAAGAAGGAATGACTACTTTTTTTAATGGTGATGAAGCAATTCCAGCCACTATTATAAAGGCAGGCCCTTGTGTGGTTACTAATTTAAAATTAAAAGAAAAAGATGGTTATTCAGCTGTCCAAATTGGTTATGGAGAAAAAAAGAAAGTGAAAAAACCTATTTTAGGCCAGGTTCATAATTTAGGAAAATTTAAAGTTATTAAAGAATTTAGGATACCCGAAGACCCCAAAGATTTAAAAATAGGAGATAAAATAAGTGTAGAAATTTTTAATGTAGGAGATAAAATTGATGTCACAGGAATAAGTAAAGGAAAAGGGTTTCAAGGTGTTGTAAAAAGATGGGGGTTTACAGATGGACCAAAAACACATGGCCAAACTACAAAAATGAGGCATCCTGGTAGCATAGGAGCTACAACACCCCAAAGAGTTATCAAAGGACACAAAATGGCTGGTAGGATGGGGAGTAAAAGAGTGGTAGTAAGAAATTTAGAAATTTTAGATATTGATAAAGAGAATAATCTAATTTTAGTGAAAGGAAGCATTCCAGGAAATAGAAAATCTATAGTTGAAATAAGAAGTTCAAATTTAACAAGAAAGGGTAAATTAAGATGAAATTAGATTTATATAACAAAGAAGGAGAAAAGATAGGGGAAATAGAAGTAAATGATATTTTTGATAGGATTAAAAGAAATGATGCCTTGATCCATCAAGTTATGAGGTGGCAAATTTTAAATTCTTATTATCCATTCGCCCATACAAAAACTAGGGGGGAAGTAAGAGGTGGTGGGAGAAAACCTTGGCCACAAAAACATACAGGAAGAGCAAGGCATGGTTCAATTAGATCTCCTATTTGGAAAGGTGGTGGAGTAGTATTTGGGCCAAGAAAAGAAGAGAAAAAAGCAATAAAAATTAATAAAAAAATGAGGAGGAAAGCAATATTAATGGTTTTAAAAGAAAAGATGAAAAATGGTTTAGTTAAAGTTTTGGAAGATTTTAATTTAAAAGAATATAAGACAAAAGAAATGAATAAAATTTTGGAGAAATTTTTACAAAAAAGAAAAACAAAAAAGAAAAGAGAAACTGCTCTATTAATAATCCCTGAAAATGATACAAAATTAATAAAAGCAATTAGGAATTTACCATATGCAGATGCTATTGAGGCAAGAAATTTAAATATATTAAGTTTATTAAATCATAAATATGTATTTACAGTACCAGAAGCTTTTGATATAATTAAAAAAACCTTTAAAGTAAATGTTTAAAATTTTCAAAAGAAAACAAGAAAAAGAAACGAAAGAAGAAGAAAGGGAAGAGAAAAAAACTGAAGGTGAAAATATTGTTTTTCCAAAAAATATTAAAATATCTCCTATAATTACAGATAAGACAAGAGCATTATTAAAACAGAATATTTACACATTTAAAGTAGATCCTAAATTAAATAAAACCGAAATAAAAAATTTTATTGAAAAATATTTTAATGTAAAGGTTGAAAAAGTAAGAACTGCAAATTATAAAAAAAGAGTAAGAGGAAGAACAAGAATTAAAAGTGTTAGAAAAAGATTTAAGAAAGCTTATGTAAAACTAAAAGAAGGTTACAAAATTCCTATATTTGAATAGTTAAAAATTTTTAAATAAATTTTTTGCTAATTTAAATGGATCAGAGCTTACAATAGAAAAAGAATAAATTTCTAAAGATCCAATATCACTATTTAATTCATTTAAACTTCCTCTATCAACCAAAAACCCTAATTTTTTAAAATCACCATCATAAAACAAAAATAAATTAAAACTTTCAGAGATTTTTTTATATAAAAACAATAATTTACTTAACTCTTTAAAATTTTCTTCCCAATCTTTCGATAAAATAATAACTTCTTTTTCTTTAAATGGTGCTAATTCTATTAATATTTTTAAACCTTTAGATTCTTTAGCAAGGCCAATTTTTTTGTGTAGCTTAAATAGATCATCAAAATAATCACTTTTGTAAGATTTTTTGTACCAATTTATTCTTTCTTTTATAAACTTTAATTTTTCTGGTAGATTTTCTAAAGAATACAACTGAAAATGTGGATGAGAAATACTCGCTCCAGATCTCCACAAATAATTCCAAATCAAAAATTTATTACCTTTATTTTTCTTAAACCATAAAAATGAAAGCTCTAATGCTCCTTTAATATCTTTTAAACCAATATCTTTATGTTTTTTAAATATAACTAAAGAATGATTTTTAGCTCCTTTTAATAAATTTGAAGATGTTATAGAATATTTATTTTCTAATCTACCTATTTCATCTTCAGGTGTGTATTTTTTAGGATCACAAAATGGACAAAATTCTTCTATTATTTTTTCAAATAAAGGTTTTTGCCTTTTCCCTCTCAATAGATTAAAATGTGTTTCTTTTAATAAGATTTTATTTTTTATTACTGTAATTTTTTGTTCTTTTAAATTTTTATATTTTTTCTCTAAATCTTTTGTAAATTTTTGTATTCCAATCTCTTCTTTTGCATCATATATTCTTTCGAACAAAATTCTATAATTTTTATCCAATTTTTTTATTTTTTCAAATATCTCCATTTTTCAAAAAATTTGAAGGTAAGCTTAATTTTTTAATAGGTTTTTCATTTAATAAATCTAAAATGATTTTAAACTTTTTTATAGCCTTTTCCAAATCTTTTAATTGATTCCCTTTTATTCTTTTTAAAATAAATTCTTCTGCTCTTTTTCTTTTTTTCCCCTGTATCCCTATTCTTAATCTATAAATTTTCTGAGTTTTTAAATATTTAAAAATAGATTCTACACCTTTATGCATAGAGGCTCCTACATTGTAAGATATTTTTATCTTTAAAAATTCCAAATCGGCTTCATCATGTACTATTAAAATATTACTTGGCTTTAACTTAAATCTATCTTTTAATTCCTTTACAGCTTTTCCAGATTCATTCATATAAACTTTCCCTATTCCTAAAATTAAATCTCTATAATAAGAATAAAGAATGAAATTACCCTCTTTTAGATTTTCCATATAAGGAAAAATTAAATCTCTCCCAAGATTATGATAAGTAAAGATATACTCTTTGCCAGGATTGCCTAACCCATATATCAATTTGATTTTATCTAAATTTTTCATTATAATATTTATATGATAAAATCAACTTTTTTACAAATATTAGAAATAATTTTAATAATACTTTTCATAGTTGTTCCTGTAAGATTTTTTATATTTGAACCATTTATTGTTAGCGGAGAAAGCATGGAGCCAAATTATCACGATATGGATTATTTAATTATAGATAAGCTTTCTTATAAATTAAGAGAGCCTGAAAGAGGCGAGGTTATAGTTTTTATCCCCCCATTTGAAAAAAATAAATATTATATTAAAAGAATAATAGGATTACCAGGAGAAACCATAGTTTTAAAAGATGACAAAATTTATATTTACAATAAAGAAAATCCAAATGGCTTTATTTTGAAAGAAAACTATATCCCCCCAAATGAATATTATGGAAATTTGAAAATAACATTAGGGAAAGATGAATATTTTGTTTTAGGAGATAATAGAGAAGAAAGTTATGATTCAAGAAGATGGGGCCCATTAAAAAGAGAAAATATAGTTGGAAGGGTTCTTTTTGTTTTAAGGCCATTAAATCCATTTTTAAGATTATTGAAGGTTAGATCAATATGAAAAAAAAGGATTTAATACAAACACCCAAAGGAATGCATGATTTAGTTAAAGAGGAAGCTGATTTTTTTTTAAAATTAACAGAAGAGATTTGTGAATTTTCAAGCTTTTATGGATTCGAATATATAAGAACCCCTATTATAGAAAATGAAAAAACTTTTACTCTTTCATTAGGTGCTACAAGCGATGTTGTAAATAAAGAGATGTTTTATGTAAAAACAAAAAAAGGATCTGAAAAATTTGTTTTAAGACCGGAAGGTACTGCTCCTATAATAAGAGCATATATCCAAAATGGTATGTTTTCTTTACCTCAGCCAGTAAAACTTTTTTATGTTGCTCCTATGTATAGGTATGAAAAGCCACAAGCAGGAAGATTTAGAGAACATTATCAATGGGGAATTGAAATTTTAGGAAGTACAGATCCTATATCTGATGCAGAAATAATTCAGGTTTTTGATAGATTTTTTAAAAGATTTAAATTAAAAAATTATATTTTCAAAATAAATAGTCTTGGTTGTGAGGAGGATAGAAAGAAATATAAAAGGGATTTAAAAAAATATTATAGAACAAAGCTTAAAAAACTTTGCGATGATTGCAGAAGAAGATTTAAAGAAAACCCACTAAGGCTTTTAGATTGCAAAAATCCTAAAGATCAAGAATATAAAACCAATGCGCCAGTTTTAACAAATTATTTATGTAAAAGCTGTGAAGACCATTTTGAGAAAGTTTTAGAATATTTAGAAGAATTAAATATTAATTATGAGCTTGATAATACAATTGTAAGAGGATTTGATTATTATTCAAGAACAGTTTTTGAAATATTTTTTAAAGATTTAAATTTAGCAGTAGGAGGAGGAGGAAGATATGATTCTTTGAGCAAAGTTTTTTATAAATCTATGATAGGAGGAGTTGGGGGTGGATTAGGATTAGAAAGGTTTATGGATGTTTTAAGATCAAATGATATAAAACTTACTTATTATAAAAAACCAAAAGTTTTTGTAGCGCAAATAACAGACCAAGCTAAATTTTATGCATTAAAAATTTATGATATGCTATTGAGTAATAATATTCAAGCAAGCCAAAATTTTACAAAAAATACTTTATCTTCTCAACTTGAAATAGCCAATAAATTAGGTGTTAAATATTCAATAATAATAGGACATCAAGAACTTGGTAGCAAATCTGTTATATTAAAAGATATGGAAACAGGAATACAAGAAGTTGTACCGGAAGATAAATTAATAGAAGAATTAAAAAAGAGGTTAAAATAATATTATGGATTGCATATTTTGTAAAATAGGTAAAAAAGAAATTAATAGTTATGTGATAAATGAGACAGAAAATTTTTTAGCATTTTTAGATATTAATCCATTGACCCCAGGCCATTCAATAGTTATTCCAAAAGAGCATGTTGTATATTTTGTAGATTTGGATGAAAAGATTGGAGATGAATTTGTTAAAATTATTAAAGAGACAATAATCAAAATCAGTAAAGCCTTAGAAGTTAAGGATTTCACAATAGGTATAAATGATGGAAAACTTGCAGGAAGGGCAATAGATCATCTACATATTCATATAATACCAAGGTATAAAGAAGATAAAGGGGGATCAATTCATAGCATTGTTCATTATAAAACAGATGAAAAATTAGAGTCGATTTACGAAAAAATAAAAAATGCGAGTTAAAGTAAAAAGATACAAAAACGAATCACTTTCGCAATTGTTAAAAAGATTCATAGCAAGATATCAAAAAAGTGGTATTCCAATGGAAGTAAAGAAAAATCTGGTAAGAAGAAGGAAAATGAATGAGAGAAGAAAAAAAGAGTATAGGATGTATAGGTTGAAGATAAAAAGTTTTGTTGAAGAAAAATTAAAAGAAGGATATAGTTTAGAAAAAGCTCTTGATATGGCAAAAAGATATATACAATATATTAAGTACAAAGGATAATGAAAAATTTTTATTTAGGGTTAGATTTAGGGCATTCTGAATGCAAATTTTCAATTTTGGAAGAACTTCCAGATAATAAATTTGTTTCTTACAATAATAGTTTAAAAAACGGATTTATAAAAAAAGGAGAAGTTTTGGATCCAGATGGATTAGCAAGTATTTTAGAAAAATTAGTTTTTGAAATTTTAGATTCATTTGGAATTAAAAGGATAGAAAAAATAAACGTTTGTTTTAGCACTCCATATTTTCAATCATTTTTACAAAAAGGATATACGATTTTTGAAAAAAATGTTACAGAAGAAGATATAAAAAGGGCAATAAGAATAGCTAAAACTTCTATAATATTAACAAATCAAGAAACCTTACTCGAAGAGCCTATAAAATTTTTAATTGATGGAACTCAAGAGGTTAGAGATCCTTTAGGATTAAGCGGGAGAAGGCTTGATGTTGAAGTTTTTTTAATAAACCTTCATAAATCTTTGTTAGATAAATTAAAATCTGTTTTTGATGATCTAAAGATAAAAGTTAATCAATTTTTACCTTCATTATATCCTGCAAGCAAAATTTGCTTGAGTAAAAAAGATAAAGAAATTGGCGTTGTGCTTATGGATATAGGAGGCCAAACAACGACAATCGGAGTATTTAGCGAAGGAAAATTAATTGAATATAAAAGCTTTGATATAGGAAGTGATTTTATAACAGAAGAAATTGCAATTCATTTTAAATTAGATTTAGAAGAAGCAGAAGAGATTAAAAAATCAATTTTAAGCAAGATAGAAGAGAAAAAGAAGCGAAAAAGCAAAGAAGTAAATATTAGAAAATTTGTAGAGAAAAAATTGAAAGAAGGATTTAATGAGAAAAAAATTTTTGATTATTTGAAAGAAGTTAAGAAAAATTATAAATTACCAGCAGGAATGGTTGTTATAGGAGGAGGAGCAAAACTTTTGAACTTAGATAATGTATTTAAAAATATGATAAATATGCAAGTAAGATATCCTAAAGATGAAATGAATATTTTTGAAAATGAAGATGATTTGTTAAAATATTCTAATTCAGTAGGAAGCGCATTAATGTCAAAATATCTATATGAAGAAGAGAGTTTTTGGGAAAAGGTTAAAAATCTATTTTTTAAGCCTTTTACTTCTTATAGTTTTTAGTTTTTTAGTTTTCTATTTTTTAATTAGCAAAACAAAAGCACAAACATTTTGTAGCTATGAATCTGCTATCAGAAAAGGATATTTAGAATCCTCGGCTATCGATTTAGGAGATCAGTATACAATTACACAAATTATGTGGAAGGGAAGATTAGAAAATAACACTTTTGTTAGTTTTCAATTAGCTGGAGGAAATAATATTAATAGTTTAATATTTACTGGCCCAGATGGTACCCAAAATACTTATTACACTCCATCACCTTATACTTTATATCCTGTAACAAGCACTGCCCTTAAAAATATTCGATATGTTAAATATAAAGTCTTTTTAGCTTCTTGTGATAATATTTCTATTCCAGAAGTAAATGCTGTTTATATTTATTATTCTAAATAGCCCACAGATTAACGTGAATATTACCCGGATGAGGATCGGATATCCGTTTAAAATCCGGGTAAATACTATCCGGTCTTAATCCGGGTAGAAATATAATCCGGTTAACATCTGGGTAAAATATCCGGGTATAAATCCGGGCGATATAATCCGGTTTGTATCCGAGTAGAAATATCCGGTTAAAATCCGGGTAGATCAGCGTTAATCCGCGTTGTTATCCGCATTAATCTGTGGGCTATCCGCGTTAATCTGCATTAAAATCCGCGTCCATCCGCGGTTTTATGTACTACATTTTCTACATAATTCTATTGTAGGATCAATTTTTAATCTTTGTTCCTCTATTTTACCGCCACATTTTATACAAATTCCATATATTCCTTTTTCAATCCTTTCTAAAGCAGAATTTATTTTCTCCAACCTTTCTTGTAATAAAGTTTTCTTTGCAAAGAAATCTTGTTTTTCTTCTAATTGTTCTGCTAAATCAGATTGCTCAATTTCAGGATTTTCTTTAATAACATTAGTGCTTTCTTCTATTTCATTTAAAAGAATTTCTATCTCTTCTTTTGTTTTTAATAAATTGTTTTTTATCTCTTCTATGTCCATTATATTATTTTATCTTATTAATTAACCCCTTAAATCCACTTAATATTGTTGATGTTAAATTTTATATTAAATAAATGAATTTTCCTAATCCTTAATTTTGTTAATAAAAAATTCTTCTCTTAAGAGAATTTATATTTTTTTTATTAATTTTTAGAGCCATTAAAAACATTGATTTTTTCCTATAATTTCTATAATGCGTAAATTTTTATCTATATTATTTTATCTTATTAATTAACCCCTTAAATCCACTTAATGTTGTTGATATTATTAATTTATTATTATAAATTGTCCATATAAATTTGTAGTCATTATCAAAAAATGCAATTTTGTAATCTATTCCATTATAATTTTGTGTTATTGTATAGTTTCTTAATAATTTCCCTTTCGGTAATCCATAATATAAGTTAGCAAAATCTTTTAATATACTTTCTTTATCCCATAACCTCATAAAAGTTGTTACAGCAAAATCATCTTTTATTTCAAAGATCAAAATGGGAAATTTTCTTGTATATGTATAATAAAATAGTATACCATAATTTTCTGTTAAAGAATCTTTAAAATTTATAATATATTTTTCCTCTACAAAAGATGGTTTTAAAAAATAATCTTTTACAAAATCTCCACTAATCAAGCTGTTATTATAATTAAAATCAATTTTATATATAGAGCCAGCAGATTTTTGAATTCTTAAAAGCTCTAACCATTTGTTTTGAAAATCATCTTGGGTTAATGAATCTAAATTTATAGAAATAGAAGGAAAGTTTAATCCGAAGTAAGAAGTTTTTTCTCCTTGTGGTTGTATTTCTTTTGCAGTTATTTCTTTAATTTCTTCTGGTTTTGGTGATTTTGGTTCTAATGTTTCTTTAGTTGGTGTTGAAATCTTTGTTTCTGTTGGCGTTGAAATTTTTCCCTCTTTTGTTTCTGTTGCTATTATTTGAGTTATTGTAGCTTCTGTTTTAGTTGTTGTTTCTGTTGCGATTGTTATAGAAGAAGTTGCTTCAGCTGTTGTAGCTATAGTAGAAGTTGTTATTGTTGCAGTTGTTGTAGTTATCTTTGCAAAAGGATTTATTATTGGTGTTTCTTCAACCTTAGTTTCTTTTGTTATTTCTCTTTTTGATATTTTAATTTTTAAATAATCCTCTTTTTGGTAAAAAATAAAAAAATAAACTGCTCCACCAACTATTAATAAAATAGGCAAAAGATATAAAAGATTGAACTTCGGTTTTCTATCTTCAAAATAAATCTTGACGCTCTTTTTGGGCTTTTCTTTGGGGATTTCTTTAGGAATCTCTTTTCGCTCCCCTTTTTCAACCTCCTCTCCAGCCTTTATTATTCTAAATTTTATCTCTTCATTTTGCATCTTTTAATGATAAATAAATTCTACCATCATTTGAAATATTTTTTATCTTAACCCTTAACATCTCATCTAATTTTATCTCGTCTTCTATATTTTTTATCCTTCTATCTGCAATTTCAGATATATGCAAAAGCCCTGTTTTATTGGGCCCTATTTGTAATATTGCACCAAAATTTAAGATTTTTATAACTTTTCCATAAACTATATCTCCTATCTTTAGGCTATCTGTTACTGCTTTAATCCAATTTTCAGCTGTTTCTAAATCTTCTTTTGTATTTCCTGTTAAATATAGTGTTCCATCCGGTTTTATATCTATTTTAACATTTGTAGTTCCTATTATCTCATTTATAACTCTTCCTCCTGGTCCTATTAATAATCCTATTTTTGATGGATCAATTTTCAAAATAGAAGTATAAGGAACTCCCTCTTTAAATACCTCTCTTGGTTTAGAAATCTTTTCATCCATCATTTTTAAGATATTTAACCTTGCTACTCTTGCCCTTTCTAAAGCATTTTTTATTATATCTATATTTAAATTTTCAGTTTTTATATCTAATTGAATTGCTGTCACCCCCTTATCTGTTCCTGCTACCTTAAAATCCATATCTCCAAAAAAATCTTCTGGACCTTGTATATCTGTTAATAATTCATACTCATTTTCATTTTTGTAAATTAAACCTATACTAATCCCAGCTACTTTATTTTTTATAGGGACACCAGCATCTAATAAAGATAAAGTAGTAGCACAAACTGAACCCATAGAGGTTGAACCATTTGAAGATAAAACATCAGAAACAACCCTAATTGTATATGGAAATTCTTCCTCCGATGGAAGTAGATATTTAAAAGATTTTTCTACTAAACTACCGTGTCCTATTTCTCTTCTTGAAGGCGGTTTAGACCCTCCTATTTCTCCTACACAATAAGATGGAAAATTATAATGATGAATAAACCTTTTGAACCCTTCAAATTCGATTTCTCTTACCCATAACTCTTCTGATAGGCTTCCTAATGTTGTTCCTGATAAAATATGAGTTAATCCTCTTTTAAATAAAGCTGAACCATGAACTCTTGGCAATAACCCAACTTCTATTTCTATCTTTCTTATCTCATCTAATTTTCTTCCATCAGGTCTTATTTTATCTTTTAATATTTTTTCTTTAAAAACTTTATTAACTTTTTCTAATACTCCTTTATAAATTTTACTATAATCTTCAGGATTATCTTTATATTCTTCTTTTAAAGTCTCAAAGATAATTTTTAAATTTATCTCTCCTTCTTTATATGGAAAAAGCATATCTTCCAAATTCAAGTTATTTTTTGCTAAAAATTCATCGGCTTCTTTTATATAAGATTCACTTGGGATTTCCAAAAATTCTTTTACATTATCTTTTATTATTGATTTTAGAAAATCTATTGTTTTATTAATTTCTCCAATTCCTATCTCACAAGCTTTTACTATTTCTTCTTCATTTATTTCATTACCAACAAACTCTATCATATTTATTCCATCTTTTAATCCTGTTAAAGTAATTGTAAAATCTGCCTCCACCTCTTCACTTGAGGAAGGATAGACTATAAATCTATCTTTAACTTTTGAAATTTTAACTGCTCCTATAGGTCCTTTCCAATTAAATCCTAAAAGCCCCACTGCTAATGATGATGCCAATATTGCTAATATATCTGGATCTATTTCAGGATCTAAAGATAAAATTGAGTTTGTTATCTGTAATTCATATGGAAAATTTTTTAAAGTCGGCCTTATCCCTCTATCAATTAATCTTGCATTTAAAATAGCAGTCTCAGATGGCCTCCCTTCTCTTCTTATAAATTTACTTCCATAAATTTTTCCTGCAGCATAATATTTTTCTTCATATTCTATTGTTAATGGTGTAAAATCGATATTCTCTTTTTTTTCTCCTAAGACAGCAGTAGTTAAAACAACTGTACCATTACAAGATGTCGTTAAAGATACATTAGCCCTTTGAGCCCAATCATTTATATCAAAAATTATTTCAAATCCTTCTCTAACTTTTAATTTATAACTTTTCATTTTTTAATTAATATTTTATCTTTAATTTCATCTAAATCATAAAAAAAATCAGCCACCTCTTTCAATTTTGTTGAAGTATTTCTACCAAAGCCTGCTATTTCTACTACATTTCCTTGGTTTTTTAAATATTCTACAAGTGGCAAAAAATCACCATCTCCACTTACTAATATTACAACATCTAAAAATTTGGAGATCCTTATTGTATCGACAGCTATTCCAACATCCCAATCAGCTTTTTTCTCTCCTCCAGGAAGATGAATAATTTCTTTTATTCTTAATTCTATGCCTTTTAAAACTAATGCCTCAAAAAAACTTATCTCTTTTTCACTCAAATCAGATTTTATAACATATGCTATTGCTCTTACCAAATTTCTTTCTCCTGTTAAAATTTTAACTAAATTTCCAAAATCTACATTTGCCTTATAGAAATTTTTAGCAGAATGATAAATATTTTGCGTATCTATAAAAATCCCAACTCTTTGTGAAGGAGTAGCAAATGGGTTCATAAGTCTAATGCCTTTTTAACTTTTTGATATCTCTCAATAGACTTTCTTTCTAGATATTTTAAAAGCTTTCTTCTTCTTGCTACCTTTAATATTAATCCTCTTTTAGAATTAAAATCTTTAGGATTTTTTTGCAGATGTTCAGTTAAATTTAAAATTTCTTCTGTTAAAACTGCTATTTGATACTCAGGTAACCCAACATTCCCAATCTCTTTTTTGAATTCTTCTATTTTTGCCTTTTTCATAATTAAATTATAAAATAATTTATATGGAAAATCAAGGAAACAAAAGCCAAATAAAAAAAGAGATTTTAAAGTTTTTGCAATATTTAGAGATAGTTAAAGGAAGATCAAAAGGAACTATAAATGAATACAAAAGAAAAATATTTTATTTTTTTAAATGGATTAGATGGAAAAATATTGATCAAATAACAAAAGAAGATATATGGAAGTTTAGAGTGCATTTAAATGAAAAAGGGCTAAATAAAAAAACACAATCATATTATTTAATAGCATTGAGAAATTTTTTGAAATTTTTGAAAAATAATGGATCAAATGTTCTTGATTATAATTTAATTGAACTTCCTAAAATTGAAGAAAGAAAGCTGGAAATTTTAGAACCAGATGAGCTTTTAAGATTATTAAATGCACCCGATGGAGATGATTTAAAATCTTTAAGAGATAAAGCTATATTAGAAACATTATTTAGCACAGGTTTAAGATTAAGTGAGCTTTGTAGTTTAAATAGAGATATAAATATCAAAAAAGGAGAAATTCCTATTATAGGAAAAGGAGGAAGGGCAAGGGTTGTTTTTCTTTCAGATTTTGCAAAGGAAGCTTTAATAAAATATTTAAAAGCAAGAGAAGATAAAAACCCAGCACTTTTTATATCTTTATCAAAAAATCAACCACCTAAAAGATTAACCCCAAGAGGCATAGAAAAAATAATAAAATATAATGCTAAAAAAGCAGGTATAATTAAAAAAGTAACGCCACATATGCTAAGACATCAATTTGCAACAGATTTATTAAGCGGAGGAGCTGATATAAGATCTGTTCAACTTTTACTTGGTCATAAAAACTTATCAACAACCCAAATATACCTTCATATAGTAGATAAAGAATTAAAAAAGATCCATAAAGAATTTCATAGAAAAAGAATTAAGTGATATAATATAAAAATATGAAAAGGAGAATAGGTTTAATTATAATAGTCGCTTTAGCTATGCTTATCGCTTCTTTTAATGTTGTTTTAGCAAAAAATAATATAAATATTCAAGATGTTTTTAATTTGCTTAAAAATTTTATTGTAAACAATACAACTACTCTTGATCTTAAATCAGTTGAGAATGTTTTTAAAAATAGTCCACCATCAACAAATGTTCCTGAATATAAACCAGTTGCAGATTATGAAAACTTAATTGTAAATACAGTTGAGAAAACATCACCAGCTGTTGTAAGTATAATAATTAGCAAAGATGTTCCAGTTTTTGAAAAATATTATATAAACCCATTCAGAGAAGAAGATATACCAGAAGAGCTAAAGCCCTTTTTTAAATTTGAAATACCACAATATAAACAAAAAGGATATGAGAAAAAAGAGATAGGAGGTGGTACAGGATTTATAATTTCACAAGATGGTTTAATAGCAACTAATAAACATGTTGTAAATGATAAAGATGCAGAATATACCGTTTATTTAAATGATGGTAGAAAATTTAAGGCGAAAGTTTTGGCGCTACATCCTACTGATGATTTAGCTTTAATAAAAGTAAATGCTAATAATCTACCTTATTTAGTTTTGGGAGATTCAGATAAGATAAAATTAGGGCAAACAGTAATAGCAATAGGAAATGCTTTAGGGGAATTTCAAAATACAGTTAGTGTTGGTGTTATATCTGGGCTAAAAAGAAATATTATAGCTTCTGATGAGTTTGGTAATGTAGAAAGATTAGAAGGAATGATACAAACAGATGCAGCAATTAATAAGGGAAATTCTGGTGGACCATTGATAAATCTAAGAGGAGAAGTGATAGGAATTAATACTGCTATAGCAAGTGGTGCTGAAAATATAGGCTTTGCTATTCCGATTAATAAATTAAAGAAAATGTTGAAAGAGTTTTATACCAAAGGGAAAATAGAGGTTCCTTTTCTTGGAATAAGATACGTTTTGATTGATGAAGATATAAAAAATAAATTTAATTTACCATTTGATTATGGGGCCTACATATACTCTAGTGATCCTAAAAAATCAGCAGTTATAAAAAATTCTCCAGCAGATAAGGCAGGATTAAAAGAAGGAGATATTATTTTAGAATTAGATGGCCAAAAAATAACATTGCAAAATACTTTAGGAGAAATGATAAAAAATAGAAAAGTTGGTGATACCGTAAATTTAAAGGTTTGGAGAAATGGAAAGATTATCTTTCTAAAGGCGGTATTAGCTCCTCTACCCACAAATCTTCCTGATTGATAACCAACAAATTTTTCAGTCCATTTTCTATCTCATACAAAACTCTTAATACTTCTTTTTCGCTAATTTCTATTTTCTCTTTTTTCTTTTGCTTATTATCAACAAGAACCAAAATTTCTAAAGCTTTTAAAAAATCATTTTTATTTTTTAAAATTTGGTCAGGAAATTTTTTAAATTTTTCTATAATATTCGAACCTTCATAACCATACATCTCTATCAATTCTTGTAAAAATTTATATGTTTTATTTAATGCGTTCAAGCTATTAGCTAAAAAGATTTTTTTTACATCAGCCCATTGTTTTTTATAATAATCTTCTTTTATAAATGCATCATTAAAATCTTTTAAAACCCTTTTCCACTCATCAATTCCAAATCTATATTTTCTCTCCAAATAAATCCAATAACCAATTAAAATAAAAGATAAAATTATTGAAAGGAAAGATATTATTATTTTTAATCTTCTAAATTCGGGTGTTCCAAATATTAAACCGCCTATGCTTGCTATTAATCTTAAAAATTTTTCAATTATTTCCATTATAAAATTTTAGCAAATTGGAAAATTTTTTCTTCGTCAAAAAGATTTCCAATAAT
>Ga0080004_1120126_pt1 | contig 39351 bp, 37 predicted proteins | sample WasSprMetagenome_FD_69207 | JGI IMG/M metagenome (GOLD analysis project Ga0080004, IMG submission 69207) | Sulfidic aquatic microbial communities from Washburn Spring, Yellowstone National Park, USA - WS (SPADES assembly) (version 2) | ecosystem: Environmental > Aquatic > Thermal springs > Hot...
GGTTGAGGTCAGCATGCTTGCTAGAGGCACAGAGGTTTTAGCAGCAGGGCAGGGCAGGGTAGCCATGGACAGTGCAAACCTCTACATAGCGTTGACGCAGGTGTTTTCAGATGTTGATTGGGGCTGGAGCGTTATGGCTGTAAATCCGCAGCCAACTGAAACCCTTATGGAGATAGAGCATGTGGACACCTCTTGGGCTGAAGCGACAAAGCCGAAGAAGAGAAGGTTTGGGATCTTTGGGAGGTAGCAACATGGTGATCTGCCTTACTGTTAGGCATGGGAATTAGCTAAGCTAGTGGTTGTTATAAGCCTCGTCTTGGGTTTAAACAACAGTGTGAAACCAGAAGAGCTCGAGGCCTCTGTACATCTTCCTGATAATGAAGATATATAGAGTTGTAGGGACAGGGTTCTGAGGGCAAGTAGTGTAAAGTAGATCTTTGTGGTCATTGCTTAGAGTTGTCATTTAAGGGCAAAAGGTTTATTAGGTTTCTATGAGTAGTATGCTGTGGGGTTGCTGTATTAATGTTGTGGAGAGGGCAGGCAGATTTAATAACTGTTATGATATTAGTAGGTGCAGTACTTGTTGTGGGAATAGCTTTATCAGCACTAGCAATATCGCATGTTTCAAGTATTGCTAGTAGGGGGCAGATACAGCAATTATTAGTATCTGAACAGGCAAATCTGGTTCTATATAAAGAGTTTGAGAATAGCACTACTCTATGCATAGGCACGCTCAAGATAACTCCCTCTACAACCAGATATGCACTTGCACTCTTCTCAACGGATATGAAGAGAGACTTGCTGGTGCAAAACCAGGGAGCTGTAATAATACCTGTGGCTACAGCTCTGCCTATTGTAAAGAGAGTGTCTGCATCATCAGTATACTATGTGTATAGAGGTGAGTACTATCCACTGCCTGTAAGGGGCTTTGTAAATGTTGTTGAGATACCAATGGATGTTATTCAAAGCTATGTTATGCAGCAAAAGCCTTTTCTAGTCTGCATAAATAAAAGTATTATTAGCAGTGCGGAAGTCTCTAGTGCAAAGCTTATGTACCTAGTTTATGTGGATTCTGAGCTTTATGAAGTAGGTGAGTGGTATGTGTATTTATCTTAGAAAGGGGCAGGCAGAGGTAGTGGGAGGAATAATAGCAATATCTGTACTGCTCTTCTCAATAGCAACACTATACTTCCTAATGACATCAACACAAAGCTCCTTATCAACAGAATTTGCAAGAAGAGCATCATTTGAATCGGAAAAAAATGCCGAGAAAATAGCTGTAAGCTATGATCTGAACACAGATAGCTGTATCGTAAGCAATGCCGGTGCAATAAGCATAACAATTGTCAGAGCATGGCAAGGGAATGAGTATTTCAATTTCAATGAACCACTGCCACTGCCTCCAGGGCAAGCCTTACCGCCATGGCCATTTAGTGAAACACCGGATATCATAGTTACGGCAAGAGGAAACATATTTACAGTTAAAGCAGAGTGTGAAAAAATAAAAAATGCTGTAACAAACATGCAACAAATAATAATTGGCTCAGGTATTGCATCAACACTTGTCACAAGTGAAACCCTACTAAACAATATGAGGATTTCTAAAGGTATGCAACAAGGATACCTATACGCAAGAGTGTTGCAGAAGGACTATGCAGTACTTTACTACAACGGTTCAAAATATCTTTGCAGCAGCCCTAGCGACAAAAAAGTGTATAGCAGTGCAAAACTTCCTCAGGACTTTACGTGGGACTTGGACGCTAATAATATAAATGAGATCATAATTAGCACCTATAGTACATGTCTTGATTCTGCTAAAGTTTCTACACTTGAAATTAACGAGTATGGAGGATATGGTAGCAAATTTACAGGCTCTGTAATGTTTATGTTTAAGAACCTTGTTCTCATACCTCAAGGAGGCGCAGACACAATCACCGTGTACTTCAAAGTTGTACTTAATATAGAAGGAGGCGGAATGCCTCAAGATGTGGTTGTGAGTCCTACTATTGTGTTGAGTTGTGGTTCTCAAAGCCTTTCATCACCAGCAACAGTAACTACGTCAGGTAGTGGCTCCGGCACTATTGTAATTACAGGCTTTGCAATTTTTCCAGTAAAGGCGTTTAGTCTTCCACTACAGCCAGACAGCATCTATAACCTCACGCTAGATCTGAAATTTGTTGTAGGTCCAAGTATAGATCTTAAGAAGGTAAGGCTTGAGTATTTAGCAATTGTAGGAGCTTATATTAATGATCCGTGGAAATAGAGTTAGTGAATGATTTTTGTCGCCGCCTTTCTAAGTCTATTCATTACTGCTAGGCCGAGCCCCTTCTCCTCAACACCTTCAATAACGGCTATGTCAACACCCATGTTGTCTATTTCTCTTAGTATTTTGAAGAGGTTTTTAGCTATTTCAAAGAGGTTTGCTCTTGAGCCGTAGGTGACAAGCCTGATAGGTGTTTCCAGGTTCTTTGCTGTTTCGCTAGAGACTATAGCTACAACTCTTTTACCCTCTTTTACAAGCTCTTCAACAACCTTCTTTATGGCTTGCACAGTGTTCAGCCCTTCAACAAGTATTACTGGGGTTTCTGGAGAGTAGTGCTTGTATCTCATTCCAGGTGCTAAAGCCTTTTCAAATTCTCCTAATCCCCTTGCTTGCACAGGTATCAAAACTTCTTGTCTCAATACTTCAGCAACTTTTTCTATGGGCATTGCCCCTGGTCTGAGGAGCTTGTAGGGCTTTGAAGTCGTGTCTATAATTGTTGACTCTACTCCGTAGAGAGTCTCTCCAGCGTCTATAATTGCGTCCGCCCTTCCAAACATGTCCATCATTACGTGAAAGCCTGTTGTAGGGCTTGGCCTTCCAGATATGTTTGCACTTGGAGCTGCTATTGGCCCTGCACAGTCTATGAGCTTTAACGCTACTGGGTGTGCAGGCATTCTGACAGCAACTGTTGGTAGACCTGCTGTAACCTCCTTTACCACCCTTGCACTCTTCCTAACAATTACTGTGAACGGCCCTGGCCAAAACACTTTTACAGCATTTAAAACCTCTTCCGGAACACTATCAGCAACTTCATATAGCTGCTCAACTCTAGATATGTGAACTATTAAAGGATTGTCAGCAGGCCTACCCTTAGCAATAAAAATCTTCTTAACAGCCTCTCCATTAAACGCCGACGCCCCTAAACCATAGACAGTTTCTGTTGGAAAAACAACTATCCCACCACCTTTAACAACCTCGCAACACATCTTCAAAGCCTCTTCACATGGGTTCAGCGGGTCTACGCTAAACACTTTTGTAAGAGTCATAATGCCTAACCACACTTAGCACAGCATATGCTTTAGCGAATTCACTAAGACATCTCTACATATGGTGCTAATAGGTGTTTTCAAAGCTTCACCATCTTAAAGAGGGTTGGTGAAGAGGTAGGTGAACTGTTGCAGAACTTGAGAAAGTTACTGAGGCATTGAGTGAGAAAGTTAGTGAGTGGTTTATGGATACATGGAACGTGACAAACTTTCTACATGTCTGGGCGGCAACTTAAGTTAGTACTCTATTTAGTTGTGTTTGTTGTTATTGTTGAATTGCATTGATATTTATATTTCTACAAGCTGTGTTCCTGTGTTGTGACGTGTATGAAGAGAACAGTACTTGTTTTAATTATAGTGCTGTTGATAGGGCTGTACACTGTTCATGTGTTTGAAGCTGTTGCTATTAGGGCTTTGTCTGCTGATTCTGGGGAGTATATAGTGTACTTTAGCAGTGCTAGTGATCTTGAGCGTGTTAGGGGGGTTGGCTGTAGCATTGAAAATGTGTTCTGGGGTATTAAAGCAGCCCTTATTTCATGCTCAGCCAGCTCAGCTAATGCTTTAAGAGGTTTTGGAGTAGCTGTTGTTCCAAATATAAATGTCTCTATATCGGCGACCCTGGCCTCAGTGAGGGTTTTAGGGCCTTTGGAAAGGTTTGCACAAGTTAGCGAAGGCTATAGCGCTCCTTTTGCCTGGTCCTGGGCTGTCTCTAGAGTTGGTGCTGAGCTTGTGTGGAAGCACCTCGGTGTTGCTGGAGAGGGTGTTGTGATAGCTGTTCTAGACACAGGTGTTGACCCCACGCACCCGCTTTTGCTTGGCAAGGTCGCTGGCTGGATTGAATTTGATAGAAAGGGTAGGCCTATTTGCTCAGCTCCTCACGACACCCATGGACACGGCACTTGGGTTAGCAGCATAGCTGTTGGCGGTGATGGTGCTAGCTATGTGTTTGGCATTGCGCCAAAGGCGAGAGTTATTGTGGGTCTTGTTCTCCCAGGTGGCTATGGGTCAGCAGCCCAGGTTTTAGCTGGGTTGAACTGGGTTTTGAAGCCTGTTGACTGCAGCGGCAAGCCGCTTAATGTTGGTAGGGTAGCTGCTGTATCTATGAGCTTTGGTGCAAGTGGAAACTATAGCAATGTGTTTCTACCGGCTATAGCAAAGCTAATTGAAAGTGGTATTGTTCCTGTAGCGGCTATAGGGAATGACGGGCCCTACTCATCCTCAAACCCGGGAAACATATGGGGTGTTATAGGTGTTGGAGCCACGAACTACAATGATGAGGTTGCCTGGTTTAGTAGTTACGAAGAGGTTGAGTGGCCACAGCCACCAGAAAGCTGGAGCTTTAAAGGCGGCTATCCAAAGACATATAAAAAGCCTGATTTAGTTGCGCCAGGAGTTGATGTTGTTGGTGCGTGGCCAGGTGGGCTAATAGCTATTGGCAGTGGCACTAGTGCTTCTACACCAATTGTAGCGGCTATAGCTGCTATGGCTAGCGGTATTCTCTATGGGAAGGGCTTGAGGGGGGTTAGGCTAGTTGAGCAGGTCTACGACATTCTCACTACTACAGCTGAAAAGCTTGAAGAGGCTGGTGCTGGTCATGGGCTTGTGAATGCGTTTAAGGCTCTTGCAAATGCTATGGGCTATACAGTTAAGGAGTTTACACTATCTGCCTACCCTACAAGTTCAAAGCCTTTATCGACAGTGAGAATATCTCTAGACCTAAGCACTACAATAACTACTTTCTCTGTATACATTGCAGGTGCTGAGGTGTATAGGGGTAGTTACACACCTGGTAAAATAATAGAGGTTGTGGCTCCGCTAACACACTATGCTGGAAATGAGGTTTTAGCTGTAGGGTACTCAGGAACAGTGTTTTACTTCTCAAAAGCTCTTCTATACATAGAGCCTGTGCTAATAGTTAGAAACACTTCTACTGCCGCAGGTGAAAAGCTTGGCGTAGTTGTGTCAGGGCTTGGAGTAGGAGACCTCATAACAATTAGCCTTGGCAACAACATACTAAGTCTAGACATGGCTAACCTCAGGGGAAGCTACCAAGCATCCTTCACAGCTCCCTACGTGGCTAAGAGCAGCTGGTTTAACATAACGCTGTACGACTTTTCAACACCAACAATAGTTATCATGGAGAGAGTGCTCATATCGCCGCCAAAGCCTGCCGAAATTGTTAAGCAGGTTGTTATAAACAAGACAGAGGTCTTCAACAACCTCTTACCAATAGCTGTGAGAGTTAAGAACTATTACATCTCTGGAGAGGAAGGATATATAGAGATTGCCTCACCTCTCAACATAACTATTGCTAGTGTAGCTCTAGTAACTGTTGTTAAAGGCAATGCTACTGTAGAGCTTGTAAATGTAACTACAGTTAGTAGGGGTGTTTACAGAGTGTGGATAAGACCAGAGCTAATCAGTTGCGCAGAAGCAGAAGCTGTAATAGAGCTGGAGCTGCAGATAAACAACAGCACCTTGAGCTACCCATTAACAGTAACCGTGGTTAGCCAAAGCCCAGAAAAAGAACTTGCAAAAAGCATTGCAACACAAATTCAGAACTTAAACAATACTGTAAGTAGTGTAGAAACGAGAATTGATAGCAAGTTAAGGGCTTTATCACAAGAAATTAACAATGTAAAGAACTTTGCAAATACAACATGTAAAGCACTTGAAGAGCAGCTCATTAAAGCAGTAAAAGCTTCTGAAGAACTGAGAAGTGCTGTAAAGCAGTTGCAAATAGCTATAGCAGCAACAGCAATACTAACAGTCATAGTAATTGCCATAGCTGTAACAGTTACATTTAAAGCAAGAAAGTGAGTATATGGGGGTATTTTACCTGGAGGACAAATGCTATAATAATATTCTTAGTGTTCGTTCAGCAATCTAAAGGTGTTGCGAGGAGCTCTGTAGCCTATTTAGCATCTAATTGCTTTTGTGGCGTATCTCAGTATTGGATCTGGTATTGTGTATGTACCATCTCTTTTCTCTACAAAGCCATTGTCTATGAGGTTTTTCAGCAGTCTTGAGAGTTCAGAATCATAAATTTTTGTGCCTAGCTTTAGCTCTAAATACCTCTTTACCTCTGACCACGTAGCCTCCTCAGAACCCACAGCCTTCACTATTTCTATGTAGCGCTTTGACCCCATTGCATTTACAAAGTTGCAAAATTCGCTAATAGCTATTTTCGAAGCCTCTTCAAGAACTTCATCAATTGTGGATAGGCTTGCATTGCCTTTTCCCACTACCCTTAGCCCTAGGTATGATAGCCAGCCTATAATGCCGTTGAGCTTCTCTACAGCTCTCTCTAAAAACTCTTCGCTAACCTTAATGCCGTACTCTTCTAAGCCTTTTCTAAGAAACTCCACCGCCTTTTCTCTGCTGAGAGGTTTTAGCTCTATTCTCTCCATATACCTTCCGTAAAGAGGTGAAGCAGGGTCTTGCACTTTGAGAAACCTGTAGAGCAAGCCTATCTTAGACCCTGCAAAGACAAAGGAAATATTCCTCAAGTTATCATACACATAAGCTATGGCAGGGATAATGTTGTAGCCCCTTAGCTTAGTGAGCTCCTGAGCCTCATCAATAACAACAACAAGCCTTGTACCCCTATCCCTAGCCCAGCTATCTAGTGCCTCTAGAATAGATGTTAGTAAAGGCCTTGCTCTCCCATGTGAAAACTCAAGCTCTACACCAAAAACCCTAACACCCTTAACAGCCTTAATGTAGTCAAGAACCCTCTTATCAAATGACAAAAAGCTTACCACACTCTTCCTAAGCTCATCGAGAAACATGTCGTAGGTCATGTACTGAAAAGACTCAAACTTCCTAACATCAATATAAATGCGAGGCACTCCATGTGTAGCAGCCTTTATAAGCGATGTCTTGCCCACTCTCCTAAATCCAACAACAACTGTAATAGCGTAGCTATTTACAGCTCTCCTCAGAGCCCCGAACTCCTCCTCCCTATCGAAAAGCTCTTCAGGCTTTTCAACAGGTCTGTCAAAGAAGGGCATAGCTACACACCTCTGTAGCTACTACAGACCTCTGTAGCCTTGGACAACTAATAAGCTTTACAAAAAGACATGTTTTAACACCCTTCAATAAGGCACAGGTATAGAAATAGATTTTAACACGCTTGCAAAAAAGTTGCTACATTTTTTACCCGTACCCAATCATGCACATATATTCAGTGGTGCGCAGTGCGTGCGTGGAGAGATGTTGTTGATGGTGTTGAGGTAGAGGTTATGGAGTTTGATGATACTGTTGAAAGTGTTGAAAAGGCTTCTAGGTTGAGTGGCTATCCAGCATCGTTAATTGTAAAGACCTTGCTTCTAAGAGTTGGCAATGGATATTTAATTGCTGTTGTTAGAGGTGATAGGAGAGTTGATTGGAGTAAGGCTGAGAAAATTTTTGAAAAGAAAGTGGCTTTGGCAAAGCCTGACGAGGTTAAGGCACTACTCGGTGTAGAGATCGGGGCTGTAACACCTATTTCACCTAAAGTCAAAAGCTTTAGAGTTGTCTTAGACCATGCAATACTAAATCAAGAGTTTATTGTCTGTGGAGGAGGAGCATTGAACAGGCTATTCAAGGTTAAAGTCAAGGACCTTGTAAACTACCTCAACCCAACACTAATTGACATATTTAAGTAGAGTCTATGCTATACACTAAATTGTTTTTAGTATAGTGTTGAAGAATTCTTAAAAGACAGTCATAGCAAACTTAACAGCTGAATGCCTCGCCCTCCATGAGTGGGGAGGGTGTAGAATATTGCTAGAAACCTAAGAAATTAATAGCTCTTTGTATGCGAAATACCGCTAAACAAGGTCTTTACAAAGTCTCTGCATTGACTGTTATAGGCTATATTCATGTATTGCTATGTATTTTGATAGCTTCTCTACAGCTTTTTCAAGTTCTACCCTCTTGGGCGAGTCATAGGATAGGGGTTTTGCTGCTTTTAGCCCTGCTGCTATAGATGCGTAAAGCAGTGCTTTTTCAAGACTTCTATTCTCAAGGTATATTACTGAGAAAACTCCCGTAAAAACATCGCCACAACCTGATGTTGAGACAATTTTCATGCCCAGCTCCTCTAGGGGAAGAGAACTTACAGCAATAGCCCTTTTCTTCTGGTATACATATGCTACTGCACCCTCAATACCCTTTTTAACTATTGTTATGCAACGCTCATCAACACTGGTAAAGCTTGTGTGTTGATTAAACTCGCGCTTATTTGGTAATATAAAGCACTCTCCACGAACCTCTTTACCCAGTTCAAATGGGTTCCAGAGAGTGCCTGGATCCATAAAAATGACTTGAGCATCTGTTGCTTGGGCAACTATACTCTTTGCTACACTAAGGGAGGCGTTAGCTACCACAATACCACTAGCTTCACCAATATCCTTAGGTATGTGCTCTGGTGCAAGTAAATTATTGGCACCTGGGAGAGTCACTATTGTTGACTCTCCAGAAGAGTCGATAAGTATGAATGCCCTTCCCGTAGCTTCTCTAAACACCTTTACATACCTCGTATTTACACCTTCACCCCTGAGAAAGGCTATGGCCTTCTCCGCCAAGTCCTCACCTACAGCCGCAAGTAGATAGACCTCCCCAGCCCCAGCTCTAGTAGCAGCAACAGCTATATTTGCACCAGTGCCTCCAAAACCCTCTGCAACCACACTTCCAACATACTTTCTGCCCCTTTCAAGAGGTGCACCAATTTGAATCACTGTATCGTAGTTTAGCCTGCCAGTCACGTAGAGCTTCAAATAAAGTCACCTAGAGTATGTGCCAAAGATATAGCCGTAGGCAATCACATGTCCCTCAGCCATTGCCAGCACGCTGCGGGGATCTAGACCAGGACTCCAGCTACTACTATCAATATCTAGTGCCAAGGCGAGAAAGACATATCTATGCGGCATATCCCCAATAGGGGGGCAGGGACCCCCATAGCCTATAAACCCATAGTCATTCCTCCCCTGCAAAATGTTAAATGCGGAAGCCCCTTCAACAAGCTCTACCCTAGCCCCCTTAAGCCCATACACAACCCAGTGATAAAACACTCCTCTAGGAGCGTCGGGATCGTAAACCACAAGTACAACACTTTTTGCTGAAGAGGGTATGTTCTCTATAGCAATGTGTGGTGATATGTTTTCACCTCCACACGCACTATACACATGCTTTACAGCAATTCTTGAGCCATTGGAAAATGAAGAGCTGTAGACGTGAAGACTCTTAGAAGCTCCTGCTACAACTTTCTCCACATCTTGTGGAAGTAGCGAAGCCTTAGGCTGCTTTTGCATTAAGACAATAGCTATGAAAGCACAGACTATTATCAATGCAATGATGAGGAGAAGCAAAGGCTTTTTCCTCATAAGATCACAAAGATATTAACAGCAAACAGAACTTAAAAAAACTATGCAACATTTTATGCATAAATAAGAAGACGTATTGAATATGTGAAAGGAGGTGCTTATCACAATGCCTATACTTGCTGAGCTAAGAGTTGTGCCTGTAGGAACAGGTTCAACTAGTTTAAGTAGCTATATAGCAAAAGTTGTTGAAGTGTTGAAGAAGCATAGAGTAAAGCACTATGTAAACCCTATGGGTACCTGCATAGAGGTGCAGAGTTTTGAAGAACTTGCACTATTGCTAAATGAAGTCGTTGTTATGCTGAGGAGTTTTAATGTTAATAGAATTGTAATTGACATTGCACTGGACATAAGGTTTGATAAAGAGCCCTCTTTAGAAGGTAAGGTTAGAAGTGTTGAAGAGAAGCTGGGAATGCAGTGAGGAGATAATTACATGTGCTAATAGTGTGCTGTTATGCTACTGGAAATGTTTTTTGACTTGTCTAAACTCATCAACGTTTTTAAGGTAACACATTTTCAGTGATTAGCGTGTGTTAATTAAGTGAAGGCTGGCTCAAGGAAAGTTGCTGGGTATCTAGAGGGCTGGGTGTCTGTAGCTGTAAATACTGCTCTCTTCATAGTTAAGTTCATCTTCGGCACTCTCTTTAACTCTATAGCTGTTGTTGCAGACTCTATACACACTCTTTTAGACTCCTTAACATCAATTGTAGTTGTACTGGGGTTTTGGGTAAGCTATAGACCTGCTGATAAAGAGCACCCCTTTGGCCATGGGAGGGCAGAGCTCATAGCAACTATAGTGATAGCCTCAATGCTTGTAATTGTTGGCATAGATTTCATGCAGAGAAGCATTAGCAAGTTACTGTCTAGAGAAGGTCTCATATTTAGCTGGATTTTAGTAATAGTGCTGGCCATTTCAGCACTTGTTAAAGAAGCTTTGGCTCTGTGGGCCATAAACCTTGGCAAAAGGTATAGCGCTAGTTCACTAATAGCAGATGCATGGCACCACAGAAGCGATGCTATTGCCTCAGCACTCTTAGCTATAGCAATACTACTTGGCAGATCCCTCTGGTGGCTAGATGGAGTGCTTGGAGCAGTAGTCTCTGTTTTAATCCTAGCAGTAGGGGTGAAACTCATATCTAACGCCTCTTCAGAGCTCCTTGGCAAAGCACCTTCGCCAAAGGATGTTGAAAAGCTAAGAAGTGTTGTAATTGGCGTAGACCCAGCGATAAGAGACATACATCACATTCACATGCATAAGTATGGCGAGCACGTGGAGGTTACACTTCACATTAGAGTAAATGGTGAAATGCCTGTTCAAAAAGCACATGAAATAGCGTCTAGAGTTGAAGAGAGGATTAGAGAGGCTTTTGGGTGGGAAGCTACAGTACATGTAGAGCCTGAGGGTGAGGGTAAGAAGCAGTAAGTGAAGTGCTTTAGTGTACTAATTAAAAGCTAGAGAAGTGTATACTAAACCTTGGGCGTCGCTATGCTAAAGCAATGTGTAAGTGGGTGCTTTACAGAAGCTATTGATTTTAGAAAAACTCTCAGTGTTTACAATCTCTGCTACTGGTTCAATGGCTTACAGGCATACGTATTCTTAAATAGCAATGCTATTGCAGTAGTTGATACAAGTGGCTGCTTTAAGATATATGCAGAAGACTGTGAAAAGGACCACGTGAGGAGGCTGAGGTGGGTTTTGGGTGCAGACGAGAATTTAGAGGAGTTCTTTGAAATAGCGCGTAGAGATATGCTTTTAAAGGACTTCGCAAAGGAGTTTAGAGGCTGGAGACCAAGAGCTTCAGACTTGTGGTGGGCACTACTCATTGCACACTGTCAAAGGGCTGCCTCATTTAAGCAGGGCTGGGGGCTCTTACATAGAATTGTTCGCAGCTATGGAAAGGAAGCTGTTGTTGAGGAGAGGAGAATTCTGAGGCCCCCCAGCCCAGAGGAGGTACTGCAAGAGCCGTCAAAGCTTATTGAAAGCGGTGTAGGCTTTAGGGCTGAGGGAATACTAAAAACTGCAGAGTCTATTGCAAGCAAGTCCCTGGACTTTGAGAAGCTGAAGGCCTTGCATGAGAGTGATATAGAGAAGCACTTGCTACAGCTACCACAAGTTGGAAGTTATGTAGCTAGACTAGCCCTAGTACTAGCATTTAGGAGGTACAGCCTTCCACCTGTGGACAAGTGGGTCACAGCCATTGTCTCAAGAGCTTACGGCGTTGAGCAGAGGGAGAGGGCTGTTGAGGCGTTTTTGAAGTCTAAATGGGGTAGGTGGGCAGGGTTAGCAGTTTATGCAATGACAATAGCTCTCGATGCTCAACCGCTTTCACAAGCATTAAAAAGAATTGAGCAAGGACTAACAACGCCCAGAAGAGATGTTGAGCCATCACCGCTCAACATGGCGGCTTTTTGCAAAGAATAGTGATCAGCACGTGCAATTAACATCACTACTCAGTGCTTAGGCCCATCATCACCACGCCTTAGTCTCCTCAAGAAGCTTTTCAACATCTATGCCCTCTCTATAGAGTATAGATCTCGCAGCTATAATACCTGTTGCCGCTGCTACATTCATTCCTCTTGATAAACCTGCGCCATCTCCAGCTACAAACACGTTTTTAACAGTAGTTTCTAGCTCTCTTGACACTCTAGCCTTAATACTGTAAAACTTTATCTCAGGTGCATAAAGCAGAGTCTGTGGTGATGCAACACCAGGCATTATTACGTCTAGCCTCTTCAAGGCCTCTATAATGTTAACCACAACACGGTAGGGATAAGCCATAGCTATGTCTCCTGGGGTAACAGTTTTTAGTGTTGGATCCACAACACTTCTTTCAATTCTAGCCCACGTGCTCCTCCGCCCTGCCTCCAAATCTCCAAACCTCTGCACAATAGGCCTACCCCCACCAAGCTTTGTCGCTAAGCGTGCAATGCTTTTTCCATAAGCTATGGTATCCTCAAAGGGGTCTGTAAGCCTCACGGTGATGAGCAATGCAAAGTTGGTGTTCTTAGTCTTTATAGTTGTAAAACTCTCACCATTTACTCCAACAGAGTCATCGGGGTACCTCTCCTCAACCACAAGGCCATTTGGATTTGTGCAAAAAGTTCTCGCCTTATCATCATAACTCTTTGTGTACATTATTATCTTTGGGTCTCTAACAAGCTTTGTTATGGGCTCCGTTACGTAAGCAGGAACCTCTACCCTAACCCCTATATCGAGGGGCCCTGGCTCCACATCTATACCTCTCTTCTTAGCTAACTGAGAAAACCACTCAGCACCAACTCTGCCAGGAGCTATTATCACATACTTGCCCACAAGCTTTAACTTTGGTGTTTCAACTCTTATTAAACCGCCTTCATGTGTAATATCAATAGCGTCTGTATGGTCATATATATCCACACCCCTCTCCCTCAGGTAGCTCACGAGGTTTGCTATCACCTTAGGCATGTTTTCAGAGCCTATTAGCCTCTGGGGAGTTGGAACAAACTTTGCACCAGCCTTAGCTGCAAGTCTTTCAAGTTCTGATGCCTGTTCAGAATCTATGGAGTAAATGTTATTTGGTGCACCAAACTTTACAAGAATACTATCAACATAGTGCACTAGCTTCTCAGCCTCTTCCCAACTACCGAGAAGCTTATCCAGGTCTCCTCCAACATCGGGCCTCAGATTCATTGTACCACTGCTAAATGTTATTGCTCCTCCAATACCCGCCATAACATTGCATGGCTTACACAAAGCGCATTCCCTATCCCTAGCAAGCCTCTTCAAGTTTAGCATTGGGCAAGATCTAAAAGGGTTTCCACTCCCCATTTCAACAATAGCTACTCTAAGCTTGTTCATGCCGTATGTTGCAATTTCATAGGATGCGAAAAGCCCTGCCACTCCACCCCCTATAACAACAACATCGTAAAGCTTTTCCAAGGATCACCACCAGAGCCCCAGCTCCTTCCTCCTATCAACAGTACATAAAACATCTTCACCAGTACTAACAATGGTTATCGGAACCTTTAGCTCTCTCTCCAAATTCTCTAGCCAGCTTCTAGCCTCCCTAGACAGCTTGCTCCACTCATTAACACACTTATCTTGAGGAAATAGCGAATCTAGTCTAGTTATAGCTATTTGAGTAGCTGAGTTCAGCATAATAGCTCTTCTTGCGAGTGCAAAGTTAAAGAATGCTACCCTTCTTCTTCTACCAGTAACTGTGGCCACCTCAGCTAAACCTAGCTTCTCTGCTTCCTCAGGAGAAAGCTCCCCCTCTAGGGGTCCTCCCCCAACTCTTGTAACATAAGACTTAAAGACTATTACAACGTGGTCAACTCTCTTAGGGCCTACCCCAACTTCTGATGCAAAAGCAGCTGCAGTTGTATCCCTACTAGTAACATATGGATAAGTCCCATGGTACAAGCTTAAGAAGGTCCCCTGAACACCCTCTATGTACACAAGCTCACCTCTATCAAGAGCCTCGCCAACTTCTAGAGCTACATCAGCTAGGTACGGCCTTAAAACATCAAAATCCTTTGCCAGCCTAAGCCTTCGTAACACCCTGTCAGCCATAGCAAACCCCACACCCTGCAACGTAGAGCCCACATCCTTAACTAAAAAAGCATCGCTTTTCTCAGCTTCAACATGCTTCTCCTCAATTACACCAGCATTTCTATCTACACGTATCCTATTCTTAACACCTGTTTCCTCAACCTCCTTAAAGAACACATCGAGTCTTAAAAGAGCTCCTGCAGCTATCATAAGCCTTGTGGTGTTGTTAACGAAAAATGAGGGCACCAGCCTAAGCCTCCACACCCTACCACCAAAACTCACCGTATGTCCAGCGTTTATAGAGCCGCAGCGAACAGCAATTGAGGGCTTATCAGCTACTGCCAGATATGACCCTATCTTACCCTTACCCTCATCTCCAAAAAACCCGCCGACAATAATAGCTAGGGGCATACATTACCACCTTCAGAAAACACTGCTACTACCTGTAGTATTGCCTTTATATCGTGTACTGCACTAGGATGCGGCCATGTAGTCAACGAATTCCTTTGCTTAGCTCTAACACTGCACACATATATAAATGTTATATTTAAATACCTAAAGAAAATAACATTCAGAGCTCTTTAAAACATGTTTCAGGCAAGCCCGCATATCATCACTAATCAGATACGACCGCACTCATCATATTATCTGAATGGGTATCTCCACAACTCCGTTTTTGAATAGCCACGCCTTTGCATTACCACTTCTAGAGTCCACTATAACCCATGGCACGCTCCAGAGCTTCATACCTTTAATGTCTAGAGCACTTGGTTGTGGCGGTGCTGGGTGACTATGCATAAGTGCTACTATGTTTAGTTTTTTGCTTTCAGCATACTTAAATGCTTTATATATACATAGCGGATCAGCAATAAACTCTACCCTAGGGTTTTGTGAGATATTTTTACACTCTACAACTTCAAGAACATTTACAGCGCCCCCCTCTGTAGTTCCTATACCTAAAAACACCTTCTCTATTTCAGCATGTGTGCACTCCTTCATTAAATACTCAAAGAGCTCCTTACTTATAACCACAGCTGTGATCATAGGGTCTTGACCTCAGCTAAAATTCTTCTAACCTTGATTCTTACATCAGAGCCCATAGGCTTTCCTAAAACTCTTGCTGTAAGCTTGCAGAAAGCACATATATTACTAATTGTTGGCATTTCACAACACCCACATTTATTAATACTTTCCTCAGCTTCTTCCCTATAGAACTCTATGTTTTTAGCAACAGCTCTTGCAAATGCCACCTTAAACCCCGGTCTCTTTGCTTCAACAGTGTTTAGAAAACTCCTAATCTCCTCCTCCAAGCTCTCCCCACGTACTGCATAAGGGCACACCTCTTCAACAACAGGAAGGCCTTGAATATGTGCATAGAGTGCAGCTTCGCTTTCTGAAATCTCGTATAGAGGCCTAATTCTTCCAACAAAGACTTCTTCAGTTTCTGTTTTTGGCCCTAACTTGCTTATCCCCCCGAGGTTTTGCAGTACAAAGTTTTTGACAATATATGGCAGCAGGTCATCGAGGTGATGCCCTAGAGCCACAGCCTGTACTCCAAGTTCTAAAGCAGCAGTATTTATTAAGTACCTCTTCACTAAGCCACATACACTACATGCAGGCCTCTTGCTTTTAGCAACTAGCTCAGGTAGTTCAACACTAAGCAGCTCCCTTAGGCTTAGCAGTACTAGAGGTACTTCAAGAGCTTTGCAAAGCTTTTCAGCAGCTTCCTTAGCCTTTTCAGAGTACTTCCCTATCCCAAGATCTATATGCAGAGCTGTAACTTCAAAGCCCAGCTCTTTTGAAAGAGTTGAGAGAGTGTGAAGTAGAGTTGCACTATCTTTACCGCCAGAGACTGCTACTAAAACCCTCCAGCCCCTATCTACAAGCCCATACCTATCAATCGTTTTTAAAACCCTCCTCTGAACAAACTCAGTGAAATGCTTTTTGCAGAGTCTAAGCTTAGCATAGCGGACAACGGTAATGGCGGGCTCTCTGCAAAAAGAGCATTTCAAAACCTTTCCACTATCCATATTAGGTAGTCAAGTGTTATACTGTTGACCAGCTTATAAATATCTTAGAAATAAACTCCCTAGCCCTAGATGTGTAGAGCTGAACAGCGTTTATAGCATCGTTAAAGTTAATAGCAGGGCATTCCTCGCTACAAACCCGGTGAAGAAATGAGTTTCTCATGCATCTAAGGGCTCTGAAAACCCTCTTCAACTCCCTGTACTCATCATCACTTAAAACACCCTCTCTCCTGAGTATAGCCAGAGCCCTACCAACCCTCCTCTTAGACGACATCTTACAGAGAAGCCTTCTCAGCTTTCTCTCCCCAGAAGTCTCTATAACCTCAGCAGAAACCTTCTCTACAAATGTGTAAAGGAAAACAGCTTTCAAAGGCTCTTCAAACTCTTGCGAAAGGGCAATACTAAGCAAGGTGTCAAGCTCTTTATGAGAACTATTGGCAAGGTTCAGAAGAGTCACCAGAGCTAAGCTGTGCTACTAAGCAAGATTTAAGGTCATAGCAAATATTTTAAGAACTGAGGTAAAACAATGCCTAGCAGTTTGATTAGCCACTAGCTCTTTTAATCTTTGCTAGTGTTTTAGCTACTAGCTCTTGTGTTACAGGTTTTATATCCGGCATCAGTATTCCTGCTCTCTTATGCTGAGAAGAAGAGTAGAGTTGTAGAACTCTCTTGACAATCTCTTCACTAACACCAGTTACAACAGAAATTTGGTTAACAGGCAACCCGAGGTCTAGAAAAGCAAAGAGCACTAGGTCTATGTCTTCATACCTCATGCCAAGCTCCTTTTCAGCTAAATGGTTTTGCCAAAGCCTTGGAGCACTAGGCTTTTGAGTAATCTTCTTTGGAACTCCTAGGTACTCTGCAAACCTCCTTACTTGAGTTTTGAACAGCACTGTTAGGGGTGCAATATCAACAGCACCATCTCCATACTTCGTGAAGTAGCCTATCAAATACTCACTTCTATCACTTGACCCGAGAACCAACATATCTAGAGCATTTGCATAGTAATACAGTATGCACATTCTAACCCTGGCGCGCAGATTACCAACTGCAAGCCTATCCTCACGCTTGCTAGCTAAAGGAATGCTTTCAGTAAATGAGTGCACAATATTCGAAATCTCTACAACGTCATACCTGCTTCCAAAACTCTTCACCAAGTCAATAGCATCACTAACATCTTCAGCTGGGGTAACCTCCTTATCAGGCATTACTAGGGCTAACACCTTATCAGCACCAACACTTCTCACAGCTAGTGCATAAGCTGTAGCAGAATCCACGCCACCACTCACACCAATAACAAAACCAGCCTTGCCAGAGGCCCTTAAAGCACTTCTCAAAAAGTTTGCTAAGTAGCGTTCAACAGAGGCGTAGTCAAGACTCAAGAGCTCTTCTAACGTAATTCTCGAGCTCATATACATACCGCCTGCGAAATTCAAGACTCTATTTCTATAAAAATCTTTTTCCTAGATTCGTCAACACCCTTCAATGAGGATATGAAGCCCTCTATAGTAGATCTCAAAATTCTTTTCACAAAGGGGTTCAGCGGGATGTTCTTACCATTTACAACAAGCCTCACACCTGAGGTAACAGGACACCAGCTCGTCTTGCCCATTGCAAACGCCCTTGCAAAAGCCCTACAGGTTTCATAACCACAGTACCCACAGTTAGCCTTAGGGGTTTGACTCTCTATAAACTCCAAAGCTTTTCTCTCAATGAGATCCACAAGCTTTTCAACATCGCTAAACGAGAAGAGTGGTGCAACCTGCTTACACTCTTCAAAAGACTCCCCAGATTTTTCCTTGACTATAGCCCCTATGGCGCTTCCCACGCTTTTGCACAACTCCTCTGCTTCCTTCACGGACTCAGCCACTATTACAGTATCACCTATGTTTGAACTCTTAAACCCTTCAACAATAACAATGGGGGTATTTACATAGCTCAAAATGTGCTTTAAATCATTTACCCACTTAGACATGTATATAGCTCCGCCGCTTTCTGACGATAAGACCACAATATCTGCACCTGAATCTCTATATATAGAGCTGTCCTTGTCAGCAACATCTATGCCTCCATGAGCGTGCTTCACCACGCCAACTACATACCCTTTAAGCTTCAGCTTTGCAACTGCTTGAGAAGCTATAGAAGTCTTGCCTCTCCCTCTGCCTGCAGAAACGAACTTCACGACATAAGGCTCCATAATAATCTTCCCAACGGGGCTACACCTTATTTTTAGTTGCAAAGCATAATAAGCTGTGGTGAAGCGTAGAGTGTTAAGTGATTTCAGCTTAGTTTATGCAATAGCTACTGCAAGTCTCATACCACTAACACTGCTAATAGCTATGCAGCTTAGGCATAGAAGAGCTGAATTAGCGTTATTAGCAGGCATAGGCGCATTCGCATCGCTAGTAGCATTCACACTCATTTTCACTGCCCCGTGGATTTGTATAGAGGGAGAGAGCTATACGTTGTGGAGCTCGTGGAAAGTCCTTAAAGTAGCAGGTAATGTGATTGCAAGAATAGTGGCATTAGCATCACTACTCTCAGTTCTTGGAGCTACTCTATGGCTTGCTGAAGTAGATGGCGGTAGAGGAGTTCTTGTAACATCTTCATTCATAGGACTAGCTTCAGTGTTCATCTTCATAGTTCTTGCAGCTTGCATAACTATGCCTAGCATCACAACTTTAAAGTCTGTAGGTATTGGTGCATGGGCTTCTCTAGCACTATTTGCAATTATTCCCACGACCACTCTGGCTAGGAGAAGGAGAAAGCAAGGTACTGTGCTGAGTATAAGTGAAGGCAGTTTACTGCTGAAATATATTGAGAAAAGGGTTTACAATGATTTTGAGGAGGTTTTAAAGATTTTAGAAGAGGCAAAAAGAGCTATTTCTAAACACTAAAATATCTTGCACTACCCCACACCTTTGCTAATGTTCTCCAGCTCGTCATAAAGCATGAAGAGGAGTATTATTAGCAACACCCAGTTTCTTATGAATGCTACCCACTGCACAGGAGAGTCCAGAGTCCATGGAGAGTTTTTTACAGGTATGTTAATGTATTTAGCTATAAGAGCTCTTATTTCGGGGTCCTTAAAGAACATCACCATGATCAAAGCATTTGCAGCATCTGCTATAATGTAGCTTGTGAGCATGTTTCGTGGAAGAGCTAAAAGTGCTAGCGGAGCTAACATAATAATCATTTGTGGTGAAAATACGTAGTTAAACACAATGCCTGTAGAAAGAGTTAGAAAGGCCACTACATACAGCTTCTTACTGCTACTCACATCTATTGTAAGTATTGCTAGCATAAATATTGTTGCCAGTGAGAAGAAGAGTATTCTGTGTAAAGGACTCCAAACATCTTGTATAAGTGGTAAGTACAAGCAGTTTTCACAATACCATGTCAAGTGGTGGTTTAGAAAATCAGCAAAACCCTTTCTGTACAGTGCCATTGGAATGCCATAGGGAATAGAAATGGATATAAAGAGCCCTGTGCTATACTGCCAAAGCTTAGCCCAAAACACTTGCTCTTTGAATGCCTTTTGAAGAAGGTCGTAAAGTAGGGCAAGTGCTATGAATATTGGCAGCACCTTTGTGGCTACTGCAAGCCCTAGAAGCACTCCAGCTAACCCATGCCTATTTCTTATAAAGCTGTAGAGCGCCATTACAATAAATGCTGCTGTAATAATGTCCCAGTTGTACGTAATGTAAAGTACTGTGGAGGGGAGTATGAAGAGGAGTGAAAGCCTTATAGCCATGTTTTCTAATTGCAAAAGCTTGTACAAGCAGATAGCGGTAATGACGCTAAATACTAGTAGCACTATGATTTGAATTGCAAAGTGTATTGGCATGACATAGTTTTCAACAATGCTTCTGTACTCAAACGGGTTTTCAGGAGCTTTTATAAAGCGATATGTATAGAAATATGCTATACATGTCGAGAAATACCATGTAGCTGCTATAACAGGGGGGTACTCAAACTTGTAATCACGATAAGGCACAGGGCATTGCGTAATAGAGTAAAGCCTGCCATAAATAAGACTTGCAATTACCTGTGAATTGTACCAGTAATCAGCAATCTTCCTGTAGTCTAAAACACCATACTCTGAAACGACATCGAGAAACCTTGGTATGAATAGCCCATGTACAATATCTGTGTAGATAAGCCCAGGATTATCTAAGAGAGGGGGTCTACTGGGAGGGTAGGGCACATGGATATATGTGGATAAGCTAAAGGAAACTATGAAGAGTAGTAGTACAAGAACCTTATAATATCTAGCAATAAAAATTCTCCATTGGATAATAAAATGCTTCATCACCTCAAAAACACTAGCACTACTCATATCATTTTACCTTTATATTCTACAATTTTCACATTTTAAAGTATATTCTTTCCCTACAACCAGTACTATATGGCCTAATACAGCTGTAGTCTCGCACAAATACCAGGTTTGGATTTAAGCACCTCAATACAAACCTACACACAGTCTCAGATACTAATCTACACGAGTACCTCGTATCCACTCTTAAAAGCAGAGAGAGCTTAAGTATTGGACAGGGATTTACACAAACTGTAACAAGCTCTTTTTCAGACACTTTCTCAACTATAACATGTTCTCTACGCAACCTTAGGAAGTCATAGTAAAACACCTTCAACACATTACTAACATCTTTAACACTACTTCTCTTAGCTATACACCAGAAAACGCCATAGATGTAAAATATTGCCAAAGCAGTAAATAAAACAAGTTTTGAAAGCAAACCCGGCTTTGAATTAAGAGACCAAGACTTGCCAGCTACACTCACGCTCACACCCAGCTATAACAAATAATGGAGCTATCCTCAGTATAGCACTCCCAAGCTTTAAGCTTATCAGATGCCATAACATTAAAGAGAACGTGGCATAGCCTTAGCAAATGTGCAACACTATAATAGTTATGAACGTGTATCACAGCAAGATATCAAATAGCTTAACACTAAAGATGGAGTTCAGCATAAACGCTTACAACTGAAAGCCTCGCTCTTTAGGGCGGGGATGGATAAAAAGCTTATAAGGTGTGTATTCTATAGTGTGTTCTGGGGAGTGTCTTGGGGGCGAATCTCTAGAGTGGATGAGACTTAGAAGTACTAGGCATGCTAGGTACTGGTGTGCTTATCACTTTGTTTGGGTCCCAAAGTATCGTAGGGATGTTCTCGTGGGAGAGGTTGCTGAGTACACTAGAGAGATCTTGAGTGAAATACTTAGAGAGCTGGGGTGTGAGTCATTGGCGTTGGAGGTTTTGCCTGATTATGTCCATGTTTTTGCTCTATGCCCTCCAAGGCACTCCCCAGCCTACGTTGTGAACTATCTTAAGGGTAAGAGTGCTAGGAAAATACTGCAGAGGTTCCCAGAGCTGAGGACTAGAGCTGTCCGCGGGAAGTTATGGAGTAGAAGTTATTTCGTGGCAACTGTTGGGAACGTGACAGCAGATATTGTTAAGAGGTATGTTGAGGAGCAGTGGGGGAAAGAGAGATGAAGAGGACAAGCATAGTAGAGCTTGTAGTCGATAAGAACTCTGAAGAGAGGTTGAGGTTACTATGCAATTTATCTTCCAAGCTCTGGAACGAGGTGAACTACGCTAGGAGGAGGATGTTCTTCGAGAAGAGGGGAGTAGACCTCAAAGCAACATACAAGGAGTTCTACGAGAAGTACAAGACACTCATAGGTTCTGCCACAGCACAGCAAATCCTAAACAAGAATGATGAGGCTTGGAAGAGCTTCTTCAAAATGCTAAAGCTTAAGAAAGAGGGTAAGCTACCGCCATTTATCATGAAAATCAATCCGCCAGGATATAAGAGGAAAAATAATAAAAGGTCTCTGTGGAGTGTTTTGAGGAAAGATCAGTATAAGATAGAAGATGATAAAATAATTCTCAAAGGACTGGGTGTTATTGGAAGGATAGAGCTGAGATATAAAGGCTTGATACATTTGAAGGGAGAACAGGGCAGACTGGAGATACATTATAACCCAGATAGAAAGAGATGGTATGCTCATATATCATTTGAGGTAAGTGAGAAGGTTGTCAGAGGAGTATGGACTAATGTTCCGAAGAAGCCGAGAGGAGATCTAGTGGCAGGTATTGATATTGGTATCAACAATTTGATGGCTGTATACGTCGAGAATGGTTTGGCAAAGCTTGTTAATGGCAGACCATTAAAAGCTATATCTCACTATTGGAGATCGAGAATCGCTGAATATCAGTCTATGTTGAATAAATATGGTTTGAAGACTTCTAGAAGGCTCAGGTCTATCTACTCTAAATGGAGGAGGCAGGTTAAGTCTTATATTGACTCAAGAGTTAGACATGCTGTTGAGTGGCTTTATGATATGGGGGTCTCTATTATAAAGATTGGCTACCCCAAATACATTGCCCAGGAGAATGGAAACTTTAACAATGTCCACATATGGACATATGGCTACTTGCTGAGAAGAATTTACGAGGTTGCAGAAGAATACGGGATAGTAATAGTCTACGTAAACGAGGCGTATACATCATCTAAGTGTCCAATTCATAAGGAGAAATGTGGTAAAAGAGTTAAACGTGGACTATTCAAATGTACAAGACTGAATAAAATATTTAATGCAGACTTAGTAGGAGCATTTAATATACTCATAACCCCGAGTCCCAAGAGGGATAGGGGTAACGGGCCGGAGACCCGGCCCGGGATTGAACCCTCAGGAAGAGGGGATGTAATCCCAAACCTCTCCACACTAACAGGAACCTTCGCCCTTTAGGGCGGAGAGGAGGTCAGTATAGGCTATGAAAATTCTATTAATATTTTTCAACTGTTTATAAACAATTTTAATGAGATTCAAAATGTGTTTGAATTGATTTGTAGTAAAGCTTATAAGCTCTTCTTATATTCATAGGTTCTGACTTTGAGCACGTTAATCACTGTAAAAGTAGAGTATAGATTGTTAAGGGAGTAGGTGTGGACAGAACTAAGGTTTTTGTTATTATTAAGAGGTTTATGCAAAGTAGAGTTCCTGGCTATTTTGAGGTTTTAGAAGCTCAATGTAGAAAAATGTTTGGTAAGGGCTGTGTAGATCTCTTACTTGATGAACCTGATAAGCTTAGAGCAGTTCTTATGAACAAGTATGGTGGTGACATAACATCGACTTACTTTGCAGTAAAACACCTATTTCTAAGACCATTACTAATGGAAGTAAATAAGCTGGATGTAGAAGAAGAATTAGCAACATGCTTACTAAATAATCCACAAAAATTCAAAGAAAAACTGAAACAAGTGCTATAACATTTAAAGCTTTTCAATGTATGCTTTTAGCGCCTCTGCACATCTTCTTGTAAACTCATCAATTCCGCTAGCTGGAACCACTCCAGTAAGACCTTTAAACCTCTCGTACATATAGAACTTGACATCCATAACACCTCCTTTAAACGTTCTTACATACTTAACCACTACATCAGACAGCGAGGCTTCGGCATCACACGCCTGCTTATTTATACATGGGCCTGATCTAACAACTATTATCCCCTTAGACTTTAGGTACATAAGCTCGTTGAACAGCTCTTTTAACCACAGTGCATAGTTGTAGGTGGATCTAGGTATGTGCGTGCCCCAGAAGAAGACGGTGTCAGGCTTGTGCTGCTCTATGATTGTTAACTCGCGTGCAACTAGCTGTGTAAGGCTATGTGCATAGGGATTCAAAGCTGCGATGATAACATGATTATCTAAAAGCTTATTCACTTTTTCTTCACTTAATCCAAATTTAGCAAGTCTCCTCTTAACAGCTCTGCGAAGAACTGAAGCTGGGCGTGTATAGCTAATAACAAGAAGCTTTGCATTTTCTCGCATTCGCAAAGCAATTGCTATACTATGTATTAAAAAGTCTATGCCTAACTCAGGCTCTGGCGGATGGAAGAAATTCACTACATAACCTCTGCGCAATCTTAAAAACCATCCAGGTACATCATATATCAAAGTCTCTTCTTTTTCTGGCGGAATTTCTTCAAGTAGTGGTGGTACAAACACCCTAACACCTATGCCTTCTGCCATTGTAAAGTACGTTTCTGCTATGTGTATTGGTGATCCTCGTGCTTTCCTCACTTCTACAAGTCTTGTTAAAAACCCATCTTCAACTCTATGCTTAAGCAGTACTACTCCATCTGCAACAAACTCTACTGAGCCTAGCCCTAGCCTCTCCTCTCCGAAGGGAAGCTCTGCTATTAAAATCACTAGCCCGTTTACAAGGTTTTGTAGCTGGTAAAAGTAGTTGAGTAGCCACGCTCTCTTCGCAGCATCTCCCTTTATAGGCTCTAGGAGAGCTGTAATAGAGTCTATGACAATTATCTCATAGCCTTCAGCAACAAGCCTGCTAATCTCACTGACAACCATTTCAACATCTAGCGTCTGCGGAAGGTTAACAAAACTATAAAGACCTTTTCTCTCTAGAGCCTCAAGATCAAAGCCAAGCCTCTTCATGAATTTAAACAGCTTCTCCTTGTTTTCATAGAAAGTCATGTAAAGGCACTTCCTCCCCTGAAGAGCATTAGCATAGCAAATAGCAGTAGCAAAAGTGGTCTTACCAGCGCCAGGATGTCCGCCAATCAGGAGTGTGTAAGGAGCTGTAATCTCACCAAGTAGCTTATCTAAACCAGCTATACCAACTACAAACTTTTTCGCATCACTCATGAGTAGTGCACCCACACAGTCTGTATGTTTAAAAGTGTTAAAGTTTACACAATACTGGAGGGGAGCAAAGTTAAAGCAAAATATAAATTTTTTGCCTTTAAGCTAATATACATAACTACTCTCAGGTGTAGAAATGAAGCTTTGCGAAGAGCCTCTAATACAAAACACTGCTACCAAGAAGCCTGAAGGCTAGTTTAAAACAATTGCAATGAATAACACAATAAGCTATGGAAGTACAGGCAATTTGATAGCATATATTTAAAGAAATAATTGTAGGCCTTGTTTTAATTTAGCCTTAAAGAGTTTTAGAACCCGGAACCTACTAATTCAATTGTTGTTTGGAGCCGCCGGCGGGATTTGAACCCGCGACTTCCGGCTTACGAGGCCGGCGCTCTACCGAGCTGAGCTACGGCGGCTCTCACCTATTAGTTTCTGTGGTGTTTGGGATTAAAGTTTTTGTGTGTTTTGCTATGTTTTTGGCAGTTTTTTAAATGGTATTGGAGATTCCTTTATGTGGTATTTTTCTATGTAGCCGAATTCAAACTGCTTTAAACCTTTCTCAAGCTTTACGCCTATTGCTGTAAGTATTTGCTGTGTTGTAGTTGGCATTGTTGGGTGTAGGAGTAGTGTTGTTAGCCTTATGGATTCTAGTGCTGTGTAGAGGGTTTTTACTGGATTTTCCTTTGCCCACGGCTCTTCTCTGTTAAGGTAGGCGTTTGTCTCATGAGCTATGTCCATGGCTATCTTGACGGCTTCGCTTATCCTTATGTTGTTGTAGTATTCAATTGCTTTGGCAACAAGCTCTCTAACAACCTTTGCGTGATTTTCATCAATAGCTCTTTCAACAGTTCCACCGAGCTGTTTTAGTGCTAGGCTTGTAACCCTTCTCACGAGGTTTCCATAGTTATTCACAAGGTCTCCTACATATATAGAGTCGTATATGTCCCAAGAAACCTCAGAATCCTTTTCAAAATTAGCTATCCTGGCAATTATAAATCTTACAGAATCTGCAGTGCCATATCTAGCAATTGTGTCGTCTATTGATGTTACGTTACCTGCTGACTTACCCATTTTCTGTCCCCTGCTTGTTAGGAAGCCATGCACTACTAGCTTTCTTGGTGGTGAAAGCCCTAACATGGCTAGTAAGGAGAACCAAATGGCTGTGTGGAACCATAAAATATCCTTGCCTATGAACTGTATAGAGCCTTTCCACAGCCTCTCAAACCTATCCCTATCTACAGCAAACCCAGCTCCTGTGAGGTAGTTCAATAATGCGTCTATCCACACATACACTGTGAACCTCGTGTCAAAGGGAAGCTCTATGCCCCAACTCACCCTCTCCTTTAGCCTAGCTATGGAGAGGTCCTGAAGCCCCTCTAGCTCTATTTTAGAGGCAACCTCTTCAGCATACTGCTTCGGGTACACAACATCCCCTTCTCTAAGCACTTTAAGTACATAGTCTCTGTATTGCGAGAGCTTTAGGAAGTATGTTTCCTCCTCAACATATTCCAAAGGCCTTTGGTGAATAGGGCAGTAAGGCTTCTCATTAACAATTACGTACTCTTTTTCAGAGTAGTATCTCTCACAAGCAGCACAATACCACCCTCTGTAGACGCCGGGGTATACAAGACCCTTATTCCATAGCTCTACAATAACTCTCTTTACAAGTTCTTCATGATCAGGATCTGTAGTCCTTATGAACCTGTTGCACTCTATATCAAGCCTTCTCCAGTACTCCCTAAATACCTCAGCCATTTGGTCAACAAATGCCTTGGGGTTCAGCCCCCTCTTCTCAGCTTCTCTCTGAAGCTTTAACCCATGCTCATCTGTACCTGTTAGAAAGAACGTTTCGTAACCAAGTAAAGCAAACCACCTACTAACTATATCTGCTAAAATAGTTGTGTATGCATGCCCTAAGTGAGGCTTATCATTGGGATAGTATATTGGAGTTGTTACATAGATGCACCCCTGGCTCATACCAGCACCCGGCCTTGACCACCTTTAGCTAGGAATTGTAATTGCGAGTAGAGAGTAATAAGCACATGAGCTGGGCAAAGCATTATCACAAGAGTTCTTCTCTAAATGCATATCCTCATACGCTATACCCATATCGCCATAACTCTACTCTTTGAATTGTTTAGACATCCATAGGGGGTAAATTTAAAAAGTTTGCGAGTTACTTTAAGCCATTTGGTGATTCAGGCTTTGGCTAGGCTCTCTACAGATGCTGTGCATGGACATGACCACGCAGATGCCTACGGGTCGCACATACCGCCAATATATTTGAGCGTAATATACGAGTACATAGATTATGAGCAGGGTCTTGCGGTATTTACGGATAGGGGCAAGATGCTTAGGTATGGTAGAGAGGAGAACCCCACAACAAGAGCTTTAGAAAGAGTTGTTGCAAAGCTGGAAAACTCTGAAGATGCTTTAGCATTCAACAGTGGCATGGCAGCAATATCAACAGTACTCCTATGGTATTTGAAGCCCGGTAGCAAGATTGTAATCCCAATGGAAGTTTATAGCACAACTCTTCACGTACTCACAGTCCTTGCCCCCCGGCTTGGCATTAGGGTAGAGAAGGTGTGGCCTTCTGCAGAGGCAATTGCTGAAGCTGTTAACAGCGAAACCGCTATGGTGTTTCTCGAGGTAATGACAAATCCTACAAATAAAGTTATTGACTTGAGCTACTTAGCAAAGCACATAGATTTAGAGAAGGTCACACTTGTTGCTGATAACACATTTACAACTCCTGTACTGCTTAAGCCCATTAAGTATGGCGCTAAGCTTGTTGTGCATAGCGCTACAAAGTACCTTGGCGGGCATAATGACGTGGTTGGAGGAGTGGTAGCGGGGCGTAAAAGCATTATGGATGAGCTGTGGGAGTGGAGAAGAATGCTAGGAGGAATACTACAGCCATTTGAAGCATACCTAGTAATGCGGGGAGTTAAAACACTTGAAGTGAGATTTGAAAAGCAGAGCACTAGTGCTAAAGCTGTTGCTGAGTTTTTAGCAGAGCATCCAAGAGTTGAAGATGTTATGTACCCAGGGCTTTCAAAGAGCCCTTACCATGACGTGGCAAAGAAGCTTTTTGAAAAGCCCTTGTTTGGAGGGGTGCTGAGCTTCAGGATAAGGGGTAGCTATGAGGACACCCTGAGGTTTATGAAGAAGCTTAAGGTGATTAAGAGGTGCCCAAGCCTAGGCGGTACAGAATCTATGGCAGTGTTGCCGGTGAAGGCGGGTGCAATGTTTATAGAGCCTGAGCATAGGGTGAAGCTGGGAATAACGGAGAACCTGGTGAGGCTTGCAATTGGGCTAGAGGATGTAAATGATATAGTAGAAGACTTGGCACAGGCACTAAGTTGATAAGAAGAGGTTTGCTTCATCACCAGTACTTCAGCGGGTAGGGGCTCGCTAAAGAGCACTAAAACAATGTTTTGCTTAGAATCTAAAAAGCTTTTCATATATTTGCTAAAGCGTTTAATATACCAGGGTTTTCCCATTGAATGTCTTTACAATTATTTTTCCAGAGCCCTTTACAACTCTTCCAATAATGTGTGCTTTAAAGCCATGCTTTTTGCTAAGCTCAATAAACTCGTCAGCACTATTTGTAGTAACAACAAGCCCTATGCCCATGTTAAACACCTTGTACATTTCTTCTATAGGTACGTTTCCAAGCTCCATAACTAGCTTAAAAATCTCTGGAGGTTCTGGAGGCTCTAAAACAATGTCTGCATCATTGGGTAGCACTCTGCGGATTTTTGTATAGGCGCCTCCTGTTATGTGAGCAGCAGATTTTACTATGTTTTTCTCTATTGCTTCCAAAACGAGGTTGGAGTATATTGCTGTTGGCTTGGCAAGTTCGTGAGCAAGGTTAGTGCTTTTTACAGTGGCAGTGTACTCTATTCCTCTGCTTTCAAGTATTTTTCTTACAAGGCTATACCCATTTGCATGCAGACCCCAGCTCTCTACACCTACTACAGTATCACTTTCGCTAGCCCTATTTGCAAAACTGTGAAGCTTCACTGCAAGTACTGTGCACACCACATCTACACCTAGTGCTAGGTCTGGTAAAATTGCTGTTTCTCCACCAAGTACCGCAACCCTACTGTACCTAGCAGCATCCACAATTCCCTCCACGACACTCTTAAACACTTCTTCATCAGGCTTCGGCATTGCTATGTAATCTACTAGAGCAATTGGCTTAGCACCACTACAGGCAACGTCATTAACATTCATAGCTACGCAATCCCATCCAGCAACTCTAAGCTTGCCCAGCCTCTGTAAGACTAGTGTTTTCGTTCCTACACCATCGACGTGCAGGGCTAGCTCCACATCACCATAGCTTATGGTAGCACTGTATTCTCCAAGCCCCTTGACTTTGTAGCCCAGCTCTTTGCTAAGCTTCTCTACAAGCTTTAGCACATAGCTGTGCATAGACCTGTGTCTCTGAAGATCTACTCCAGCCTTACTATAGGTCCACACAGAAGAATCACTCAATTACAATGTGTGAAGCAGCTCTCCTCACTTTTTCCAAAGCCTCTTCAACAGTACTGCCCCTTGCCAGCACAACAGCCATTCTTCTCTCTCTATACGTAAATGGCTTTCCAAACACCCTTATATCAACACCTCCTATCTTCAAAGCCTCATACACGCCTCTTATCTTCGGGGCCCACACACCATCCTTATCAGTATATATAGCTATAGAAGCAGCTGGTGTGAGTATCCTCGGCTTTGGCACTGGAAGCCCTAGAATAGCTCTTACATGTATAGCAAATTCACTAAGCTCTTGGCTAGCCATGGTCACCATACCTGTGTCATGCGGTCTGGGCGCAACTTCGCTAAACAGTATCCTCCCATCTTTAGTGAGAAACACCTCTACCCCAAAGATTCCAAGGCCTCCAAGACCTTCAGCAGTTTTAATGCCTATTTCTCTAGCCTTTTCAAGTACTTCCCTAGGCCTTGTGGAGGGCTGCCACGACTCTATGTAGTGGTATTGCCCATATCGCCAGTGTTCTACAGGTTCACAAGTCTCTGTAACTATGTTGTTTGAGTCCCCAACATATCTATAAGAAAGCACTGTAAACTCTGTTTCAAGATTGACAAACTCCTCAACAATAACCCTTCTGCTCCTACCCCTTGCATGAGCAATTGCATAGCTGTAAGCCTCTTTCACAGCTGAAGCCCTCGGCTCCAAGACCTTTGCATGACCATGACCACTGCTACTCATCTCAGGCTTTATAAGGCATGGATAGCCCACTTTATCACATGCTTCAACAGCTTCATCAGGATCTTCAGCAAAGGCGTATTTTGTTGTTGGAAGCCCCAGCACCTCTGCTGCAAACTTTCTCAGCTCTACTCTATTCATAGCTATTCTAACAGCCTTTGCATTGGGCACTACAAAGTAGCCCCTGGCTTCAAGCTCCTCTAAAGCCTCATAAGATATGGCCTCAATCTCTGGCACAACTGCATCAGGGCTCTCCCTCTCAACCACAGCTTTAACAGCATTTGGATTAAGCATGTCTATCACATACCTCCTATGCGCAACATGCATTGCTGGCGCCCAGTCATACCTATCAACAACCACAACTTCTACACCAAGCCTCTGAGCCTCAATAGCAACCTCCTTACCTAGTTCACCACCACCAAGCAGCAGTATTTTTAGGGGCTTTCCAAACATTGGGGTTGTAAGGTAGTTTCTCTTAATGTGCACAGGCATGCATATCACCTTAAGAAACCTATGAGTGGGTTATCAGATATTCCCTCTCCCGGTATCCACACAAGCACCTTGCCTAGCAAACCTCTTCTCATTCTTGACCAATATATTGTTCTAGCTCTTTCAGCGGTTCTGAACCTGTCCATTAATAACTCTTTTGAACCTATGTCACCTCTATAAAACAGTGGCCAGCCGTCAAGAGACTTAACATATGTTACAGCTTTCTCAGCCTTTTCATAGGCCTCCTCATAGCTATTACCACTGCAAACAATTTCAAATATCCTAGAGCCCTTTGAGTACATAAGGCCATCACCTTGCAGCTCAACACTTGCATAAAGCACCTCGCAGCCCAGTTCCCTAACCCTAGATTCATCAATACACACTGGGTGTCCAGATGCAAGCTTCTTATCATCTGGATAGCCTGCGGGTGCAAGGGCCTTGACTATAGTAACTCTATTCTCATCTATATCCAGCTTTGCACTTGCAAGTTTTCTCCTTGCTGCTTTATCTAAAAGCTCTAGGAAATCGTTGGTAACTATGGGCACTAAGTTGGATATCTCTGGGTCTCCAAACCTACTGTAAAACTCTATTACTGTGGGTCCCCAGATGCCTGTAAGCATCATTTGACCTGCAAAAGCGCCTACATATGCTTCCCTCACTTCATTTTGTAATGCCTTTAGCACTTCTGAAACCACTTCAACGGTTTTAGCAAATTCCTCTCTAGTTATAAAGGGAAGCACCCATCCAGGGCCCTGTATGCTGCCCATGCCACCTGTCTCAGGCCCTATGTCAAATTCGTAGGCATGTGGATGGTCTTGCACTAGAGGCAAGGGTATTACTGCATTCCCGTCTGTTATAATCATGGAGGTGTACTCAACACCCTCAACTCTCTGTTCAACAAGAATCTTGTAATCGATATCCCTGTACCTCTCCATTTCGCTGAACAGCTTCTCAACATAAGTCTTCTTAACCTCAGCTCTATCCCTAGAGAGGTAAGCTTGAGTGTCTTTCAACACCTTGACACCCTTGCCCCCAGCTTGCCTAGCGGGTTTGATTACAACATCACCTGCAAACTCTATAAACCTCCTAGCCTCTTCAATACCTGTAAATGCTTTGAAGTATAGCCTCCCATATATTTTGTACTTCCACATCAGGCTTCTTGCAAATACTTTGCTTTTTTCAACCTCAGCACACTTAGAGCTTGCACCAAACACTATGTAGCCCCTTTCCCTCAGCTCATCTGTAACCCCGTGAAACTGCGGCTCTTCAGGTCCTATCACAATGAGGTCTGGTGAAATCTCTTCAGCTACCTTAGCGACTTCAGCAGGGCTTGTGGTGTGAACTACGAATCCTCTCCCACCCGTTTCTACAGCTTCTCTCTCAAGCCCAGGGTTCCTATAGTCCATAGCTATAAACAGCCTTGGCTCTAACAGGCTTCTCCTAATGAGCTTAGCAAGCGCATGCTCCCTACCACCAGATCCAACAAGTAATACCTTCATTTTCCACACCCAAAGAAAACTACTCCAAAACACCTTCCACAAAGCTTTAAGCCAAACCTAGACACAACTCCATTAACATCTTCCTTGGAGAGCCAGTGCAGCGAGTCTACCTCAAGGTAGTCTTTAGCAAGAGATTCAGAAAGATTTGCAGCTAGCAAGCTCTTCATGTCAAGCTTCATCACATTGAAGGGGCACTGCGCTACGAGTGGAGGAGAGGCTATGAACAAGTGGATCTCGGGCACCCCCACTCTAAACCGCAGAATTTGTGAAACAGTCTTAATTGTTGAGCCTGTCACCATGCTATCATCAATAAGCGCAATTCTCTTCCCCTCTAGCGCACTCCTAATGGGGTTCATCTTAAGGTGAATTGCAACAAGCTTTTCAAAGGGATCGCTGTAAAGCATAGACCTCTTCCTACCTCCTGTAGCCACAAACGCCATTTCAAAGGGCTTTTCAATAGCTTCTGCAAAGCCTATGGCGTAGGGAAGCGCTGTTTCGGGCACTCCAACAACTACATCAACTTCACTTTCTATGTGCTTAGCAAGCTCCTTACCAAGTAGCTTTCTAAACAAGTACACGCTTACACCATCAATGATAGCATCGTGTCGAGCTAAGTACAGAAATTCAAAAGTGCAAAGCCCAGAACGTTCACTATTTGCATTTACTGTGAATCTCTTTAGTAAGTGTCTTGCTATATACATACCCTCTCCGGGCGCTAAGAACCTCTTCACCTCGCCTCCCAGGATGTCTATAGCAACACTTTCTGAAGCTGCGATTGCCATGTCAAAGCCGTAGCTACCTAATACCAGAGGAGATAGACTTGAAGAGCTTCTCCAAACAATTACTTCACCCCTCTTAGTGAGCACAGCTAGCGACGGCATTGCATTACTGCTAGCTTTACTTACAGCTGACACAAAGGCTTCAACAATATCGCCATTGCCTGAAAGAGCCTTGGCCAGAGCTTGCAAAACCCCATCGCTACCACTCCAGGGGCGCTCACTAGCAACAGCAATAGATTTTGTATTGTCAGTCTCTACAGGGGTGTCATCAGAACCATTTCCTATTACAACAAGTGCTACATTCTTAAAAGCTTCTTTACTCACTTCATCAATGCTTTCGCCTTGGGTGCATACTACCTTCTCCCCTGGGACACACACTACACAACTTTGAGACCCCCTGTGCTGAAGAGATAGCAACCCATACCTTACTATATTTGCGAGACTCCACAGCTCATCAAATGCATATACAACTAGAAAGCTTCCCATGCATATTCACCTAATAAACATCTTCTCCAGCTCATCAACTGTAAGGCCTTTGAAAGGGTAGAGCCCTGAAAAACAGGCGTGGCACACAAGAGGAAGACCAACAGCTTTTAGCAATCCCTCAATGGTGTTATACCCTACGCTATCTGCTTCAATAGACTTAGCGATATCAATAATACTGGCAGCTCTCCATGCTAAGAGCTCAGCTCTCGACGCGATGTCTATGCCCATAAAGCAGGGGTACTTGAAGGGCGAACTCGCAACCCTTACGTGAACTTCCCTAGCCCCAAATGCCCTAAGCTTATTAACGAGGCTTTTCATTGTTGTGCCTCTAACTATAGAGTCGTCAACTAGAACAACTTTCTTCATATTGATGGAGCCTCTAACAAAACCATACTTAAGCTTTGAAATTGTGTCTCTAATTGTTGGAGGTGCTATGAAACCCCTGCCCACGTACTTGTTGACAACAATACCCTCTTCAAGCGGAATTCCAGAAACTCTGCTAAACCCTATTGCCGCAGCTCTACCACTGTCAGGCACTGGTATAACAACATCACCACTGACTGGGGTAACTCTCGCCAGCTCCTCACCCATCCTAACCCTAGTGACGTAGACGCTGACTCCATTAAATATGGAGTCAGGTCTGGAGAAGTAGACGTATTCAAATATGCAAGGTGATATGGGTGTTGATATGGAGGTTCTCGTAATCTCTAGCGAGTGCCCATCGTAAGACACAATCTCTCCAGGCAACACCTCTCTCCAATCAGTAGCCCCAAGCACATCAAGAGCTGCTGTCTCTGACGCAATGTATAGTCCATTGCCGTGTTTAGCTATTGCCAGAGGTCTAAAGCCGTAGGGATCTCTTGCTGCAATGAGCCGAGGCTCTGAAGTGAGTATAACTATGCTGTACCCCCCTATGACATAGCTAGGCAGCACCTTAAGCGCTTCAACAATGTCATTGCCAAGCTCCTTTGCAAGCCTAAGGAGGGTGTGGGTCAAGACTGTTGCATCCCCCCCAACCCCTCTCAAATTGAACTCTTTTGCAAGCTGTAAGTAATTTGCTATGGTTCCATTAAATGCCACGGCTATTGTATAACCGTTGCTACTGACTACTAAAGGCTGTGCTTGAGAGTCCATGTATCCACCGCTAGTAGCGTACCTCACATGCCCTATGCCGCCAAAAACCTTGCCTACCTCAAACAGCTTACTAAGTTCAGAGCCGTTGAGAGCCTCTATGACAAGTCCCTTTCCAACTATGCTGTGAATTCTACCATCAGCAGTTGCTATAGCTATGCCGGCTGATTCCTGTCCTCTGTGTTGAAGTTCTAAAAGCAGTAGAACGAGGGTAGTGATAGCGTTTTCAGAACCTGCATAGCCTGCTATTCCACACATTCATGCTCCACCTTCTATAGCTTTCTCAAGGCTGTTATAAGAATCCCTGAGGAGGCCTAAGTCAGCTGAGAGAATAGTCTTTGAACCCTTTAAGAGAATAAGAACGGGCTTGTCTAACACCCTACCCGCAAGGCTTATGCAAACCCCCATCCTCTGAGCCAGTCTCTTAAACTCCTCAACTCTATTGCTCTTTACCTCTACTACGTACCTAGCCTGGGTTTCTGAAAAGAGAAGCTCGTCTAGCCTCATCACCCCCCTAGCGTGCACTAGGTCAAGGTCAACTTCTACTCCAAGGTTTCCAAGAATAGCCATTTCTGCTAAAGCAACAGCAAAACCCCCTACACTAATGTCATGCACAGCATTAACAAGCCCCAGCTCTACTGCCTTAAGAATGAGCTTGGCATTCCTAAGCTCAGAAGCGGGCCTGGGCCTCGGTATTTCCCCTTCTTCAAGTCCGAACACCTTGTATAGATACTCTGAGCCTCCTAGCTCAGGATACGTAACCCCCACTACAGCTATTACAGAGTCGCTCTCCTTGAGATCCATCGTCACAGCCCTGGACACATCCTTTACCCTTCCAACTCCAACGATTGTGGTGGTGGGCTTTACCTGCCTTCCCCTGTGATCCTCATTGTAAAAACTCACCTTGCCTCCAACAACAGGAAGTCTTAGCTCTTCTGCCATCCATGCAAGACCCTTAAGCATCATCTCAAAGTACCAGAAGTGTTCGGGTTTCTCAGGATTTCCGGCATTCAGCTCATCAACAATAGCAATAGGCTTTGCTCCAACAGCAACAAGATTTCTAAAGCACTCTGCAACAGAATTTGCAGCACCGTTGAAGGGATCTATTGAAGTGTACCTAGGGTTGGCATCGCCCTTAATGGCAAAGCCCCTTGAAGAGCCGTCGAGAAGCCTTAGCACAGCTGCGTCTCCCAGTCCAGGCTTAACCACTGTTCTCACCCCTACCTCATGGTCGTACTGCTCGTATATCCATCTCTTGGAGGCTATGTTTGGTGATGAGAGAAGCTTAGTCAAAGCTTCTTCATAACTCGGCTCTGGGGGCAGGCTGTAGAGGGGTTTTAGCCCTTTTAAAGCCTCAGCAGGTGGGTGAGAAACTCTCCTCACAGCCCTTGGTCTAGCCAGCTCTTTTGCAGGGACCTCTGCTACCTTAACCCCATTGCAGAAAACCTTTATCACTCCATCTTCCGTGAAGCGCCCAATAACACTGTACATAACATCGTAGTTACGCAAAATCTCTTCAACTTCGCTAAGCTTGACGGGCTCTACAACAACCAGCATCCTCTCCTGGCTTTCAGAAACGAGAAGCTCTAGAGGAGTAAGCTTTTGTCTTATGTGAAGCTTTTCTAACTCTATAGCAGCCCCAAGCCCGTGATCGGCGCACGTTTCGCTAATAGCTGTTGTAAGTCCTCCGCCGCCGAGGTCCTTAATGTATTTCACTAGCCTTCTAGACACAAGGATTTGAAGAGCGTCTATGAGAAGCTTCTCTGTTAGGGGATCCCCTACCTGAACAGCCCCAATCTCCTTATCAGTATCTTCAGCAAGCGGCTTAGAGGCAAAGCTACTTCCAAGAAGGCCGTCTCTGCCCGTCGCATTACCCATTATTATTATGTAGTCTCCCGGCCTTATAGAGCCTAGAACAAGTCTATTTAGAGGAACTATACCTACGCAAGCTACGTTAACAAGGGGCTGGGTATTAAATGCGTAGTCAAACCACGTGTCTCCAGCCACTGTTGGAACTCCTATTCTATTTCCATAGTCACTTATACCCTTCACTATCCCCCTTATGAGCCAGTTAGCATGGGGATCCCACGGCTCGCCCATGTAGAGCATATCTAGAAGAGCTACAGGCTTTGCTCCAAGGGTTAGAATATCCCTCACAATGCCTCCTATACCTGTGGCGGCACCATCATAGGGATCCACAGCCGAGGGGTGGTTATGACTTTCAATCTTAAAAACTATTGCAAAGTCCTTGAATAGCCTAACTGCAGGAGCATCTCTACCAGGCCCTACAACTACGTGCATACCTTCAGTAGGCAAAAGCTTTAGCAAAAGCCTGCTACTCTTATAGGAGCAGTGCTCACTCCACTGAGCTTCAAACATTGCTAGCTCCTCTACAGTAGGCTCTCTACCAAGTATCTTCCTAATCTCTTCTACCTCATCTTGGGTTAGCGGCATCACCACCCCCTCTTCAGCGAGTGTGCAATGCTCTCAAAAATCACCCTGCCCCCTGGAGAGAAACCTCTTGGAACTAGGAGTTCTTCAGATGCCCTCTCTGGGTGCGGCATGAGGCCAAATACAACTCCATCCTCAGACCCCACCCCAGCAACATTGTGAATACTTCCATTTGGATTGAAACCCTGCAGATACTTAAGAACAGGAGATTTCAGAAGCGTGCTTATGTACGTCTCTTCATCTACATAGTATCTTCCTTCAGCGTGAGCAACAGGCATGTCGAGCACCTGTCCATCCCTAACTAGCGCAAGCCATGGCCCCCTGGGCCTTTCTACAACTGTTCTAATCCATTTGCATACAAATCTCCCAACATCGTTATATAGTAATGCCCCTGGTAGTAAACCTGCTTCTACAAGGATTTGAAAACCGTTGCATATTCCTAGAACAGGTACTCCTCTATCCCTGGCCTCTACGAGTTCATCAACAGCTTGCGTCCTTGCAGCTATTGCGCCAGCCCTTAGCCAATCACCATAGCTAAAGCCTCCTGGAAGAATAATAGCATCCCACTTGTTGACAGAAAACTCCTTGTACCACACAATTTCAGCTTCTAATCCAACAACATTTACAAGTACGTGCTTAACATCTTCATCACAATTAGTTCCTGGAAACTTTACAATTGCAATTTTAGGCACGAAGCCTCACTTCAATGTCATGAACAATGGGGTTGTATATTCTAAGCTTTTCGCATGCCTCCTTAACAATCTTAAGGGCTTCCTCAGCACTATTTGTATTTACAGTCATCAGCAGGTACTTTCCTGTTCTCACGGATGTAATAGCGCTATACCCCTTCTTTAGTATTAAGTGCTTGTGAATTGTTTCCCCTTCTGGGTCCCTTACCCCGGCTTTGCTCGTTATTATGACCTCAACTAGGTGTGTAGACATCTTCTATACCAATACCAATTCTTTCAGCAAGCCTTAGATACGCCTTGAGGAGCGAGCCTACATCCCTAGTTCTCCTAAACACCTCCTTGTCCAAGTGCTCACCACGCTCATCTAAAACCCTAAAGGTGTCTCCAGAGATCTCATCAGCCAGAACAACCTCGCCATGTCTATCGATACCGAACTCAAGCTTTATATCAACAAACCGCAGCCCTTTGGACTCAAAAAAGCTTGTAAGAATCTTATTCACATTAAAGCTCACTTCCTTTATACAGTTCAGCGTACTATTGTCAATTATACCAACTCTAATAATGTCTTCCTCAAGTATCAAGGGATCGTGAAGATCGTCATCCTTATAGTGAAACTCTAGTAACGGTGGATCGAGCTTTTGAAGAGGTTTGTAAAGAGGCATTCTTCTGAGAAGTGAGCCATAGGCATAGTTCCTCACAATAACCTCCAAGGGTATTATCTCCAGTCTCTTTACAAACATCCTTCTCTTGCCATCGTAATCAATAAAGTGCGTCCTTACACCACTTTTCTCAAGTATGTCGAATAGATATGAAGAGACCCTGGCGGCTAAAATACCCTTGCCCATAGCCACAGCTTTAACAAGGCCATCGGCAGCAGTAACATCGTCCTTAAACTCCATGACGAGTCTGCTCTCATCTATGGCATAAACACGCTTACTCTTACCCTCATAAATAAGCTGTAAGGTGTTCATTGTGACCACATTATTTCGTTTGTGTAATACGGTATATAAGTCACTTATTTACATGACTCATCACATCTATACATAAATAAAGCAATGATACAGAAAGTGCTTTTGGAAAATGTTCATAATTTGATGAATAGGTCAGCTTTTCATATTACATGAAATGATAGTTTCAGGCAGGCCCTTATTAACTCTTAGTGCTACTAGAGAACCATGGCTAAGGCGAGTTTCAAATGAAAGCCCGAGGTATGGGAATACAAATCATCGGATTAGCAGTAATAGCACTAAGCATACTGTCTGTAATCAGCCCAGCAATGCCACTAGCCTTAGCACAGAGCACTACAAATGTGGGTAATGCAGCACTTCAGCAAGCTAATGCATCTAATAGTACAGCATATCAAGTGCTCTTAGCTAAAGCAAATGCACTATACCATATGTTATCAAGATGCCTAGCTTTAAACATCTCAGAGGATCTGAGGAATAAAATTGAACAGCTTCTATCTGTAAACACATCTGCTCTTAGTGTTGAAGAGCTTAGGGTGTGGGTTAATAATGCTTCTAGGCTTTTGGCTAGGGTTAGTGATGAGGTTAGGGTTGGTGGTAGGGCTTACGCTATTGGCATTGTACTTGAGAGGCTTCTAAATGGTATTAAGAAGGCGTTGGAGGCCAAGATTAAGGCTTTTGAGAAGAAATTTGGTGTTAATGCAACAGGG
>Ga0080004_1121195_pt1 | contig 39326 bp, 42 predicted proteins | sample WasSprMetagenome_FD_69207 | JGI IMG/M metagenome (GOLD analysis project Ga0080004, IMG submission 69207) | Sulfidic aquatic microbial communities from Washburn Spring, Yellowstone National Park, USA - WS (SPADES assembly) (version 2) | ecosystem: Environmental > Aquatic > Thermal springs > Hot...
TTTCCTCATTAACAAGGATCTCCAGCGAATCCGCGAGGGCTTTAGAAACTAAACTTGCGACACCAAGGTTTCTCCCCCCATCCTTAAGCTTATCCCTCAGCAAGCTAACAACATCAGTATATCGCCTCCGCCTTTCGACAATAAGCCTATCACCTTCAACCCTAGGGCCGGATAAAACTTGCTCTGAAGCCACATGTTTACTCAGAAACCTCTCGCAGTCATCAACCTTTTCGATAGGTGGGCCAACATGCCTTTCAAGGGCGGGTAGAAAACGTGAGTGAACTTCAAAGATGAATATGACCGCGCTCTTCTCATCGCTCCAAACGTCGCTACGCATAACCTCGAAATCAAACTGCTCAATCAGGTTTTTAATGGCTCTCTGCGATCTATAGAGCTGACCCCAAAGTATGTCTGGAACAGCCCTTATAGCTCCAGCTTTAATGAATACAAGCGCTGAGCCCCTAGAGTTAATGGTGCGTAATAGTTCATTCACCCCGTAGGCTTCAGTAGCCTCAGGATAAAAGAACCTTATATCCGGCTTCTTGAGGAAAAGTCTGGAAGCCAATATAAACTCGCATAATCTATCAACCCTAACCGCTGAGGCCACGTTCCGACCTCTATCAACTGGATCAATAACTATTAGAGGTTCATCCCTAAATATCCTCCTAGCCTCATCTGGGATCTTGTAGTATCCCTCAATGTCTATGACCTCTCCCTTACGCCACCTCGCAGCAGCCTCCAAAACATTCGTGAAGGAACCGTAATATAATGTGAGGAGCTCACATAAGTACCCGCTGAATCCCCCCACCTTAATCTCAGCGCCATAGACACCTATACCATGCATAAAAGCCTTCAGCAAGCGTATTTCGCTCTTAATCTGCTCATTAAGTCTGCTCTTAACATAAAGCGTGTGAAGGGGAGTCCTATCAACAGATGACTTAGCCTCAATGGCATCTCTAACCTTAAAGCATGGGACAAAATTAACTGTGAAGCCATCGATGTAAGCCTCAAGATAGGGGTGTTCAGCGTAAGCCTCCAAACAATTTTCGCCTGAAACCCTTTTAGCAACCTCAAGAACCTTTGAGAAAACATCCCTACCATACTCGGCTGGGAGAAGAATGAAAATATCTATATCTTTCTCTTCGGCAAGCCATGTATCCTTAGCTACTGAGCCCTCAACCTGAACATCAGCATTCAACCCTTCCTTAAGAAGCTCAAGCCTTAAGGATTCAGCTAAACGTCTAGAGAATTCAAGTGTTCTCCGCCGCTCGGGCTCACGGGGGGTAGCTCTTTCAAGAGCCACCCTACATACATCCCTAATCTTAGCCCTTAATTTGTTTCCTAAATCCTTAACCAAAAAAATCCCCTCAAACCGCTTAAACCATCTTTTAGCAGAACCATTTCAAATGATCTTTAGCGGCAAACTTCCCTTAAAGTCGAATATATTGGTCCTTGAGGCGTTAGAATGCTCCTCTTCAACCTTAGGCACCTAGCTTTAACAATGCCAAAATCATAGTTCTCGAAATCTCTAATAAACTTGGTGAGTTCATCCCTCTTCCTACCGGATTTAACTCGGGCAATAGTTAGATGCGGGCTGAAGCCCTTATCATCCGGCCTTAAGCCAAGCCTCTGAAGATTAGGTTCAAGCTGATAGTATATGTTTCTCAACTCGTTTGCTCCTCTCCTTATGCCAGCCCAAATAACATTTACGTGTCTTACATTGGGGAAAGCCCCTAAACCCTTAATTTCAATATCAAATTGTGAGAAAACAACTTTATTCATTTCACCATAAATTTTATCAATCATAGTAGATGGAATCTCCCCTAAAAACCTAACCGTTATATGAATGTTTTCCGGTTTAACAATCCTAAGATCAGCCCCAGTTTCAAGCAAAGCTGACTGAACCTTACTTAAGCTCTCAATAACATTAGGTTCCTCTATGTCAAAAGCAATGAAACTGCGAACTAGCTCCAATCCAATTAACCTCCAAACTAAACCTATTAAAATTTGATTGAAAAATAAATATATTCCCTATCCCTGACAGATTTTCCTAGTGCTTCTCATAACTCGAATAACTTTTTAAGGCTTAAAGATTAATTCAGTATCATGAGTGTCGTAAAACAAATAATGTACTTTAAAGAGCCTGGACCTGAAAATACTAATGCTGTTTTAGATTGCGTTTTAAAAAGGATTAGGGAAGGCGACATTAAGACGGTGGTTGTTGCAAGCACATCTGGCGAAACTGGGGTTAAATTTGCTAGATCCCTTGGGGGGCTATGTAACGTTGTTGTAGTTTCCCATGAGGAGATGAGGAAGGAGCTTAAAAATGAAATAGTAAAGTTCGGTGGAAAGCCTCTGGATAAAACGCATCTCCCCCTTCACGCGCACGGAATGGATAATGTTAGGAATAGTTTTTACGTTTTAGGTCAAGGCTTTAAGGTTTGTATAGAAATAGTTTTAATAGCATCCGACCTTGAAGCCATAAATGTTGGGGAAGAGGTTATAGCCGTCGCAGGAACAGATAGAGGTTCAGATACGGCTATAGTTGCTAAAGCCTGCAAAACTAGCGATATATTCAGTAGGGATAAAACTAAGAGACTTGAGGTTAAAGAGATATTAGCCATGCCTCTAAAGAAAATGTGGTGGTAGACTAAAAGCCAAATGCTTCAGATATCTCCAAACGTCTTTCCCGACTAATCTTAGCGGTTTATTACTTAAATTGGAATTTATAACCAAAAACCTCACTGTTCACAGCTCGGATGACGAAAGGTTTAAAGTAACCGGAAAACCCTAACTATCTCGTGATGCCCCCTTGCAGAAGGACGTTCAGGTGTGCGTTATTTAGAGGGTTTTTAAGCCTAGTAGGCTGAAGGTTTCAGCCTTAAACATGGCCCTCAACGAAGGCTTCAGGCTTGTGGAGTGGTACTTAAGCTTTAACTCTGAAAGAGTTTCTTCCATGAGAACTGTTATGAGAAGGCTAAAGAACTCTTCAAACTTAACACCACCCTAATCCAGACTGCGAGGGATGATGCTCTCCTAAAAGTCAAATATTTAACGAAAAAAGGTGAGGAACATGTCTAGAACATGCTGTAAGTGTGGGCATGTTATTCAAGTTAAAGGGAGAGGGTTTAGATGCCTAAAATGCGGGTTAATAGGGATTTGAATGCATGCATCAACATAGCTCATGCCTTAATGGGAGGTGTGCGATGGGGGAGTTGTGAGCCCCCAAAGGAGTTAGGCGTAAAGCCTGCTCTAAACGCTGGAATCCTCGCCCTTCATGGCGGGGTAGCTCACTAAATCTCATTGGAGGACTTATTTTTGGGTCTCTTAATAAAGAGGGGGGCTGAGGCAAGCATATATCTTGAAGATTGGTGCAACCGAAAAGTCATATTTAAAAGGCGGCATCCGAAAAACTATCGTATTCCTGAAATTGATAGAATTATTCGGATTCAGAGGACTAAGCATGAGCCGCAAATGATTCACAAAGCTAAAAAAGCTGGGGTTCCAACTCCAATAATATTTATGGTTGACTTAGAGGAAGCAACCATCATAATGGAGTTTGTAGATGGAAAGCAGGTAAAGCAGATATTGAATGATTTGTCAAGTGAGGAGAGAGTTAACTTATGCTACCAGATTGGTAGGCTCATTGGTAAACTGCATAAAAGCGGCATAATACATGGTGACTTAACAACATCAAATATGATTTTAACACCCTACGGGAATATTGTTTTCATAGATTTTGGATTAAGTGAGCAGAGCATGGAGCTTGAAGATAGGGGAGTTGATCTCCATCTGATGAAGAGAGCTTTAGCAAGCACGCATTATGAGTATGCTGAAGAGTGCTTTGGTGCCATCATGAAGGGTTATGAGGAAATAATGGGTAGTGAGGTTGCGAAGGAGGTTTTAAATAAAATTAGAGAGATAGAGAAGAGGGGTCGCTATGTGATGGGGAGGTGAGTTGACAGTTGCATTCCAATAAATTTCCCTTACATGGTAAACTAGTACTCTTCGTAACTAATAATATGCATAAATTTGATGAGGTTAGAAGAGTTTTAGCCGAGTATGGTCTAGCTACAGTAATGCTTAAAATAAAAACTTTTGAAGTTCAAGATGATGATGTAGAGAATATCGCTAAAATGAGCGCTTTAAGCGCCTTCCGCGAGGTTAACTTACCGGTAATAGTTGAAGACGCTGGGCTCTTCATAGAGGCGTTAAATGGTTTTCCAGGACCGTATTCCTCATACGCTTACAGGACAATAGGTGTAAATGGAATACTTAAACTTATGAATGGTGTGGATAATCGCAAGGCACAATTTAAATCAGTTGTTGCTTTCTGCAATTCAATTAATAGTGTTAAATGCTTTCATGGAGTATCCAATGGCAGAATATCTGAGAAACCTAGGGGCAGCGGTGGTTTCGGCTTTGACCCAATATTTGAGCCGGAAGAGAAACCTGGTAGAACATTTGCTGAAATGTCAATCGAAGAGAAGAACATGTTCTCGCATAGAGCAAAAGCCATAAGAATGTTCGCCGAATGGTATAAACGTCAACAGAATCTATAAGAGAAAACCAAAAAGTATATTTTTAGGTGAGAATCCTTTTTGATCAATAGGCTGAAGGTTGATATCTATGCCTATTGTTGATCCATTGAAGAGGAGCTTGGCTCAGAGAAAGAGGCTTTACATGAAAATATGTAGGAATTGCGGCGTTAGGAATGCTCCAACCGCCGAAAAATGTAGGAAATGTAGAAGCAGAAATTTAAGGTGGAAGAAGAGAGAGAAGACGAAATAAGTTGTTGATTTAACATGCTACCCTACGCTTAACTTTAGCATGAAAAACGTCAACCACTTTAACCAAATTATTGCCTTTTCAATTTAATTTAAGGATTACTTCGATTGGGCAATTGGGCGGAACCTTAATTTTCTTCACCCATTTATCTCCAACAGCTATCATTGCAAATATGCCTGCAATTTCAGACTTCGCCTTATAAATGAGGCTTAGCAGCGCGTTCTGAGAGTCCCCGTTCTTTATAACGTCATCAACTATTAGGACGCTATCGCGCTTCTTAATCGAATCTCTTGGAATATAGAGCGTTAAAGTATAGCCTGAGTCGCTTAAGACATAAGTTTCTTCAAGGAACGATGAGACTCCAACTTCCTTAGTGGTTTTCGCAATAACCAAATTAACACCTAAAGAATTGGCAACCATTGTTGCAAGTGGAACACCATCGACAGCTGCAGTTAAAACCTTAGTTATTCTTTTTCCAGCAAATTTTGCTACAGCATAATTTGCAGCTTGCCTGAGGAGAGTTATATCGCCGATGAGAAGCGTATTATCAAAGTATCCATAATCATTAAATTTTAGCCTTCTTCTAAATTCATTTTCTAATCCAACAATTTTTGAGAGAACATCCCAGAGTTGGCGGGCTCTCTCCCTATTTGGAAGAACGTGCCCCTTCGCATATCTGCTTAAAACCGTTACTGGAAGATCTGTTTTGGCGGATAAATCCCTATAAGTGTAGTATTTCTTTGCCGTTCTAAGCAATTCAACCGTTGCTAAACGAAATTTTAAATCCTCAGCGTGAGTTAAAGCCTTAACTTCTTCAGAGGTTAGATCATCCAACATAAGCGCTTCCCCTCTAAGCAAAAAGAGATTGATATCAAAAATTTATTTTCTATTTTTTATATTCTTTACAGTACTTCGAATGCGATTCCTATAAAATTAGACTAAAAAAAGCTGGATTTTCTGATTAAAAGAACATTTTAATCTTCATTTAGCAGATGAGGCGATAGCGTGCATAATCTTGGCTTAAACATCGGTTAGAGTAAAAGATTTTTAGAGTGAAAGATTAACTAAAATTCGTTTAGCGATTGTGAAAGATATGCTTATAAGCATGCTTTTAGAAAAAATTCAAGGAAACTAATGTTTTATAGGGAAAATTAGTCTAACGATTTGGAAATAAAATATTTAGATTGGGATGAAAAGGGTGTAAGCGATCTATGGGTGGCGAGGAAGATTCGAAGAGGAAGAGTCGGGTACGAGTTATATATAGACCAGCTAAGGAGATAGTCATACTTGATTACTTCCAATTTTCTAGGGATGCCTTAGACCAGATGTTCGCTCGACTTATACATTCAGGTTTACCGGTTATGGCGCAATGGGCTGAGGGATTAATATTCATATATTTCCCGCTGGCGCCGGATACTGATGAATTAATGGAAAATTATCTTAAAGGAAGAGTTTTCTGGAGCTCTGTGAGTTTCGCTTTAATGCCGAAATATTCTCCGTCAATTAAGGTTGGTGGGCTAGAGATACCCGTCTTAGATGTTTCAAGCCACCCGGTACTTGTTGAGGTTGCTAAGTGGTTGAAGAAGCATGCTAAACCCGAGGTAAAGACTGAAACTGGCATCGTGAGAGGAGACTTAACAGCTTAGGAGAAATAATAAATATAGGTTTTCACTTTTTTTCTTTAATCCTCTTCAGGAGGAAGAAAGAATTGTTTGGTTATGCTGGTAAAATTTTAAGAGTGAATTTATCGACAGGAAAAACTTCGATTGAACCGTTGAAGGAGGATCTAGCTAAAAAGTATATTGGCGGTATAGGGTTAGGGATACGCCTATTAATTGATAATTCTAGGCCCGGCATTGATCCGCTCAGCCCTGAGAATCCTCTAATACTTACAACAGGACCGTTTAGCGGTACTGTTGCGCCGACTGGTGGTAATGGACATGCTTTTGTTGCTAAATCGCCGCTGACTAATGGTGTTGGTGAAGCTAAATCTCACGGTTTCTTCGGCGCTGAGCTTAAGAGGGCTGGCTATGACGCCGTCATATTTGAGGGCAGATCTGAGAAGCCTGTTTACGTTTGGATAGATGATGATAGCGTACAAATTATGGACGCTAAACATCTATGGGGTAAGTCACCGCAGGAGACCGAGGACATAATTAGGGAGGATTTGGGCGACTACTATATTCGCGTTGCGGCTATAGGCTTAGCTGGTGAAAAGCTCTCTCGAATTGCTTCCATAATAAACGATAAGACTAGGGCTGCTGGAAGATGCGGCTTAGGCGCCGTTATGGGCTCAAAGAACCTTAAGGCTATAGCTGTTAGGGGAACAAAAGATGTTCAGGTGGCTAAACCAGAAGAATTTCTAGAGTTCGTTAAGGTTTTACATGAAAGAATGAAGGGCCCAGCCACAATTAAATATAGAACTCTTGGAACCCCGCAGAACGTTTTAGTCCACAATTCGCTTGGTTGTCTACCCACAAGAAACTTTACAAACGCTGTCTTTGAGGGGGCTGAGAAGGTTAGCGGCGAATACTTGAACATGCGTTTCATAACGAAGATTATTGGGTGCTCATCATGCGCGATGAGATGCGAGCACATAGCCGTTGTGCCAGAAGGCCCGTATAAAGGAACTATGGCTAGAGTTGAGTATGAGCCTCTATGGGCTTTCGGCCCTCATTGTGGTGTTGATCGAATGGACGCCATAATTAAGGCTATAGACCTATGTAATTATTATGGTATGGATAGCATATCTGCTGGTAATATTGTTGGTTTCGCAATGGATTGTTATGAGCATGGAATATTGACTAAGGATGATACTGGCGGGTTAGAGTTGAATTTCGGTAATGCTGAGGCAATGGTTAAGCTCACCGAGATGATTGGTAGACGAGAGGGTCTGGGCAATATTTTGGCTGAGGGTGTTAAGAGGGCTGCTGAAATTATCGGTAAGGGCGCTGAGAAATATGCCAATCACATTAAGGGCCTTGAAATGACTGGCTACGATATTAGGAGTTTGAAGACTGCTGCTCTTGGTTACGCTGTGTCATTCCGTGGAGCTGACCATAATAGACATGGAGCGTACGCTCTAGATATAGCTGGAAAAGTTGATAGATTTAAATTTGAGAAGGGGAGGTCTAAAATGGTTATTGAAATAGAAGACTTATACATGATAATTGACTCACTAATAGTATGCAAATTCTCTAGGGGCGTTTACTATAAAGGTTTTGAGGATTTAGCAAGATACTACACACTTGTAACCGGACTTGAAATGACAGCTGAGGAGTTAAGGAGAACTGGCGAAAGATTAAGCAATCTAGCGAGACTATACAATATTAGGGAGGGGTTCACAAGAAAAGATGATCATCTACCAGTTAAAGTTATGACGACGCCTGTCCCAGATGAGACTGTATCAAAAGGCTGCTACGTGACGCAGGAGGAGCTAGATTTTATGCTCGATGATTACTACGCGAATAGAGGATGGACTAAAGATGGTGTTCCATCACTCGAAAAAATTAAAGAGCTCGGCTTAGACGACTTATCCTATATAGTTGAAGGTAAAATTTAATAGCGGTGTTAATTTATATAGTGACTTTAAAGAGGGAATTATATGTCACATATACATGTGAGAAAATTTGTTTCAGCAGATCCAGATAAATGCGTTGGATGCGGGGTTTGCGAATACATATGCTCCTATGAGAAGGAGAAGGTGTTTAATCCACTAAAATCGCGCATAAGAGTTGTCCGATTGAATACGATTGTAAATATGTCCCTCACATGTAGACTTTGCGAAGATGCTCCATGCGTAGCTGCGTGTCCACGGGATGCATTAAAGCAGTCTGAGACAGCAGGCATAATATTAGTTGATGAGGATAAATGTAATGGTTGCGGATGGTGCATTGAGGCATGCGATTACGGGGCAATAATGCTTCACCCCGAGAGGAAGGTTGTATTCGTATGCGACACATGCAATGGTAACCCAAAATGCGTAGAATGGTGCCCTGAAAAAGCTCTAGACTTCATAACTAAAGATGTCCTGGCGCAAAAATCGAGGATATCAGCCGTAAAGAAACTATTTCAAGAAGTTTTAAGAGCATAAAAATAAAGCCCCTAATTCTAGCAATCTTTATATTCAAAAATATTGCTTTGTTGACTTAATTCTGGTTGATTTTTTTGAAATTTCCCCATCTTTTCTAATTCTACCTTCTTCTATAGTCTTCTCGCAAATTTAGACTTTTTCAGTTAAAACTAAAAATTTACCTTAATTCTCGATTAAATTTGATGAGGATGAAAATTCATCCACCGAAGAAAAAAGATAAAAGATTCCCGAAATGGAGAGAGAAGGCAAAAATACCAGTAAAAGATAATTAAGCCACAAAGCAAAAATATTTTAAATGCATTTTAAGCTGGTTTTAATTTCTCTCTTATCCTTTTTTCGAGGTTTCGGTTTAATTCTATGCCTATGCATCTTCTATTTAATTTTAGGCATGCTTTCATCGTCGTTCCTGAACCTAAAACTGGGTCTATAACTAGGTCTCTTGGGTTAGATGAAACCTTTATACATCTCTCAACTAGCTCGTCTGGCAGCTCATTGCCAGCTGTCTCTTCGCCGCGGTGATAGGGTCTTTTTATCATCCAAACATCCTCCGAATAATGTTCAGGCTTATTAAATGTATAGTTTTCTTCATCCTTAATTAGGAGGAGGAGATGGTAATGTGACGTAACAAACTTTCTTCTTGTGAAAACCCCAAACTGATACTTCCAAATCACATGGTTGAGCTGTATGAAGCCTACATCCTCAATAGCATCTAAAACCCACCTAAGATTATTCCATCCCGAAACAAGCCACATGCTTCCATTAGGCTTAAGATTATTATAACACCATTCAGCCAAATCTCTAATAAATTTTGGATATTCCTCTCTAGAAACTTCAATATATGAGAGGGCATCAGGCGTTCTATTGTAGGTTCCAAGGTTACCCTTAAAATCTATCCCAAATGGTGGATCAGCAAATATTAGATCAGCCTTAACATTCAATTCAACATTACGAAAATCATCAAAGATAATTAAATGATCATTATCAATCTCAAGTATACTTCCAGATTTACATCTAATCAATATTCCATCCACGAGCATCAGCCAAAAAATAAAAATATTTCCCCATAAAATATACTTCACGGTTACCTGCAACTTTCAGAAAAGCTTTGTAAAGACTTTTTATTCAATTAATGCCTAATTATGGATGGCACCCATGAGCCTTGAGGATTTTAAGTTAAGGATCTTCGCTTGGGTCCTGCCTTGTGGTGGCGAATATGCTTGGTCTTAAGGAAATATTACGCGGAACTAAAAAGCTTCTAAAATAAACGAGCATGAAGAGCAGCTAATCAAGCTTAGGGAATACGGTAGGAGTTTCGCTCTTATTAGAAGGCATATCGATGCTTTAGGCACTAGGTGAGCATGTTGATTAAGCGGGCCTCTAAGAATGTTCTTGAAGTTTCAGTTAAAGTTTGAGTTTAGCATTAAGAAATGGGTTAAGTCCAAATAATGTATTCATTTGTAATATTTGACGGGTGCTCGAAGTCGTGAATGTTAGTCTAGGAAATATCCAGCCTAAAATATTCAACCACCACGAACGAACCTTATCTTAACAGTATCTAGTGGGCGATAACATTTTTAGCATCTAGCATAATTGTTATATAATGAAAATTTATTTTTGGGTGTGGGTTCTCATGGTTAATCTTTGGCGTGATATTCCGCCGGGTGATGATCCACCGAACATCGTTAATGCAGTTATTGAAGTTGTCAGCTGGTCTAGGGATAAATATGAGTATCATAGGGAGTGGGAAGTCTTCATCTTAGACCGCGTTCTCCACTCCTCTGTGGTCTTTCCAATCGAGTATGGATTTATCCCGCAAACTTGGTATCATGATAATGATCCACTTGATATAATGATTCTCTCATATGAGCCACTTGAAGTTGGATGTATAGTTAAGGTTAGGCCTATAGGCGCATTAATCCTAGAAGACGAGGAAGGTGAGGATCCAAAAATTCTCTCAGTACCAGTTAAAGATCCGAGGTTTGATGGATTCAAAGACTTATCTGATATCCATCCACATAAGCTTGTGGAAATAAAAGAGTTCTTTGAAGTTTATAAAAGGCTTGAACCTAAAAAATGGGTTAAATTTAAATCATGGGTAAACGCTGACGAAGCGAAGAAACTTATAATTTACGCAATAAATCTTTACAAGAAAACCTTTAGATAAACAGAGTTTTTAGCAGGTTCGAGAAATCACCTAAAGCCAAGCAAAATCTAATACTCTTCGCTATAAATATTTGCTACATCCATCCACGAACATGAATTACAATGAAATCGACAAGAAAGCCCGGGACTCCAGTTCTGAGGTGAATTATTAATGAGCTTAAATATTCGCTGCTACTGTTATAGTTTGATGTAATATAACCTTAACTAATAGGCTTCCATCTCAAAAATGATCTTAACATTATATTACAGGTCAAGATTTTTCAGGGCCCGCTTGAACTTATGGAAACGTTCTATCGCGGGATAAACTCAATACTTCAATCCATAATACATGTCTTATCCAGGGCTATTTTTGGGAGCTATGCTTTTATATAGGCTTCTCCCTTTTCTGAGTATTAGATGGTGGCGTTAAATTGGGTTTAATATCATTCATGAGGGATAGTTTGAGATTGCTTAGATTTGCTAAGAAGCCTAGCAAGGATGAGTTTTGGCTATCCATAAAAGTATGCTTTTTAGGTGTAATCATAGTTGGCTTAATAGGTTTCATAATATATATGCTTGCAGGTTTCATTAGGGTTTTACATGGTGCGTGATAGAATTGAGTGAAGGATCTACAAGAATTTTTGCAGTAAGCGTAACCGTCGGTCAAGAAAAGAACGTTGCTAAAATTATAATGGGGCGCGTTGAAGTAAATAATGTACCTATTAAGGCGATACTTATACCTGAAAATTTGAAGGGCTACATATTTATTGAGGCTGACGGCCCTCACTTTGTTGAGCGTGCTGTTGCAAATATTAAGCATGTTAAGTCGAGGGTGCAGGGCGCCTTGCCTCTTTCAGATATTGAAAAATACATTTTAGTCAAATCGGCAATTGATGAATTAAATATTAATGATATTGTTGAAATCGTTAGCGGTCCGTTTAAAGGCATGAGAGCTAAAGTAACAGATATAGATAGAGATAGGGAGGAGGTAACCGTAGAATTGCTTGAGGCATCTTTCACCTTACCAGTTACTGTTCATGTCGACTATGTGAAGATAGTATCTAAGGAGAAGTGAAGTTATGCCATCTGAAAAAAGGGTTGTTGATTTAGTGGTTAGCGGTGGACAGGCGACAGCTGGTCCGCCGATAGGTCCAGCTCTTGGACCATTAGGTGTAAATGTTGTTGCCATCGTTAACAAAATTAATGAGTTGACGAAAGAGTATGCTGGCATGAAGGTTCCGGTTAAAGTTATTGTGGATCCTGAGACAAAATCATTTGAGGTGCAGGTTGGCATACCTACAACTTCAGCCTTAATAGTTAAAGAGGCTGGGATACAAAAGGGGTCGGGAAAACCTAATTCTGAAAAAGCTGGCAATCTATCAATAATGCAGGTTATAAAGATTGCGAAGATAAAGAAGGGCAGTCTTTTAGCGAAAAGCCTTAAGGCTGCTGTTAAGGAGATTATCGGTAGCTGTGTTAGCATGGGGGTTACTGTTGATGGGAAGGATCCAAAAGCTGTTTTAAGGGAAATAGACGAAGGAAAATATGATGATGTAATTAAGAGCGCCGAGGAAAAATAGCAGTAATATTTTTATTCATATTCTTCCTATCTTCTCCCCTCCGAGGTTGAGCTAAAAATGTCTGTTGAAAGAAAACATTTGAGTGAAGCTCTTAGAGAATTGAGGGAAAAAACCCCTAAAAGAAACTTTAATCAATCAATAGAGCTAATAATAAACCTTAAGGATGTTGACGTAAGTAAACCTGAAAATAGAATACAGGAGATTATCGAGTTACCGCACCCTATAGGAAAGAAAGTGAACATATGTGTTTTCGCTTCGGGTGATGCTGCATTAAGAGCTAGGAGAGCTGGGGCGGATATGGTTTTAGAGAGGGAGGAGATTGAGGCTTTAGCTGGCGACAAAAAGAGGCAGAGGCAAATAGCTAAGAAGATAGATTCATTTATCGCAACCGCACCCTTAATGCCTATAGTTGGTAGAGTCTTTGGCGCGATTCTCGGTCCCAGGGGTAAGATGCCTACACCTATACCTCCAACCGCGGATATAGAGCGAGAAATTGAGAGGCATAAAAGGCTGGTTATGATTAGAACTCGTGGTCAACCAGTTTTAAGCTGCCGTGTTGGCACGGAGAACATGAGCGATGATGAGATAATTGATAATATTGATGCTGTTATTAAGAGAGTTGAGGGGAAACTTAAGAGGGGAATTAAAAATATAGCCTCAATTCACATTAAGGCATCTATGGGCCCGCCAATAAAAGTTAGGATTGAGGAGGATTAATATTGCAGATTCAAGCCCGTAAAACATTAATTGAAAAGTCTGAGAAGGTTGAGGAAATAAAAAGTTTGTTGACGAAGTATCGCATTCTGGGCATTGCAAGCCTACATAAAGTTAGAGCGTCACAACTACAGGAGATAAGAAAGAAGATTGAGGAATTAGCCTACTTAAAGGTTTATAAAAATACCTTGGTTGAGCGCGCGCTAAGAGAGTTTTCAAATAAACAGAACTTAGAGAAACTTAAGGAACATATGCAGGGATCAAATATATATGTATTCACAAACTACAATCCATTTAAACTTGCCCTAATTTTCGAAAGAAGCAAAGTTAAGGTGCCGGCGAAGGCTGGTGATGTTGCAACTGAAGATATAATTGTTCCAGCTGGTAATACTGGTCTTCCTCCAGGGCCAATTATTAGTCAGCTCAATGCGGTTGGTATACCAACGCGCATTGAAAGTGGAAGCGTTTGGGTTAGCAAAGATACTGTTGTGGCTAGGAAGGGTGAGGTGATAAACGAGAGTCTTGCAGCAGTCCTTTCTAAGCTTGGCATTAAACCAATAGAGCTGGGCTTATTGATTAAAGCCATATATGATGTTGACGCGGGGATAGTTTTATCAGAAAATGATTTAAAAATAAACTTTGATGAGTATAAGAAGAGTATTGAATTAGCTTACACCCAGGCAATCTACTTGGCTCTAAATGCAGCCTACCCAACTTCTGAAACAATAGTGCCACTATTACAAAGGGCGTTAATTGAGGCTAGAAACTTAGCCTTAAACAGCGAAGCCCCTCTACCAGAAGTACTGCCTGACTTAATATTGAAGGCTCATCTTGAAGCCTTAGCCTTGGAAGCTAAGATTCGTGAAAAACAGTACAGTAAAGCGTGAAATGGGTTAATTTTAACTTAAACTTTTTCCACAATTACACCAACATTATTCAGAATTTTAAGTAATGTTTCTTTATCAGCACCTTTTATTCCCTTCCAATCAAGGATAATTTTTTCAACATGTTCAACTGTTCTCTCTATGCACTGTCTAAGCATCTCTTTATCAAGTTCATGGAGAGCATACTTAGGAATCATGTGCCCGAAGGCAATATTACTTGTTAATGCGATGTGCGTGAACTTCTCGTTATAATGTTGACCGCCAATTCCTAGAGCTGTTGGATAAGTTATTTCATTTTCTGCTGCTGCCATAGCTCCTCTAGCAACAGCTTCAGCAGCCTTCATGTCCCGCCACTGCTCCTGAGAACTACCCAGCTCAATAAACATAGCTGGAATATTAAGCGATGGTCCATGATGGGTGCATTCATAGGAAACCTCGTAGGGAAGATTCATCTCTTCCTGAGCATTCTTCATTTCAATTAATGCCGCCTTCATTGCGCTTGCTGGTGCTACTGAGACTTTTCTAGGGATTCCCCCAAGCAATGCGTCACCAATATTTCCTGGAGTATGGACAGATAATGTTGGTAATCCACTTTTACTACTATGTCTTGATATAAAAATTACTAATTTCAGGTTTTCCGGGTAAGGCAGATTTTGCGTGTTCACTGGTTCAGTATCAACAAAAGCTAGCATAGCCTCCTCAGAACCTTTAATATCCCTTGAAAATAATGGATTTCCAAGAAATTTTCTGCCAGTTTCCTTAAACCTAAACACTTCTATTAGCTTATTAGCTATGTTTAATCCAGCTACGTCAACTTTAGATGCTACGAAAAGTATCATTTACAGCTTCAACCCCTTCTTAGAAAAATAAAATAGAGGTTCTAGTATTTGTAGCGTTAGGCTTCTGCAAGAGTTTCCGTGCTTCTAACACCATTTATGCTGTTTATTGCAGTTGTTGCTTTTCGAAGTTCAGCGTAATCCTTCACTTCCAGAAAAACAACTATGTCGAATCTGCCATACGTGAAGAATGCTTTTCTAACACCATCAACCTTTCTAATACTCTCTAAAACTGCCTCAGCTTTCGTTGGAATAACCTTTAGCAATACGCATGCGTTCATAATCATGCATCCCCTTTAATATTCTATCTCCACAAGAGTTTCTGTGAAGACTACACCACTTAATTTGCTTATTCTGAGAATTGTTGCTCCAAGCTCTCTCATGTCTGACGATTCAACCTCCGCTACAATATCATATCTCCCCAAAACTGGAAAAGCTTTCTTTACACCTTTTATCTGACTCGCTGATTTAACAACATCCTCAAATCTGCCATGTTCAGTTCTTATTAGAACACATGCGGAAACCAAGGTTACCCCTCAAGTTATCATTGATCTAAAGAATCAGTTAAATCTTTTGGTGGTTGCAGAGTAAGTTAAGCCATTAATCAATATGATTACATCAGTTAAAGGCTATCTTACTGCCCGGTCAAATTCTAACCATTAACTTCGAAGCAGCCCCTAAATCTCCAGTTTTAGAGTCTTATACCGTTAATCTGAACCTAAACAATATTAGTCCTTTGAGGTTTTTCCATTAAGCGTCTTTTTTTGCCCAATGTTCCGTCCTTAAAGTGTGGTCTCCTAAAAATAGAGTCGCCGCCTTTTTCAATTTCTCTAGCCTCATCAGCTAATCTTGCAGCAATCCTCATCATTTCATGTGCTGTGGCAACTAGCGGAATATAAAGGTCTGGCTCCTGCACTTTAAAGCATGCTTCAAAAGTAATTGTGGAAACTTGCTTAGCGATTTCATATGCGGCCATAGCCTTGGCTTTAGCGTATGGATTTGAGAAATCAACTGCCTCAACTGCTCTTCTGCCGTCAATTATTAATTTTGGTAGAATAATTTTCTCGCTAAATTTAATGGCATTGATCACCTTATCTATTTCCTCAACTATGATATTCATCGCTCCAGTTACAGCTAGAACCTTAATAACGTCTGAGTTGTATAAGGCCATTTCAGCTGGGTCAAGGAATTCCCTTCTAGCACCTATCATTGAATCGGCTTCAACAATTATGTACCCGAAACCGCTCTCATCAAGCTCCTTAATAATCTTTCTTGCTGGACTATCCGATATTACTATCACTGGCTTACTAGATTTTCTAAGAATCTTACGTGCCTCGGAGGGGCCTTGAGTTGTCTGCGCTGGACCGGCAAAAATTATTAAATCAAAATCCTGCTTCAGAATATACTCAGCGCCCTCTATACATTGCTCAGCAGTGACCTTAGCGCCTGAACCAATAACCTTAATATAGATGTCCTCCCTGTCAGCTCTTTCATCCAGAAGAAACTCTAAAAGTGGTAAGGATCCTATGCAACCAGCCTTTAACACGCCAATTTTAACTGCTTTACTCATTTTGTTTCCCTCGGGAATATACTCAAGAAAAAATATTATTTAAGTCTAAGGTGAAAGTTCGAAGTTATTATCCGCCATAATTTTACGATATCTTTATACACATGTGAAGTTTTCAATTAATAAATTATGGGAGGAATAAAATTTGATAATAACTGAACAGAAGCCTTTAGAGGAAATTCTGGAGATGCTTAAGCCGTTCAAGAAGGTCTTTATAATAGGTTGTGGGGAATGCGCGACTATTTGTCAGACTGGCGGTGAAGAACAAGTGAAACAGATGGCTGAAAACGTGGAGAATGCTGGAAAAGAGGTTACTGGCACTGTTATTGTTGAAATTCCCTGTGATGCAAGAATTTTAAGGAGGGATACTCGCACCTTAATGGATGTTATTAAGTCATCTGATGTGATACTTTGCATGACATGTGGAGCTGGAGTCCAAGATATAGTTGAACATTTGCGTAAACCCTCTATTCCAGCCTTAAATACAAAGTTTCTTGGCGTAATAGAGCGTATAGGAGAGTTTTATGAGAGGTGTAGAGCTTGCGGGGAATGCATACTTTATGAAACTGGTGGAATATGTCCAATCGTAAGATGCCCTAAGGGAATGTTGAATGGTCCGTGCGGAGGTATGTATGATGGTAAATGTGAGGTTGGCGGATACAAGCGTGACTGCGCGTGGGTTCTCATCTACAATAGGCTTAAAGAGCTTGGAATGCTTGATCTTTTCAGATCTTACAGGCCTCCTAGAGATAACTCTAAACTAAATGTGGAGCCAAGAGATATAATATGGGTTAAAACTGTAGCTTAGGGAGGGATTCTACTATGTCTGGAACATTTGTGAGCGAGTTAATGGCAAGCCTTAAATCCGGAAAATTCACTTTTACTGGCGAACTTGAGCCAGGGAAGACTGCAGATTTATCCCGCTATATTGAGGCTGCTAGAAAAATTAAAGGTTATGTTGTGGCGTGTAATGTAACTGATAACCCGCAGTCATTCGCCTATATAAGCAGTTTAGTCGCCTCCTATATTATCCAAAAAGAAACCGGCTTAGAGACAATATATCAAATAACTTGTAGGGACAGGAATAGAATAGCAATATTCTCGGATTTACTTGGCGCAGGCGCTTTAGGCATAAAAAACGTTCTCGTATTGACAGGTGATCATACAACGCTGGGAGATACACCACAGGCTAAGCCAGTTTTTGATCTAGATTCAGTTCAGCTTACAAAAATGGTGAGGCGGATTGTTGATGAGGGTGTTGACATGAATGGTAACCCCATTGAGTCGTCGCCTAAATTCTTTATAGGTGCAGGAGCTAATCCAAATGCTAATCCAATTGAACTTGAACTATTAAAGTTTGAGAAGAAGGTTTATGCTGGAGCAGACTTCTTTCAAACTCAAGTTGTCTTCGATATTGAGAAGGCTAAAAGCTTCCTTAAGGAAACAAGCAAATATAATGTTCCAGTAATAATAGGCATCTTTCCACTAAAATCCTATGGTGTGGCTGAATATTTCAATAAAAATGTTCCCGGCGTTAAAGTGCCGGAAGATCTAATGACTTCATTAGCTAAGGCGAATGAAATTGCCGATAAAAAGATGAAAAGAGCAAAGTATGATGAGATAAATCTTGAGTACTTCTCAAGTTTCATTAAGGAGCTGAAAAGAACAACTTCGGCTGCTGGATGCCACATAATGTCAGTCGGCTATGAGGAGATAATACCGCCGTTGGTTGAATCAGTTAAATAACTTGTATCCGACAATTAAATCTGCTTTTAAGGTGGATGATGTGGGAGCCTAAAAGGGGGCAATGAGAAACCAACCAATAAATAATTTGGAAGCAGAATTCTTCCGGCTTCAGTCGTGGAGAGTATCAACATGGAACTAGTAGATACTCATGCACATTTAGAGGATATTAAAGATCTTGAAGGAGCTGTCAGGAGAGCGGCTGATGTAGGTGTTATCGCCATAATCGCTGTGGGTTCCGACTATGATTCCAACTTTTGGATACTGAGTGAAAGCAGGAGATATGAAGTTGAGAACTTAAAGATTTATCCCGCATTAGGGTTGCATCCATGGGACTTTAATAGAATTGATGACACAATAAGATTTATAGAGAAGAATATTAGTAAAGCAGTTGCCCTAGGTGAGGTTGGGTTAGATTACTGGTATAAGGATGTCGGGAAGAGCGATGAGAAGAAGAGGTTGCAGAGAGAAGTTTTCCAGAGAATACTTGAGATAGCGAGAAAAAATAGTAAGCCGGTCTCAATCCATAGTAGAGGCGCCTGGATGGACTGCGCTAACATGGTTATAGAGGCAGGAGTTAAAAAAGCTGTTTTCCATTGGTTCAGTGGGCCGCCTGAAGTTCTCAAGAAGATACTTGACTATGGATATTATATTTCCGCTACGCCGGCGGCAACCTATAGTAGGGAACATAGGAAAGCTATTGTGAAGACCCCTCTAGAAAACATAGTTTTAGAAACAGATTCACCAGTTATTTACGCTGGGGAAGCAGCGGAGCCAGCGCATATAATTAAGGCGTTGAGAGCTGTTGCAGAAATAAAAGATGAGAAAATTGAGGTTGTAGCTGAGAAAACTACCGAGAACGCTAAAAAAATCTTTGAATTAACTAAGTTTTCAAGATAAAATTAAGAATTATCTCGGGGTTCATAACTTCTGGATGAAAGAGGCAACCATAAATGTCCTTATGTTCATGCTTAACTATACACTCCAGTTCCCCTGCTTTAGCTAAAGTTTTCAATGGTCCAATTATTTTTGCAGCTTTTTTCGTCATAAAATATGCGTAAAAATACTTTCTTTCTGACAATACATTCTTATTTATTGATCGCACCCTAAATACTCCAATCCTTGTTTTATTAAGTAAATCACAACCAAAAATCTTTGCAATAAGATGAAAACCTGAACCTATGCTTAAAATAGGTTTATCGCTTTCCTCCAGCATCTTAAATGATCTGCTTTCGAGGAAAGCGTTATCTCTTAATGCTGACCCACAGATAATCGACTTATCTACGGAGTTTAAATCTTTTAAGCTGATTTTTGAGCAATGTTTGATGAGAGGTTTGACGCCACTTTTTCTAAGGATATCTTCGACTGGTTTAACGAACTCCAGTTCGCTTAGGGGGTCGGAGCATAAGCTTATTAATAACACCCTCATTTATCTATTAACCTCAGATTTTTTATCTTAAATATTCCAGAATTATTTTTATACTGAACCTCATAATCCGTTACATCTAATCTTTTCTTAAACATTGGTGCATCTAAGACGGTTGTCTCTATTTCTCCTCCTTCACCAGCAATATTAATGCCATATTTTTCGTGAGCATCTAAAAGATTTTTCACAATATCAGCATCTATAGTTTTTCCAAGAAAGTTCTCATTTAACGGATACGCGAATACTCCAGATATTATAACTTTAAAGTTCCTCTCTAAAATTTCACTCAATAACTCTTTTTGGTCTTTAAGCCATAGAGGATTAAAACACCACAAATTAAGCTTGTCGCATACTTTTTGAATTCTGCTTGCTTGATACGTGGATTTTATTATGCCAGTAACAATTCCCTCGATCCCGAATATTTCTATAGCTAATTTTAGGGCTCTAGATAAATCATTCAGCGCTTTTTTCTCGTCATCACTCGTCTTCATCTGAACTATTGGTAGCCCCATACATTCCGCTTGAAACTTTGTTACCCAAATATTCGGAAAATGGAAGACCTGGCTCTCCTCACTTTCTGGAATTAAACTTATTAAACAAGCAACCTCATGAAACTTTTGGGCTCTGTAAATTGCTAGGCATGAATCTTTTCCACCTGAGAAAAGTGCGCCTATCTTCATTAATCCCACTTTAAAGGTATTTACTCACGAGTTTAACTACGTTTGATCCCCGGCTTACATTAAGGGACTTGGCGACAACAGAACATTTAGCTTTAAGCATATAAGCAATTGGCTTCCGAATAATATGCTCAATTTCTGTTATGCTCTCATAAAATCCTTGTCCCTTAGCAATTATTACGTTTACATTCTTTAAGCGCTTTAAGAAATCTTCTGAGCATTCATTCAGGTTTAAACCTATTGAATCACTGCCAGTTGTTATAACGTCTGCAAACTCATTCAAACCTACCTCTAATGCGTCATCCATGGTTGCATCGTTAAGGATTGGTCCAGACTTCACTGCAGCTAAAACTTTAACCGGAAAGTTGTCAACAATAACTTCAATGAAAATTTTGTCAAAAACTATTTCACCAGCATTATCCGGCAGATATAACACTAACTTAGACTTAGAGAGTGCATCAATAAGTTTTGGGATATCGTTAATTATCAAATCACCTTTTAAGCACTCTAATAATGACTTTTCAAGATCTCCGAAAGAAACTTGGTAACCCTCAACTTCAAAATCTATAGCGTTTCCGCATACAGCCCCTAAAGCTGCAATCTTAAAAGAATCCTTAAAACTCTGCCTTCTAATTTCATCCTTTAAGATTGGCGCCAGTCTCATAGCCAACTTATTAGACTCCCTCTTCAAATACGCAAATGGATCTCTATTTCCAGTGATCTTCTGAACAAGCCTAAAGACGTACGTGTGCAGCATTGCCGGAGTCATATTTGAGAGGACATCGTTCTCATTTAGCCACTTCAAAGTCTCAGTGATAATTCTTCTTCTTAAATCCTCATTCTCTGTAGCCTTAGCAGCTATATCATAAGCTGCTCTCAAAGTGCAAGGTATACAGAGCAAGTCTCCCTTCATCCTCAACCTTTACTCCATTATTAATGCTCCACTACTAAAAGCCAACTCATTTTTATAAGCGTAATGCTTCATAGATTTTAAGCATCCGAAAACTTAATAAGGAATAGTGTAAAAACGGTTTAAAGCCCTTTACGGGCTTACTTAAATATGATTTCGGCAACAATTAATTTGTTGAGAGGAATGATAGATGCGGGCTAAATGGAAAAAGAAGAGGATGCGCCGTGAAAAAAGGAAGAGGAAGAAGCGGCGCGAGAGATATAAATAAATTGACATTTAATTTAATAGCGCTATTTCCAAATTTGTTTTTGTCTAATCAAAGTTATCTATGAAGAATATTTTTCCGTAATTAAATAAAGGTTGAGGGTGAATATGATGGAGCCTGTTATGGTAGAGCAAATGTTGAAGGTTATGAAGAATAAGGAGAATGTTCGCAATGTAGGCGTAATAGCGCATATAGATCATGGTAAAACAACGTTAACAGATTTACTTTTAGCTGAAGCTGGACTGATACCGTACAGCTTAGCTGGTGAGGCACGTGTCCTTGATTATCTTGAGGAGGAGCAGAAACGTGGTATAACAATAAAGGCTGCTAACATATCCCTAATGTATAAAGTGGAGGGTGAGAAATATGTGGTAAACTTAATCGATACGCCGGGCCATGTTGATTTTACTGGCAGAGTTACGCGTGCTCTAAGGAATATTGACGGCGCTATAGTTCTAGTGGACGCTGTTGAAGAAATCATGGCGCAAACAGAGGTGGTAACTAGGCAAGCGTTGAGTGAACGCGTTAAACCCATCCTTTTCATAAATAAGGTTGACAGATTAATTAGCGAATTAAAATTAACTATGGAAGAGATTCAAGCAAAAATATTGCGCATAATTCGAGGATTCAACAATCTAATAGAATTGTACTGTGAGCCGCAATTTAGGGATGAATGGAAGGTTGGTGCATCAAAGGGGAATATTATACTTGGCTCAGCCCTACATAAGTGGGGATTAATTATTGAGCCGGCGAAAAAGAGAGAGGTTAAATTCAGAGATATAATTGAAGAGTATCATCATGGTGATTTAAAAAATCTCCAGGAAATGATCCCTCTTCATAAAGCGATTTTAGAGGTTATAATAAGAAAACTACCAAACCCGGCTGAAGCTCAGAGATATAGGATCCCAAAAATATGGAGAGGAAACTTAGAATCTGAAATAGGTAAAGCGATGATTGAATGTGATCCTAATGGTCCAACAACTATATGTGTAACTAACGTTAAAAATGATCCTAGAAACGGGTTAATAGCTACTGGAAGAATATTTTCTGGCGAAGTTGAAGAGGGTGACCGAGTATATTTATTGGGGGCTAAGAAAGAATGTGTTGTTCGACAGGTTTCAATTTATATGGGTGCATTTAGGGAGAATAGCGGTCGGCTTGATTCTGGTAATATAGTTGCTTTATCCGGTCTCGAGCCAATAATTGCTGGCGAAACAATAGTTGATACAGCATATAAGGAATTTATGACGCCCTTTGAAGAAACTAAATATGTCTCTAACCCTGTTATTACAGTATCTATTGAGCCTAAGGATCCGAGAGATCTCACGCGTCTTATTGACGCGTTAAACCTACTTTCAATTGAAGATCCCAATTTAACGGTTACAATTAATAGGGAGACCGGCGAATATCTTCTCAGCGGAATAGGTGAATTGCATCTGGACATTGCAATAAAGGCTTTAAAAGAATATTATGCGAATTTAGATGTGATTGTATCTAAGCCAATTGTTGCTTATAGGGAGAGTGTAAGCAAAAGCGGAAATATTGTAGCTGCAAAGAGCCCAAATGGGCTCAATCAAATACTGATAAAAGTTGAGCCTTTAAAGAGAAATCTACTGAAAATGTTTTGGGGGCGGTTGGAAGCAAGCAAGCTATTAGCGGAGCTTGAAATTTCAGCTGAAGGCGCTAAGCGAATACTTGACATAGATAACAATGGAAATGTTCTTGCCGATTTAACTAGAAGAGATTTTGCTCATGAAGACTTAGATGCTATTATAAGCGGTTTTAGATGGGCATGCCGATCCGGACCTTTATGCGGTGAACCTTTAATGGGGGTAAGAGTGAATCTAGTTGATGCTTACCTGAGTGATGAGCAGAATTTAAAAGGGCATGCCCAAATAATGCCAGCAGTAATAAAGGCGATCTTCAGTTCTTTTCTAACCGCTAACCCCATATTACTTGAGCCAATCTACAGTATTCAAATTTCTGTACCAGTTGAGCATGTAGGTGACATAATAAATTTGATGGCTAAAAAAAGGGGAAAAATTTCATCGGTAACTCACAGAGGTTTTCTTTCAGTGGTTGATGGCTTTATTCCAGTCGCCGAATCTTTAGGTTTAGCCGACGAGCTTCGATCAGCTTCTTCCGGAAGAGCATTTTGGCAGAGTATTTTCTCTCACTGGGAGAAGATCCCTGAAGATTATGCATCTAAAATAATACATTCTATAAGGCTTAGAAAGGGAATATGATTGAAAATCTCAACTTTACATTAAAGGCTCGACAAGAAAACCTAGAGTTTCAGTTCTTGGATGAATTGTCGATGGGCTTAGATGTTTGCTGCTACTGTTATAGCTTGATGTAGTATGCCTATTAGGGTAAGAAAGACTATTTAAATGCTTGGGCTGCAGGTTGGAGGCGAATAAAAATGCTGTAGTCGTCCTAAATATAGGACGCTTCAATGGAGGCGGCGTTAACTGGGGGGTGGCGCATCCTGCTCCTAAAGCGGGAGCCTAAAAGGGCAATGAATAATCTAGAAGCAGGATTCTTCCGGCTTCAGCCGTGGGGGAGCGTCAAATTATAAAACTGTTTAGGATGCTTCGGCAATACGATGTTCCATCACATATTACTGTATTAAGCGCTGGGAAACCCTCCCTACAGGTTGCAAATTCAAGACCATACTTTTGGACTATAAGTTTTAAATCCGTTAAAATTTTTAGTCTTAAATTTCTGTTCAAGTATTTATAGCCTCCAATCCATTCGCCATTACTATAAAGTTTCACCAGCTTTTTTGAGAGATCTAGGTTAACCACTCTCATAGCTGGCAGTAGTCCTTTAACTATTTTCATGGTTGACGCTGTTATTTGTTTTACACCTATCTTGGAAGCTTCTGAAACTATTTTTTCTAAATCATTCATATCTGAGTTGACTGAAGGTATTATTGGATCTATTCTGACAACTGCAGGTATATTCTCATCTACAATTTTCCTTAAAGCTGAAAATCTTGCGTGCGGTCTGGGAGCATTAGGCTCTATAAGGCTTGCAATCTCATTGCGGCTTGTAGTTATAGTCATTGAAATAACAGTTGCGGTCTTTTTAAAAATGTCTAAATCTCTAACAACTAAATCTGACTTAGTAACTATTAATATTGGAAATTTATGCTCAGCTAGAGCTTCTACGCATCTTCTGGTTATCTCATATTCCCTTTCAAGTGGTTGGTAAGGATCCGTGGAATCACTAAGCATAACTGGCAAATGAATCCTTGTCTTCTTAACCATCTTAGAAATTTCTTCTTTGAGCTTAAGTCGTGGAACAACGGGACCGGTAAAGCTTGGAAATTTAATCGCATAACAATATATACAATTATGTCCACATCTTCCCAAATATGGATTTATATTGTATTTTGGGAGGCATGTGCAGAATAATGATTTAGATGCTCTAAAGATTGGAAGTCTCATGTAATTACCAACTTTTAACATATTTGCAGAAAGAAAATATAAAATGTTCTTTCAATAAGCAATCCCTACTAGCTGGACTTAACAACTCAAGTTCGCTTCCTCATGTAATTGCAGTATAGGGTTGCTTCTCTCAAAAAGGCTAAAAATAAAACTCTAATGTCAAACACGAGAAAAACTTAAGCAGGAAGGTACATAAAACCTTCTCTGTCTAATGTGAATATGTTTCACCAGGGGTTATCTTTAAGGCGTAAGATGTAAGCTACAAAATTTACTAAAAGATGTACTGGTCCGGTTAAGATAACTATTAAAATGGCGCTTAAGAGAGATATTGAATTTGGCTCAGCAATTAATGCAAATAATAAGGCAAAGAGTACAAAGCTCAATTGGTCAATAAGTGGGAGACTGGCTCCCGGCTTAATGTCCAATCTCCTTTTTATAAATGAACCAAATAGGTCCCCTACTAGAGCCCCTAAAGAAAGAATGAAGCCCAAAAACATACTCCCCCTTGGTAAGCCACATATTGGCGCAATAAACTCTTGAACATAGCCGACAAATGTGCCAATTAGTAGTCCAGAAATGAAACCCCTATAAGTTTTATGTGAACCGAATATTGGTTTTCCATCGAGAAAATTTTTTCCACAATCAATTGGTTTACCGCCCCCAAAAATTACTGGCGAGGCGTTTGCGCAGTAAGCTGGAAAAATATAGTAAAGAGCATTAAATATTTCATTAGCAACAGACATGTATCATCCAGCTCACTTAACACTTAACTTATTATATTCATGAACGCCATTTTCATTTATAAATAAATAAAGAGTTGTTCTCCTTTCAATTCCGCCACTTCTCTCGATCGTCACCTTGACTACACCACGTTTGCTCATTTTAGATAAGCCGATAATATTTGCTGACCAGAATCTAAGAACTCTTGCTGCAACAGGCTCCACTAGAGCATCAACCTCAGTTAAAATATTCCTTACTTGACTTGTAATTAGAATAGGTATCTGAAATTTTTTTGCAATATGTGTAAGCGTCGCTATTTGACGGTTAAGCTCCCTATTAGCCTTAAAGGCTTCCTCTCTACTCCCTATCTCTGCACGATACAAGGATGTTATTGTATCAAAGACTATTAAGCCTAATTTTTCGCTAATATACTTTTCCAGTTCATCTATAAGTGCAGATTGTTCCTCAAAATTCGAAGGCGAAAAGAGAATTATTAGTTGCGAAACTTCATTAAAGTCATGTAAGGCTATTTGCATAAGTCTCTGCGGAAAAAATGTTTTATCCGCGTCCACAAACAACACTTTATAGCCCATTCTCGCCGAGTTTACTGAGCACTGCATGGCTAAGCTTGTTTTCCCAGTCTCAGCCTCACCGTAAAGTAGAGTTAATTCTCCAGGTCGGAGACCACCCTCCAGCACGCTATCTAATTGAATGCAGCCAGTTGGTATGTAGCGTCCCACAAATTAAAGTGGGTTAAAATTTAAATTTAGTCTTTTCTGTAGTAGATTAAGATTGAGAAATTTGGGCGCGCAACATTATGAAGGTTCGAGCCAAAATAGCTGTTGCAACAGTTTCAGGTAAAGCTTACTATAAGCTCGTTAACGAACTTAAGGGTAGGAACATTCCATTTTTGAGTTTAGTGCCTGGAGAGCCTATTCCACAATCAATCGGGGTTGTATTGACCACTGAAAGCGAGAAACCCCTAATAAATCATCAGCGGGTCCTGATTTATAATGTTGAAGAGGATCCATCAAATATTATAGATGAAGCATTACGAATAATCACGAGCAAAAATTTCTATGAAGAATTAATTATTGGAGTTGATCCGGGAAAAACGTTGGGTGTAGCCGTTTTAGCTGACGGAAAAATTTTGAGGAGAGAGGAGTTTTCAAGTATGGAGAAAGCAATAGATACAATATTTATTGAATTAAAAAATAACCCATCAAAAATCCGGAAAATTAGAATTGGTAAGGGTGTACCTGACTTAGCAGAGGAGATAGCGCATAGATTAGAAGTCTCCCTCCCAGAAGAAGTCATTATTGAAATGGTTGATGAGGCTGGTACAAGCTCCCTCAAAAATATGGGATTTAAGAAAAAATTGAGTAATGCTGACTCTGCCATAAAAATAGCTTCGAAAAAGGGTGTGAAACGCTCAAAAGGGGCGTTGATAGATGAGACAAAACGTTGAGAGGGGTAAAACTATTTTAATTGATGGGCCGGCATGTGTTGCGTTATATTCCGGCACCCTAAGAGCCTTTGGCGCTCAAATAAAAGCTGGAGAACACTTAATTGTTAGAATAGGTAGACGAATACCTCTCGAAGCAATCGAGGACTCTCAAGTAGAAATATTGCTGGGAAAATCTGCATCATGCAATATAATCGATGAGGATCCAATACCATCATCATGGAAGAATGCTGCGGAGAAAATTCTCTCATCAAATGGGAGAGTCGAGGTTATCGTATTAGGAGGCATAGATTCCGGTAAAACCAGCTTCTGTATTTATTTAGCTAACATGGCTCTAAATAGTGGACGTAAAGTAGCGCTTATAGATGGGGATTTAGGACAATCCGATATAGGTCCGCCGGGAACATTAGGTTTAAGCATAATAAGAAAACCATTCTTTGATCCCTTCAACCTTAACCCGGATCATATGATTTTCATAGGTGTTACTAGCCCATACAACGTTACTGAACGGATTATAGATGGCTTAGTTAAATTAAGGAGTAAAGCATTAAGCATGGGTTCAGACTTCATAATAATTAACACTGATGGATGGATTGAAGGATCCGACGCTATAGATTACAAGTGTCGTCTAATTAAGAATTTAGAACCAAAGTTTACCGTAATTATATGGAACAACGAGAGTATGAAACCTATGATGGACTTATTAACTAACACTGGAACTGAAATCGAGATATTGACGGTTAATGTGCCAAAGAATATAAGGAAGAGAGATCGGGAGATGAGAAAGGTGATTCGAGAAACCTTATATAAGAAGTACTTGAAGGATGGAAAAGTCCGCTCCATTCCATTAAGCTGGATAAAAATTAATGGAAATCTGGAAATTAAAGGTAAAATAGATCAAGCCCTTAAGAAGAAGGTTGAGGAAATAGTGGGCAACAAGCTTCTCTACTGTGAAAACCTGCAAGATAATGTAATTCTGGTGTTAAAGGAAGGAGTTTCTCTCTCTAATGAAGAGAGCGCGAGGCTAGCTACAGAATTAAATAAGCCGATAAAAATAATATGCGAGGGGGATGAAAAAGGTTTAATTGTAGCCTTAGAGAACAGTGAGGGAGAAATGCTGGGGATTGGAATTATTTGTAACATTGATTTCGAGAGGGGGACACTAAAAATTTACACTAATGTTGAGGAAACTATATCAGGCGTCCATATTGGACAGATAAGGCTGAATGAGAAGGGAAATGAAATTGAAATTGTTGGAAAAAAGTTCTAAAGTCCCACTGAAGGACATAACTTATTAAGGGGACATTGACCGCAAAGCGGCTTTAGTGATTTGCAGAATTTTCTCCCTAAAGCGATAAAAAGCATGTGTACCGCAAAATAATTTTCTGGCGAATATATTTCTTCGAGTCTTGTTCTAATGGAATCATACTTTTTCTCGTTTAAGGGTACCAAGCCAAGCCTCTTCGAAACTCTACTAACATGGGTATCTACAGGTAAAACTGGTTTTCCAGCGCAGAATAGTAAAAGAATATCAGCCGTCTTTGGGCCTACACCAGGTAAACTCAACAGTTTTTCCCTAGCTTCCTTCAGTGGAAGAAGATAAATAAAGTTGAGTTCACCATTAAATTTTTCCATTATTATAGTTGAAATATTTTTTAGAACAATTGATTTGTTCCTATGTAAACCAGCAATCCTTAAAGAATCTTCAATATCTTTAATATCGACTTGAGCTAAATTCTCTGGCGTTACTGAAATCTTAGCAGAGAGGTTATTAAAAGCTCTCTCCGCATTCACTTCAGTCGTAGATTGACTTATAATTGTTCTCACTAGAACTTTAAATGGGTCTCTGCAGATATTTGATTTATCTTGGATTGGAAAGTAAGCCTTTAAAATTTCTAAGATCCTTTCCGCCCTTAAAGACTCATTATTTCTCATATAACTTTCCCGTTTGTCCCTAAATGTTCATTCTTATTAATTTACTTTTATTCGTTGCATTTAGGGGCTTTCTCCTCACTCGCTCCTTCATAGGTAGCACTGCTACCTTAAGAGTGGGGTTATTGAAGCTAATGGCACGGCCCCTTGAAAGTTAAATACCTCCTCTCTGGAATCCTATGCTTGCCGTCATTATCGCTCTAATCCTGCCCTCTCTCACCCGCCTGATAAAGCGGGGTAGCTGATGCCGAGCCTACGGCAGGCCTCTTTAGGCCTAAGCAACCTCTCCAAAATCTACAACACCAATATAAGTAAATGAAAAGAGAGATTAAGAAGATGGTGTCCGGAAAACCTAGAGTTCTGGGATGAATGGACAAAATTTAAATGACACCCTTCCTAAAATATTTTTGCCTTAAATCTGATGTTCCGAGCCTGGGGTGGCGGTGTCTTTAGCCCGCACGTTAATGAGGTGTGCGGGAGCTGTGGCGCCCCCTAGGCAGATGAGGCTGGAGCGCCGTAAAAAAGGGGTGGGCTGAAAGATTCGTGGCGTAAGATATGCTTCCAACGAAATGGGGGTGAACCAGTGAAGCCTAACCAGAAGAAAAAGCTGGAAGCCCCAGACTTAAGTCGTGGCGTCATAGACATCCTACTCGGAATATTTATGAGAAAAATAGGGAGGGATTTAATTTGAGAATTAACAAACTTAGGGTGCTCCTAAGAAGAGGAGAATCAACTATTGGGACAAGAATAATATGTCCTTGGCCAGGCTTGATTGAAGTAATTGGTTATACTGGTATGTACGATTACGTTGAGTTTTTAAGCGAATATGGACCATATGATCTACATGACTTAGATAATTTGGCCAGAGCTGCCGAACTTGTTGGTATGTCGACAATGATAAAAATTGATCAGGAGCCGAGAACCTACTTAGCTGAGAGAGCATTAGCGTCAGGAATACAAAATATACTCTTCGCGGATATAAGAACTGTTGAAGATGCTGAAGAAGCCGTTAAAGCCGTTAGAATGGAGCCAAAGGGCATAAATGGGTATAGAATGGATAGAAGGGTTGGCTATGTAGGAGCTTTAGCCTCGCCGGCAGATTTAGTAAAGATGTGTGAGGACGCTGTGGTCGCAATTATGATTGAAAAAAAGTCTGCTGTTGAGAACCTTGAAGAAATATTGTCGGTTGAAGGCATAGACATGGTGCAGTTCGGTCCATCTGACTACTCGATAAGTATAGGCTTACCGGGAGAGGTAAATCACCCAAAAGTTAGGGAGGCGGAGGAAAAAACTATTAGAACAGCCCTTAAAATGGGTATTGCTCCGAGAGCTGAGATAGGTAGCCCTGAGGAGGCGAAAAGATATATTGAGATGGGTGTCCGCAACTTTAACATTGGTGTTGATTTAAGAATACTTTTCAGCTGGTGGAAAAAGAACGGTGAAGACTTAAGAAAATTACTTTCAAAAGTATAGTATGGGTTGATGAGAATTGTATAAAACTAGAGTTTTTCATGAAGAGACTGTAGAAGAAGGAAAAAGACTGTCAGCCACTATAATAGAATTGGGTAACTCCTACATAGTGCTATTAAGTGAAGGTGAGGAGAATCTCGGAACACTATCTGTTTCAGTACCAATCAAGCCGGAAATCTCTAGGTTACCAGTTTCCTCAGTGCTTTTAGGCGAACGCCACGTGATTTCTGCAAGATCAATAGCGGAGAGACTCGCCGCAGCCACGAAGAAAATTGTTTTAGTCTCAGTTTTTATAAAAACTATTGATGAGATGAAAGCCGGACAAATATTTATGAGGCTTATAGAGAAAATTTTAAAGAAGAGTGTAGAACAGAATGAGTCTTAGAGAGTTTCTCAAAAACATGGAAGAAACTGGTGAAGTAATTCATGTAAGGGAGAGAGTCTCACCGGTTTTTGAGATTCCAGCGATAATGAGTTTTCTTTTATCGAAAAACGCTCCAATAGTTTTCTTTGACAATGTTGAGGGATATGATGTAAAGGTTGTTGGAAATATATGTGCAACAAGAAAGAGATTATGTATGGCTTTAGGGGTAATGGAGAACGAATTGTACAGGAGAATCATTGACGCCATGAATAATCCTGAACCTCCCAAAATAGTGGATGACTCTCCAGTTAAAGATGTTATTGAGGAACCTAAACTTTCAAGAATACCGATTTTGAGACATTTTGAGCGTGATCCCGGACCATATATAACTTCAGCCATAGTATCCGCTAGGAGCCCTGATGGAAAAATTGAAAACGTCTCGATTCATAGGCTTCTTGTATTAGATGATAGACGGCTGGCAATAAGGCTTGTTCCAAGACATCTATTTAAGCTTTGGAATATGGCTAAGAACTCTAATCGTGACCTTGATGTGGCAATAGCCATAGGCGTTCATCCGGCAGTTCTTCTTGCAGCTGCTTCATCACCGCCTTTCGGAGTAAGCGAGTATGGTGTTGCTAATCGCCTCCTTAAAGGTAAACTTAGACTAATAGAATGTGAGAAGGTTGAAGCATTCGCTCCATCTGAATCTGAAATAATACTTGAGGGAAAAATATTGCGTGAGGGTGAGGCGCCTGAGGGACCCTTTGTAGATATAACTGGAACTTATGACGCGCAGCGTCTTCAGCCAATTGTAGAAATAGTTAACATAATGCATAGAGAAGATTGCTTTTATCAGGCGCTTTTACCAGGCGGGTTAGAACATATGCTTTTAATGGGGTTACCTAGAGAAGCCGCCATCTACGACGCTGTCTCAAGAGTTGTGCCTAATGTTAAAGCTGTTAATCTCTCACTTGGAGGTTGCGGCTGGCTTCATGCGATAATATCTATCGAAAAACAAACAGATGGTGATGCTAAGAACGCTCTTTTAGCAGCCTTTGCAGCGCATCCAAGCTTAAAGCACGCGATAATCGTTGACTCAGATATAAATGTCTTCAATCTGGAGGAGGTTGAATGGGCTATTGCAACCCGTTTCCAAGCAAATGAAGACTTAATAATTATTCAGAACATTAGAGGTTCAACCCTCGATCCTTCAGCGGATATGGAAACTGGCCTAACAACTAAAGTTGGCATAGATGCAACGCGTCCACTAAAAACTTTAAAGGATAAGTTTGAGAAAGCAAGCGTCCCCTTAACAGACAGGGCTGCCAAAATAATTGATAAAATAAAAACTGGGCAAGTATCCTACTAAACATGGAAAAACCTAAGAAGATCTTTTTCATTCTGCGCATGCAGCAATCATGCAGTCCTTTAGAGTTGAGAATACAACTTTAACCTTGTTTGTTAATGGCGCATAATAAGCTGTTTTCGCCGAGTTTGTCATTAAAGTATCTATGCCAAGATCCCTCAACCATGTGACAACAGCACATGTATCACATATAACTTGTCCACCTGAAGCTTCAATGACCCTTACGTAATCTGACGCCTTTTTGCGAATAAATCTTGATGTACAAACCCACAATTTTACATCACTCTTAACCTTCCTCCCCTTAATGAGGCTTGCAATTGTCTTGATTTCATTTAAGGAGCAATGCGGGCATCCTATGAAAATTAGGTCTGGCTTTTCCAGAGCAGATGAAAGATTCTCGTAAACATTTTGGATGTCCCTATTCTCTACAGTTATTATTTCGTGCGCTTCAACCGTCTCAGGTTTTCCCAGATAAAACATTGGAACTGAGCCGCTTGTAGCCATCGCAGCGCCCATCTGCTTTAGGAAATCTTCATCTCTGCTTGATAAGCCAGAAATTAATGGGATTCTGTTGCCTAGGATCTTACCTAGATATATGCCTAAAGCGCCATAATCAGCCTCACTTCTAATGGCAGCTTCAACCTTAACTAAAGCTGAAAATCGGCGGTTCTCCGGCATATGTAATCCGTAATTGGGAGTTTTGCCAATTAAGGCTGATGCAAGAGCGCTCGGTCCACCCTCACGATTCGTCCACGCATTAAATATGGAATTAGCGTAGATTACTGCTGACGATTCAGCCCACGATAGATGCGTTCCGCTTTTAGGCGGCTCAATATAGTATGGTGTACATGTTAAAGAATCCTCTATACCCATCTCCTTATAGAGGTCTACTATCGCCTTTTGCTTTCCGATAAGTTCTGCTGGAAGAAGTGTGAAAATCGGATTACTATAATCTATACCAGATGGATTCGTTGTCGCCTTAACCTTGACTCTTCCACCAGATTCTAGCAGCGCCCTAAGAAACTCTATCGGTGCATCATTAATGGTTTTGTAGGATACCCCGGAAATATGAGCTGACCCGATTGGTATGAGACGTTTAGCCCCGTAAAGATCTCCTAATTTAACAAGTATCCTCATTGAGATTTGATAAGCCCAACCTAATTCACCATCATAAATCTTCTCCTCCTCTTTAGTTAAGTACATTTCCTCCCTCACTTCCTAAAGATTCTTATAATCCCGCTTCCACCATCAACTTCAACAACTTCACCAGTATTTATTTTTGTAATATCTATTTCATCAACCATTGGTATATTTGCAATAATGGCTCCGACAACAACAACCGAATCCGCCACCGAGTTTACTATTGCCCTAGGGGCTAAACCTCTCCTGGCAAGAGAATATAAAACAAAGCTGCCGACTGTTGAACCATGCCCGCTGGGGAAACATAAAATTGAGTCTTTAATGCTTTTGCCGTAAAGATCGTGCTCCCTTTCAATAACTACCCCCGTTTCCGGATCAACGCCGCCTAAAAAGCTGATGGGTTTTGTTGAAACTAATGCTGTTCCTTTAGCTATGCCGGGAACTATCGGTCGACCCTTAAGTAGAACCTCCAACTTACCCTCCCACCCTTCAGCTAATAGGAGATCCTCATGGAGAATGGTAGTTCGCCGAATAATTTTTCAGAGGCCTCTTGAACCTTCCTCAAATACTCCTCTTCAGTGTAAACTCTCAGAATATTCATGAATCCCTTAAGCAGGTCAAATATGCCTGAGACATCACTTAGCCTGCTGGAGATCTTTCTTCCATTCCTAGTCTTCTGAAAGACGGGTATCTCCATCGGCTCAAGTGGGAAAGCGTGGTGATATGGAACTGAAGGAAGTGTTGGAACATCAATTATGACGCTTTGAGGATCCACCCCAGCTTCCTCAGCTATCTGATCCCTTATGCGATTCCTTATGCCTTCAACATTAAAAATGGTTGATACTATTTTATCTCTAATATAAAATGGTGGCGGGTCATACGCGCATTTTATCAGTTTACGCCTCTCTAACCTCTCAATTATCTCTCTAGACTTCTCATTTTCCTTCAATTTTGTCCATAAAGTGTAATCATTTAGGCTCAAATATTCTTCAGGAGTTTTAAAATCCACCAATCCTAATTCATCTTTAGCGCGCTCCATAGCTATAGCTAACATTACTTGAACGGCTCTTCCAACTCTATGAAAGTATATGCTTTTAAATGATTCTATGCGCGCCAATATAAATGATTCTAGGGCTGATAAGGCACCTACGTCTACTGAGAGGTTTCCATCAATAACATCTAAGGTACGCACTAGGCGGATTACATCTACGAAGCCATATTCGGCGCCAGTGTGATAGGTATCTCTGACAACAAAGTCTAGCTTATCGGCGTCCACAGCGCTTCTAATCACTTGATCCATAAAAGCCATTTTAGGCCTATTTAAGCGTCCAATAGCGAGAGACCCTATAACGTTTGGGTCATATCCTAAACTGCTTATTACGTCTTTCAGCTCCGACTTAGTGATTATCCAAAACGTCATATCTTCATGGGTCTTACCGAGAAATTTTGTGAGGATATGTTCAAAAATATGCGAGAATGGACCATGCCCAACATCGTGGAGAAGAGCGGCTATCCTTATCATTTGGGCCTCATCCTCAGTTAAAATTTGGGATAATTGAGGGTTCTCAACTATTAATCCTGCAAGATGCATAACCCCAATTGAATGTTCAAACCTTGTATGGTTAGCTCCAGGATAAACATATTCCGCGCCAGCCAGCTGCCTTATTCTACGTAACCTCTGAAATGGAAATGAATCTATGATCTCCTTCTCAACCTCGGTTATGTAAACGTAGCCGTAGATTGGATCCTTAATTTCACCCCAATACTTGCGCTTAGACATAAGCCCTCAATCCATTCCCAAAATAATGCATATTATGCTTTCTAACTAATTAATTTCTTTATTCTTTAAAGAGAAATGTTTATTGTTAAGTAAAGAAATTAATAGATTGGAAGATTTGGGAAATGGAGGCAGATAAAGTTTTTGAGAGAAAATTCCTTTCGGGGCGTACGCAGAGGAGACGCTTTATCCTACAATTTAAATACGTATTTTTAGGCTTAATTACTCTTATCTCCTTGATAAATAGCATGCTGGGTTCGGTTCTCGCTGAGGACACTACAATAAGTTTTAATGCTGAAGTTTTGACTGGTGACACTTTAGCAGTCTTCATATGGCCGCCAGTAGACAATTTATCGGTTGATTGTAAACCATTAAAGTCAGGAGATTTCAGGATTCTAGTTTCATCTAGGGAAGCATGGTATAGGGGGAGCCAGGAAATCCCATTGATATCGCTAGTATATGTTCAGCCAAGATCAGGGGGAACTTATGTCATTCAAATATTCTTCAGTTCAAATAGTAGATGGAATGGCACCTTGGGGGTCTATACTAGTGAAAGCGAGTTTTATAAGGGGATTGGATCTGCAAGTCTCACATCTCAAGGTTATTTTGTGACTCTTCACACAATTAATATTTCGCCTAGAGATAATCAAACATTAAGTTATAAGATTAACATAAATTTGAAGGCTCATAATACCGCCTCCTCAAACATACTCTTCATAAATTTTCCCACCCCAATGAATATGGCGCTATTTGTTCTGATAAGCGTTGCAATAGCATATGTTAACGCTTTTTTCATACTTGATTCATTTTTTAAGAGTAAAACAGAGGGAACATCAAAGATACGCTGGGTGCTAGTCGCGTTATTAGTCCTTGTAAGCGTTTACGTCCTATATCAAATATATGGTCTAGTTTCAGGTGGTGAAATATAATGCATTATGATGATAATAAGGAAGATGAGTTTACGGGACAATGGTGGTATAATAAACCAAGGTTAAGGAAGATTTTTTCACCATTACTTTATTTAACCTCATGGCAGTATAGGTTATGGAGATTTTTGCAGAAGCCGCCTGAAAAGAGAAAGGCTGAAGTTGAAAAGAAGGCTAAGGCAATAAGGAAGAGAATGGATTTTCCGAGGGTTGTGAGAGCTGACCTTGTGGGGAGAGATGAAGAGTTTGAAAGGGTTCTTTTAAGCGCGTATTACCACATTTTCCGGGATCCAGAGGTTCGAAAAAATAGTCCGGTTCCACCACCAAAAGTTTTCATATTGAAGGGTAGTTCGGGTAGTGGGAAGACGTTTTTTGCTGAAGCATGTCAGAGGGAGATTTTTGAGACTGGCCTAAAATATGGCTTAATAGTTCATTATGCTTCGTTAAGGCCTGAAGAAGTTTACACAATGTGGTATGGTAGAAGCGCGCAGCAGCTCAGCGCCTTCTTCGAAGCTGCTTTTCAGAGGCCTAGCGTAATATTGATTGATGAGTTTCAAGCTTTCGGTAGTCGCTTTACATCCTCAACTGAGGTTGGTATGGAGGAGAAGAGGGTTCAGACAGTTTTCCTAGAGAAGATCGATGACCTCCAGAAGAAGAATTATAGATGCATCTTGCTCATTTCCACAAATGAGTATGAGACCATCACCGAGACTCTTAGGCGAAGGGGTATTGTAGGTACGATAGATCTTGATAGTGGAATTAGTAAGCTTATGCTCATTGAAATAGCTAGAAGAAACTGTCAGAAATATGATCTAAATCATTTAGATCCTAGGGAGATAATTGAGGTTCTTGAGGATACTTTGAGGAGTGTTGGCGGTACGAAATTAACTCCAGCAGATATATGTAATGCATTTGGCATCGTTATAAGTGAGAAGTATAAGCCGGTTCAACGCAAACTCATAGATAGGATATTGTTGAGGACTGAGGATGACACGCAGATTAAAGTTATCAGAAAAAATATAAGCTTAAGTGATTTTAGGGCTGCAGCCCGTAAACTAAAAAGTTACACGTCTGCTGAAAAGACAGAAGCCGCTAAGAGGGCGACTATTAGGATATCTCCAAAAGAGAGATACAGTGATGTTGGCGGCCTCCATGGAATAAAGGAGGAGATAATTAAGGAGATATCGCTAGCCTTAGACGCCGACTTGGCGGTTAAGGCTGGATATCAACCTCCGAAGGGTTTCATATTTTATGGTCCGCCTGGAACAGGCAAAACCCTGTTAGCTAAAGCCATAGCTGGAGAGAACAACGTCTGGTTTTATAACATTAATGGTCCATCTATACTGCAGGGACATTATGGTGACCCTGAAAAAACCATACGTGATATTTTTGAGGATGCCCGTAAAAATGCACCTGCCATAATATTTTTTGATGAGATTGACGCTATCGCTCCAAGGAGGGGAACGCATGATCCAGTGATTGATAGAGTTGTATCTCAACTACTTACTGAGATGGATGGTTTTACGCCGCTTACAAACGTCGTTGTTATTGGTGCGACTAATCGCATTGAAGTTTTGGATCCAGCATTATTAGAGCGATTTACAAGACACTTTGAGTTTACTTATCCTAAGAATAAGGAGGAGAAACTTGAGATAATAGAGATTCACCTAAGGCGATATAAGCATCATTTAGAGAAAGGTTTAACGTCCAGTGATATACTGAAAATTTTTGAGAAGAAGATTCTTAGTCCAAGAAAGATTGCGGATACTATTGATGATGCAAATCGTCTTAGAACAAAGGAGCTTGAAGCATGCTATAGGCTTGTTCAAGCAATAAAGTATAAGCCTGAAAAAGTTGAGGAAATAAAGAAACTCTATGAAAATGATTTAGAAAGATTATTTGCGGTGCTTAGGGTTAATCCTGAGGATCCGAATTTGCTGAAAATACTTGAGAAAGTTGAGCCAGACAATTATCCGCTGAAACTGTATCATTTCGAGAAAGCTCTTGAAAAAACCTATGATGAGGCAGTTGAGGAAGCTCAGAAAATGATGCTTGAAACTGTGAGGATACGGAAGCCTGAGGTTGGCAAAAGCTATGGGCTTATAGCTTTAGGAGAGCGTGGAGAAATGGGCGGTTTTGTAGGGGTAGTAGAGATTGTTGTTAATCCTAAGGGGTCTGGTAAAGTTCACGTTGTTGGAAGCGAGGTTGGCGAAAGTATACTTGCAAGCGCATATGATGCGTTCATATACATAAATTCGATATCGAACTGGAAATTCAAAGACTACGATGTATATATTGAGATAGTGACACCAGCTAAAGGCATGGAGAAGCAGATAATCGGCCCTGGAATAATGAGGTCTCCAGTTTCAGGCCCATCTGCCGGCCTTGCGATAGCCGTAGCTATGATCTCAGCTTTCACTGGAGTTGAAGTTGACCCAACTGTTGTTATGACTGGTGCAATAACAGCGCTAGGTGAAGTTTGGCCTGTTGGTGGACTCGATTATCGTGGGATGGGTAAGATTGAAGCCGCATTATCTGATCAATATGCTCGAATACTTATCCTACCGAAATATAATTACGAGAGATTAAAGAGTTTCGAAACTGAGAAATTGCTTCTGGAAAGAGGCATAAAAATGATTCCTGTTCAAACATTTTTAGAGGCTGCTTCAGTTGCTCTTCTCAATTTTGATAAAGTTAAGGAATTTCTTCTAAAAACTAACAATGCTCAGACATCTCTCCAGCAAATTAATTAAAAGTTGCTTTACAGCTTGATTTTAGTTGATTTTTGAATTTCCCTATCTTTTCTAATTCTACCTTTTTCTATAGTCTCCTCGCGATATAAAACTTTATCTTTTCGGTTGGAACTAAAATTTTATCCAATTGAATATGGCTGAAGGGTTCCTGGGGTATAAAAGGAAAAGCTAATCAAACAATAATTAAATCACCTAAGAATCATAACGTACCACCTAAAATTATAGTAATGTGAATTCGTAGATAAGCCGAACAAGCCCCCGGCTCACGGAAAGGCTTTAAACTGTAAAGAAATAGTTAGGTTGGTTGCGAATAAAATTGTTTTAAAATTTCTAAGG
>Ga0080004_1130915_pt1 | contig 39140 bp, 48 predicted proteins | sample WasSprMetagenome_FD_69207 | JGI IMG/M metagenome (GOLD analysis project Ga0080004, IMG submission 69207) | Sulfidic aquatic microbial communities from Washburn Spring, Yellowstone National Park, USA - WS (SPADES assembly) (version 2) | ecosystem: Environmental > Aquatic > Thermal springs > Hot...
GATCTTATTTTGTTGAGAAGAATGTTTAACTCAGTTCCGGCTCTCTGGGCGGAGGAATTTATATGAGGGAGATAAGCGAGTGGCTCCCAGTTTTCCTCTCTTTCTATCCGGTTCTTCACAAAAGAGTGCCAACAATAGTTTACGGATCTCAGATAATAGCTGTTACCAAGGGGATTGATGTGAGCAGCAAGGACATAGATCTCCTCTGTCCCGGTGCTACATTAAAGGCAATAGAGGAGGCTTATGTGGAGTCCTCTGGAAGGGAGGAGATGAGACTTGAGCTTATAAGGTCTAAAAGAGGTCATGTCTTCACGCTTTATTATCCTCTCGGCGAGAGGCCTATCCCAATAGAGATATTCACGACAACCCCTTTAGGGGATCCTCTGTCGGCATTTCCGGATCATGTAATTGATGTGAGCAGATGGGGAATAGACTTCATCTCCCTGACGGTAGAGGCATATGCAGTACTTGAGGCAGCTAGAGGGATAAGACCCATCTCCGTGGAGAGGTTAAGGAGAATTAAAATTGAGTGGAGTGAGGTGGAGAAACTCGGGGAGAAATTCGGCCTGAGGGACAAAGTCCTCTGCTTAAGGAAGATGGTTGAGAGTGGAGAATGAGTCAAGTAGCACAGGAGATCAAATAATTAATTCTTATGTAAAAAATTTTTCTATTTTTCTAGTAGAAAAATAATTTTCTCTGATGTTCCTTAGAGAAAAGTTTTTTAAGTAATAACAACCTATCTACAGGGATCACCATGCTTCCGATAGAAGTGTGGATTCCATTTTTTGTCATAATTTTAGGCTTACTTGTACTTTTATTTTCCATGGAGCATATAGCGCCTAAAAAGCCAAGTAAAATTAAAGGGGAGACATACTGGTCCGGAGAGAAGCCCGAAAATGTCTCAAACTTGGTAAGAATAACTTACTGGAAGTTCCTGCTCTTCTTTTCAATTCTTGAAATGGTTCCAGTTCTTCTAGCACTTACCCTCATGTCAGGAGCTGTTACAGCTCTTCTAGCTCTGTACTTAGTTGTTGTGGCTGTTGCATCCTTCATAATGGTACTGGGGTGATCTCATGGGTGGAACTTTCTCCCTATCCCTAGCAAAATGGGCAAGATCCTCATCTCCCTGGCTTCTTCACTTCAATGCGGGAGCCTGCAATGGATGCGATATAGAGGTCCTCTCAGCTATATGCCCAAACTACGATCCGGAAAGGGTTGGGGTTCTTCTGAAACCTTCTCCTAGGCATGCAGATGTCCTTGTGGTCACTGGAATAGTTACAAATCAGACTAAAGACAGGCTTATCAGGATATATGAGCAAATGCCCGAGCCAAAGGCTGTTGTTGCTGTGGGAACATGTGCTATAAGTGGAGGTGTGTTTCACGATGCTTACAACAGGGCTGGATCAGTCAAGGACTTTGTTCCCGTTCTGATGGAGGTTCCCGGCTGCCCACCTAGGCCAGAGAAGATTGTTGAGGCGCTGGCCATAGCCGCCTCAAAGCTGAGGGAGGTCTGACAATGTCCTTGGATCTCCAATCTCTTTTATCCCAAATAGGGGAAGTGAAAAGAGTGGGGTGGAGGTGGGAGGTAAAAGTCCCACCTGATAGAATAGCTGATTCTGTGAGCAAAATTCTGAAAGCAGCTGGCATGATCGCATCAGGCCCTCAGGATCTCCATTTTGTCACAATAGTTGGCGTAGATAGGCCTGATGCTGGAGAGATAGAGCTTGTTTATCACTTCATGTTCCACAAAAACAAGGAGTATGTGCTTCTCAGGACCTCGGTGAAAAGGGATAATCCGGAGATAGAGAGCATAACTCCCATAATACCCGGGGCTGAGATGAACGAGAACGAGGTGTATGATCTTCTTGGTGTCAAGTTTGTCGGTCATCCAAACCTGAGAAAACCGTTCATGACCCCTGAAAACTTTGGAAAGGATGAATTCCCCTTGAGAAAGGACTGGAGGCGATAATATGAGCACATTCACGATGTTGCTTCCATTTGGTCCCCAGCATCCGATGCTTCACGAGCCAGCTCATTTCAAGTTTGAGGTCGATGGAGAGACGGTGGTAAACGTCACTCCCTATCTTAACTACGTTCACAGGGGGATAGAAAAGCTCCTAGAGAACAGAACATATGTTCAGGGCCTCTATGTAGCGGCCAGAGTTTGCGGAATATGCAATCCAAGCCACACAAATGCCTTTGTGGCTGCTGTTGAGGAGGCAATGGGGATAGAGCCTCCCCCTAGGGCAAAATATCTCAGGGTTGTGACCCAGGAGATACACAGGATACAGAGCCATCTGATACTGCTTGCAGTAGCAGCTGAGGAGATGGGCTTCAACTCCCTCTTCATGCTGATATGGCGCGACAGGGAGAGGATACTGAGGTTGATAGAGGCAATCACAGGAGGAAGGGTAATGCAATCCTATGACAGGATAGGAGGAGTTTACAGGGATATAAATGATATTCTGGCTGAAAGAGTGATAAAGGAGCTATCTGAGATGAGAAACAGGGTTATCCAGTACAGAAAGGTTTTCTCCGAGGATCCAATAGTCAGGAGGAGGACTGTGGATGTTGGAGTGCTGAAAACAGCTGAGATGGTAAGGCTAGGAGGAGTTGGGCCCTTTGCTAGGGCATCAGCAGTTGATTATGATGTTAGAAGGGATCACAGGTCAAATCATGTAGCATACGATGAGGTTCCATTCAATGTTATCACTAGAGAGGAGTGCGATGTGTGGGCTAGGCTGATCGCGAGGGTGGATGAGACGCTTGAGTGCATCAACATGATAGAGTATGCGCTGAAGCACATGCCCTCAGGTGCGATAAGGTACAGGGCTCCAAGAGCTGCCCCCAAAGGGGCAGAAGGAATAGGAAGAGTGGAGGCACCAAGAGGGGAGCTTGTGCATCACACTATAAGCGATGGACAGAGGCCATACAGACATAGGATAAGAACTCCAAGCTTTGCAAACGTCTTTCCCGCAGCTAAAGCTCATATAGGCTACTCCATAGCTGATATTCCGATGATATACGTGAGCTGGGATCCCTGCTTCTCCTGCTTGGCTAGAGTTACACTGGTGGACATTAGATCAGGCACAGCAAAAGTAATCAGCGGAGAGGAGCTCAGAAGGGAGGCCAGAAGGAGGTGGGAGAAGTGATACTGGAGGCAATTGTCCTAATTCTTCAGATATTCATCTTTCCGGGATTCCTCTTCCTCCTGCTGATGAGCTTCTTCATTGAGTGGTACAAGAGAAAGCTGTTTGCAAGAATGCAGAACAGGGTTGGACCGAAGTACATAGGATACAAGGGAATTTTACAGCCGATAGCAGACTTCTTCAAGCTTCTGTCAAAGGAGGTCATAGAGCTTGAGAGGGCTGATAACCACCTCATAGATCTATCACTTCTCATGGCATCATCTATATTTATATATGTATGCTTCTTCCTTCCTTTCGTTGGAAGGCCTTTGATAAGCTTTGAAGGCGATCTAATAGCAGTTCTCCTCCTCACATCAGCTGCTTCCTTCATGCTATTTGCAATAGGATGGTCTATGTCAAGCCCATATGGGATGATAGGCGGGATGAGGCTTCTGGCTCAGGTAATAGGGTTCGAGATCCCCTACTTCATACTTGCTCTGGTCCCGGCTTATATAACAAAAAGTTTATCCATATTTGAAATAGGAAGAAGGATGGGCAGTGTTCTTTTATCAAATCCCGCTTATCTAATACCTTGGTCCATCTCGATACCTCTTTTCCTAGTAGCAACACAAATAGAGCTTGAGGAGGCACCATTTCACATACCTGATGCAGAGCAGGAGCTTGTTGCGGGCTACTTTACTGAGCTATCAGGCAGAAGGCTGGCGCTTTTAGATCTGGCAAAGGACACCCAGCTCTTATTCTGTTCAGCATTCATGGCTTCCATATTCTTCGGAGCTGGCTCTCCATTTTACCAGAACCCCCTGCTGGGCTTCATCATGACAATGGTGGAAATATTGATTATAGCATTTTTCATAGTTACAATAAAGGCGAGTGCTGCAAGGCTTGCTATATCAAATGTTCTGGACATGATGTGGAAGTACCTTGTCCCATCATCCGCACTCATTCTGGCTATTTCCCTGCTTTTGGGAGGTGTCTGATTTGTTGAAGCTATTTGGAGAAATATTGGGGAATTTGAAGAGGAGGCCTGCAACAATAGATGTTCCTTTCGAGAAAATTGAGGTGGAGGAGATCTACAGAGGGCTTGAGTTCCTCGATATCGATAAGTGCATAGGCTGTGGAGCTTGTGCGCTTGACTGTCCTGCAGCGGCAATAGAGATGGTCGAGTTCAAGGAGGTGAACAGAAAGCTACCCATTTTCATAATAGGAAGGTGCGTTTTCTGTGCTCAATGTGAGGACACATGTCCATATGAGGCAATAAAAATGACAAGGGAGGTTCCAAAACCCTTCTTCTCGTTTGAGGAGGATAAGATGAAAATAGTGCCGAAAGAGCTTAGACCTCTCGAGAAAAGACCTCAGCCAAAGCCTCTTCCACCACCTCCTCCAGCGAAGGGGTGATAGAATGTTGTTTGATGATGTTATATCCGTCATAATATTTCTTTCGGCTTTTTCCACAGGTCTTTATTCAGTGACAACGGATAAGCCAGTCAGATCGGTGATGGCAGCCGGCGCTGCTCTGTGGCTTGTATCTCTGGCATATTGGCACTTGGGAAGCTTTTCCCTTGCCTTGATGCAGCTCTCAATAGCTGTAGGGGCCATGGTGATAATAGGTCTTTCAAGCGTTCAGAGCTTTGAGGAGAAAATTGTAAGAGGGGATGTGGCAGCTGTAATTGCTGTTTCCCTAGTTGCTCTTCTGATACCGTGGATCTTCACTCTCAAATCCTATGAGGACATAATGACATCAATAAACGTCAAGCTTAGCAACTACTTTCCTGTATTCGTCTTAATACAGGGTCTTCTTATACTGGCAGGGTCTGTTGTGGCTGTTCTACTTGTCAGGGGGTGGAGGGAATGATCTTATTGGTTTACACCTTGATGTCAGCTGTTCTGGTTGCTCTAGGAATTTTTGGCCTGGTATCCAGGGGGAATGCAGCTAAAATATTGATATCCATAGAACTCCTGTCCTCAGGGGCTGCCGGTCTTGTTTTCTTCCCGATGCTAGCAATATCAAGAAGTTTTGCATTCTCACAATCGCTTATAATACTCTTTCTCTCCGTTGACAGCGTGACCTTAGGCATAACGATAGCAGTCCTGTTCATAGCTGTAAAAAGAAGTGAAACAGGCGATATGAACAAGTTAAACGAGCTAAGGGGGTGATATATTGAATTCAGTCTGGTTTATATTCCTGTCTCCTGCCATAGGAGCAGCTCTTTCCCTTCTCCTCAGTCCAGTTAAGAGCAGAAGGCTGATAGAGGCAATAGCAGTTCTCTCATCCCTGATATCAGTTGTCATATCTGCAGAGCTCTTCCTTATAAGAGCTCCTCTTCTGAGGGATCCTGCATTTATTCAGGCATTTGATGGTCCAATAGCTCCTGTTCTGATGATAGATAGATTATCCGCGCTCATGTCCTTTGTTGTGGCTTTAGTGAGCTTCCTAATTGTTGTTTACTCCATAGGATATATGGGGGAGGATCCCAGTTACATAAGGTACTACTCCTTGATACAGCTTTTCATAGCCGGAATGCTTGGATTGGTCCTATCAGGATCCTTCCTTTACCTATACCTGTTCTGGGAGGTTGTTGGTCTCTGCTCCTGCCTCCTCATAGCCCACTGGTATGAGAGACCTGAGGCATCCAGAGCTGGAGTGAAGGCCTTCATAGTCACAAGATTCGGAGATGTCATGCTCCTGACAGCGATATCGCTGATATACCTTCAGATAGGGGATCTAAGGTATGATGTGGTTTCCTCTCATCTTGGGGCTTTGCCCTCCTCCTTCATATCCACAGTAATGCTTCTCTCTCTGGGAGGGGCTTTTGGGAAGTCGGCACAGGTTCCCCTCCATGTATGGCTTCCCGATGCAATGGAGGGCCCGACATCTGTCAGCGCTCTCATACATGCGGCCACTATGGTCAAGGCTGGCGTTTATTTGGTGGCTAGGTTGATAACTCTATCTCTTGAGTATGGATCAGCAAGCATAGCAGCTCTATCAGGATTCTCTCAAGTTCTTCTGTGGATCGGATCAATCACAGCATTTCTGGCTGCCACAATGGCCCTTGTCACATACGATATAAAGAGGGTTCTAGCATACTCTACGATAAGCCAGCTTGGGTACATGTTCGCCGGGCTTGGCGCTTTCTCCTCTGTCCCATTCTCCGAGACAATCTTCAGCTCTATGCTTCATCTCACAAGCCACGCCTTCTTCAAGGCCCTTCTCTTCATGGGAGCTGGAGCTGTAATCCATGCAACCGGAACAAGGGATATGAGGGAGATGGGTGGTCTCAGGAGGTCAATGCCCATCACATCAACTACATTCCTAATCGGAGCCATGGCCTTGTCCGGGATACCGCCGATGAACGGCTTCTTCAGCAAGGATGCTGTGATGGAGGTTGTGATGGGCGCTTCCCCAGTTAGCTATATTCTCCTTCTCATCACAGCTATTTTAACGCCATTTTACATATTCAGAGCAGTTCTGATGACATTTTTCGGCGAGCAAAAAGGGCATGCGCACGAGGCAAGCATATCAATGACCCTGCCAATGATCTTACTGGCTGCTTCCTGCTTCATAACTCCTTCAATAACCTCCTTTATGCTGGAGCACAATCCTCTGGCTGGATTCTCAGTGGACATGAAAACAGCTTTGATCTCGGTATCAGCAGTATCCCTTTCCTTTGTCCTCTTTTACCTCAGCTACTGGAGGGGCTTCAGACCTGAACTGGCTTTGGTGAGGAGAGTCCTAGAGAAAGGCTACTACTTCGATGATTTGTACACAAGAGTGCTGATGCCCGTATTCAGAACTATAATGTCCGGAATATCATGGGGAGTTGACAGAGCCCTGGATGCCCTCTCCTACAGGATAGCAGATCAAGCAACAAGATTTGGAAACTTTCTCAGGGAGATCCACACGGGGATGATAAGCCATTATGTTGCCGCCTTCTCTCTGGGCCTGATACTCCTTCTGGCAATGGCTCTGGGGGTGATGTTGACATGATGGAGGTCATATCAACAATATCGATCTTCATAATATTTTCAGTTATAGTATTTTTCATGGGCAGGTTCAAAGCCGGGAAGCTCTCACTCGCCCTCGTCTCGCTGATACCATATGCCTACTCCTACATAATCCTTCCAATTCTCTGGTTTGGCATGATAAATTCCAAAGAAAAGCTTTTTACAGGGGATTTCCTTGGAATAAAGGACTTCTTTGCCGTTGATCCTTTCTCCCTCTTCTACTCAGGAGTAACAGCTCTTGCAGCTAACATGCTCATACTGCACATAATCTCAAGGTTCGGGGAGAGGGAGATATCTCCCATAGTTTCCTCAGCTCTCTTCACGACGGGAGCTGTCTTCGGCACCCTGTTCTCGCACAATGTGCTCGCTATATTCATGTTCTGGGAGATGGCACTGGCTGGAGTGGTGGGCTTATCCCTCTGTCCATGCGGCGGATACAGGAAGCAGACACATGAGGCGATGATGAAAATGGTCGTGATGACATCCATATCCTCAGCTTTTCTAATAGCTGGAATTGGCCTCCTTATAGCATCTGTTTCTGGGCCCAACTTCGATCTGTCCAGCCTAAACCTGATGTACATATGGGAGAGAATTCCTGAAACAAAGAACGTGCAGCTCCTGATGATGGCATTTGTCCTAATAGCTGTTGCTCTTCTGACAGATACCGGAGCTGTTCCGTTTTACATGTGGCTTCCCGACTATGTCTCAGGTATCGTTGCTCCACCTGTAGCTTTGGTGCTTGTCACATCGGACCTGGCAGCATACTATCTGCTGGGGAGGTTCATGACGATATTCTCACCACTATTTCAGACAGTTAAATTAACACAGCTGGCCATAATAACTCTGATAGCCACGATAGGAATTTTCTCCATAGTTTTGGGGGAGCTCTCCGCTCTCTCTCAAGGAAGGGTGAGAAGGCTTTTCGGCTACAGCATGGTCTCGGATGCCGGCTATTCCTTGCTGCTGATAATACTTTACGATGTAAATGGCGTGTTCCTGATGGGCAACAATGCGTACATGGCGATGCCCTATGCATACTTCACTGCCGCAAGCAGCATCGCTCTTGCTGTGATAATAACAATTCTCGGAAGCTTTGAGGATATAGGGGTGTTCAGATTGCAGCAGCTTCAGGGCATGCACATAAGACTTCCCTTCGCGACAATTCTGCTCTCCATATCCCTCCTTTCCATGGCAGGCATTCCACCTCTTGCAGGGTTTGTGGCAAAATATCTGGTCATATTCTCGCTTGTTGCGACAAACATGCCGATATTTCTTGCTGCTGCTTTTGTGGCAAGCATCTTCTTTGTGGTATGCGCGGCATACAGCTTCAGGCTGATAAAGCTCTCCTTCTCCCCAAGGGAGGATGTCAGCAGGATCAAGGAGAGTAAATCCGATTTAATACCGCTCGCAATACTTGTGTTTACGCTTATACTGGCAGGGATAACTCCAACTCCATTCCTGTGGACATTCGGGAGGTGATATGATGTTGTTGCCTCTGGCAATATTCCTTCCATCGATATTATCGGTCTTCTCTCTGTTCAACGGCAGAAAGGCGGCTATAACATCAGTTATATCAGGAGCCGCATCCCTAATTCTTCTGCTTCTATCATGGATCTTTGAAAAAGAGTTTTTGATAAGCGGCTGGATTCCCAAGTTCCTCCCATGGGTTCAGCCCATAGAATTCTCCCTGAAGCTCGATGGAATCTCATTTGTCATGTGTCTGGCAACTCAGATTCTCTTCATCGCATCAGCTTTTTACTCAATAGGCTACATAGAGAAGAAGAGGGGAGAGTACTACTTCTTCCTCATGATGCTCCTGACAGCCCTGCTCGGAGTGTTCACCGCCTCAAACCTTCTTGTATTCTACATCTTCTGGGAGTTCATGCTGATACCCAGCTACTTCCTGATAGCATGGTGGGGGTATGGCGAGGCTGAGAAATACGCGTTCAAGTTCTTCATATTCACGCATGTTGGCTCCCTGATGATAGTCCTCGGTCTTGGAATAATATACAATACATTCGGCACTCTTTCCATGGATTCAATATACAGAGCTGCTCCTCTTAACGCTTCTTGGAGGGATACCTGGCTTTTAGTATTTTCCCTTATGACATTTGGATTTCTGGTTAAGGCAGGAATGTTTCCTGTTCATTCATGGCTTCCGGATGCGCATTCTGAGGCTCCAGCGCCGTTTTCCGCAATGCTAAGCGGGATACTTGTTGCCACCGGAATATATGCGATATACAGAATATCTTTCAGGCTTATACTCCTTCCGATGAGCCCTGATCTGACAACTCCGGCATATTTGGCATGGCTTGGAATTATATCATCTTACTTTGGGGCTTTTGTCGCGATGAGACACACTGACATTAAGAGGATACCTGCATATTCTTCCATAAGCCAGCTTGGCTACTCCCTAGCAGGAATATCAATTGGAACAGCGGCAATGTTGAATGGAAATATGAGTGCGGCATTGCTGGCATATTCAGGTGCATTCCTTCACCTTTTTGCTCATGCATGGAGCAAGGGCCTCCTATTTTTGACAGCAGGAAGTATTATGCACATCCTTGGAAGGAGGAACATAGAGGAGATGGGCATGATGCTGAAGAGAATGCCCCTAACAGGTGGAAGCACTGTGGTTGCAGCAATGAGCATAGCAGGAGCTCCTCCTCTTCCGATATTCTGGGGAGAGGCGATGATGATAATAGCAGCAGCAAGCTCTGGAATACAGTACAGCACCATATTTGCGCTTTTGTTCGCAGGAGCCACTCTTTTAAGCGCAGCTTACTCGCTCAGGTACATCTACTATGTCACATGGAACCCTGGAGCTGCATCGATGGAAAAACTGAGGGAGAACAGGTATATGGCAGCAGCTGAAGTTGTCCTATCTGCGCTGACTGTGGCACTGGGAGCAGTGCCCTTCATCATCCTTCCCTTTATATCCTCCTCACTATGATAACAGTTTAAGGATATGCAAAATTATATAATAAAAAGATTTTTTCTTCTTAAGCTTTTCCTTCAGAAGGCCTATTAAACGAATTTCAGAACATCTCTTGCAAAACAATCTATAAACGTTTCTAGGTATGCTTATTCCTCCTTCACTGTGACGAAGGAGACGCATGTCATCGTGCTCTTCACTCCCTTTATCTCCCTCAGCTTATCCACAACTATCTTTCCTATCTCCTCAACAGATGATGACCTCACTTTTATCAGAAGATCCCATTCCCCGGATATTATGTGCACTTCAGCAACGTCCTCTAGAAGGCTTATGCTTCTTGCCACATCCCTCTGGCTAACCCCGGATGATGGATCATAGGTAGCCAAGATGAACGCAGTGGTTCCCTTCCCGAGCTTTGAGTAATCCAGCCTTACTGTGAACCCCTTTATTATCCCCTCTTTTATCAGCTTCCTCATCCTGTAATGTATTGTTGTCCTAGGAAGGCCCAGCTTCTTGCTTAGAACCGATATGCTTGCTCTTGCATTCCTCTTAAGCTCTTTTATCAGTTTCTCATCCTGCTCATCCATCCCTGCTGATTACCTCACCTATTTTTAAATTTTGATTGACAGTTGAAGCTATATCTCTCTTATGCATTTAGAAATATTTAATTTAAGTTTATATTCTCTCTGTGTGCTTCTTTGAGGGGGATATCAGGAGAAGGCTTGTCCTGCTTGTATTTCTCATGGTTATTGTGGCTTTCATTTCTGTAATTAGTCTCAGAAAATCATCTGTTAATAAAAGCATTTTGCCAGCACCTCAGGAGAGTAGGAAAATCTGCATACCATTTTCCAGGGAGGAGAGGTCCATTTTCCAGAACTTCTCCAGATTTGAGAGGTATTCAGTTTACAGAGTTAAAAATGCTACAATATATGCGCCTGACAACATAGTGGATCTGTTTTCACTTTCTGAAGCCAAGGATACATGGTACAGGGAGGAGATATACAGGACTCCGAGGCTTTATGAGTTCTATTTATCTGAGCTCATAAGAAAGGAGATAAAGGGGGATTTCAGCGATGAGATAAAGAGGGAGATAGAGATAGCGAGAGGGGGAGTTGAATACCAGTATCTCAGGGAGCTTGTCTCCTGGATTGACAGAGGGATGAGCACTGAGGAGATGATAAACCTGACTTTGGAGAAGCTCATGGCCTCCCAGGAGGACAGGCTAATAAACTCCTACAGATACGGTATGCTTCTAGTTTTTATGAGGGAGATCTCCCCAGAAGGATATTCAAAGGACTACTGGAACTATGTGCTTGCACGCACACATGTGCCATCCAGGAGATCGAAGGTCATTGAGGATTCGTACAAAGCGATGCTCGAGGAGTACACAGATCAGTATAACAGAATGAAAGTTTATCTCTCCGAGCTCATAAAAAGAGGAAATCTCAGTTATGAGGCAGTAAACATCACACTAGATAAGCTGGCGGTGGCGATGGATTTGTCTACATCCTCAGCCCGATACTATGGGGCTTACATCATGCTCGATTTAATATCAGAGAATGGGACCTATTCGTTGGAATATTGTTATGGTTCACTTGAAAACAGTTTACCTAGTCCCTAGCCGATCTCAGAGTTATTACGTCAGAAAGGTGTTCAAACAGCAGGGCAATCTTCGGTTTTCCCCAAAATTTCAGCTTTTTTCGTGTAGTACTTGGTAACTGCGTCCAACAACTTTGACACTGAGTAGAGGACAAATGCGAGCTCTACATAGGAAGATCTCAATCAGGATATCCGCCAGCGGATCACCCTGCAACTTGGCATATCCTTCTTTATTTCTCAACAAATCCATCACCAGCTACATTCTTTATAATTCTCAATTGTTAATAATCGAAATCCAAATATATATATAAAGATTAAATTTTAGTGCTTCCTGTTTTTAGGGGTGTGGCCATGTCGAGGAAATTGGCCCTTTTACTCCTGCTCCTGATAATTGGAGCATCTTCCATCCCCCTGTATGCAAGGCTGTCTGATTCCATCTACCTCACTGTCATAGATGAAAGAGGAAGACCCGTATACGGATATCAGGTGATAGTAACAGCTTTCCTCCCAAATGGAACCAGCATAGTATACTCGGGAATATACAGGGATACAATAAGGCTCTCCATATCCCAGCTCACATCGGGCTGGAAGCTTCAGAATGAGAGGACTGCTAAGAACGGGAGCATCCTTCACAGCTTCCCCATTGAGATAGAGGTGATAGACCTCAGAACCTATGCCACAGACATAAAGTATGTGGAGATGCCGGTTGACAAAACAGGTCCTGTCACATTCACGGTTCCTGTTAGTATGAAGGAGAAATCCCCGGAGATGGCAACTGGGGTGCAGCCAACAGGAGAATCATGCGTGATATACTCAGATCTGGTTTACAAAAAGGATGAGTGGAGGAGGATAAACATAGCCAATCTGACGACATCACAGCACAGCGTAGGCCGTGTGGGTGCAGCAATAGGGGTTAGCAGCTCGAGTAGCTGGGGAGTCAGGGTGATATGGTCCTTTGGAGCCGGATGGAATGTATCAGGCCTCTTCTCTTGGGGCTCTTCCTCCCAGTACAGTGCTAGTGCCATTGCAAATTACAATTCTAGGGCATATATATCGATGCCCCTAAGGCTTGTCTACGAGGTGAGGCATGAGTGGAACTACTGCGGGCTGGACAGGTACAAATACCAGTTCTATGTCAACAGCGTGGACTTCAGCGGGCTGAGCAGTACCAAGGGAGATGATCAGTATATGGCCGATTACAGCTGGATTAACAAGGGATCCTTCACAGGGCAGGGAACTGGTGGAACAGATCCTGCATATGAATTGTGGTTTCTCAGCAGTGTTGTAACGACAAACAGCTTCAGCATTCCAGTTCCAGTAAGCTATATATCCGATCTAATAGCTAAGAATAAAATACCCCCTGGGCTGGTACCAGACCTAGAGATATACAACGATAAGCAGAGCTGCAGAGATACATCAATCCATTACATTATATGGGCTGATAGAGGCTACACAGTCTACATCGATTACATGCAACAGAGTTATTATGGGCACCCGATCACAGCAGTCAGAGTACGTGGATGAATACACAGGGGAATCCACTAATCATCTTTTTTATTTGTTGAAATGGATAACACCAGCTTTTTTATAAAAACAATTAAATCTTCCAGCTTGGAAAGTAGCTCACTTTTTATTCAAAATAATTTTAAGCAGATGAAAGGTGTTTAAAATACCCATAAAAAGGCTTTTTACATCAGGCATTCAAATTCAGGATGCTCCTGATACTGGACGCTCTAGCTGCAGGAAAAGCAAGGAGGCTCTCCTCTCTTGATGTGATAGGAGCAGGACCCAGGCTTATAGCAGGTATTCTCGAGAGCCTTGGCCTTGAATACAAGCTCATGAGGGTGGAGGACTTCCTTAAAAAGGGAAGAAAGTTCAGTGGAACTGTTCTGATAAGTGCGATGACAATGGATGAGCCGGCTGTGGCAAGGGCACTGAAGCTAATTGATGGAATTAAGATAATAGGAGGACCGATAACATCTGATCTCGGTGTTGTGAGAAGACTGAACCTGGATCTGGGGATCTGGGGGGAAGGAGAGATATCCCTCAGGGAAGTTCTCTTGAGAGGGGTAGATCCATCCAAGCTGAAAGATGTGCCAAATCTGGTCTTCAGAAATGGGACAACAAAACTGAGGTATCTGACAAGAGAGGAATTTCTGATGTTCAAGCCGTCTGTAAATGCTGTAAAGTTCTACAGCACAATACCCCATTACAAGTGTTCCAGAGTTTATGTGGAGGTTGTGAGGAGCTGCTCAAACTTCAGAAGACCAAAGCTTCTGGTATCCCAAGATATATGCAGATTATGTCCCTCAGAGAGGATATTATGCCCTCAGGGAATACCTCCTGGCTGTGGATATTGCTCCATCCCCTATCTATACGGTCCGCCGAAATCAAGGGATGAGGAAAGCATTCTGGATGAGATAGAAGGCTTGGCTAAAGTGGGAGTGAGGAGGATAGTGCTGAGCGGGGCTGACTTCCTCGAGTACGGAAGGGATCTCCTGAAAAATCCCCTCACAGATCCCGTCAGTCCTGAGCCAAATCTGGATGCCATAGACTCCCTTCTCTCAAAGGTAAGCTACCTTTCCAAGAAATATGGATTTTACTTTGAGGTGGAGAATGCCAAACCATCCCTTGTTGATGAGAAAGTGGCAAAACTGCTGGGAAAATACCTCAAAAATACCACAATCCATATAGGAGTGGAGACAGGAGATGAAAAACATTCAGAGCTCATTGGAAGGCCCTGTAGCCCTGAGGAATCAATTAAAGCAATAAAACTTTTGAAAGAAGCTGGATTGAGGCCATATGCATATTTTATACACAGTCTCCCCGAGCAGAACAGAAGAAGTGCTGCAAAGACAATTGAGGCGATGAGATCTGTTTTCGAAATAGGGGCTGAGAAGATAACAGTCTACAGATTTAGGCCCCTTCCCGGAACTGCCTTTGAGAAATTTAAGGTGAGAGTAGATGCAGATTCAAGAAAAATATCAAAGTATGCCATACGTTTAAATAGAGTGAGAAAGGAGCTCCTTGTTGGCAATGTTGTGAAGGCTGTTGCAGCACCAGGAGCATACGCATATCCGCTGCAGGGAGGGCCTGTTATAAGGCTGAAAAATGGAAAGCCCAAGATAGGAGAGATAATTGAGGTGAAAATCACAGATGTAGTATCAGACAGGCTTGTTGAAGGATTTATCTGTGGTGCTCCTTAGGAGGACTGGTTTTTAGAAAGATGCGCTCTTTTGGTTGATTAAGCTAACATATTCAAATATTTTATAATAAGAGCCAGAGATTAAGAGGGTTTACTACCTTAACTTTGTATCCCCCTATTTTCTGAAAATGAAAGTCACATGAGAAAATCGTGTCCACGTAGTCTTTTACCGGCAGAAAGCACAAGTAATCCCATACATGTATTCCGCTTGTAGTACTCTCTTTGATAGCCTCCTCTACATGCCTCTGGAGTAGAGGAACTTTCACTATATCGCCATCCTTTAATATAGCTAAAACTATGTTAGCTACCTCTTCTCTCGGAGCCTTGCTCCTCTGAAAGCTAGAACATGATATATTTTTCTGCAAGCTGATGAGTGGAGATATACACTTTTAAAGCCGGGAAGATCTCCAAGAAGAACTTTCTTGCTGCCTCATGTGCTCTTAAAGCCTTTACTTCTCTTTTGAGCTAAAATTGTCTGGAAGTGGTCTTTTCTTTGCTATTGACCAGATCTCTGTGTCCACCATTGCTTTCTCCAAGAGAACCCCCTATTATACATCTTCATAATTATACTCTCTGTAATCCTCTGGAGAAGCACCCTGATAAGGCGTTGTGATAAGATCTATCAGCTTCTTTCTTCCTCCTCTGGGTTTAGATATGTACTCAAGAATTGCCTCTATAACAAGATCTCTCACAGTTTTTCTCTCCTCTGCAGCTCTCCTCTTTAACTCGAGATAGAGATCCTCGGGGAGAACGAAGCTTGTCTTTATGTTACCCACAATAAGTAAAGCAAACTGTATTTAAAGCTCTACACACTCAATTTCAAGATCTTGTGAAAAAGGTTTTGTGGAAATAAATAGGTTTCATATATTTAAATTAAAGTAGAAAAACTTTTAAGGCATTTAACAAAGTATTTCTATAATAGAATATTTCATTGTTATCTTGATGTCTTATCGATGAAAGACCCTGCTTTCAGCTCTTTTTTCCGTTTAAGGCATCACTTTTCTCTCCTTTCTCATAAAAATCATCTCTCTAAGTCAAAGATTCTGAAAAAAAAGAAGAAGCAGAACAAAATAATTTTAAATAAGAGGTCTACTAAAATATCGGTGCCCTTATGAGGGAAAAACTAGGTGTGTGGTTCAAGAGAGTTGGGATCTTCGCCATTGCAATGTTGCTTTTGTCACCGACATTGCTTGTACCGGCCTCTCCTCCTCAGGGAAAGGAACAGCCCCTATCTACTACTTGCTATTGGTTATCTGATTATGATGAAACTGACGGCTATCTTGGATATGCTTGGGCACTTGTGGGTGCCTGCAGAGATCCGTATACTCATTGGCTGACCAACAGGGTGCATGATGGAGGTGGAGGATCTTACGGAAGTGGATATATAGTTTCTAAGAGTAGAGAAACAGAACCATTTTGGGAACTTTATAGAGCTTATACCAAACAGTATGTTAGAATTTACTCTTCAACTGGCGTACTTCTTGAGGTAGATATTGCATATGCCGAGATCAGAAGCTGAAATCTTACATAATCTCACCAAGAAACCATTAGTGCTATTTTCCCTTCTCCTCCTTTTTTCAATAAATGCTGGGCTGATTGTAGCCCAGAGATCGTATGCATATCCCAAGGAAGGGAGCTATGCTACCTATGAGTGCTGGTCGAAGGGTTATCCTGTTCAACTCAAGAACTGGACTGATTTTACATACGATAACGTACATATAATATATTATTGGAAAATAATAGAGATAAATAATAATATAGGTATGCGCGTTTTTGTGAAAGTGAACGCAAGCTATGATGAAAAGTATACCTGTTATGTCAAGAGGTTTCCCCCTCTCTCTCGTAGCGATGTTGTTGAATTCGCAGAGGGGCCTAGGAATGTCTCATTTAATGGCACAATATTCGTCAATCTGGAGAAGGAAGAAGCTTATTATGGTAATATGAGCATAGAGCCGCCCCGCTTCTGGTGGCCGGTTGATCTTACAAACGGGGAGAAGATAAAGTTTGGAAGAGCTCCTGATGGAACCCCTCTGGAGTGGGAGGTACATGTATTCCCTGATTTTCTTCCTGATCCTCGAACCGGAGTTTATGTAAAAGCTCCTGAGATAAAAACTCCCTTAGGCACTAGGAAATACAGTGACATAGCCTTTATAGAATCCTACACGTATGATCCCGTATGGCAGAGAGGGTATTTAGAGGCTATCTTTGTCGATAGGATCACGGGCATCGCTCTAGGCTCTGTATCCTACTATGATGGAGTCTTGGGCCTTATGGGAATCTATGGCATATCCGGTACAAAATTTGCCAACATAGATAAGACCATGCACGTCTCCTGCGTTATGAGAGATGCCTATATAAATGGAACGGAGGTTATTGTCCTGAAAGGGAAAAGCTCGGAGGAGCCTTTCATCATTATATTTATAATATTATGTATGGTGATTCCATATGTATATTATAGAATCAGAAGATCTAGTAAAAAAGTATGGAAGAGTGGCTGCACTGGACAACGTCACCCTGAAAATTAAGAGGGGGATCTTCGGCTTGCTTGGCCCAAATGGTGCGGGAAAAACCTCATTTATGAGGATAATAGTTGGCCTCTCCAAGAAGACATCGGGAAGAGTGGAGGTACTTGGCATGGATCCATGGAAGGAGGGGGAGAAGGTGAGGAGGAAGGTTGGATTTATGCCGGAGAAGCCAGCATTTCCACCTCATCTCACAGGGAGAAGAATACTTGAGCTCATCACTAGGCTGAGAGGTTATGAACTGAGCAAATCCCTTGAGTTAGCTGATGCTCTGGGGTTGAAGAGAAGGATAGATTCCCCTATTGGGGGATATTCCGCTGGGATGAGAAGTAGGCTGGCTTTTTGCATTAGTTTGATAGGAGATCCGGACCTCCTAGTTCTGGATGAACCCGTGGCCAACTTAGATCCGCTGGGCAGAATCAGGCTTCTCAGCATATTAAGGGAGCGATCTAAAGATGGATGCTCCGTTGTGATAGCAACTCACTCCCTGAGGGATGTGGAGGATCTTTTGGACAGCGCTGCGTTTATATACAGGGGAAGGATCTTGGACAGCGGAGACATAGGGGATCTCATGAGAAGATACATGGGTTATCAGCCGGAGGAAAAGGTTACTGATATTGAAAGGTTATATATGGGTGTAATGCATGAGAAAGCTCATGATCTTGATGAAATTTGAGCTTGAAAATCTCACAAGATTCCCCATTTTAGAGCTAATACTGCTTTTTTTGGCTATAGCTTCCTTCTCACCACCAGCTGTGGTATCTGCCTCATTCTCAACGCTTGGCGAGGAGGTATACTCCCGCATTTCTTTTATTGTCTCAAAGTACTTTATATCATCATTTTCCACATCATATGTTCCTACTGTTATAGTAACGTCCTCCCTTATAGCTGCCTCTCTTGCATTTGAGATAGAGACAGGCCAGATAGAACTTCTTCTTCTCCAGCCCATCCGAAGAGGAGATGTTCTCCTCTCAAAAATTCTCTCGATATCCTTTATTGTGGTGTCCATCCAGCTCTTATCAGCACTTCTCTCTTCAACTACATATTATCATAAGTTCGTGGTATATATTAGTCCTGCCTCCCTGCTTATCTCCCTTTACTTAAGCTTGCTCTCCGTGATGCTGTCCATGTCCTTAACATTAGCCATCTTCGCAGTCTTAAAAAGGAGCCTTCTATCCACAATGGTAGCTCTAATAGCTCTTATTAGTCCTGCCTTTGCTAATGTGAAATTTCTTCCTCCGAGAGCATTTCTAAGGGCCACCGACCTGGACTTTCTGGGGCTTCTTGGGGACACGTGTGTTATGCTGCTTATGTCTTTCTTCCTTCTCGTGCTAGAGTATTACTTATATACAAGGAGGGTTGGAACTTGAGGTTTCCGAGAGTTCTAACTATTCTGCTGGTAATATCTCTTTCCACAATCATAGGTGTACAATTGAGATCGGGAATCATCGAGGACTGTGTAGAGAATCCTTTTAGGATCAACCTGACTGTTTTTCTGCCCCAGAGAGAAACGGAGCTTCGTATAACTACTTGTACGAATTGTTCCTTTGTAGTGGAAGTCTATGATCTGGAAAGTGCTCTTAATGGAGAAAGGCCTCTCTTAACTAGGAATGCAACATCATCTTTAACACTGAAGCTCCTTCCATACAGCAGTTTTTATCTCATTAAAGCCGGGCCTTATCTTCATGAGTTGTGCATCAGGCAGCATGGGGTTGAGAAGGACAATCTCCTCTACTCTGAAGTTGTTGCAGTTATCGCTACAATCTTGCTGGCCATCGAGCTAATCAGGGGGAGACTTAAATTGAGCAGGCTTTAGAATTTCTCTAATAAGTAGATTTTAAGAAAAATCTACTCAGATTTTGTGATATAAAATGTTAAAAAAAAGATTAGGGTTTGCCTTGTTCAACCACTCCTCGCTTGACTATCCTGCACTTTGAGGAGGAGCTCCAGATAATCTGGCCTGATTGCGTTGCAATAGACTCCTTTGTGATAATCTCATCTCCATTGTTAATCTTAAAAAGTCTGACCGTGAAGTTCCCGAGAAGAAGCTTATATGCGGTCTCATTTATGGGAAGGAGAAAGCCAGGCTGGCAGATATTGGTGCATTCCCTCGGTAGCTCTGGAGAAGATCCCTCGCAGGGCGGACTCGAGATGGAAATGAAGAAGGAGCGGTTTACAAGGCTTTCATTTTTCATCTCTACTGGAAGGCAAACAAATGGCCTTTCAACAGATAGGAAGGTTCTCGTCCCGTTTTCAAGTGTGCTCATGCGGTTTTCTAGTTGCACACTAATAGACCAACTGGGATAAGTCTCATTAACGATAATGGGCTCACATAGTTCTTCATGGATTTCATAGCTAGCAGGCATGAAAATTTCAATATTATTATATGCTAAAATACCTAAGGCTACTAAAAAAGAAAGAAAGATCAGTAGGAACACTAAGGCCCTCATAATTTATCCCCCGCAATTTTAGTAGACCTCTTATTTAAAATTATTTTGTTCTGCTTCTTCCTTTTTTTCAGAATCTTTGACTTAGGGAGATTGATGTTATGAGGAAAAAGGGAAAGATGACATTATTAAACGGAAAAAGAGCTTAAAGCAGAGCTTTCATTGATAAAATATCAAGATAAATTAATAAGATATTTTATTATAGAAATACTTTGTTAAATGTCTTAAAAGTTTTTCTACTTTAATTTAAATATATGAAATCTATTTATTTCTACAAAAGCTTTTCACAAGATCTTGAAGTTCAGGTATGAATTTATTCTGAACGGATGAACCTTATAAGACTGTCATGTAGTGTGAAGAAAGAGAAATGTGCATGCTTCAGCACAATGGCTGCAATCCTGCTAGCTAAGCTAATCAAGGGAAGACTTAAATTGAGCAAGCTTTAGAATTCCTTATGGAAAGGTTGCTAAGCTATGGAATAAAATTTGAGGTAATAAGGCCAAGCGGTCCAGTGAGAACTGTGAAGGAGACATCCGCTTTAACTGGCCTTCCGGAGTCATCGATAATAAAGACCCTCATCTTCGTGTCTGAGAAAGGAGGGATAGCTGCTATAGTTCCGGGGGATAAAAAAGCAGATCTGGAAAAGCTTTCCAGAATATTTGGAAAGGTGAGGCTTGCCTCAGCGGATGAAATTCTGAGCTTAACTGGATTTCCACTTGGAGGAGTTCCTCCATTCGGCCATGGTCTGCAGACTGTTGTCGATTCCTCGCTCAAGCCCGATGAGGAGGTGGTTGGAGGGGGAGGGGATGAGATGACCTTGATAAAGGTGAAAGTGAGGGACATAATTGAGGTGAACAAAGCAATAGTGGCCGATATCTCCAAGTGAATTCCTCTTGCCTTTTTATAACTTGTAGTAAAAGCAAAGGCCAGCTAAAACTTATGGAAAAGGTGAGCTTGTGAAAATAGAGATAAAGCCTGTGGATCTCGATCTAACTCTTTACCCATCCTTTGTCCTCTCTATCTTCAACCAATTAAATGGGACTTATGTAAAGGCTGCAGGAAGGAAGAAAGGATGCAGGATGAAAGTAGAGGGGAAATTCCTGCTGACAGAGTGCGAGGAAGCTCTATACTGGAGCGGAGCTTGGTTTATGGAGGTGCTGGACTCAGAGGAGACGGGATTATCCTGGCTTGTGGATCTGCTCAGAGAGCAGTACCCAAAGCTAGGGCTTTCTGTCGATCCTCAAGATCCTCTCCACATCTTAATTCCAGTCTTCCTCTCCCAGTCCACAAGCTATCATGGAAATGTGGTTAAATGGTCCAGAAGGATGTGGGAGATGACGGATGACCCATTTAAAGCTGCTGAAATAGCCCCGAAAATAGCCGGAAGTTATCAGCTGAGAAGGCTTCACGAGTCATTTCCCTGTCTATCATCAGCTATCAGCAGGGATATCTGGGCCACGAGAATTGAGATGATGAAGTGCAGGTATTGCGGGCCCAAAATTGCCGATGCATTTCTTTTATTCGGAATAGCTGACACAACATCAGCTCCAGTGGACAGGCACTTTACATCGATGGCCAGAAAGCTTGAGCTCTGGGACTTCGAGCTTCCGAGGCAAAGCATGTGCAGAAAATATGGATGTCCAAGCTGTCCTGCTAACAGGAAGTGCATCAGATGGATTGCCTCAGAATCGTTTGGAAAGCTGACTGGATGGGTTCAAACAGCATTTTACCTTCATGAAAAGCTGTACTGCTCAAAAAAGCTGTGTCAAGAATGTATGCTTAGATCTGAATGCAATCTGAAATCGGATTAGGTCACTTATACCAGACAGTCTTAAGATTGAGCATTTTGAAGTGAGGATCGTCCGTTATTATCGCTGCTTTATGCTGTTTAGCGACTGCTCCTATTATCACATCTGCTATCGGGATGTCCTTATGCCTAAGCGCCAATTCTCCGGCGAGAAAAGCAGTCTCCTCATCAACTGAAAGCACTCCTGCTCCTCTAGCTGTCCATAGCTTGAGCTTTATTCTGGCCTGTTCTGCTCCCAGCCTTGTTCCGGCTACTTTCATAAACTCTGTAATGACTATAGAGGGGATTATCAGCTTCTCCTTTGATATCCTTGAAAGGAAATTTGCTATGTCTCTTCTCTCCTCATCAGAAGGGGGAAAGGTATGTGCTATCAGGAATTTTGTGTCCAATATCAACGCCATGCCTTTCTTTCCTCCTCCAACAGCTTGATAAGCCTCCTATATTCCTCCTCACCAACTGGATCTCCTGGTTCCGGAATTCCCGATTTCATAAGCACTATTTTGTCTCCTTCCAAAGAAGCACAGATGATATCCCCCTCTTTTATGTTTAGGGCATCCCTATATTTTTTAGGAATCGTTACTTGGCCCTTTCTGGTAACCTTCAGAATTTCCCCTTGCATAAGTAGTACTTCTAGTACTACCTATTAAGTCTTTCCAATAAAATCGCGAGACTCAGCTTACTAAATATATTATTTGTAAACAGAGATATTCTTAGGGAAAGTGATCCTGTGTCATTGTAAGCAATAGAAGTTAAGAAAGCGAAGAGGCCTAAGAATCTAGACAGTAAGATGCCCTTACTCTCGTTCATTATTGGGTTATCTTGATTCTACCTTTGGAAAGCTTCTGTTGATTTCGTAATATCATTACATGTAGGATCTTGCTGAGGACAAGATGAGGGAGATCGTGCCTCATGTAGGCTGTCACTATTTTCCTCTCGGCATTCCTAAGAATCTCACTTAAAGTAGACTTACTGATATTCAGTTCCTCCGAGAGCTGATCCAAGGATATCCCATGAGGTTGGCCGTAATATCCTCTAAAATAAGCGTAATATAGGACTTCCTGCTCTCTCGGTGTTAGCATGTATCCCATAACATCATCAGCTCTCCCAGAAATCAGTACTTCGAACAGATCATTCGGAATCTCTCTCTTACGATATACTAGCTCGAAAAGCAAGCCGAAAGGAGTTACAAGAATGGACTTTGGGACGACTCCGCTAGTACCATATACCACGGGACAATTAGCGCAAGCGTTATGGGATAAATACAGGAGGACATTACCCCTGCTCCTGTAAAAAAACTCATTAGCCATTTTATATTTCTGTAAAATTTTCATAAGACTATTTAGGAACTCCTTCCGCTTAAAGCTAATTCTAAGACAACCCTCGACAGTTCTATCTGCACCTATTCTAACTCCTATGAATCTGCCAACAAGCTCATCTCCGTTGAAAGAGCTTTTTGTGGAGATAACGGACTCTCTGAAAATATCAGCCAGCAGGCATCTACCCCTATAGAGGGCATATGCAATATTGAACTGTATGGGCATCCCTGAAAGGGGGATTAAAAAATAAAAAGATAGTGCTGGCCAGAAAGAAATTAATTATCATTTATGCATCTTTTTTATCAAATAGAGCAAGGCGATTCCTATTACGAAAAGTGTCACTATGTTGAAGCCCTTTAGCGGATGTCCTGCATAGTACATTGCTCCAATTCCTCCAGGAGCCCCTGGCGGTAAGCCAGTCCACCAAGCTAGGTATCTTCCCATCATGTTAAACATCGGGGCTATTGGTATCGTCACCAGGAACATGTAGAGCAACCCCGGTCTCTTAATTCTCTCTAATATTGCTGGACCTACTAAAGCCAATGTTATGAGCCAGAGAGCATATAAGGGAAGCCACGAATAAGGGAACATTGAGGCCCAACCTTACAGAGCTCATGTGAGACCACCACGATAACTGCTGTATAGAATAGATTCTATTAAAAGTCTGTTCCGTACATGTTCGGGATTAATATTTAAATAATCCTTAGACCCTAATTTTTGGTGGGTTTATTAACCTCCGTAGAATGGGATCTCTTGGGTGCCGGATATGACGAGTGAAAATTCAAGGAAGGGTATTAGCCGGAGAGAAATGATCAAAATTAGTGTTTTTGGAGGTTTGGTTACAGCCTCACTATTTGCACTTATGCAGAAGCTTCGCGAGGGGGAAGTTGCCTATGGGTATCTTAAACAGTTACTGCATAAGGTGAATGAGAGAGCATATGCTGGTATGGCTTCTTACACTGATGTTAAAGTATCTACATGCGCTGGCAATTGCACTCAAGCATGTCATATGAAAGCGTATCTTAAAGGGAATGTGATAGCAAGAATACAACAAGCAGCGGATTACCATGTCTATGACCCGGTTGCAAAGGAGGCTTATAATCCGAGGGGATGCATGAGAGGTATCAGTTATGTAAGGTACATCTATGGTCCAATGAGGATCAAACATCCATTAATAAGAGTAGGTCCAAGAGGATCGGGAAAGTTTAGGCGAGCCACGTGGGACGAAGCACTTGATTATATTGCGGAGAAGATGTTAAGCATTATTAAAAATTATGGTGCCGACTCAATTGTCTTCTTCTCACCAATACCAGCGTACAACTATATTTCAGCTTCTAGTGGATATAGGCTTTGTCAAATACTTGGGGGTGCTGGTCCCCTAAGCTTTTACGACTGGTATTGTGATTTACCGCCTGGGGAGCCTATGACTTGGGGGCATCAAACCGAGGAAGCTGAGGAACTTGATTGGACAAACGCTAAATTGATAATATTATGGGGTAGCAACATTGATGAGTCCAGGATAGCGGCAGCTCACTTCTTGAATGAGGCCAGATATCGTGGCACTAAGGTAATATCGATATTTACCGATTATAATGCAACAGCTAGGCTCTCTGACTTATTTGTCACGATAAATCCCGGCACTGATGCTGCATTAGTAAACGGTATATGCAAAATACTAATTGATAATAAATGGTATGACGAGAACTATGTTAAACTGTTCACCGATATGCCGTTTCTTGTTAGAGTTGACACCGGAAAGTTCTTGAGGGAGAGCGATCTTAAGGAGAATGGAAATCAGTATAAGTTATATGTATGGAATAAACTGACTAATTCATTAACTGAAGCAATAGGCTGTTTAGGCGATGAAAGGGATACTCTGGATTGGTCAAAATATGGCATTGACCCCGATTTAGACTTTGAAGGAGAAATCCGGCTTAAAGATGGAAGTATAACAAGGGTAAAAACAGTTTTTAGAATACTTAAGGAGAGGCTTGCTGAATTCAATGCGCAAAAGGTCAGTGAAATATGCGGCGTAAACCCAGACGTGATAATGCAGATTGCCGAGGACCTCCATAACCTAAAGCCAGCGATGATAATTGGAGGTGGAGGTGTAAATCACTGGTTTAATAACGACATAAATAATAGGTCGATGATCATGCTAATGGCATTAACGGGCAATGTAGGGATTAGAGGGGGAGGCTTTAATCAATATACTGGTCAGTACAAAGTATGGCTTACAGGTATGCCAAAATATGCAGGAATAACTATGGCAAGACCACAAAATACTACACTCTTCGTATGGGCGCACTTTGTGACCGAACTCTGGCGGCTGGGCAAGCCTCTCGATGCTATACTAAAAGATATAGAATCCGGTGTCTTGACCAAGCTCCCTGATGGTTCACCTGTGAGCACAGATCCCTCTGCTGGCAGAGCTTACATGAACTACTTGCTTATAAAGTCGCTTGCGAAAGGATGGATGCCCTTATACCCGAAGCCGCCAAAAAGGCCGAGAGCCATGGTGATCTGGAGAGGCAACTTCCTTAATCAAGCAAAAGGAGGTGCAAACATTATTAAGTGGTTTGCAGATGAAAATATGCTGGAGCTAGTTGTTGTAATAGATTTTAGGACCAATTCAACAGCTATGTATGCTGATGTAATTCTGCCATCTGCAACGTGGTACGAGAAGTTCGATATCTGCACTACGCCTCTACACCCGTATATATCAACTCAAAACAAAGTAGTCGATCCACTCTATGAGAGCAAGTCAGACTTTGATATATTTAAAGCTCTTGCGAAAAGGATACAAGAAAAGGCTAAGGAAATGGGCGGCCTCACTTGGTACGATGAGAAGTATAAAATTGAGAGGGATTACACGAAAGTATATGACCAATTCATAGATAAGGCCTGCAAAGTTCATCCTTTCTTTAAAGGTGTAGGCGAGGGGTGCTTGGACACAGAGGAGAAAGTCGCTCATTATATTCTTAAAATGAGCCCGATAATGTATCCGGATCCAACTGCCTATGAGGATAATAAGGAGAAGTTTGCCCCAGAGGTCAGGGATGCAATTGAAAACCTATTGTTCAGGGGAATGATAGATGAATACATACTTAAAATCATGGAGTTAATAAAAGACCATCCAATGCCTATGCCTGCCATTCAACATCGGAGGCCGAATGTTCCTTGGACAGATAACGTTGAGATGAAAATACCATGGCCTGCTGGAGGGAAGCTTTCCAAGGAAGCGGTTAAAATACCCGGTACTGCGATGGAAGTTCCACGGCTTCTTGTGATGAAGTACTTAGGCGTTATACCGGGGTGCACAAAGACTTTGACTGGTAGACAGCAATTCTATATTGATCACAGTTATTTCCTATCGCTGGGAAACGAATTGCCAATATACAAAGAGCCGTGTGTAGATAAGCTACCCGATGGAAGACCAGCGCCGTTAAAAATGAACACTCCACATGGCAGATGGGGCACACACTCAACGTTTAGGGATGTAGATCTGTTGTTGAGACTTCAGCGCAGTGAAACAATAGTAATGATAAACCCCTTGGACGCCATGGAGCGTGGTATCAAAGATGATGACTTAGTCTTGGTCTACAATGAATACGGGGAAATGGTAGCCAAGGCCAAGCTATCTCCCTCTATTAAGCCTGGACAGATTAGAGTAGATAATGGTTCTGAGTTGATACTTACTAGGAAAAATTGGTACGAAATAGTTACACCCGTGAGGCCGAAACCAACACAGTCTGTAGTTTATCCGGAGGAAGAAAACCCACCGGGGTACCATCTCAATTATGGTTGGAACTTGTGGGGTGTGACGGGTAATGAGTGTGACACTAGCGTTGAAGTTAAAAAGTTGGGAGGGTGATAAGACATGACTAGATGGGCTATGGTGATAGATCTGAATAAATGCCTCGGTTGCCAAGCATGCGCAGTAGCCTGTAAAATCACATGGACTAGCAGAAAAGGAGCTGATCATATGTGGTGGAATATAGTTAGTACAATGCCAGGTCCTAGCTATCCCAAGGATTGGCTTAGAAAACAAGAGAGGAACGAGCCCCCGCAATCAACAGATTATGAGGTTGTCCCTGAATATCCATACGGAAACCTTATCGAAAATCCGACAGAAGAGGCCCCGAAAATAATTCCAGTACCCACACCAACTTTCGGCCCCAACTGGTATGAGGACGTAGGCGTAGGAAAGGATCCTAAAGACAACTGGTACTTCTACCTACCACTTCAGTGCATGCACTGCGATGATCCTTCATGTGTTAAATCGTGTCCAGCAGGTGCAATATACAAAAGAGAAGATGGTATAGTAATGATAGATTCCAATATATGTATGGGTTTCCGGTCCTGTCAGCAGGCTTGTCCCTATTACAGGATTTTCTGGAACACGGAGCTTCGAATATCAGAGAAATGCAATTTCTGTGCGCCGTTGGTTGAGCAAGGAATACCACCTGTTTGCGTTTCTTCATGTCCAGCTAGAGCAAGGTTCTTCGGTGATCTGGATGATGAAACAAGCCAGGTATATGTGCTTGTCAAAGAATATAAGGTGGCTGTACCACTGCTACCAGAAGTCGCAAGCAAAGTTCACCCGAATGTATTCTACATTCCTCCTGTCTTGGATGCTCCAAAGCTAGATGAGACCTATAAACCTATAGGTGACAGGTATGACAAAGAGATGCTGGTCAAGCTTTTCGGAGATAGAATAGATGAGATAAAGAAGATATTGCTCGATGAAAGGGAGAAGGCTAGAAAGGGCATGTCCTCAAAGCTGATTGATACATTGACAAGTTGGCCAACATGGAAGCTGGGGAGGGGTTAAGATGAGCGTTACAAAGTTCCTTACCTCTTGGGGCTTCTCGCTTGCGATAATTCCCACAATAATCTTCCTAATATGGTGTGCTGTTGTTGGTTTTAGCAATGCTAATAAGGTGGGTGCCGCTGAAGGCATAATCAAGTCTTGGATCCTCACCAGTATTGGGGTTGCCATAGTTTACGCTATAGTGCTAGCTATAGCAACCTTATTTGTTAGAAGACTTGAGGTAAAGGAGGTGAAAAGTAATGTATGAACATGCGTTTTCGTCCTTCCATGCTATAGCAGCGCACTTTGCAGCTGCATTTGGTGGTGCCGTTAGTTTACTAGCTATATCGTGCTTTGTAGTTAGATTACTCAGAGATAGACTTGGAGAAAGGTATGAAGCTTTATGTAAATTGCTATATCCGACTCTTAACGTGATGCTCTTCTTGGAACTGGTATCAATATTGGCCGCATCCGTGGCTGCTCTGATAGACTTTCAAAAAGTTGAGGCGCTTTTCGCCTCACCGATTATCAGAGATAAAGGCCTGTTCATTGTTCTTGCTTTTGAGACTTATACTTTCATGTACTATCTAACACTTAAGTATGGAGAGAGACTGGTGGACAGCATGCCAGTAGCTACTTATATGTTAGCTTTAGGAATAATAAGCGGTGTACTAATAGTTCTAATAGCCGGATTGGGAGGTCACCTCAGTTACGGAGAATCACTGATCGATTTCATCTTCGATAAACTTGGCATACCTCCTCCTTGGTCTCCTTAAACATTTATTTTTCATCTTGGTGATCTGGTCTTGACAGATATCGAAATAGAGGCTGCATATGCAAGAAGTGCCATTTATAAGCTACTCTCGTTGGCCATAAGTTATCCGAGTGAGGAAGTGGCACAACTACTTTTTTCAGGTGTATTGTTTAATGAACTGAAGTTTTACTTAGAAAAATTACCTCAAACATCAAACTTTCTGAGTCAAGTGGACGAATTAATGTCTCTCTTAAGGAAACTTTCATCAAAGCCGCTTGAGGATCTTCAGGCTTGTTATACAATGCTTTTCGATTTTGGTGTACCTGCACCTCCATGTCCTTTGAATGAAAGCAGTTACCTTACCTCTCCTAAAGAAAACTTACTTTATGAGTTAGCATCGCTATACGAGTCGGAAGATTTAGAGGCTGATATATCTAAGGAGGATCCGGACAGCTTAATGGTTTTGCTTGAGTTCATGCATCATCTAGCCCATAAAGAGATTACATGTGCCGAAAAGCGCCTTAACAGTAGAAGCAAGGATGTCCGGGAGAAGGAGGTCAATTTTTTGAATGAGCACCTAATGGTTTGGCTGCCGAAATTACTTGATTGTGTTGGTATGCATGCAAGGGAAATATGTCATAAATTCTATATGAATTTAATATATTTTATAATGGATTTCATCAAATACGATTTAGAGCATTTAAAAATATCTTTAACGCTAATGGAAGAACATCAGTAAAGGAAACTCAAAATGAGAGGCACTTATAGGTGTATAGAAGGTTGCTTTAGCTGAAGAAGGGAAGGTAAGGCTACTTGAACGACAGGATAACTGACATAGCAGGAGCTATTTTAGCAGGAGGAAAAAACACAAGGATGGGAGGAGTGGAAAAATCATTTATTAAAATAAATGGTATTCCCATAATAGAGCGCACGATCAACTTGTTAAACGGGATTTTCGATGAGATTCTTATTATCACAAATAAACCTGAGAATTATATAAAGTATAAAAATTGTCTAATAGTTACAGATATAATAAAGGATATAGGACCTCTTGGTGCAGTACTTACAGCTATCAATAGGACATCAAAACCCGCTGTTTTCTGTGTTGCCTGCGACATGCCCTTTCTTGACGGCAGCATTATATCCAGACAACTGTCGTATTTCAAAAAAGGTGACTTTGATGCCCTTGTGCCAAGGATTGGAGAGTTTATAGAACCACTTCACGCAATCTATGCGAAGAGAATAGAGGAGAAAATGCTTCACTTCGTAAAAAGGAGTCCTGATCTATCGATAAGGAGGTTTTTAAGGGAGATAAATGTCGGATACTGGGAATTGGAGGACAACCCCTTCCATAGGAAAGTATTTAAGAATTTAAATACAATTGAGGATGTGTATGAGATAGGAGGGCAGCTTAAGTAGGGGATGATATTTCGATATTTCTATGAAGGCTGTGTTGTAATGTATTAGTATAATAAAGGCTGTGCTACTTTCATAATGCGGGTAAACTACAAGCATAATATTTTAATATTTTTCTCAAAGCGAAAGCTTTTTATTCTTCCATCAGAGTTTACAGCTTATGATAACCAGCTGGGAGACCATAATAATAGCAATAATAATACTAGCTCTGATCATATGGGGTCCCCAGAAGCTTCCTGAGTTCGCTAGGGCAATAGGCCAGGCGAGAAGGGAGTTTGAGAAGGCATCCAAGGAGGAACCGAAGAAGGAGGAGAAAAAGGAGGACCTAGATGAGAAGATAATAAAGATGGCGAAGGAGCTGGGCATAAGCACAGAGGGAAAGACGAAGGAGCAGATACTACAGGAAATAGCTGAGAAGGCAAAGAAGTGACTCGATGCAGGAGCTTGAGTTCTGGGACCACGTAAGAGAGTTAGGCTCTAGACTGAAGGTTGCTCTTTACTTCTTTTTAGCCTTTACTATCATTTTCCTAGTTTTTCCAGCAGATGTGGATGTATTCAATCCTTCCGGGTTCTACAAACCTCTTGTGGGCCTAATCCTCCAGATAGTGAAGGATCAAGTTCTCAACGGCGGCATAATAGGGGTAAAGATAGAGGGGATAAAGTTAATAGGGGTTGAGTTCTCAAATCCCTTGGAGATATACTTCATCGCATCCCTAGTCCTTGCATTCATCTGCAGCCTCCCGGTAACAGCTTATGAGGTGTACAAGTTCATAGACCCAGCACTATATGAGCATGAGAGGAGAGCGGTCTATCCCTTCGTTATATCCTTCTCAGCAATGTTCGCTGTCGGTGCAGTATTCGGCTACCTTGTGATAGCTCCCTTCATACTCTGGGCGATGCTTCCATTTTTCTCCATGGTTGGAGCTGAGATGCTGATATCAGTTTCGGATTTCTACTCCCTCATATTTCTCTCAGTCCTGTTCACAGGCCTATCCTTCACAATACCTGTGATATATGTCCTTCTTGTCAGACTTGGCATATTGAGCACTGATACCGTCAGGAAGAACAGGAGATATTTGTACGCTGCTCTCTTCATAATAACAGCAGTGATAACACCGGATGGTGGGCCCATAGCCGATTTTGCCCTCTTCATACCAATAGCCCTGATGATGGAGGTTGCTGTGAGGATAGCAGGAAGATATGAGAAGGAGAGGGTATTCACATCAAGAAAGTGCAAGTTCTGCGGTGCTGATATAAGTGATGAGATATTCTGTCCGAAATGCGGAAGATCCCAGATCTAAATTTAGATAAGCCGGATTATAAAAGTTTTTTAAAGCTTGGGGAATGCTGTCGTGATGGCGTTTGTCGAGATAATGAACATCACAAAGTACTATGGAAGAAACCCAGCTGTTAATGGGCTGAGCTTTAGCATAGAGGAAGGGGAGATATTCGGCCTTTTGGGCCCGAATGGGGCTGGAAAGACAACTACAATATTGATGCTGGCTACTGTCATAAAACCAACATCTGGCACAGCTAAAATCGGGGGATATGACGTAGTTAAAGAGCCTGATAAGGTGAGGAGCCTGCTTGGAATAGCATTTCAGGAGCCAAAATCGACATGGGTGGATAAGCCGATAGAGATAGTCGAGTGGCACGGGAGAATATGTGGCCTGAGGGGACAGGAGCTTAAGGAGAGAGTTAAAGAGGTGATGGAGAGGCTCGAGATCTGGGATCAGAGAAATAAGTTCTTCTATCAGCTTAGCGGTGGAAACAGAAAGAGGGTTGAGGTGGCCAAGGTTTTCGTCCAGAAGCCTAAATTTGCGATATTCGATGAACCAACAGCCCAAGTCGATGTGCTTGGAAAGCATGCAATATGGGACATGATAAAGGAGCTCAGGGACTCCGGATCAACTGTGATGCTTGCCACAAACGACACAAATGAAGCTGATATAATATCAGATAGAATTGGAATAATGCATGAGGGAAAGTTGGTTTCCTTGGGCACACCCTCAGAGCTGAAGGACAGCATACCTGGAGGGGATATACTGGAGATCCAGCTCAACATTACTCCTCACGATGAGATGGTGAGACAGCTCAGCGATATAGAGGGGGTTTCGAGAGTTGTGCTGTCAGAGCAGAACATGCTGAGAATGTACTTAAACAGAGGGGAGGAGCTGGTTCCAGCAGTCCTGGAGAGGATATCAAGATTTGGGGCTAAAATAAGGTACATAAAGATGAAGGAGCCCAGCTTGGACGATGTCTTCCTCTACTTCACGGGGGAGAGGGGATGAGAGGTGCTTTATTCTTAATAGGGAGGGAGCTCTCGAAGACGAGGAGGTACAAGTTTTTCATAGCGATGAGGTTCACTTGGTTCGCCATTCAAGTAGCTGTTTTTGGTGCGGTTATGTCAAGAATAGTGACAATACCCAAGTTTTACGAGTTCTATCTAGTCGGTGTTTACAGTTCAATTCTGTTCACCTTATCTGTTTTCATAAGCTATGAAATTCTAGAAGAAGCTGAGGATGGGCTCTTTGAGTACTTTCTATCCCTCCCGATGGGAAGATGGGAGTTTGTGCTGGGAAGATCTGTCGGATGCGCCATCTCATCTCTAGCATACACTATCCCAATGCTCCTCCTAGTTCTCCTCCTGCTCGGAAATATTACACCATTCTCGATTTCTCTTTCCCTTTTCTCATCCCTCCTTTTCGCAATAGGCATATCAGGCATTGTGATAACTTTTGTCTCCTTGGTAAAGTCGAGCGATGTATCGGATATAGTTTTTGGGGCTGTGGATGCAATTCTTGTAAGGCTTAGCACGGCTATGTATCCTCTTTCAGCCATGCCTTCTTACTACAGGATTCCATCGGTGGCAAATCCGATAACTCAGCTTGCTGAGTTTCTAAGGTATGTCCTATCCCCTGATGTCTTCTCATACACTTATTTTGAGCCTCCGGGCTCTGCAGTAGCATTTCTCATCGGGTTCTCCATATCTGCCTTCATGATAGGCATGCTTGTGTTCGAGAGAAAAGTAGAAGGAGGGGGATGGAGGTGAGCCAGATCATCAAGGTTGCAGTGAGGGATCTAAACAGGATGTGGAAGTACAGGTGGTGGCTTGCCGGCCTTGTGGCGATGAACTTAAGCGATCTTTTCATAATGGCGACCATATTCAATGGTGTTGTAAACAGGGCACTTATACCGGATTACATAAAATTCGTGGCCCCTGGAATAACTGCAATAGCAATATTCGCCTCCTCTTTCTCAATAGGCAGGGAGGTGATGGTGGAGATAAGGAGGGACGTGCACCACTATCTTCTCTCCCTTCCGATGAGAAGATATGAGCTTCTGCTCGGAAGAGCTCTGGGTGGGACTATAAGAGGGCTGGTTTATGCAATTCCATTTCTCATTCTCCTAATAGCAATAGAGGGACTTCCCAATGTGGAGATATTTTCAGTAGCTTTGATCTCTCTTATTCTTCTTGCTTTTTCCATGTCAAGTCTTGGAATAGCACTTTCTTCCATATCCAGGCAGATGGATGTTCAGGCAACAGTAAGGAGTCTTCTTTATTTCGTTCTCTTCTTCTTCAGCACGGTTTTTTACCCAAGCAGGGCAATAAGTCAGTTCTCAGCCATAAGGCTGATATCCCACTACAATCCAGTTTCTGTTGTGGCTGACCTTCTTAGGGCGTCCTTCGGAGAGGGAGTAATGCCTGCAGCAGATCAGCTCATATCCCTGCCCATCCTATCCTTTCTGATGAGCGTAGCAGGGATGCTTCTTTATATGAAAGCCATGGCAAAATAGCAAAAAGATTTTTATCCATTCTTAAGCAGGGGAGAAGAGGTGACCCTCTCTGCTCTCCTACCTCTTGCTGCCAGTCTATGCACTGCTGTCACTGCTCAGAATGACCTTTGCATACATTTTCTCCCTTATTTTCTCTCTTTCCATTGGGATACTGGCTGCAAAGAATGAGAAGGCTGAGCACATAATAATACCTCTTCTAGATGTGTTGCAGAGCATACCCATACTGGGCTTCTTCCCAATTGCCATAATCTTCTTCATAAACCTCTTCGGCTCATACATAGGTGCTGAGATCTCCTCCATATTCCTCATATTCACCTCTCAGGTGTGGAACATGACCTTTGGGGTGTACGAAGCTGTGAAGCTCATACCAAGAGATGTGGAGGAGATGGCACGTGTATACAACATTGGAAGATTTCTGTATGTGAGGAAAATACTGGTTCCGGCCACCATGACGAAGCTCATCTACAACTCAGCGATGTCCTGGGGAGGAGGATGGTTCTTCCTTTATGCATCAGAGATAATATCGGTGGGCAATGCTCAGATATCGCTCCCAGGTCTTGGAAGCCTTCTCGCTCTATCCCTCATGGAATCCCCTCCAAGAATTGATGTTGCCCTTCTATCGGTTCTGGTGACAATGTTCCTCGTCTCCTTCACATATCTGTTCATCTGGAGGCCTCTCATCGAGTGGAGCGAGAACTTCAAGTACGAGTATTCAGCGGGAGAGAGAAGAAGGATAAGGCTCTTTGAGATTCCAAGGGTTAGAATACCTCCTTTCCTGTATAGGTCATTCTTCCGTGCTATCAGATATATTTCAAAGCTTCCTTTAAGGAATTTCATGGCAAGGCTTGGTGGGATTTTGAGGAGCAGGGCTGTAATTATCAGGAGGGTCTTTTTCCTCCTTCTAACTGCATTTATCGTTTACGCTGTGGTGAAAACAGCTCTATCCATAACACCGGAATCGATATCGTCTGAGTACATAAAGGAGCCAGATCTTGTCCTTATGGCATCCCTAAACTCCATCAGGAGGGTTTTGGCGGTTTTACTGATCTCCCTCTCCTGGACTGTTCCGGTATCTCTCCTCGTTGGTAGAGGAAAGCACTGGAATGAGTTCATGCTGATATTTGAAATAGCTGCTTCCTTCCCAATTCCCGTGCTCTGGCCCTTCTTGGTGAGGTATATCGTGCTTCCCTTGGGGGAGGGAGGCTTCGAGGTAGCTGCAATTACGCTTGCTCTCTTCGGGGCTCAGTTCTACCTTCTTTTCAACTCCTTAGCTGGAGTAAGGTCGATACCATCCGATCTGGAGGAGATGAGGAGAGTTTTTCTTGTAAAAGGTGCCCTTTATTTCAGGAAAATAGTGATTCCAGGCATGTTTCCCTCCATTGTCACAGGCTTGATAACAGCATGGGGAGGTGCATGGAACTCACTAATAGTGGCGGAGTACATAAAGGTGGGAGAGGAAATTTTCCCGAGCAAAAAATCCCAGTATGGTCTTGGAACACTGCTCAGCATCGCTGCTTGGGAGAAAGGGGATGTCTCATCAGTCATCTTCATAACGGCAGTTCTAACCATAATTATAATAACTATAAACAGGACCTTCTGGAGGTTCCTGTACAACTATTCAGCTAAGTTCAGGGTGGAATAATGCTTGAGGTCGACAGAGTGTCTAAGTACTTCATCTCCGATGGAAGCAGGCTTGATGTGATAAAGGAGGTCAGTTTCTCGCTGAAAGAGGGGGAATTCGTGTCCATAGTCGGGCCTAGTGGTTGTGGGAAGTCAACTCTTCTCAGAATGATAGCTGGAATTGAGAGGCCGAGTTCAGGTAGAATAACCTTCTATGGGAAGGAGATAAACTCCCCGGATCCCAGGATATCGATGATCTTCCAGAGCTTTGCCCTAGTTCCATGGCTCAAGGTGATAGAGCAAGTTGAGCTTCCTCTGAGGGCTAGAGGCATAGAAAATGCTAAAGAAGTGGCAAGAAAGTGGCTTAACCTCGTTGGACTGTCCGAGTTCGAGGAATTCCTTCCAAAGGAGTTGTCAGGCGGTATGAGGCAGAGAATTGGGATAGCAAGGGCTCTAGCAGTTGAACCAAGCCTTCTTTTGATGGACGAGCCTTTCTCCTCCTTGGATGAGCTGACAGCTGAGACCCTGAGGCATGAGATACTGGAGCTGTGGAAAAGTGCCCCAAGCCTGAAGTCCATACTTATGGTGACTCACAACATAGAGGAGGCTGTCCTTATGTCTGATAGAATTGTGGTTCTGTCGAGAAGACCATCCACAGTTATAAAGATTTTGAATGTAGATATTCCAAGGCCAAGAAATAGAAAGGAAGAGCAGTTCTACAACAAAGTAGATGAGATATACAGCCTCCTCTCCTGAAGAGTAATATTTATCTTTAGGTAGGGATTATGAAAAGCAGGATCTATATTGGAGATACCTGTGTCGTACTCTAGGCTGCTGGGTCTTCTGAGACTCCTAAGGGATCTGGGCGGAAAAGCCGATGTCGCAAAGATATCAGAGGAAACGGACATGCATGCTGATGAAATACTTCCTATTCTGGCCTTCTCTGAGATGATAGGCCTGATCTCGATAGATGAGGGCGATGCAAAGCTTACCGAGTCAGGGATCAACTTCCTGAAACAGGGACATACGGGAAGGGCAAAATATGTGAGGGATAAACTGATGGAGCTCAAGGTCTTCAACGAGATATTAAATGAACTTAAGAAAAAGGGGAGTCTTGAAAAAGAGGATGTCATGGAAATAATAGCATCTAAAGGTGGATTTTGCTACTGCAGCAGTTTAGAGGAGGCATTCAACTGCCTCATTCATTGGGGTGTCTACTCAGGCCTCATCGAGTACGATAGAGAGGAGAATCTGATAAGGTTGGGGGAGGTCAATTCTAAATAGAGCTTGTTTTGGAAGCTCAGAAGTAGGCAATTTCAATTTTTTATATAATGCTTAGCCGTGCTGTATGAAGACTTATAAAGTCCTGTTGCCAAAAACCGAGATGTCAAAGGAAATCAAGATAAGGATTCCCTCCTGGTTTTCCGAGGAGAAGTTTAAAAGAGCTGTGAATGAGCTTGTTTCGGAGCTATCAGGTGTAGTGAGCATAGAGGAGCTTAGAAGGGAGCTTAACATCAGACCTGAGGATTTAACAGAGGATTTAGAGGTATATGACGCGAAGGAGCTCAGAGAGAAGGAGAAGAGGAGGATAAATGGAGAAGCTAAGAGTCGACTAACATTAAAATAACAAAGTGTCATTGAGGTTGTCAAGCGAAAGTTTATAAGGCAGCAGAATCCAAATCAAATGTGCCGAAGCATATAGCTATAGAGGTTCCTGACTGGATTGATGAAAAGGATATAATGGACATTATAGAAAAATATATAGAGATGAAGCTGCCAAGCAGTGCAACGAGGGAGGAGTATATTAGCTTTCTAAAGATAAATATAGATGAAATTGTAGAATATGATATTAACAGGGAGTTGGAGATCCTGAAGGAGACGAGAAGGAAGGCTTGGAAGAGATGCCAGTTCTAGATACAAATATTTTAATAGAGAAAATTCGGAAAAAGGAGGAAATATGGGAGAATTTGACATTCTCCACGGCTAAAGCCGGGAGATTCCCGGTTTGTCAGCCTGAGGCCTCATCCTACCGGGTTCAGGGCTGTGTCAAGACCAGGGCATAATGCCCTACCAGCCCCTGCTATGGGCATGTAACCCATAGCCCGCGTGAGCGACTCGCTTAACACAACTATCATGAGCTGATATTTAATTTTTGCCCATTCATCCAGAGCTAAAGCTCTAGGCTTTCTGGGCACCCTTTTTATAACTGAAATAACAGTATTAGAGTATCCTCCCATTCTGAAATATTTAAAGTTCTACGGTAAAATATACTACCTCAGGAGATCTGACCTAAACTTAGCACTCAAAATTCAGATCGATCTGAGGAAGATAGGTTCTCAAAAATCGATTCCCGATATCCTTATTGCATCCATATGTATTAATAGAAATGAAGAGCTCATAACAAATGATAATGACTTTTTTGATATAGCTAAAGTCTCAAATCTTAGAGTTAAGTTCATCTAATAAGCAGCTTGTTAACTAATAAGAATTACTTGGATGAACTTGCAGAATTAATTTCAGCAGCTCAATCAAGCTACTCACATAGAAATTCCTTTAGGAATTTAGTTTTCTTTCTTTGCCTCCTTCTGGGAGGATAAACTTTTTATCGGAGGTGGGCAACAAACTTCTCTGTTAAGGAGGTGCTTTTCATGAGAAACATCATGGTTGAGGAGGTTCCAAGAATCCCAATGGATGAACAGCCTGTCGAAATTGTTGAGAGAAAGGGAATAGGACATCCTGACACAATATGCGACTCGATAATGGAGGAGGTAAGTGTTGAACTGAACAAGGAGTATCTCAGGAGAGTTGGTGGCATACTGCATTACAACGCGGACAAATCCCTTCTAGTAGCAGGGGAGGCGGAGGTGAAGTTTGGAGGAGGAAAGGTGAAGAGGCCAATGCTCTTGGTCATAGGAGACAGGGCCACCAACTTATATGCCGGGGAGGAGATTCCAATAGAGGAAATAGCAATAAGAGCTGCAAAGAGATGGATAAAGGAGAACCTCAGATACGTTGATCCAGAGGAACATGTCCAGTACATGGTGGAGCTCAGACCGGGAAGCGCAGAGCTTACTGACATATTCAGAAGGTCTGAGGGGAAGCTTATGGGGGCCAATGACACATCTGCAGCTGTCGGGTATGCTCCTCTATCCAGAATGGAGAGGCTTGTGCTAGAGGTTGAGAAAATGCTGAACTCGAGGGAGTTCAAGAGAAGCTTTCCTGAAGTAGGCGAGGACATCAAGGTGATGGGATACAGGGTGAAGAACAGCGTTAACCTGACCATAGCTGTTGCCTTTGTTGACAGGTACATAGGAAGCGAGGAAGAATATTTCAAGAGGAAGGAGGAGGTTTTGGAGGCTGTCAACTCCTATCTAAAGAACTTCCCTGAGTTTGAATCGATAAAAGTTGAGATGAACACGCTGGACGTGAGAGGAAGAGGGGAAAATGGGGTTTACCTCACAGTTCTTGGAACAAGTGCTGACAGCGCTGATTCAGGGGAGGTTGGGAGGGGAAATGGAGTTAACGGTCTAATACCACTGATGAGACCAAGAAGCTCCGAGGCAGCTGCTGGGAAGAATCCAGTAAGCCATGTTGGTAAAATATATAACATTCTTACTCACAAAATTGCTGAGAGAGTTGTGGAGGAGGTGCCGGAGGTCAGGGAGGTTTTCATATGGCTGGTGAGCAGGATAGGAAAGCCGGTGGATCAGCCTGATATGGCGGCAGCCGGGGGCGGGAGGAAACGCCAAGGATCGGT